>Ga0213834_100192_pt1 | contig 51520 bp, 41 predicted proteins | sample SWPTP12_FD_160580 | JGI IMG/M metagenome (GOLD analysis project Ga0213834, IMG submission 160580) | Coastal seawater microbial communities from Marineland, Florida, United States - SWP TP1 #2 | ecosystem: Environmental > Aquatic > Marine > Coastal | place: USA: Florida | collected 2016-08-06 | reverse complement strand
CGCCGGGACCGCATCGCCTCTATGGTGACCTTTTCCACTCTCTCGGTCGTTTCTGTGACACGCCCGAGCCTGGAAAGGTGGTCGATCCAACGCAAGAGCGTGACGACAATCAGCACAATCACGGCAACTGTCACAACAAAGAGAACGACGCGACCGCGGTCGCCGTAGGCGCCGGTGCTCAACGCGATGATCCCGACAAGACTGAAGAGGAAGGAGCCGATGAAGGTCGCGAGCACGTTCTGCGTCGTGCTGTCCTCCATGACCAGCGTGGTCGCGCGGGGCGTGACGTTGCTGGTTGCAGCCGAATAGGCCGACACCATCGTGCTGAGAGAGAATGTCGTGACTGTCAGCATACTTGAGGCAATGATGCCTAGTATATTATCGACAGCGTCAGCGCCAATCTTCGTCGGAAGATCACCTGGAATGAACGGACTGGCGACGATGGCGACAAGTGCGGTGATAATGGCAAGGATGGAAAACAGACTTGCCCGAAACCAGATTTTCCGGACCAGTTTCGACAAAAGCCAAACCCAGCGTGACGTCATCGGTATTCTCACTCTTCTGGCTCATCGCGGGCCGTCTCTTGTCGACGTCTCAGGTGTACGCCTTTGCCTGCCAAGTTGGGATTAATGAGGTCGCCCGTCAGTCTGCCGCGACAGTTGGTGTCCGCTTTGGAGCTCAACCCACGTAGCGGGACCTCGGATCAAGCGTCTGCGAACAGACCGCCTTCCGCTACGATGAGCGTCGGACCTGTTATGGTAACAGGCGCGCCTTGCAACGAGGCCGCCCCCCATAACAGCTATATTCCGGATGGATGTTCTGGAGCACTGTGGACCAGCTGAAACTCCGGCGAATGCACCAGGTGAAGATAGCGTTCGAACTGCGCCAGGACGTCGCTGATGAGTTGATCGCGCGACATCCCCATCACGTCATACCCGCGATTGCCGCTCGAGAAATAGGTCCGCGCCTCAAAGCGAAACTCAGGCTCTCCGGCCCGCACAGGCGTAAAACTCGCGACGCGCTGCTTTGTGGGTGTGACACCGTAGACAAAGTCACGAACATCTTGTGCGGGTGAGCGCAGGACGATCGCTCCGTCCGTGTCATCGACCACCTGCGCATGCCGTCCCCGGGAGGTCAGTTCCTGCGCGACCTGATCAAGGGCTGGACGCACATGCGTGTCGATGAAGCGACGGACATCGGCTTCGGTCGCGGTGGCCAGCATCAGGGCCAGTCTCCGCTGCCAGGTCTGCCCGGATGCCGGCTGGGCAGCCGGAAGGGTGGCGCCATTGTGCGCATCGCGCTGTGCAAGGTCCTCTTGCATGCCCAGATACAGCGAAAGGACAAGACCGAGCATGATCACGGCAAACGGCAGCGCGCTGGCGACAGTGGCAGATTGCAGCGCTGTCAGGCCACCGGCGAGCAGCAGGCACCCCGCCACGAAACCCTCCATAACGCACCAGAAAACCCGCTGTCCGGTTGTCGTGTTCGTCTCGCCGCCGGCTGCAATGGAGTCCACGACCAGCGCACCCGAATCTGCCGAGGTGATGAAGAAGATCGACACCAGCAGAACCGCGAGCGTCGAGGTAATTGCCGGCAGCGGCAGATACTCGAAGAACCGGAACAGCCCGACTGAGACGTCATTGGCGATAGCCGCGCCGAGAGCGCCGTTGGCGATGCCGGTATCGATGAACATCGCCGTATTGCCAAACACCGTCATCCAGAAGAAGGTGAACCCGGCGGGAATAAAGAGGACGGCGACGACGAATTCACGCACCGTTCTGCCGCGGGAAATGCGGGCGATGAACATGCCGACGAAGGGCGACCAGGAGATCCACCAGGCCCAGTAGAACAGGGTCCAGGCATCAACCCAGGGCGTCGGCTCATAGGCGTAGATGTTGAATGTGCGCAGGACCAGCGTGTCGAAATAGAGACCGAGGTTCTGCACGAAATCCCGAAACAACAGGCTGGTCGGACCAACCACGAGAACGAAGATCATCAACAGGATGGCGACGATAAGATTGGTTTCCGACAGGATGCGGACGCCCTTGTCGAGGCCGGTCACGACCGATACGGTCGCCATCGCGGTCACGACTGCGATCAACGGCAACTGCACAGCGATGCCGATCGGAACGCCGAGAAGGTGGTTGAGACCCGCATTGATCTGCGAGACGCCGACACCGAGCGACGTGGCGATCCCAAACATCGTGCCGACAATCGCAAAGATATCCACCGCGTGACCGATCGGACCATCGATACGGTTTTTGAGAATCGGATAGAGGCCGGAACGGATCGTCAGCGGCAGGTTGTAGCGATAGCCGAAATAGGCGAGCGACAGGCCGACAACGGCGTAGATTGCCCAGGCGTGGATCCCCCAATGGAAGAAGGTCACGGTCATTGCTTCGCGCATGGCTGCGACCGAACGCGGCTCGGCCGTCGGCGGCGCCATGAAATGCGTCATCGGTTCACCGACGGCGTAGAACATCAGGCCGATCCCCATGCCGGCGGCAAACAGCATGGCGATCCACGACAGAAAGCGGAAATCGGGAACGGAATCATCCGGACCAAGCTTGAGCTGTCCGAAGCGGCCGAAACAGAGCAGCAGGACGGATGCGAGAAATATGCCGACGGAAAGCAGATAGAACCAGCCGAACGCGCCGAGGATCGATGCCTGTACGGCGCCAAAAAAAGCGCCCGCTTGCCCGGGTATGGCGATGCCGACCACCAGAAACAGACCGATGACGATGACTGAGCCGTAGAAAACCGGGGGGTTGATGACAAAACTTTTCATACCGCGGATTTGTCCTCCTGCGCTCCGACTTGCGGATCATTGGGACGGACGATCCCGCCCCAATCCGGCCGCTTTTCATGGAAACTAGGCGGCGCTCCTGAAAAGTCCACAATGACGACGCAAGCCGATGCCTATCGCAAATGTCCATTCTTCGACCATGACGGCGAGACATGATACGAGACCGAAGTTTGCAATCGTGCTCCAGCTTGGCCGTCGTTACTCGCGAACAGCGTATGTCGGCCTCCGGTGAGGCGTTGAAACGCGCGGCAACCACAGATCATCGTGGTAAGGCAAAATAGCTTCGCAAGCGCCACCTCCAGAGGTCTTGGCCGACCGTCACCTTGGACCCCGGCCTCTATCCCTTCACCGACCATTCGCCTTTCTCCATTCGGCAAAGATCGACAAATTGTTCTCGTCCGTGGCGGGATACAGGCCGATGATCGTGTGGCCGGCCTTGACCCGTTCGGCGACAAAATCCTCGTAGGCCGTCATCTCGACCGCCTCGTCGGCGATGTCGTCGGCAATTTCCAGCGGGATAATGATGACGCTGTCATCGTCGCCGACGACGATATCGCCTGGGAATACGGCGACGTCACCGCAACCGATCGGCACGTTGATGTCGATCGCCTCGTGCAGTGTCAGGTTCGTCGGGCTGGAGGGTCGGTGATGATAGGCGGGAATGTCCAGTTCGCCGATCACCATTGCGTCACGAAAGCCGCCATCGGTCACGACCCCTGCCCCGCCGCGCACCATCAGCCGGGTGATCAGGATATCGCCGGCCGACGCTGCACGGGCGTCCTTTCGGCTGTCCATCACAAGCACGTGGCCCTGCGGGCAGGTCTCGATCGCGTGGCGCTGCGGATGCTGAGGGTTGCGAAACACCGTCATGGGATTGCGGTCCTCGCGCGCCGGCATGTAGCGTAACGTGAAGGCGGGCCCGACCATATTTCGACCCTTCGGCTTAACCGGCCGCACGTCCTGAATCGTCTGGTTCCTGAGGCCACGCTTGTAGAGCGCCGAGCAGAGCGTCGCGACGGAGACGCCCATCAGTTTGTCACGGGTTGCGGGGTTCATAGTTTCTCCTTGATGCTTGCTCAGTTGATTGCCGGCTCGGTCACCTTGGCGCCGAAGTCCGTCTTCAGGAAATCGAAGTCGCAGCCCTTGTCGGCCTGCTCGATATGTTTGGTGAACATGAAGCCGTAGCCCCGTTCATAGCGCGGTTCCGGCGCCACCCAGGCGGCGCGACGAGCGTCGAGCTCTTCGGCCGAGACCAGCATGTTGAGGCTGCGCGCCGGAATATCGAGTTCTACCATGTCACCGGTCTTCAGCAGAGCCAGCGGACCGCCGACAAAGGCTTCAGGCGAGGCATGCAACACGCAGGCGCCGAAGCTCGTGCCCGACATGCGGGCATCGGAAATCCGCACCATATCGCGCAGGCCGAGCTTCAGAAGCGCCTTCGGCATCGGGATCATGCCCCATTCCGGCATGCCCGGCCCGCCTTGCGGTCCTGCATTGCGCAGAACCAGCACGGTTTCCGGCGTCAGCGGATAATCCGGGTCGTCGATGATCGTCTTCAATTCAGCATAGCTGTCCGCCACCAATGCCGGGCCGCGGTGCTTGTGGAATTTCGGATCGCAGGCGGCGGGCTTGATCACCGCTCCATCAGGGCAAAGGTTGCCCTTCAGCACGGCGAGAGAACCCTCATGATAGACCGGATTGTCGAGCGGCCGAATGACGTCCTCATTGTAGATCTTGACCTGATCCAGACCGTCGGTCAGCGGCAGGCCGGTGACCGTGATCGCCGTCGGATCGAGCTTGTCGCCGAGCTGCTTCATCAGGGCCCTGAGGCCGCCGGCATAAAAGAAATCTTCCATCAGATAGGTACTGCCGGATGGGCGGATATTGGCAATAACGGGCGTGGTGCGGCCGATCCTGTCGAGGTCGTCGAGTTCCAGCGGAATGCCGGCCCGGCGCGCCATGGCGATCAGGTGAATGATCGCATTGGTCGAACACCCCGTCGCCATCGCGATCGTCACCGCGTTGTTCACGGCAGCCGGCGTGATCACCTTGTCCGGCGTCAGATCCTCCCAAACCATCTCGACGATCCGCCGCCCGCAGGTGGCCGACATGCGCTGGTGGTTGGCATCTGCGGCCGGAATGGAAGAGGCGTTCGGCAGCGTCAGCCCCATGCCTTCGGCAATCGCCGTCATCGTGGAGGCCGTGCCCATCGTCATGCAGTGACCGTAGCTTCGAGCGATGCCACCCTCGATTCCCTGCCATTCCTCCTTGGAGATCGTGCCGGCCCGTCGCTCGTCCCAGTATTTGAACCCGTCCGTGCCCGACCCCAGCGCCTTGCCGGCATAATTGCCCCGCAGCATGGGTCCGGCCGGCAGGTAGATGAAGGGAACGCCCATCGAAACCGCGCCCATCACAAGTCCCGGCGTGGTTTTATCACAGCCGCCCATCAGGACAGCGCCATCGATCGGGTGCGAGCGCAAAAGCTCTTCCGTCTCCATGGCCAGCATGTTGCGATAAAGCATCGTGGTCGGCTTGACGAAATTTTCAGACAGCGACAGCGCCGGCAGCTCCATCGGGAAACCGCCCGCCTGCAGCACGCCGCGCTTCACCCATTCCACACGCTCGCGAAAATGCATGTGGCAGGGCTGCGCATCCGACCAGGTGTTGATGATCGCGATGATCGGCCGGCCTTCCCAGTCCTCCGGGGCATAGCCCATCTGCATCGTTCGCGACCGATGTCCGAACGACCGCTGGTCATCGGGCATCATCCAGCGCGCCGAGCGTAGTTCTTCGTAAGTCTTCCTGCCTGCCATTCCAAACTCCCGTGCCGCGAGGGCACTCTTCCAAGATCAATTCGATCGCTTATTCGGTAAACGCCTCTTCGCGTTTGCGGCTGATGCTCGGCGCCAGAACGAGCGCGAGAACGGCGACGGCGAAGATCAGCAGCGACAGGCTGAGCGGGCTGCGCACGAAGATCGACGGATCACCCTGGCTGATCAGCATCGCGCGACGCAGGTTCTCCTCCAGCATCGGTCCGAGAATGAAACCGAGCAGCAGCGGCGCCGGCTCGAAGCGCATCTTGCTGAGCGCGAAACCGATGACGGTGAAGCCTGCCATGACGAAGACGTCGAACACGCTGTTGTTAATGCTGTAGGCGCCGATGCAGCAGAAGCCGATGATGGCCGGAAACAGCAAATGATAGGGGACCGTCAGCATCCGCACCCAGAGCCCGATCAGGGGCAGGTTGAGGATCACGAGCATCAGATTGCCCGACCACATGGAGACGATCATGCCCCAGAACAGTTCCGGCTCGTCGGAGATCACGTTCGGGCCGGGTGTGATGCCCTGGATGATCATTGCGCCCACCATCAGCGCCATCACTGGGTTGCCGGGAATGCCAAGCGTCAACATCGGGATGAACGAGGTCTGCGCGCCGGCATTGTTGGCCGCTTCCGGCGCAGCCACACCCTCGATCGCCCCTTTGCCGAATTCGGCCCGGTTTGGAGAGATCCGTTTTTCCACGGCGTAAGAGGCAAACGACGCAAGCATCGCCCCACCGCCCGGCAGCACACCAAGGAAGGAACCGAGTGCCGTGCCGCGCAGGACCGGAGCGATGATCCGCTTGAAATCCTCCTTGGTCAGCATCAGGCCGGTCACCTTCTTGACGCCGACCGAGCGTTCCTGCTCGCTTTCCAGATTGCGCAGGATCTCGCAGATGCCGAATATGCCCATGCTGACGGCGACGAAATTCAGTCCGTCATAGAGTTCCGGAATGTCGAAGACATAGCGCGGGGTTCCGCTTTCGACATCTGTCCCGACCGTGCCGAGGATCAGTCCGAACACGATCATCGCGAATGCCTTGAGCAGCGATCCGCTGGCAAGCGCCACGGACGCGACGAGGCCGAGAACCATCAGCGAGAAATATTCCGCCGGCCCGAAATTGAGGGCGACGGCCGCAAGCGGCGGCGCTGCGACCGCAAGCAGGATCGTCGCAACCGTGCCGGCGAAGAAGGATCCGAGAGCTGCGGTTGCAAGCGCTGCTCCGGCGCGGCCGTTTCGCGCCATCTGGTACCCGTCGATCGCGGTGACGACGGACGAGCTTTCGCCCGGAAGGTTGATGAGCACCGCCGTTGTCGAGCCGCCATACTGGGCGCCGTAGAAGATGCCGGCGAGCATGATGAGGGCAGATTCCGGCGGGAGTCCGAAGGTGATCGGCAAAAGCATGGCGATCGTGGCCGTCGGGCCGAGGCCCGGCAGCACGCCGATCGCGGTGCCCAGGAGACAGCCGACAAAGCCGTAGAACAGGTTCATCGGCATGAAGGCGGTCGAGGCGCCGAGCCAGAGGTTAGAAAAGAGATCCATATGCAATCCAATCCGGTTTCGTCGGCTGCCCTAAGGCATCAGATGCGAGCGTCAGATGAGTTCGCCGATAAAGGGCACCCATGGGCCGAAGGCGCTGACAAGAAGCGAAAGGAGTTTTGTGAAAAGCAGAGAGGAACAGACCGCGAGAAACAGTCCGAGCAGGATCGAGTGCCGCCACTGTGCGTATCGGCTTGCGGTCGCGACCCCGACGATCATGAGGAACATCGTAGGCGCAAGACCAAGGCCCGCGAGCAGCAGCCCGAAGGCGATCGGCGCCGCTATCACCAAGGCATAGGACTTCCAGTTCCAGACCTCCGGCTCGCTCTCCTCGACGCCGACCATCACCGCCTGCACGATGATCAGCCCACCAATCCCGATCAGGAGCAGGCTCAGCATGATTGGGAAATAGCCGGGGCCCATCTGGAACGAGGTGCCGACTGCGAGCTCGCGGCCGAACCAGATGAACAGAAGTCCGGCGCAAATCATCGTCACGCCGCCGACGAAGTCGCGGCCGTTTCTAATTTTCAGCATGGCTTGATACTCAGGTGTGAAAGATGTGCCGGCCGGAGACTAGACCCGGCCGGCAGATTGTCTCACTGCAGCGGCACGTTGGCGGCCTTGATGACTTCGGCCCACTTCGCCGTTTCCTTGTCGATGAACGCCTGGAACTCGGCCGACGTATTGCCGACAGGCGTCACGCCCATCGCTTCGAGCTTTGCCTTCATCGCGGGATCGGCAACGATCGCCTGTACTTCCTTGCTGAGCTTTTCGACGATTTCTGGCGGTGTGCCCGGAGGAGCAAAGAGCCCGTGCCAGGAGGTTGCCTCGAAGCCGGGGATGACGCTTGCCATGGTCGGCACGTCAGCCAGCAGATTGGCCTTTTCCAGGCTGGTGACGGCCAGCGCCTTCACCTTGCCGGCCTTTACCTGCTGTGCGGCGGTGGGAATATTGTCGAACATCATATCAACATGTCCGGCGACAACGTCCAGGATGGCCTGGCTGCTGCCCTTGTAGGGGACATGCGTGATCTTGATGCCGCTCTTTGTCGCGAGCAGCTCACCTGCAAGATGGATCGATGTGCCGACACCTGACGAGGCGTAGGTATGCTTGCCGGGCTCCGTTTTCAGGAACGCGACCAGTTCCTCGACAGTGTTCGCCTTGATCTTGTCCGGGTTGACGACGAGCACGTTCGGCAGGCTGGCGATCAGCGAAATCGGCGCGAAGCCCTTTTCCCGGTCGTAAGGCAGGTTCTTGTAAAGTGTCTGGTTGATTGCGTTCGAGCTGACTGTGCCCATGCCGATCGTGTAGCCATCGGGCTTGGAGCGGGCGAGATCGCCGAGGCCGATATTGCCGCCGGCGCCTGGCTTGTTCTCGACGATGAAACGCTGGCCCAACCGCTTGTCGAGTTCTTCCGCGACGAGGCGGCCGAATGTGTCGGTATTGCCGCCGGCCGCAAAGGGAACGACGACGGTCACGGTCTTGGTCGGATAGTCCTGCGCACGGCTAGCCGTCATGCCGACCGTAGATATCACGGCCGTAGCAGCCGCCAACGTCATGAAACGCTTGAGGTTCATATTACTTCCTCCACTTATCCGGCATCTGGCCGGTCCCATTTAACCACTCTTCGAAACCCTCCTCCCGAAGAAATGGTAGCGCTTTCATTCTATCGCCAAAATCCGCGACTGCAACCTCCAAGGGGAATTTTTAAAATGTTTGAAATTAGTGCTTTGTGCTTCTAGCAGCAGGATTTTCTCCGCGCCCACTTGATTAGTTCTAAAATGAAAGCGTAACTCATTTTGAGAGGAACGTTCACGATGACAGACGATTTCACTAGCAAGCGCATGACGAGCAACAGCCCGGTGACACTTGCCGATATCGCGAAGCTCGCAGGGGTCTCGCCTGTCACTGTGTCCCGTGCCATCAACACGCCCGCTCTGGTCAAACCACGAACGCTGGAGGCGATCGAGAAAGTCATTGCGAGGACGGGCTATGTGCCCAATCTTCTCGCGGGCGGCCTTGCTTCCCGAAGGACCAGGCTCATCGCCGCGATCGTTCCCTCTGTGGCCAGCACCATCTTTGCCGAAACGATCGAGGGCCTCAATGCCGAACTGGTCTCTGCCGGTTATCAGCTTCTGCTCGGCCTCTCCGGCTATGAGCCAGCGCGCGAACTGGAACTGACCCGAGCCATTCTCGCTCGCCGGCCCGATGGCGTGATCCTTACCGGCATCACACATCTCAAGGAAACCCGGGCGATGCTGACGGGCGCCGGCCTACCAATCGTCGAGATCTGGGATTCGACACCCTCGCCGCTTGATACTGCCGTCGGGTTTTCGCATGCCGCTGTCGGCGCACTGGTTGCCGAGCATCTTCTCATCCGGGGATATGACCGTTACGCACAGGTCGGCGCCAACGATCCCCGCGCCGTCCAGCGCCGCGATGGTTTCGTCAGCCGCCTGAGAGGCGTCGCCGATGTCGAACTGCCGGACCTGGAAATGAATTCGCCCTCCACCTTCCGCGACGGAAGGCTGGCGATGGCGCAGCTTCTCGATCGCGGAAAGGGAACTCTCGGGGTCTTCTGCTCGTCGGACGTGGTTGCCCACGGGGCACTGGCGGAAGCTTACGCCCGCGGATGCCGCATGCCGGACGAACTTGCCATTGTCGGGTTCGGTGATTTCGACTTTGCGCCTCACACCCACCCGCCGCTGACCACCGTGCGCATCGATCGCCGCGATATCGGAACCAAAGCGGCCCAGTCGATCCTCAGAAAGATTGCTGGCGGCAAGGATGTGGAAGCGATGATCAATATCGATTTTCACATCGTTGTCCGTGGAACCGCCTGAGTCTCAGTGCCTCAGGCCCGCTTGCCGAACTCCGCCGTGCCGCGTGTCCAGTGGGCAGCCTGTTCCGAAAGCGTGATCCCGAGGCCCGGACGGTTTGGTACCAGCATGCGCCCATCTCTGATCTCGAGCCGTTCGTTGAACAGCGGATCGAGCCAGTCGAAATGCTCCACCCACGGCTCCAGCTCGTAGGCTGCGGCAAGATGCAGATGGATCTCCATGGCGAAATGCGGGGCGAGCTGGAGTTTCTTTGTCTCGGCCAGCGCACAGATCTTCAGAAACGGTGTGATGCCGCCCACTCGCGGGGCGTCCGGCTGGATGAAATCGACCGAATTGTTCTGGATCAGTGCCACATGCTCCAGCACACTTGTGAGCATCTCACCGGTGGCGATGGGCGTATCGAACTGGGCGGCAAGCGCGGCATGCCCCTCGACGTCATAGGCATCCAGCGGCTCCTCGATCCAGGTCAGGTGATAGGGCTCCATCAGGCGGCCGAAGCGCATGGCGGTCGGGCGGTCCCATTGCTGGTTGGCATCGACCATCATCGCCGCCCGCTCGCCGATACGCTCGTGCACGGCAGCAACTCGCTTGAGGTCGAGTGCTAGGTCGGGCTGGCCCACCTTGATCTTGATACCGCCGATACCGTCGGCAATCGACTGTTCGACATTCTCGAGAACCTCCTCGATCGGAGAAGAGAGAAACCCACCAGAAGTATTGTAACACTGCACGCTATCGCGATGCGCTCCCAGCAGTTTTGCGAGGGGCAGTCCTGCGCGCTTGGCCTTGAGGTCCCACAGCGCCACATCAAAAGCCGCGATCGCCTGCACCGCAAGCCCGCTGCGCCCAACCGATGCCCCCGCCCAGCACAGCTTGTTCCACAGCTTGCCGATATCGTTCGGATCCTCGCCAATCAGCACATCGGCAATTTCCTTGGCATGCTCGTACTGGCCAGGTCCTCCGGCGCGCTTGGAATAGCTGAACCCTATACCGGAATGGCCATGCTTCGTCTCGATCTCGGCAAACAGGAACGCCACTTCGGTGAGCGGGCGTTGCCGCCCGGTCAGCACCTTCGCATCACTGATCGGTGTCTTCAGCGGCAGGAAGACCGAAGACAGCTTGATCCAGGCGATGCTATCCGCCTCAACGGCGGCCTGCGATGCAGTCTTCTTTTCCATTTGCGCGTCCATGTCTCCAACTCCTCCTGTCGTGCGCCCGCAAGGAGCGTCCTGCTTGACGAATACGCGTCCGATCCATTTAAGTCCAAACCGAAGATTGTCGCTCAGCGATACAGGAATTGAATAGATGCTCGATATGGTTCAGGTGAAATCCTTCGTCGCTGTCGCGTCGGAACTCAATTTCAGCCGCGCCGCGAGGCAGTTGAACATGACCCAGCCGCCACTCAGCCGGCAGATCAGGCTGCTGGAACAGCAACTCGACGTGACGCTCTTCGAGCGCAACAGCCGGCGCGTCACGCTGACCCCGGCGGGCCTCGCGTTTCTCGCCGAAGCGCAAAAGCTTCTGGCACAAGGTGATGCAGCGATAACGGCAACACGCCGCGCCGCCCGCGGCAGCGCCGGCTCCATCCGGATCGCTTTCGTCGGCGCCGCAACCTACGGCTTTCTACCGCACTTCATATCAGCCGCCCGGACGCTGACGCCGCAGATCGAACTCGACCTGGTACAGATGGAAACGGCCGAACAGTTGCAGGCGATCAATCGCGGCGATGTCGACCTCGGCTTCTCCCGCCCGCTTTCGGGCACGCATCAATTGCAAAGCCTGTGCGTTGTGCGGGAACCGATGATGCTGGCCATCCCGCGGGCACACCCGCTGGGATCGCGGCGAAGGCCGACGCTGGAGGCGCTGAACGGCGAACCGATCATCATGTTCTCACCCCAGGCCCGCTATCTGCACGAAAAGCTCGCCGCATTGATGACCGACAACAACATCACGCCCCACATCGTCCAGAGCATGACCCATTCACAGGCCATCCTGTCGCTGGTCAGCGCCGGCATCGGCCTCGCCATCGTCCCGGCGGCAACGCGCCACGCATGCTACGACAACGTCGTCTTCCGCCCGCTCGACCTCAGGCAGGAATGCGTCGCGGAACTGCATGCCATATGGAGCAGCGAAAACCGCAATCCCCTATTGCCGGAGATTCGCTCTCTTGTTGGAAGCTCCGCAGTGCGTGATCTCTCCAGCTAGATCTGCAGAGGCAGTCGGTGCTCGATTTCAGGACCATCTCTCGCCAATCCAGTTCTCGGACGAGTCTTGGATGTTAATCGGGCCTCGTGCTGCCTGACTCCACTCTTCGTGGCCGAGTGCCCCAGAACGGCTGATCGCAGCATCAGGATCCGTCAGCGCTGCGTGATTGCAGCACGGTTCCGGTCCGGACCTTCAATATCTCAGTCGTTGCTTACAGCAGTCCGAACGTCTTCAGCGTTTCGCGGATGCGGGCATCCTGCTCGGCATTTGGCAGCAGTGCCGGTTGGCGGCTGGCGCCGACGGAGGGGTCCTGCAGGAAGAGCGCGCGCTTGACCATGGCCGGCGGGAAGCCGTGGACGTAGAGATCGGTGCGGAAGGCGGTGTAGATCTCCTGCTGACGTTCGGCTTCGGCGATATCGCCTGAATTGAAGCCGCCGACGATGCCGGCAAGCACGTCAGGCATGGCGTTTCCGAGACCGGAAATGCAGCCGGCAGCGCCGTTCTGCAGCGCCCAGAGCACGAGATGGTCGGGGCCGGAATAGACTTCGAAACCTTCGACCTCCTTGGAGACCTGAAGATAGGCGGCGAGCGTTTCCTGCGCGCCACCGGAATCCTTGATGCCTGCGATGTTGCCGTGGGTCGCCAATTTGCGGGCGGTTTCCGGCTCGATGTGGTTCTGGGTACGGGCGGGAATATCATAGAGATAGACCGTGGTGTCGACGGCATCAGCGACCGTCGAGAAATGGCGGACGAGTCCATCCTGAGTGCAGGCTATGAAGAACGGCGTGATGACGGCGATGCCGGTTACGCCGATCTGGTCGAATTCCTTGGCAAGCTGCAGCGTTTCGAAAGTGGCCGGCATGCCGGCATTGACGATGACATCGACCTTACCGCCGACTTCGTCGACCACTTCCTCGAGCAGCCTGATCTTTTCGCCGTGGGTCAGCGCCGAGAAATCGCCATTGGTGCCGGCGCACATGATGTTGTTGCCGGCCGCCACTTGGCGGCGCACCTGGGCGCGCGTGGCCTCGTAATTGATGGTCTCGTCGTCGTTGAAACATGTCACGATCGCGACGAAGGCTTTCTTGGTCATTATTCTACTCCGGGATCAAATCTGGGAAACGCGTGCGAGGCGCGCAGTGCGGTTTGCGGCCTGCACGTCCGGGTCGGGGTCGAGGCTCGCAGCAAGAAGCGCCTGCGTATAGGGCATTTGCGGATTGTCGAAGACCTGCGCGACCGTGCCGAACTCGACGACCTCGCCCTTCTGCATGACCATCACGTAATCGGCAAAATCGCGCACCAGCGGCAGGTCATGAGCGATGAAGATGAAGGCGATGCCCATCTTCTTGCGCAACCCGTCGAGCAGCCGGATCACCTGCGCCTGGACAGACACGTCGAGCGCCGACACGGCCTCGTCACAGACGATCAGTTGCGGCTCGAGCGCAAGGGCGCGGGCAATGGCGATGCGCTGGCGCTGACCGCCGGAAAACTGGTGCGGATAGCGCCCCATATGCTCAGCCGACAGGCCGACCTGATCGAGCAGTTCGGCGGCGCGCGCGCGCCATTTGGCTTTGGGCAGGATTTCCGGGTGGATGACCCAGGCCTCGGAGATCAGCTGATAGACCGTCATGCGCGGATTGAGCGACTGGGTCGGGTCCTGAAAGACCATCTGCAGATCGCGGCGCAGCTTGAACAGGTCGCCCGGCGACATCGTGAAGAGGTCCTTGCCCTTCCAGCGCGCAGTGCCGCCATCCGGCTCTTCGAGGCGCAACAGGACGCGGGCTAGCGTCGATTTTCCCGATCCGCTTTCGCCAACGACGGCGACGGTTTCACCGGGCTTCAGCTCGAAGGACACGCCCTTGAGCGCTTCGAATCCGCCATAGAACTTGCGGACATCCTTGACGCTGAGGATCGATGCGCCGTGTGCGTCCGGCTCGTGCATGTCGCCCTTGCCGGGGGCGGAGGCGATCAGCTTCTTGGTATAGGCGTGCTGAGGGTTGCGGTAGACGTCGCGCACCTTGCCGCTTTCGACAAGCTGTCCCTTTTCCATCACAACGACGCGGTCGGCGACTTCCGAGACGACGCCGAGATCGTGCGTGATGATCAGCACGCCCATTCCCGTTTCGCGCTGCAATTCCTTCAAAAGTGCCAGCACTTCCGCCTGTACGGTGACATCGAGCGCGGTGGTCGGCTCATCGGCAATCAGCAGATCGGGTTTGAGCGCCAGCGCCATGGCGATCATGACGCGCTGACGTTGGCCGCCGGAAAACTCGTGCGGATATTTGTCGAGCGCAGCTTCAGGATCCGGCAGCGCCACCCGCTTGAACAGGCGCAAGGCTTCGGCCTGCGCCTGCGTGGTGCTGATGCCGTGGGTCTTCAGCGCCTCGCGCATCTGCCAGCCAACGGTATAGACCGGGTTGAGGTGGCTGAGCGGATCCTGGAAGATCATGGCGATGCGTCGGCCGTTGACCGCGCGGCGAGCCTCGCCCGACATTTTCAAGAGATTCTTGCCGTCGAGCAGGATCTCGCCGGACGTGATCTTGCCCGGCGGCATGTCGATCAGGTTCATGATCGCCGCCGACGATACCGATTTGCCAGAACCGCTTTCGCCGAGGATGGCGAGCGTTTCGCCACGGTCGAGATAGTAGGAAATGTTGCGCACGGCGTGGACGGTGCCGGACACGGTGTGAAAGTCGACGGAGAGATCGCGGACCTCGAGAAGATGATCAGCCATGTTTCGATCCTTTCATTTCCAGGCGCCAGCGCTGAACCGGGTCGAGCGCAATCCGCAGCCAGTTGGAGAGAAGGTTGAGCGACAGCGTGGTCAGAATGATTGCAAGACCGGGCCAGAAGGACAGCCACCAGGCATTGGTCAGGTATTGGCGCCCCTGGGCAATCATCAGGCCCCAGGTGATTTCCGGCGGCTGGATGCCGATGCCGAGGAAGGAAAGCGCGCTTTCCGCCAGCATCACATAGGCAAAATCGAGCGTGGCAAGCGTCATCAGCGTCGGAAAGACGACGGGCAGGATGTGGCGGAAGAGTATGCGCTTGGACGATGCGCCCATGACGCGGGCGGCCTGCACGAACATGCGGCTCTTAATTTCGAGAACCTCCGCGCGGGTGGTGCGCAGATAGACCGGGATACGGGTGATCGACAGGACCAGCATCAGGTTGAGGATCGATGAGCCCAGAATATAGAGCACGATCACCGCAACCAGCAGCGACGGGAAGGACATGATGACGTCGGCGATACGCATGATGACCTGGCTCGTCCGCTCCGACGCGAAGCCGGCGATCAGACCGAGCAGCGTGCCGATGACAGCGGAGATCAGCACGGCGCCGGCAGCGACCATGATCGTGTTCTGCGTGGCGACAATGATGCGCGGCCAGAGCGGGCGACCCAGTGCATCGGCGCCGAGCCACATGAACCAGTCGCGGCTGAAATCGAACGGCGCGAGATTGCGACCGCGCAGGTTCTGCTTGGTGGCGAGATCATCAAGAAGGGTCGGTCCGATGATCGCCATGACAATGACGAAGACGAGGAAGATGGCGGCGCAGAGCGCAAACTTGTCGGCCCAGAGCATACGCGCCATGCGGACGAAGAAGCCCGGTTCGGCGGCAATGGCATTCTCGGGCGCGGGGGATGGGACGGCCATGGTCATGTCGATCCTCAGTAGCGGATGCGTGGATCAAGCAGAGCATAGGCAAGATCGATCACGAGGTTCATGAGGAAGATGGCGAAAGCGGTGACAAGGATCGCCGCCAGCACGACGTTGAAGTCTCGCTGCAGGATGCTGTCGATCATGAGCTTGCCGACGCCCGGGAAACCGAAGATAGTTTCGACGATGACCGCGCCGTTGAGAAGGCTGGCAGCCTGATCGCCGATCACTGTTATGACCGGCAGCATGGCGTTGCGCAGGGCGTGGATAAAGATGATCGGCCCGGATTTGACGCCCTTGGCGCGAGCCGTCTTCACATAGGCCGAAGACAGCGCTGAAATCATCGAGCCGCGCACCACCTGCACGATGATACCGAATGGGCGCACGAACAGCACGCAGATCGGCAGGATCCAGTGCGAGAGCGTACCCGTGCCGGAGGTTGGCAGCCAGGACAGCTGGATGGCAAACACCACGATTGCGACGATCGCGAGCCAGAAATCCGGGACGGAAGCACCGATCAGCGACACCATTGAGGAAAACCGGTCGAAGAAGCCGCCGGTGCGAAACGCGGCAAGCGAGCCGACGACGATCGCCGCGATGGTGACCAGCGTCATGGTGATGACGGCAAGCCACAGCGTCCAGGTGAAGGCTTCGAGCACGACATCGAGCGCCGGGCGCGCCTTGCGCAGGCTTTCGCCGAGATCGCCGGTCACGACATTGCCGACATACTGGCCGAACTGCACGAGAAGCGGCTGATCGAGGCCGTGCAGTGCACGGAACTCGGCCTTCATTTCGGCCGATGCTTCGACGGGGAGAAAAAGGGAAGCCGGGTCGCCTGTCAGGCGCGACAGGAAAAACACCATGACCAGCAACCCGACGAGCGAGATGAGGCTGGCAAAGGCGCGCTTTCGAACGAAAGTAAGCATGGTGACCTCGATCTTGCTGGAATGGACGGCGGCAGGAGCGCCGCCCATTTCACTTCGATTGGGACGATCAGAATACGTCCTCGGAGTATGGTCCGCGTTAGTTCTTGATGCCGATCTCGGAGAGCTGCAGCATCGAGTTGGTGGCGATGCTCGGCTTGAAGTCGAGACGTTCGGACACGCGGGAATAACCAACCATGTGGAAGAGCAGAACGTCAGCGACGAGATCGTCGTGGACGTAGGCGATCAGCTCCGACCACAGCTTTGCACGTTCATCACCAGTGGCAGCGGAGGCGCGGGACACGAGGTCATCGACCTTCGGATCGGAATAACCCGACTGGGTGCCCTTCGAGTCGTATTTGAAGAACATGGTGAAGGACGGATCACCCTTGGAATTGTCGTGCATGGCGGCAACGATCTGCGGACCGCGACCTTCCTTGAACGGCTTCGAGTAGTAAACCTCGTGCTCGGCTACTTCGACAAACCGGAGGTCGATCTTGAAGCCGACATCCTGCAACTGAGCCTGGATGGCTTCCATGATTTCCGTCACGTTCAAGAAATTGGCCGTCCGCGCGACGACGGTGATCGGCGTGTCGACTGCAACACCGTCAGCTTTTGCCTCATCGAGCAGCTTCTTCGCCTCGTCCGGATCGTACGGGAAAACTTTCACATCCGGATTCCAGCCGAGTGTCGTCGGCGGCACAAGCGCCGTTGCGAGAACCGCGTCCTGCGGCACCAGCGTGCCGATAAAGGCCTCCCGGTCGATGGCGAGGTTCAGCGCCTTGCGGACGCGGACATCATTGAGCGGCGCGATATTGCCATCGATGCGAAGATAAACGGTTTCGCTGTCGAGATAGGAGAAGTCCGTCTTCTCGTTGGTCGCTTCCACCTGCGAGATCGACGGAGCAAGATCCGCTTCGCCGGTCTGAACCATGGCGGCGCGCACGGCCGGATCGGAACGGAAAAGGTAGGTGGCCTTGGTAACGGCGGGCTTCTTGCCCCAGTAGTCATCACGCGCGTCGAGCACGATCTGCTGGCCCGGCGTCCAGTTGGACAGCTTGTACGGGCCGGTGCCGACAGGCTCGCGGATGAATTCGAGCGGCGTGCCCTCGGGAACGATGGTCACCAGCGACAGCAGCAGCGGCAGGATCGGCTGAACCGGATCGACCTTGAAGTCGATGGTGGTGTCGTCGACGATCTCAACGTCGAACTTCATGCCGCCGAAGTAACGGCGGGATTCGCAGATGTTCTTGTCGCTGAAAATGCGATCGAAGCTGTATTTGACGTCCTTGGCGCCGAAGGCTTTTCCGTCGGAGAATGTCACGCCTTGGCGCAGATGAAAGCGCCAGGTGCCGTCGCCGGTCTGCTCCCACTTTTCGGCGAGCCGCGGCATAACGCCCTGCTTGCCGCGCACATCGAGCTCGGTCAGCGTTTCACTGACATTCTCCATGATGACGCGGCCGATATTGGAGCGCGTCGCCATGCAGGGCTCGAGCAGGTCGGCTTCCTCAGGCAAGACGATTTTGATGTCACTCGACGCAGCCTGAGCCGGAGAAAAACCGGTACCGAGTGCGAGGACGGAGCACAGAACGGCTCCAAGTAGGTGCGAAGTTTTCATGTCATTCTCCTCCCTCTAGCTGCGGATCGCACTGGTCAGTGCTCATCTTGCGATGGTCTCCCGACTGTGCGCTTCAGGCATTCCTCCGTGTGGCCCTGTGCGTCGGTCGGGATGCCTCCGTCCGTTTCGTCGCCATAAGCGGGCTGACGCAGACCATCTGATGTCTGACCAAGTTTGTCAAATTAATTATTCCGCTATAGGATTTGGACAAACTTTCGTGAGGATAAATCCGTTTATTATCATGATGATGAGGCTGAAGAACTGGCCTCAATCTTCAAATTTCAACGTCCTTCAAACTTGACAACTTTGTTATTTTGGTGATTTTCACGGTGGCCAGAGGAGACGCCGATGACGCCTGAACAGATTGCAACCGTCATGACCGGCACGGTGAAAGCCGTCGGAAATGGACGACACGAGGCCATGCTGGCTTCCCCGATGATCCAGAACCACGCCTCATTCCTGCACCTCGCCGAAGACGGCGCGCTGATCTGCGCCTGGTTCGGCGGCACGCTGGAAGGCAAGTCGGATATCTCGATCTTTGCTTCCGTTCTGGCGCCGGGGTCTGACACATGGGGCGAGCCGCAGCGGTTGAGTTTCGACCCGGCCCATTCCGAACAGAACCCGGTTCTGTTTGCGGCACCTGAAGGCGGCCTGCTCCTGTTCCACACGTCTCAGCCTTCAGGCAATCAGGACGAATGCCGTATCCGCATGGCGGAGGTAAAGCGCGATGCCGGTGACGCGACCAAACTAACGGTCAGCGATGGACGCTATCTCGATTTGCCGCGCGGCTGCTTTGTTCGAGCACCGCTGACCGTTCGCGACGATGGAGCCTGGCTATTGCCGATCTTCCGCTGCATCCAGCGTCCTGGCCAGAAATGGAACGGCAGCCATGATCGCGCAGCCCTCGGCATTTCCGAAGATGACGGCAAAACCTGGCGTCTGGACGATCTCGAGCAGTCGACCGGCTGCGTCCATATGAGCCCGGTGTCCATCGGAGACAACAAATACGCCGCCGTGTTCCGCCGCAGGCAGGCCGATTTCGTCTTTCGCGCCGAGAGTGCCGACGGTGGCCGTACATGGTCCGCGCCCGCAGCGACCGACGTTCCCAACAACAATTCATCGATCGCCGCAACCCGCCTGCAGGATGGCCGTATCGCGATGATCTGCAACCCGACCAATGCGGACATGTCCACAGACCGCCGCGCCTCGCTTTATGATGAACTCGGCGAAGACGACGACCGACCGGATGCCAATCCGGATGGCGGGTGCGTGCCGATCTGGGGTGTGCCCCGTGCGCCGGTTGCCGTCTGCATTTCCGACGACGGAGCAAAAAGCTTCACGCAGCGGATCATCATCGAGGATGGTCCCGGCACCTGCCTGTCGAACAATTCGATCGACGGTCACAACAAGGAAATGTCCTATCCGTCGCTGCTTGAGGGTAACGACGGCAGCCTTCATATCGCCTACACCTATTACAGGCGCGCCATCAAATACGTTCGTCTGGCGCCAGGCTGGGCCAGTTCAGCAGCGGGAGAACAAGCATGAGCAATATCATCGGCATCACCATGGGTGACCCCTGCGGCGTCGGACCCGAGATCACGGTACGGGCGCTTGCCGAAATGAGCGACGCGGATCGTGCCGTCACCCGCATCTACGGAAACCTGCCGACGCTGGAAGCCGCCCGCAAGGCGCTGAACGTCGAGATCGATCTTGCGGCCTATGTCGTTGACCTGCCGATCGAAGGGGCTCCCCTGCCCTGGGGACAGCTTTCACCGGTCGCCGGCGATGCAGCTTTCCGCTTTATCGAAAAGGCCGTGCGCGATTCCGAAGCCGGCGTGATCGGCTGCATCGTGACCGCCCCGATCAACAAGGAAGCCCTCAACCTTGCCGGCCATCATTACGACGGCCATACCGGCATGCTGCGCAGCCTGACGAAATCGGCAGCCGCCTATATGCTGCTCGCTTCGGAAAAGCTGAAGGTCATACACGTTTCCACCCATGTTTCGCTGCAGGAAGCGATCCGCCGCGCAACCACGGAACGGGTGCTGGCCACCATCAAGGCCGGCAACAATCACCTGAAGCGCACCGGTTACGAGCGTCCACGCATCGCGGTCGCGGGTATCAATCCGCACTGCGGTGAAAACGGCCTGTTCGGCACCGAGGATGACGACCAGATCGCGCCGGCCGTGGCTGCCGCCCGCGCCGAAGGCATCGACGCCTATGGCCCGATCTCGGCAGACACCGTGTTCCACCGTGCCTATTCCGGCGGCTTCGACCTCGTCGTCGCGCAATACCACGATCAGGGCCATATCCCGATCAAGCTCGTCGCTTTCGATACGGCCGTAAACGTCTCCGTCGATCTTACCATCGACCGCACGTCCGTCGACCACGGCACAGCCTTCGACATTGCCGGCAAGGGCATCGCCAACCACGGCAACATGCTGTCGGCCATCGCCTATGCCCGCAAGCTGGTCGCTGGCGGCAAGGGAGAGCCGGCATGAGCAGCGCGCCCCTGATCGTCCTGCATCAACCGAAACGACTTATCGTCGGCGCAGGCACTGTCGGCGAGGTCGGCACCTGGGCCTGCGACGTTTCCTCGACACTGGTGATCGCCACGCCGATCACCGCTGGTTTCGTCGAGCGGTTGAAACTGCCAGGCAAGGTCACCCTGTTCGACGCCATTCCCGGCGAGCCGGATATCGAAACGCTTGATGCCGCGCTGACTGCCGCCCGTGCCGCAAAGCCGGATCTCGTCGTCGGCCTCGGCGGCGGTTCCGTCATGGACGTGGCCAAGCTTGTCGCGGCCCTTTGGGATAGCGAGCAGACGCTGTCCGATGTCGCCGGCCCCAACAAGGTGGCGGGGCGCAGCACGCGTCTGGCGCAGGTTGCCACCACGGCCGGAACGGGCTCGGAAGCCGGCATCCGCTCGCTGATCACCGATACCGTAATGGGCGCGAAGATCGCCGTCGAATCTCCGTACCTGATTGCCGATCTCGCGGTTCTCGATCCGGAACTCACCTATTCGGTGCCGCCGGCCGTCACCGCTGCAACCGGCGTCGATGCGATGGCGCATTGCGTGGAGGCCTTTACCAGCAAGCGTTCGCATCCGATGATCGACGGTTTTGCGCGCATGGGCATTCACCTCGTCGGCAAATTCTTGGGCCGCGCGGTCAAGGACGGCGCAGATCGTGAGGCACGCGAAGGTCTGATGCTGGCGTCCTATTACGGCGGCATCTGCCTTGGGCCGGTCAATACAGCGGCGGGCCATGCCATTGCCTACCCGCTCGGCACGCTGCTTCATCTGCCACACGGACTGGCCAATGCCATCGTCTTCCCGCATGTTCTGGCCTTCAACGCGCCAGTGGCAAAGGACAAGACTGCTGAGGTCGCGCAGGCGCTGGGGCTAGGCCAAAATCTCTCGCAGGCCGACCTGTCCGCGCAGGCCCATGGCTTCTGCGCCGATCTCGGCATCGAGATGTCATTGGCAAAACATGGCGCGACCGAAGCCGATCTTCCGCGCTTTGCCGCAGATGCGCATGCCATCCGTCGCCTCATGGACAACAACCCGGCCGATATGAGCGTGGATGACGTTCTGGCGATCTATCGCGCGAGCTTCTGAGAACCTCGCTCCAGTGAAAAAGGCGGTGCCGCCAAGCGCCGCCTTTTGCGTCTCATACCGAAGTCAAATCGCTCGCGATCCTCAAGATCGAGCCTACAGATGCGACGACTGAAAGAGCCTCTCCCGCGATCCCTTCAGATGCTCGAACATCAGACGGCGCGCATCATCCTCGTTGCTGTTGGCGATCGCTGTTGCAATGGCCTCATGTTCGCCAAACACGCGCGACAGGCCGGACGCTTCCCGCTTGATCGAGGCGCCGTGAAATTTCATGCCGACGGCAATATGATCCTTCAGGGCTTCCATGGCGGTGGTAAAATAATTGTTCTGCGCGGCGCGGGCGATAGCGAGGTGGAACTGAAAGTCGGCATCCTCGCGGTGTGACTGACGGTTCGTGGCATCGCGCAGCAGTTCGAGTGCCTGGCGGATCGCTTTCAAACTGTCGGCGTCGTGACGGGCGGCAGCGGCAGCGGCGGCAGCCGGCTCCATCGTCAGGCGGAATTCGTAACAGTTGAGAAGGTCTGCGACGTTTTCCAATTGGCCGAAACCGAGGGGATTGCGCAAGCCCACCGAGCGGACGAAACTGCCGGCACCGCGCCTTGAATAGATCAGGCTCTGGTCGCGCAGCCGTTTCAGTGCTTCGCGGATGACGGGTCGGGACACCTCGAATTCGGCGGCCAGATCGTGTTCCGTCGGCAGGCGCTCGTCGGGCTTGTACGCACCGGACTTGATTGCGCGCAACATCCGCTCGAACACGATATCCGCAAGGCCCTTGCGGGCGGTTCCCGTTTCCAGTCCCATCGTCAACCTGCCTTTCGCAGGACCATGTCTGCAATTTGCTTCAACGTATGGGGATGACCGAAGCCACCCGATTTTGCAATAATGCAGCGCCCTTGTGCCGACGCAAGACCAAGACCCGGCAGGCATTCGCCATGCAGACGCAGCCTCGACAGGCCCAGCCGACGCAGCACCGCCTCGGCCGTCGCTCCACCGGAGAGAAGCAGCGTTCCGTCGTAACCGGCAAGGTTCTCGTGCACGCCGTCAGCCAGAGCTTCCGCCACAAGCTGCGCATCGAGCTCTTCCTCACCCGGCGTCGCGTGCACCAGCGTCAGATCAGGTCTTGTCCCACTTTCCGCGTCCAGCCGGCCGTTCGGCGCAGGCAGATACGTCAGGCTGTGGCCGTTGCGCAGGGCGTCGATCTGCGCAAGCGTGATCGGATCGCGCGATCCGATGACAAATGTGATCGGACCGGACGGGATGGTCGCTGCCTGCGCATCGACCTTGTTCGTCATGCGACGGGCGAGCGCTTCTGCAAGACCGCGAGCGCCGATCAGCAGATCGGTCCCGTTGTTCTCAGCGACGTCGAGCGCAACGTCCATGTCGGCGGCTGAGCTAGCGTCAGGGATATGGGCACGAGCTGTGTGCGCACCGAGCCTGTCGGCGATCACGATCGGAGCGTCGATACCGAAGCCTGTGACACATCCGTTCGCAACGACCCGACCGAACTCTGGTATCCCGGGCGCAACGAGGGCATGGGTGAAAGGGATGGCGTCCAGTTCGGCAACGATATTCCCCTTGAGGCGGGAATCGACCTTCTTGAACAGCCGCGTTCCCGGCGGCAGCAGGGCGATTGCCGCGACTGTCGCGGCACGTGCTTCGCCGGCACTTGTTTCTCGGGTGTTGAGGTTGATGGACAGCACAGCGGGGCGATCGGCGACGATCCCCGTAATTGCATGAAGGTTGAGCGCCACGTCGGTGCGAATACCTCGCCCGGCAAAAGGCGCCGCCGAGTCGAGCGCACCGGTCAGGTCGTCCGCAAGAATGACTAACATACGCCTCCACCTACTTATGTTGTAAGCTTTATACCACGGAAAAGCGCTTATAAGTCAACATGGGAATGGAGTGAAATGACAAATGTAAGGTATTGAGCTCGGTTGGGGCAACAGTCTTAAATTTCAGAGAGATTGACATGAATGACATCGTCGTCGACGACTAATCGCGACGGCGTGATCCGTGATCATCATTCGAGACGACCAGCCGTCAAAGTCCCCAAAAGTGTTTCCGGGAACCATGCCATTCTCGACCAGATCAGCGCGTTTGAATGCGTCCGTGACAATGTTGTCGGCTTTCGCCCGCATATGGATTGTGTCCGGCGACCACGACCCTAGGCTTGTCGATGCCCGCAGCCTTCAGACAGGCTCGCGTCAACTCGATTTCGCCGACAATGCGCTCGACCGAGAGACAGCTTGCAACGGCCGTCAGCGGGATATGCGAGATGGCGCGTGCATTTCAATCATTTTCAGCACGTTGAACTCGCGCATCTTGAGTTTGAACGACAGGGCATCTGGCAAGAAGATGGCGTCATCACTATAGCCGGAATCGGCTAGGTACATCGTCGACTTATCAAACACCCAGCGCTTTGCAGGTATCGCGCGCGCTCGGTGGTTACGTCGACATCTGGCGCGATATAGGCCTTTCCTTGAAACCGGCGAGCTTAAGCAGGCCGCCGGTCAGTTCCGGGCAAATACCCGCCGGATCGCCCGTCGCCAACGAGATCATCGGACGGTCATCGTGTTGCATATCGGTGGAAGAGTTTCTTTCGATTGAAGGCCGGTCATAGAACCGTGACGGCTTTGCCATGCTGATTGATGATAATCCTTTCCTTAGTTGAGGCGCAAGCCGGCGTCGTTGTCGAAGAGGTGCAGCTTTTGAACATCCGGCATGACGCGGATGATCTCGCCGGGCCGCGCCGTGATACGATCCCGGAAGAGGCAGGTAATTTCAGTATTGTTCGCCCGCGCGACAACCTGGGTCTCCGATCCGGTCGGCTCGACGACGACAATCTCCATCGGCATACCCTCGCCGGACATGATCAAGTGCTCGGGACGGAAGCCATACCGTGCCGGCCGGCCCGAGGAGCCCGACGGCGCATTGGCGATCGGGAACGTTAGGTCGCCGAAGGCGAAACCGGAGGATTCGATGCGGCCTTCCAGAACGTTCATGGAAGGCGAGCCGATGAAGCCGGCAACGAACAAATTGGCCGGCCGGTCATAAAGCTCGAGCGGTGCGCCGACCTGTTCGATGATGCCACCATGCATGACGACGATCTTGTCTGCCATGGTCATCGCTTCGATCTGGTCATGGGTGACGTAAATCGTCGTGGTTTTCAGGCGCTGGTGCATCGCCTTAATCTCGGTGCGCATCTGCACGCGTAGCTTTGCATCGAGATTGGAGAGTGGCTCGTCGAACAGGAAGACCTGCGGATCCCGAACGATGGCGCGGCCCATGGCTACGCGCTGGCGCTGGCCGCCGGAAAGCTGGCGCGGATGGCGTTCGAGTAGCTTGTCGAGGCTAAGGATCTCGGCAGCCTTTTTGACCTTCTCGGCAATCTCAGCTTTGGGCAGGCCCTTGAGCTGAAGTGAAAAACCCATGTTTTCGGCCACCGTCATATGCGGGTACAGCGCATAGTTCTGGAAGACCATGGCAATGTCTCGGTCTTTCGGCGGCACATTGTTTACCACTCGGCCACCGATGCTGATATCGCCGCCGGTGATGCTTTCCAGCCCGGCGATCATGCGCAGCAGAGTCGACTTTCCGCAGCCCGAAGGGCCGACGAGCGTGACGAACTCCCCGTCCTCGACGTCGACCGAGATCCCGTGGATCGCCGCGACCGCGCCATACGATTTCTTGACATTGCGAATGCTGACGTCAGCCATGATCTACTCCCATTATTGCAGTCGAAATGGCGGCGACACGGCATCGCGTCCGCCGCCCTCTCCTCAAGCGGATTTGCGCAGTGTGGTGGCGGTCCGACCGCGGATGCCTGCCGGCATCGCATCGCCGTGGGCCTCGATCAGTTCGTCGACCATGGCGCGGATGTCCTTGATTGACAGCACGCTTGTCGCATGGCGGTCGAGCATGGCGGCGCGATGCACTTGGTCACGATCGCCGTTGAGCGCTGCCTTTACGGTCAGGTCCTGAACGTAGACATGTGGGGCGCAGTACCCGGCAAGCTCAGGCGGCAACGAGCCGGCATTGCAGGCGCGCATGCCGCTCTTGTCGACGACGACTGGAACCTCGACGCAGCATCCGTCCGGAAGGTTGTCGATCAGGCCATCGTTGCGGACGTTGCCGTAGATCAACTGCGGTTTGCCGGTCGCCATCGCATGAATGATCAGCGAACCGTATTCGCGCGAGCGCTCCAGCGGGAAGGTCTCTCCCGCCAAGAGCTTGCGGCGGGTCTCGGCATAGCGACCAAGGTTGCGAACGCTACGACGGATGTACTCATCAACTGGAACGTCGTACGCGGCGATATCTGCTTCGCTCTTCAGGAAATAGGGCGTGTATTCCGCATTGTGCTCGCTGGACTCGCTGATGAAGCGGCCGAAGGAACGCATCAGTTCGAAGCGGACCTTGTCCTTGGCAAAGATTTCCGGATTCTCCATGGCCGCCCAGAGCCGGGGATAGGCATCCTCGTCGTCGATCTTGAGTTTCAGGAACCAGGTCATGTGGTTGATGCCGGCGCAATCGTAGGACAAGCTTTCGACCGGGACGTCGAGATAGGATGCGAGCTCATGCGCGGTGTTCTGCACGTTGTGGCAGAGGCCAATCACCTTCTGCTCCGGATAGGCTTCGTAAACGGCCTGGGTCAGGATGCTCATCGGGTTGGTGTAGTTGAGCAGGACCGCGTCCGGGCAGAGTTCGCGCATGTCGGCGACGAGATCCAGCATGAACGGAATGGTGCGCAGGCCGCGGAACATGCCGCCGATGCCGAGGCTGTCTGCGATGGTCTGCTTGAGGCCGTATTTGCGCGGGATTTCGAAATCCAGCAGCGTCGCCTCGTGCATGCCGATCTGTACCATGTTGATGACGAAATCCGCATCCTTCAATGCAGCCCGCCGGTCGAGATGTTCTTCGATGACCGGGTTCGCGTCGAACTGCGCCGCCGTCCAGCGGGTCATCATGCCCGCCGTCTCCAGCCGCTCCTGGTCGATGTCGTGGAGCGTGATGGTGACATCGCGGAGTTCCGGGAAATCAAGAATGTCGGTCAGCAGATTCTTGACGAAGACGACGCTGCCGGCGCCGATCATGGCAACTTTCAACATAGGTAGTCCTTTCACGTAGAATTCAAATTTGCATCGCCACCAAGTCTTGTGAGCCGGCTTACTTGAGGCCCGTTCCGGCAATGCCCTGGATCAGTTGGCGCTGGAAAAACACGAAAATGACGAGCATCGGCACTAGGGACAAAAGCGCGATGGACATGATGTCCGTCCATTCGGTGTTGTACTGGCCCTTGAGCAGGTTGAGGCCGAGCTGGACGGTGTACATCTCCTGATCAGTGAGCATGACCAAGGGCATTACGAAGTCGTTCCACCGCCACATGAAGGTGAAGATGATCAGCACCGCGATAATCGGCTTGGACAACGGCAGGACGATCTTGCGAAAGATCGTGAGCTCGCTGGCGCCATCAAGCCGCGCGGCCTCGATCAACTCGTCCGGGATCGACACCATGAACTGGCGTACCATGAAGATGCCGAAAGCTTCGGCAGCACGCGGCAGGATCACGCCCCAGTAGGAATTAAGCAGCCCAAGCTCGGACACGACGAAGAAAAGCGGGACGATGATGACCTGGACCGGTATCATCAGGGCGCTCAGCACCGCCAGAAACAGCACGTCGCGTCCGGCGAACCTGAACTTTGCGAAGGCATAACCGCACAGCAGGTTGATGGTGACGGTGATCGCCACTGCCACCACGGCGATGACGGTCGAGTTCCAGAACCAATGCAGGAACGGCATATGCGCCAGCGCGTCGGCGAAGTTCTGCCAGACCCATCCCGTGGGCATTAGGCTGACGTCAGGGATGAAGATCTGATCCTTTGGCCTGACTGCCGTCACGAACATCCAGTAGATCGGAAAGATCATGATGACGGCGCCAAACGCCATGAGAACCCAAAGACCGATCGTTTCCAGCCGCTTTTTCGTCGGAGTAGTTGTGGTGACCATCATGGCCGTGGTCTCCTACACAAATTCTTCGGTCCGCATGTTCACGCGCCACTGCAGCAGAGTGAACAGGAGGATCAGAAGGAAGAGGACGATACCCATGGCGCTCGCATAACCCATTTCGGATGTCGCGAATGCCGACTGGTAGATGTATTGGACGATCATCGTCGTCGAGAAACCTGGACCACCACCCGTCATCACGAAGATCAGGTCGAAGACCTGGAAGGAATGGATGACGTTGAGGATGAGCAGCAGGAATGTCGTGGGACGCAGGAGCGGCCATGTGACGTGGCGAAACTGCTGAAGGCGGGTGGCGCCGTCGATTGACGCGGCCTCGTAATAGGTCGGCGAAATCGACTGCAGCGCCGCCAGATAGACGACCATACAGAATCCAACGCGCGTCCACAGCGTCGTGATGATGATCGACGGCAGGGCCCAGCTTGTGGTCGAAAGCCAGGCGACCGGCTGGATCCCAACGAGCTTCAGCAAAGCGTTGATGACGCCGTAATGGTCGTTGAACAGCCAGGCTGCGATGATCGCCGTCGCAACGCTCGACACGACGACGGGGAGAAAGTAGATGCTGCGCAAGAACGTGCGGGCATAGAGATCACGGTCGAGGCCGACGGCGAGCAACAGGCCAATGGCGAGGCTCGTCGGCACGGTTGCCACAGAATAGATGACGGTATTCTTCATCGCCTGCCAGAACTGGTAGTCGGTCAGGAGGCGAGTGTAGTTTTCCGCGCCGATATAGAACGGTTCATCGATCAGGGACCATTCGTGCACGCTGATAAAAGCCGCATAGAGAAGCGGAAAGAAGATGAAGACCGAAAATAGAACGAGATTGGGCGCGATGAACAGATAGGGCGTCAGTCGCGGCCGGAAGGATGCCCACCAGCCGGAAAACCGGCTGGTGGCAGTCTCGTTCATTGCCTTCTCAAGGGATATTGAGGTGGGGGCCATGACCTGCATTCGCTTTGATAAGATTTCAGGGGTTTAACGATTCGTTCAGGCCCGCAGCAGAAGCCGCTCGATATGGGCTTGGATATTCTCGGCTGTCTGCTCCGCAGACTGGCCGGATGTAAAAGCCAGATCGAGCTCGTCGGCCATCTTGGGGTTGAACCTGCCCCAGTTGGGATGGATGACCGTACTGACGAGATGTTCGGGAATGGTCTTCGTCTGCTCTACGAAGACCTTCATCTCATTCGGCCGTAGAGAGAACTCGATCCCCTTGTCCACAATCGACGTGCGCACCGGCAGAAGCTGGGCCGTATTGACGAAGCTGCGCATGTTTTCCTCGTTGACGAGGAATTTGACAAACTCGGCGGCCAATTCTGGCGTCTTGCTATCGCGGGAAACCGCGACGCAGGTGCCGCCAAGATCGTCGGCCATTGCGACGTCACGCGGCAGGTAGGTGACGCCCCATTTGGCCTTCATCTGCTGCTCGACGAAGGGAATCTGCCAATTGCCATTCAGCATCATGGCGATCGTGCCGTTGGCGAACAGGTTCTGCACCTTCTCGGCGCTCTTGACCGAGGTGCTGGGCGGAACCAGTCCTTCGGTGAACCAGCTCTGTGTCCATGCAATCGTCTCGATGCCGGCCTTCTCGGTGATGCGGGAGGCCGTCAGGTCCTCGCTCAGCAAGCGCCCGCCATGCTGGTAGAGATAGAACATCCAGCGATGCACGGCGCCGTTCTGCCAGCTCATGGCGAACGGATAGGATGAGCCGCCCTGCGTCTTGAGCTTTTTGGCGTTGTCGATGAACGCCGCCCATGTCCAAGCTTCGTCGAGGCTGGACGGTACCGCGATATTGGCCTTTTCCAACAGTTCCTCGTTGTAGAACAGGGCAAACGTATCGGTGTGATGCGGCAGCGCGTAGGGAGTGCCCTTGACGTTGACGGCGCTCCAGACGGCAGGTGTGAAGCCCTTGCCGAAGTCCTTCTCGAGATACTGCGTAAGGTCGATGGCGGCCTTGTTGTTCGCGTATCGCCCGATCTGCTGATAGGTCACGCGGAAGAGGTCGGGCGCCTGGCGGCCCGCAAGGCGCGTATCGACCTGCTGGTAGAATTGCGCGAACGGCATCACATCAAGCTTGACCTTGACGCCGGGATTGGCGCTTTCAAATTTGGCGATCACGTTCCTGTAGCCAGCAACTTCTGAATCGCCGCCCCAGACGGCAAATGTCAGCTGTTTTTCCTGTGCAAGCGCCGGCATGCCGAGCGCGCCGGTCACAAGCCCCGCGCCGAGACCCGCGCCGGTCTTCAAAATGGTACGTCGATTGATAAATTGCGTCATGTCTTCCTCCCATGAGTGTCAATTTCCAACGCCTCCCTCGACACACATGCCGGGAAGGCACGTTTTCAGTTGTGCGGCATTCCCTCCGAATCGACCTCCGTTCCACCGCACGATTCGCGCACAAGTAGCCTGACGGGCAGCAGATGATCCTGCCGCCCTTCCTTCTTATCGATTGCATCTATGACCGCTTGCATTGCCAGCTTCCCGAGCTCCTCCCGGGAGCTGTCGACTGTTGTCAACGTCGGGGCAGTAAAGCCACCGAAGGCAATGCCATCGAAACCGACGACGGCGAAATCATCCGGCACCCTCAGCCCGCGCTTGCGCAATCTATGCAAAGCGCCGATCGCGAGCCGGTCGTTATAGGCGAAGAGAGCCGTCGGCGGGACGTCAAGCGCCAGGATGCGGTCAAGGGCGAGGACACCGCCTGACAGCGAATTCTCGGTCACCACAACGAGATCTTCATCGAATGGCAGACCAGCCTCGGAAAGCGCATGCATATAGCCATCGATACGGTCGTGCCCGCCATGCGAACTTCGCAACGCCTGTGTAAAGTGTGCGATGCGCCGATGTCCAAGCGAAATGAGGTGGCGGGTGGCGATATATCCACCTCTCTCAAGATCGACGCGGACGCTTTGAATTCCCGGTGCGGGGCTAGGCTCCTGCAGCACGACAACGCCGACACCGCGCTTTACGAGAGCAGGTAGTTCCGGAGCAGCGCAGTTATTGTGTCCTGCGACGATGATCCCGTCGTAAGCCGCCCCTTGCAACAAGAGCGCAGTGTGAAACTCGCTCAGTTCGTTGCGGGACGAAATGATCGTGACCGAATATCCGCGCAAACTGGCTTCCGCTTGCGCCGCACTCGCGATCTCTAGGAAGTACGGATTCTCCAAGGTCGGCAGAATGAAAGTGATGATCTTGGTGCTGCGCTGCCGCAGGCTTCTGGCGGCATGATTGGGCGTGTAGCCCAACTGGGCAGCGGCGGACATCACGCGTTCCCGTGTCTCCGGAGAAATGCGCACGGCACTATCCCGGCCATTGAGCACGAGGGAAATGGTCGCTTGGGAGACACCCGCGAGGCGTGCGACATCAGCGCTTGTCGGTGCAGCGGCGGCCGAATGTTCACCCGTGGACTTGCGGTTCATCGCGGACCCTACACTTGCTAAATCGTATTAGCTAATACGTATTAGCTCGAGCGACGGGCTGTCAAGCCCTCACATGGAGGCGAAAACAATCGCATCGTCGCGTCCTTTCTGGAAGGGAATAGGTGACCGTCGGAGGTAGCTTTTGTTGCCTTCAGCGTATGGGAGATCCGCTTCACGGTCTCGCCTACAGCGGGATGCTGAGGAGGCTCCGGACCCAATGGCTTTGCATGATCTTGAAAAAGCCCGTCCCCAGTAAGTGGCTCCTTCAAATCGAGAGCTATATGGTAGGGTCACTTGCAGCTGGGAGGATCGACGAGCAAACGTTCCTCGCCTCCGTTGCTGCGGCCACGTTCAGGTTTCTGCGAGGGCGCGATACGCTCGTGCGCCAACACACCCACCGTTCGACGGGTCTTGCACGATTTATTGTGCTAGCAACGTGATCATGACGTGGGTAATGGCTTGAGCTTAGAGCGGCGGCAGCGTTCAGAACAGTACTTCACGTCGCTCCAGTTCTTGGCCCACTTCAGCCTCCATGCAAAAGGTTTTCCGCATGTCGCACACGTTTTTATCGGCAGATCCGCTTTCTTGACCATTCTCGCCATATGGATCCTCTCCTATTCAACGTGTTTACGAAATGCGAACGAACCACTCGCCGCTCAGTTACCGAAGTGGCAATTCCACGAGCCCTACCCTATCTGGGGAAGCACTCAGCGATTGGAAGCACCCGACTTCAACCTCTTTTCATGTCCGCTCGAGCTATTTCTGTTCACTTTACGTTCCGCCTGCCCTATGACAGGCGGGTTTGCCATGTTTGAGACAGTGGATGATCAACCGATCGACTTTTGAATTTCTAGAGGAAGCCTCCAGTAATCACGGCGCCGAGTGGCTCGACGACAACCGAGCTAGACTTGATTGCGCGCGCCGCGACTTAATTGAATTCACCCTAGCGTTAGCTAATAGCACAGGGTCGATCGACAAGCGCGTAGATGAGGCCAACCGAGATCCCCGCAAATGTTTGAGTGCCGCGTCTATCTCGAAAGGCACATGCTGCATCACGTTGCGAGTTTCGCCTTCGAAGAACGCAGCCGCGACATATTTCGTGCAAATCTCTCCGCACAGCTCATACAGCGGAGGCGGAGCGCTGCTACCCCCGCCACGGCTTGCCCGCATTTTGCGGCAAACAATCGCAAGCCACACCGGCAAATGGAGAGGGATCGTCGAGGGTCCATTATTTCGGACATATTTCCCAAATGGTCTGACGGGCGGTCATGATTTGAGCGCCAGCGGGTACGTCAGAAATCACGACGCGCTCGACTTTTTCAATCTCAAAAACTTCGGAGCCTGTCGCAACGTTTCTGACGAGATGCTCGTGTCCTCCAATCTCGTCGAGGAAATAGTAAAATCATTCGCCGCTGCCCGCGCGCTGGTCGATTACATCAATCGGGCAACGACTAAGCTCCCCGAGTCTCGATAACCGGAAGGCTCTTACGCGCAAACTTACTGACCCGAAGCTTATAGAGATGAAAAAGTAGGCTCGCGACTATCAGCACGGTCGGGATGTGCTTGATCGGTTTCCTGTCATTGAGATTGTTTAGGACGCTAAAAAGGTGGCCGCAGACGTCTCGGCATTAGAGATTTTGCTTGCTAGCACTTATACGGTAGGGACCGGCTCTCTCCCCCATTACGACAGATTTCCAGGAAAGGGTGATCTCTCGTCGCGCAATCAAGGCATCAACCGCTTCATGGACGGCTGGCATGTAGTCACGCCACTCAAGCGGAGCGTTGTGATCATTTGCAAGGCTGCGCGCAACTTCGCTCGGGCACGTCGTCCCATCAGGTCGACTGACGACAAAACTTAAAATGGTCGATTCCGCATTCGCTCGCATGGCTCGTCCCCATTTAACTGAACTGTCTCGCGGGTCATTTGACAGTTACATTGTCTCAGCAAAGCATCAGGCAAGACCATCTCTGCGCAATATGTCTTACAGCGGTGGTGTTGCGCTGGACGGCTCCGTTTTGAATAAGCGAGAGAGCTACTTCGTTCAGGCAAAGCGATATGGAAAACCGTTCAACCATGCGGCGGCTTTTGACGCTGTCTCAGTTGCCGGGAAACGCAGCGGATCGTTACTCAAGATCTAACCGATGCGCCACCCCGTCATCGCAGAGGCTTTGGAGGCGCCATTGATTGTCAGCTTGGGATACTTGAGCCACTGCTCGATAGCAACAGTGGTGACGAACCTGAAGGCGTCATAGATGGTATTGCTGATCGGACTTGAGGCGAAAACCCGCGTCCGCGTCGCAGGCATCATGACCGGGACGCCGCTGCAGATCTCGACGTTGTCCGAATACGGGGTTGCCGAGCGCACGCCGGCCTTGGCTGCGGAAACCGCTCGGTTGCCGCCCTTGCCGCAACATGCCGGGTTCCAGGCGGAGCCGGTGACTGTTTCGCCTTTGCGCGGCCGTGCCGGACCGGACATTTGACGATGATGTCGTAATGCAGACTGCCGAAAACGACGACAGCGGGGCTGGGTGCGGTCTTAGAAATTTGTCTTTCCGTCTGGAGGCGACGGCCGCCATAGTCTTTTCTGGATTTTCCCAAAATTGCCTATTGCACATCACCGGTCGCCGAAGTCCCGCCGCCAGGCGCAAGTAAATGTAAACGCTCGTTTATTTGCTCCGCATCCGGCCAAATCAAAGCCTCTGACCAATCGCGCGCGCCGCCCTTCATATGGCTCAAAGGTTTTCCTTGAGTAGAATTTCGATGCGGATCTTTTCCTGTGCGGCGAGCGGCTCGCGGGCATCCGAGCGGGCGCGCATGATGCGAATTGCACTGCGCACCGCATGGCCCGGATCCTGTGCGATCACGGCATCGATACGGTCGTCCCGAAGCGCCTGTTCGGTGAAGGGCGTTCGTTCGTGGACAACCACGGCAATGCCGCCGAGATCGACGTTTCCGGCAGCAGCCAGGATCGGCACGCGAGCCTCTGCGCTCAGCACGTAGATTCCGGAAACATCGCGATTGCCGGCCAACACGCGGGCCATCACCTGCCGGCTGCGTGCCTCGTCGGCGTGGGTTTCGATGGACGGCAGACAGGTCAGATGCGGAAAGGCGCTGTTGATCACGTGGTCGAAGCCAAGGCGGCGCTGGATGCTGTCGAGCGACTGCATGGTTTCCGCGATCACCATGACCTTTCCCGGATGGGAACCCGCAAGCATGCCCATCAGCTTGCCCGCACTCGCACCCGCCGCAAAGTTGTCGATACCGACGAAATCAGCCTCTGGCAGCTTTTCCTGACCGGACAGGAATTGCACCACCTTGATGTTGCGCTGGAGAAGCCGCGCCATGGCGTCTCGCACCTGAGGCGATTCGGGCGCCATGACAGCCACGCCATCGACCTCCTCCTTGTCGAGGCTGGAGAGCAGCTTTGCCACGCCATGCGCATCGTCGATCCCGATCTGGCGGTAGGCAATCTCGGTGAGGTCGCCCTTGAGCGCATCAGTCAGCTCTTCAACGTGCCGCAGGAGCTCCTTGAGGTATAGATCGCCGCTTGCCGGAAGCAGGAAGAGAAAACGGTACACCTTGTTGCGGGCAAGGCTGACAGCCGCCGGATTTCGAACGAAGCCGATCCGCTCGATTGCGTCATTGACCAGCCGGGCGGCCTTCAGGCTCACATTCGGTCGTTCGTTCAAGACACGATCGACCGTTGCAAGGCTGACGCCTGCAGCCTCGGCCAGATCCTTCGCTGTTGGACGCATGACGACTTCCCATGATTTCCGCCTTCCAGAGCTTTCCTTCAAAACATCAGCAAACGCAAGAATTGATGTGCGCACCTCAAAAATCACTTGCTTTGAGGTGCGCACATCAATTAGCCTCCATCTGGGTTCGGGAGAGGCATCCATTGCACCCCGTTCCGCTGGAGGAGGCCGGCCAGAGATTAGGGTCCGGAGCCGGCATTTGGCCCGCAAGGGCGTTTCGCCATCCGCAGGAGACCGGACGGCGCTGGGAGGATGACATGATGAAATCGCTTTACGTGAAAGGTCTGCTTACTGCCGGAACGGTCGCCTGTTCGATGGGTTTCGGCACTATGATGGCGCATGCCGACGAAAAAGAACTGACGCTCTGCTGGGCAGCATGGGACCCGGCAAACGCACTCGTCGAACTCAGCAAGGGCTTCGAGGCGTCGTCCGGCATCAAGATGAAATTCGAGTTCGTCCCGTGGCCGAACTTCGCCGACCGCATGCTCAACGAACTCAACTCGGGCGGAAAGCTCTGCGATCTGATGATCGGCGACAGCCAGTGGATCGGCGGCGCCGCCGAGAACAGTTGGTATGTGAAGCTCAACGAGTTCTTCGACAAGGAAGGCATCAAGATGGATGCCTTCGTTCCGGCAACCGTCACGGGTTATTCCGAATGGCCGAAGAACACCCCGAACTACTGGTCGCTGCCAGCCTTCGGGGACGTGGTCGGCTGGACCTACCGCAAGGACTGGTTCGAGCGGCCCGAAATTAAGACAGCCTTCAAGGATAAGTTCGGTCGCGACCTGACGCCGCCCGCAACCTTCGACGAACTGAAGCAGGTCGCCGAATTCTTCCAGGGCCGCAAGATCGACGGCAAGACTGTCTACGGCGCCTCGATCTATACCGAACGTGGCTCGGAAGGCATCACGATGGGCGTGATGGACGTGCTTTACAGCTATGGCTTCAAGTACGAAAATCCGAAAAAACCATATGATATGAAAGGCTTTGTCGATTCCGAGGGCGCCGTGAAGGGCCTCGAATTCTACAAGTCCCTCTATGATTGCTGCGTCGCACCGGGCACATCCAACACCTACATGGGCGAAGGCATCGACGCCTACAAATCGGGCCAGGTCGCCATGCAGATGAACTTCGCCTTTACCTGGCCGGGGTTCGAGGCTGATCCGAATGTCGGGAGCGGAAAGACTGGCTATCTCGTCAATCCCGCAGGGCCCGGTGGCGAGAAGTTCGCCCAGCTCGGCGGCCAGGGCATTTCGGTCGTCGCCAACACCGACAACATGGACGGCGCACTGGGCTACATCAAATGGTTCGCCCAGAAGGATGTACAGGACAAATGGTGGTCCATGGGCGGCTTCTCGTGCCTTCGCGCCGTCGTCGAAGACCCGAACTTTACCAAGAGCCAGCCCTATGCACAGACCTTCCTCGACAGCATGGCGATCGTGAAGGACTTCTGGGCCGAGCCGTCCTATGCGACGCTGCTGCAGGCATCGCAGAAGCGGTTCCACGACTATGTCGTCGCTGGCAATGGCACCGCGAAGGAAGCTCTGGACGGGTTGATTGCCGACTGGACGGAAACGTTCGAGGACGAAGGCAAGCTCTGACACAAGAAGATCTTGGCTCCTGGATCTGATCCTGGCGCAGTGTCTCTAATCTTTCCCCCGGTAATGCCGGGGGAAAGCCAAAGCCAAGCGTTGCCGCCTGCACATCTTTAGAAACCCAGCCTGCCGGCACAACCCGAGCTTTGCCTTGTTGCCTCACCGGCCACGGCACCGCATGCGGTTGCCCTTTGGAAACGCCACACGGATCCGGACGATGACCGACACACCCGCAGACCGCCTCGCCCGTGCGACGCCACAACCGGTTGCCAGACGCATCCGGGGCTTAAGCGACAGGGCCATCGCCTGGATCTTCGTAGCACCCACGATCTTCCTGCTTCTGTCGGTCAACATATTTCCGCTGATCTGGACGATCCGCCTGTCCTTCACGAACTTTGCCGCGAACAAGCCGAACGCGGAGGTGAAATGGGTCGGATTGCGCAACTACACGCGCATCCTCACCGACGCCGACACCTGGGCGAACATGCAGACGACCGCCCATTTCCTCATCTGGACGATCACCTTCCAGGTGCTGATCGGCTTCTCCCTGGCATGGCTGATCAACCGCAAGTTCAAGGGCAACGACCTGGTGACGACGCTGATCGTCATCCCGATGATGCTCTCGCCCGCCGTGGTCGGCAACTTCTGGACCTTCCTCTACCAGCCGCAGATCGGCCTCGTGAACTACGCCGTCGAATTCCTGACCGGCATTCCCGCCGACAGCTTCTCGATGCTTGGCCCCGGCGGCTGGGCGCGCTGGGCGATCGTGATTGTCGACACCTGGATGTGGACGCCCTTCGTCATGCTGATCTGCCTCGCCGGGCTGCGCTCCATCCCCGATTACATCTATGAAGCAGCGGAAGTCGACCGCGCATCGAAGTGGCGGCAGTTCTGGACGATCACGCTGCCGATGGCACTGCCATTCCTGATGCTTGCAGTCCTGTTCCGCGGCATCGAGAACTTCCGGATGTTCGACCTCGTGGTCCTCCTTACCGGCGGCGGGCCGGGGAACGAGACGCTGCTCGCCTCGATCGACCTCAAGCGCGAGGCCTTCGAGAAATGGCGGACCGGCTATTCCAGCGCCTATGCAATTGTCCTGTTCGTCACGGTATTCGGCCTCGCCTCCATCTACGTGAAGGCCCTGAACAAGGTTAAGGAACGATGAGCGCCCATTCCGTCACCGAACCGTCGCCCGCCTCGAAGTGGATTGCCGGCATCCTGGTCGGACTTTATGCGGTGATCACGCTGATCCCGCTCATCTGGATCATTTCGACGAGCTTCAAGTCCGGCCCGGATTCGATCAGCTATCCGCCGAAGGTCGTCTTCCAGCCGACGCTGGAAGGCTACGTAAACCTCTTCACGACACAGTCGCGCGCCTCGGTGGAAGACCTCGCCAAACTGCCCGCACCCACCACGTGGTATGACAAGATCACACGGGAAAGGGGCATGATCATTTCGGGGCCGTCGCGCTTCGGGCAACGATTCCTGAACTCGGTCATCATCGGCTTTGGCTCGACATTCCTGTCGATCTTCCTCGGAACGCTGGCCGCCTATGCCTTCAGCCGCTTCAAGGTGCCTCTCAAGGATGACCTCCTGTTCTTCATCCTGTCGACCCGCATGATGCCTCCAATCGCCGTCGCGATCCCAATTTACCTGATGTTCCGTCAACTTGGGCTTTCGGATACGCACCTCGGGATGATCCTGCTTTATACGGCGGTCAACCTTTCGTTGTCGGTCTGGCTGCTCAAGGGATTTATTGACGAAATCCCGCGCGAATACGAAGAAGCGGCACTGATCGATGGCTACACCCGCTTCCAGGCCTTCTACAAGGTCGTCCTGCCGCAGGCGGCAACAGGCATCGCCTCGACCGCGATCTTCTGCCTGATCTTCGCCTGGAACGAATATGCTTTCGCAGTCCTGCTGACGAGTGGCAATGCCCAGACGGCGCCCCCCTTCATCCCGACCATCCTGTCGGTTGGCGGCGGTATCGACTGGCCGGCCGTTGCGGCTGCAGCGACACTGTTCCTGCTGCCCGTGATTATCTTCACCGTGCTGCTGCGCAAGCATCTGCTGCGCGGCATCACCTTCGGAGCCGTGCGCAAATGATCAACTTCCTTGCCCGCCTGCGCCGGTTCCGGCGATCCGAATGGGAGATGTTCGCCTCGGCACTGATCGCGCTCGGCGTGGTCATGCTCATGCAGCCGCTTTCTCTGACACTCTTTACCTTCTCCTTTCCGGTGACGCTGATCGGAACCGTCATGTTCATCGTCGTCAGTCATTTTCCGGAGTAGATCATGGCCCAGATTCGCGTTGAAAACCTGCGCAAGGACTTCGGAGCCTTCAATGCGGTGAAGTCGTCCTCCTTCACCGTCGAGGATGGAGAGTTCTTCATGCTGCTCGGCCCGTCCGGCTGCGGCAAGACGACGACGCTGCGGATGATGGCCGGCCTGGAACTGCCGACCAGTGGCGAGATCTATATCGGCGGCGAAGAGGTCGGCATGAAGCGCGCGAGCGAGCGCGACATCGCCTTCGTCTTTCAGATGTTTGCGCTTTATCCGCACATGAACGTGCGCAAGAACATCTCCTATCCCCTGGTCAGCCAGGGGATATCGCGCTCCGAAGTCGATCGCCGCGTATCGGAAGTCGTCCGCATCCTGCAGATTGAATCCATCCTCGACAAACCGGTCGGCGGGCTTTCGGGCGGCGACCGCCAACGCGTCGCACTCGGCCGCGCGATCGTGCGCCAGCCGAAGGCCTTCTTCATGGACGAGCCCCTCGGCGCGCTCGATGCGGAGTTCCGCGAGCATATGGCAGAGGAGCTGCGCGCCCTGCACGACCGCATGGGGGCGACCACCGTTTATGTCACCCACGACCAGCTGGAAGCCATGCAGATGGGCGACAAGATTGTCGTCATGAACCATGGCGTGATCGAACAATTCGGCAAGCCCCAGCAGATCTATGACTGGCCGGCAACCAAGTTCGTGGCGAAATTCATCGGCTCGCCGCCGATGTCGTTCCTGGAATTCGAAGGTGCGATCGACGACGGGGGCAACGCGGTGACGATCGGTGGATCCCGCATCGAGGTTCCCAAATCCCGCGAAGGCCGCAAGGGTGCGCTCACGCTCGGCGTCAGGCCGGAACACGTCCACCTGTCGGACGCAGCCGGTCTTCGCGGACGGGTGGCCGCCGTCGAATATCTCGGCACCACACAGATCGTCACGATCGAGACGGCCCATGGCGAGATCAAGGCGCGGACGGCGTCGAGCGATGCCATCAGGACGGACGTTCCCGTCGGGCTTGAATTCGATCGCCGCTCACTCACCCTGTTTGATCCAGAGAGCGGAAAGGCACTGGTGTCCGAGGCCAATGAAGGAGTCCTCGCCCGTGGCTGAAGTCGTTCTCTCCAGCATCCGCAAGTCGTTTGGCGCCACCCGCGCGCTCGACGACGTGACGATGACCGTACCGGACGGCGCATTCGTGGTGCTTCTCGGTCCGACCGGAGCCGGCAAAACCACGCTGCTGCGCTTGGTATCGGGCCTCGACACGCAGGACAGCGGCGACATCAGGATTGGCGGACAGTCCATGGCGGGGCTGACGCCCGCACAGCGCAATGTCGCCATGGTCTTCCAGCAATATTCCCTCTACCCGCACATGACCGTGCGGCAGAACCTCGAATTTCCGCTGAAATCGCCGCTGTTGCGCACGCCGCAGGCGGTGATCGACCAGAAGGTGAAGGCAATCGCCGAGGTCCTGCAGATCGCCCACAAGCTGGACAACCGGGCAACGGCCCTTTCGGGCGGCGAGATGCAGCGCGTGTCGATCGGCCGGGCGCTGGTCCGCAATCCGCAGATCTATCTCATGGATGAGCCGCTGAGCTCGCTCGATGCGAAACTCCGCGCCGACCTTCGGGTCGAACTGAAGAACATCCAGGCCCGGTCCGGCGCCACCTTCCTCTACGTGACGCATGACCAGATCGAGGCGATGACCATGGCAACCCATGTCGGCGTGCTCAAGGAAGGACGCCTCGTGCAGTTCGGTTCGCCGCGCGAGATCTACGAGGCGCCGGTCAGCATCTATGCCGCGACCCGGCTAGGCCAGCCGCGCATCAACGTGCTCCCCGCACACCTCTTCCCCGGAGCATCGGCGGGGGCCCATACGATCGGGCTTCGGCCCGAGCATATTCTCCAGGGAGAAGGGCAGGAAGCCAAGGTGGTCCGGGTGGAGCATCTCGGCGATCAGACGCGTCTTCATCTCATACTTGGGGAATATCCGATCATCACCGTCACCGATGCCCACACCGCCCTCAAGGGCGGCGACATCATCAAAATCCAGCCGCACCAGCCGATCTATTTCGATGCGGCCGGAATGCGTCTCGTCTAAGGGAGGGTCTCATGTCTCAATTCCTCAACAGCCGCGAAAATGCCGTCACCGAGGCGATCGATGGCATGCTCATGGCCTCGGCTGGAGCGCTGAGCCGCCTCGACGGCTATCCGCACATCCGCGTCGTGTTGCGATCCGACTGGGACAAATCGAAGGTCGCGATTGTCTCGGGCGGCGGATCCGGCCATGAGCCGGCCCATGCCGGTTTCGTCGGACGCGGCATGCTGACAGCCGCCGTCTGTGGTGATGTCTTCGCTTCGCCGAGCGTTGACGCTATCCTGACCGCAATCCTCGCGGTGACTGGCCCGCTCGGTTGCCTGCTGATCGTCAAGAACTATACAGGCGACCGGCTGAACTTCGGCCTTGCGGCCGAACGCGCCCGTGCCTTTGGGCTGAATGTCGGCATGGTGATCGTGGACGATGACATCGCGCTCCCCGATCTGCCGCAGTCCCGCGGTGTGGCGGGCACGCTCTTCGTCCACAAGATCGCCGGTGCGATGGCGGAAAACGGCGCAAGTCTTGATGACGTCATCGACACTGCGCGGCGGGTGATCGCCAATACCCGCTCGATCGGCATTGCACTCGACACCTGTACCGTGCCGGGCTCGCCGAAGGAAAAACGCATTCCCGAAGGTCACGCCGAACTCGGCCTTGGCATCCACGGTGAGGCGGGTGTGGAGCAGATCGAGTATGACGGCGTGCGCGGCGCCGTGGCCGCCATGGTGGACCGGCTTGCGGCGGGCATGGAGGACAAGCCGCATGTCGTACTTGTCAACAATCTCGGCGGCACCTCCGTGCTGGAAATGGCCGTGGTCGTCAACGAACTGGTTCAATCGGCGGTCGGCGCGCGCCTCTCGCATATCGTCGGGCCTGCTGCGATGATGACCTCGCTCGACATGCAGGGCTTTTCGATTTCCGTATTGCCGGCGGAAAAGGCCGATCTCGACTTGCTGGCCAAGCCGGTCGGCCTTGCAGCATGGCCAGGCGTGACGGCGATGCGACCCGTCAACGTCATCGCCCTGCCCGATGGACTGACCCCGATCGCGCCGCTTGCCTCGCAGCATCTGCCCACCCGTCAATTCCTCACAGAGTGCTGCAAGCTCCTGATCGAGGCGGAAAAACACCTTAACGCGCTCGATGCCAAATCCGGCGACGGTGACACCGGCTCGACCCTTGCAAGCGCCGCGCGTGCCCTGATCGAGGCCCTCGATCGGCTACCGCTTGCAGATCACACCCAGCTCTTTCGCGCCATGGGCCAGGAACTCAGCCAGACCATGGGCGGCTCTTCCGGCGTCTTGCTCGCCATCTTCTTTGCCGCGGCAGGCGATGGGGCCTCGAGTGGGCTTGGCATGCGCGACGCGCTCAAAGCCGGCCTTGCCCGCATGCAGGAAATCGGCGGCGCAGAGCTCGGCGACCGCACCATGGTCGATGCGCTCTCGCCTGCACTGGACGCCTATGACAAGGGTTTTGCAGCAGCGGCCAGTGCAGCCCGCGCCGGCGCCAACCTGACCGCAACCTATCTCAGCGCACGCGCAGGCCGGGCGGCTTACCTGAATGCCCGGCAGCTCGAAGGTCACATCGACCCCGGCGCGGAGGCCGTCGCTCGTCTTTTCGAGTTTCTTTCCCTTCGACAGAGCCGGTCGGAGGGCAAACCCGCGGAGTGACGGCGTGAGCCAGGGATCGGCGCGGCGGGAGCCATCTGACATCCTGCCGACAAGGTGTTCTCATCCTCAATCGCTTAATCCACTGTCACCTCCCCAGGTTGATGGACAAAACAAAGAAGTCTTCAGAAGAACCGCAGGTTGCCTGCGGTCTCAAATGGCAGTGTGGTGAACCATTTCGAGATCGCTGCCCTCCACAGGACGGTGCTCATGCGGCGCTCGCGGCTTTGGTGCACTGCAGTACCCAAATGGACACGACGGAATGAACGAACTGGAGAAGACGTATTTCCCTCACATTGGGGGATGACGACATGTGCGCTTGCCAATCCCCTGGTTTACTAGGTCTCCTGGGGTTTTGTCCCGCCACGCGCCTGAGGCGACGTCTCCCCCGGTCAGCACCAATTCACCCGCTTTCGGGGGAGGTCCGCCGCAACGCAAAACACCCGCAGCTTATCGCTACGGGTGTTCTGAGATGATTTGGTTGCGGGGCCCGAGTGCAGCGTGACTTGTAAAATCGACCACCTTGAACGGAATCGGACCGGCTACCCCGGAGTTCACTAACTTTGAGGCATTGTTGTTCTTTTGGTTGGGCAACGACTGAGCTCCGGAACGGACGGAATGGACCGTGAGAAGACTATCAGCTATAGGGACTTCTCTCGCAGAAAGCAGCCACCAGCGAAGCCTAACTTCCGAGGACCACGGCCGAGGTTGAAGTCGGAACAGCGCTCCACGAGAACATCGCTGGACCGTCAGCTCCAGAAGCGGATGCCCGCGCTGGCGCTATCCACGTTCATTTCGGGATCGCACGCTGTCTGCTGGACATCCAGACGTCCTCGCTGACTTGATCTCGGATGCAGATCACAGGGATCGAGACACCGTCAGAAACGCATGGAAAAGCCCAATACCGGGCCATGCTGGGTAACGTCCCAGCGAAATTTGTTTCCTGTGAAATCGTCCGTTTCGTAGTCTTGCGAAAGCACACGATACCCAACGCGCAAAATCGTTGGATGATTGAACATGTAGGTCCGGTATCCGAGATAGGCCTGGGCATTTATTGCGAGCTTCGAACCAATATCGAACCCGCCAATGTCGGCTTCGCCGGCTAGGTTCCACCGGTCGGAAAGGTCTGTGCTCAGACGCATGCCCACGAACGGGTCAAGCCAGTCCGCAGACTTGTTTGCCGAGGTGAAGCCTGCATCAGCATGCGCTTCGAGTTTTGTCCAACGGATGCCGACCGTAGGCTCGACGGTGAAATGCCGCGGTTCACCAAACACCGTGTCGCCCCCAAGTGCGAGGTCGTAGACGCGGTAGTAAGCGCCGGCTGCCAGAATAGTCGTCTTGATCTTCAAGCCGACCTCGAAGTCGGCGAGATCCTCGTCCTGGCTCGTCTGAACGTACTGTCCATCAAAGTAGAAGCCGAAAAGTCCGTTCGTCACTTCGACATTGCCCATGGCCGCAAGATCGAGGTGTTTGAAAATATCCGAAAACGGAATATCGACATTGCTATCCAAACCTGCCAGCGACGCATCGCCATCCAGGGACGCAGCCCAGACACAGGGACTGACGATGATGCTCCATTCACGGTCAGCAAGTAGATCAGTCGCCTGATCTTCGGCGGATGCCGGAAGCGACAATGCGAGCGTAAGTCCGGCCGCGAGAACGATGTTGTAAAACATAGGTTTCTCCCATCGGAACCTGTGCGTACTTCCACGATATCACTATAGTTTTTGCTTGCAAGCAGTGGTTATTCACGCGTAACCTATTTCGACTTTTCGTGGAAAACTGAATGCGGGCGTATGCTTGTGTCGTGATGCTCGCGGAGGGGGGAAGCATGAGATTTCGGTTTGGCACCAAGTACGATCATCTCACCAGCGACCTGCCGTGCAAATGTTGCGATCCCGTATTGCAGACGCTCACGCACCGAATGAATGCCGATCTCCGGCGCCGCGGATTTTTCGTCGGCGCCGCTGCGATGCTGGCGGGGTTCGGGCTGGCGGGTCTGCCGAGCGCCGTGCAGGCTCAAGCAACGCCGACAAAAGCCGTGTTGTTCGAAAATGTGCGCATATTCGACGGTATGTCGGAAACATTGTCCAATCCATCCAATGTGCTGGTGATCGGAAACCGGATAACGTCGATTTCACCGTCACCGATCCAGATTCCAGCCGACCTTTCCGTCACGCGAATAGCGGGCGGCGGGCGAACGCTGATGCCGGGCATGATCGACGCGCATACCCACATCATGTTTGCGACGGTTCCCCAATTGGCCGTCCTGACGTCTGATATCGGCTTCATCAATGTCGCGGCAGTGAAGGCGGCCAACGACACCTTGATGAGAGGGTTCACCACAATTCGCGATATGGGCGGCCCCTGCTTCGGTTTGAAGCGCGGCATCGATGCCGGGCTCGTTCCCGGGCCCAGGATCTGGCCATCGGGTGCGTTCATTTCGCAAACGGGTGGCCACGGCGACTTCAGGCTTCCGATCGACCTCCCCGCGCGGCCGTACGATTTCACCTACAGTGAGCGTGTGGGCGGCTCCGCCATTGCCGACGATCCCGGCACGGTCCGAAAGCGCGCCCGCGAACAACTGGCACTCGGCGCGTCGCAGATCAAGATCATGGCGGGTGGAGGCGTGTCATCCGCGTTCGACCCGCTCGATGTGACGCAGTTCACGCTTGGGGAAATGGAAGCGGGCGTCGGCGCTTCGGAGAACTGGGGGACCTATGCGACGGTTCATGCCTATACGCCAAAAGCAGTCGCCCAGGCGGTCGCCGCTGGCGTTCGGTGCATAGAGCATGGCAACCTGCTCGACGACGAGACGGTGGCCCTGCTAGCGGAAAAAGGTATCTGGTGGTGCCTACAGCCCTTTCTGGACGATCAGGACGCAACGCCCTTTGCCGAGGGGTCGCCAAACAGACGCAAGCAACTGCAGATGTTTTCCGGCACCGACGCCGCCTACGCGCTTGCCAAGAAGCACAAGGTCAAGACGGCCTGGGGTACCGACACGCTGTTCGATGATAAGGCAGCCGCGCGGCAGGGTGCACAACTCACAAAACTCGCCCGCTGGTACAAGCCTGCCGAAATCCTGAAGATGGCGACGGGGGACAATGGCCAGCTACTCGCGCTCTCCGGCCTTCGGAGCCCTTACGAAGGCAAGCTGGGCGTGGTTCAGGAAGGCGCACTCGCCGACTTGCTGCTGGTCGACGGCGACCCGATTGCGGACATCGCCTTGGTCGAGGACCCGGCGAAAAACTTCCTTGTGATCATGAAGGATGGGCAGTTGAGCAAGAACATTGCTGCGTAGATCAGTTCGTCCTCTGGCCGTCCCCTCCCACGGAGATCATTGGATCACGCCGATATCGGTCACTTGGCAAACCGCGCCTTGAGTTGCTCGACCACCGAGTGATCCATATAGGGCGGATCGGTCAATGCGATCCAACTGTCGATGTAGTCCTCCGGTGCATAGACGTGGCCAAACCCCATTGGCGATGTTGTGCCGATCGCCATGTCAAATGTCAGTTGCAGCATGGTCACCACGGGAAACCACCTGAGCCGCGGCGAGACATCCGGGCCTCTTTCCCCCTTCATCCAATCCGGCTCCTTGAACAACGAAGCAGTTTCAAAAAAGACGATCGGGTCACTGGCATATTGCAAGTAGACAAACCGTATCGGTCCCCAGGACGCATCAAACTGGACAGGAGGGGATGCTTGGTTCGCAAAGCGCACCAAGGAACCATCGCGAAACCTGGGAAGCCACGCAGGCGAAAGGTCTTGCCGCTGATCTGTGATTGTGCGCCATCTTTGACTGCGGAATGGGGGACCGGTCCAAAGTGCTCCCTGGAACGGATCGGCCACAACATCATAGATGTCCGTCGATAGCTGCGAATTGAGCGCACCGAGGCTCAAGCCATACAGATAAAGCTTCGGCCGCCGTTCACGCGGAAGCGTTTTCCAGTGGCTGTAGACTTCGGTGAACAATGCCCTCGCCGCAGCCTGACCATTGTCCGGCTCCACCATCAAAGACAACCAGCTCGCAAGATAGGAATATTGGAGCGCGACGCTGGCCACATCGCCGCGGTGAAGAAACTCGAGCGTGTCCATGGCGGCTGGATCAACCCATCCGGTTCCTGTCGGGACGATAATGACGAGGATCGACCGATCGAAACCGCCCTGTCGCTGAAGCTCTCTCAGGGCGAGCGCGGCTCTTGCTTCCACCGTCTCGCCGTTGTTGAGCCCGACATAGGCGCGGATCGGCTTTTCGGCTGTCTGCTGCCAGAACGCGCCGACGTCGGGCGCAGTGGGGCCAGAGCTGACAAAACGGCGCCCTTGCAGTCCAAGGCCCTCCCACGAAACCAGTGAAGATGCACTCCCGGTTTTCGCCTGGTCGGTCGGTGCAGGAGTGTCGTCGTCAATCAGGGCATCAACTTGCTGGAACGAGGCATCCGTTGCGTCCAGCGCCCATCGCAGCAGCAGCCCCTGCCCGGCAGTCCAGAACAACAGGGCGGCCAGTGTTACGCCTAGGGCGTTCGCCACCCGTCGAGGAACGTACCTGTTGATCCACCCCGAAAGACCGCGAGCCGCAAGCTGAAAGACACGTCCTGTAAAGAGCAGCACGGCGAAGGCGAGGATGGCAACGGCAGCCAGTTTCAAAGGTTCAGCGCTATCGAGCGCATCCATGCCCCAAAGCAAGCGAATGGAGTTTTGCCATTCGACCGCGTGCCAGAGAAAAACACCCAGGATGGCAATGGCAGCGATGAGGAATGCGACCTTCAGGGGTCGTTCCCTGCTCGAGGCGCGAGGAAGTTCCAGGTAGCGCCAAAGCCAAGCCACTGCCACGCCCGCCATATAGCCCACGGCGGCGCAGACGCCCGAAAGCGCTCCTTGCACCAGGTAAGACCGAGGCAAGAGACTTGGAGTGAGAGAGGCAGCAAAGAAAACAAGCGCGATGAACGTGCCTGTGTGGGACAAAGAACCAAGAAAACGTCGGACCATTTGGTACATCAAACCGCTCCTAACCGGAGTTTCGCTACCCATAGCATCACATCGCGGGAAATCGTCGCCGGCATCATTGCCCTATGCTCAAAGCTGATTTTGCGGTGCGTGCTCGAAGGCGTCGACACCTAATAGGAGATGGCTGTTCTTGCTGCCCTCAAGCCGCATCTGATCAAGGGATACCTGTTCGGACTGCCCATGAGCGATAGGGATGCCAGCCAACTCATCGAAAGTCAGCGGCAATTAAATGCAAATCAAACAGCATTACAAATCCAGTCAGCTCGAGGGATCAAGATTTGAACCCTTCACTGGACCCGACAGCGTAGTCTCCCCGTTTCAGAAGCTGAGACAAGTGTTTCACAAAGCTGTTGGCGGCTTGTCATCGAATGCGCAGCGAACGACTGGTTACGGGATTTAGGTCCAAGGTCGCGAATGACCGATTGGCGGGGCGCGGTGCGGAAATTATTCCCGCATGCGGCCCGAAGCGTCTACCGGCGATCGTAGCGGCGTGCCGCTACGATCGGTTTTTGAGGCATTGATACAGGTGATCCGACTGCTGACTGCGGCATCTTCTATTCGGCTACGTCGATGACGATTTTCCCAAATGCTCCTCGATCCAAATGGTCGAAGGCCGCTGGAAGATCGGCCAGAGAATAGCAGGAGTTCACAACAGGGACGATACGCGTCTGATCGATCGCTCTAACGAACCTTTCCAGCGCCGTCCTGCTCCCAGTTCCAATACCATGAACTGTTATGTCCTTGAGCATCAGCGGCATAGCTGCGGAACTGATGTCCCAACCGTCGAGCGCGCCGATCTGACAGACATGACCACCCACCGTCGTGACCTGGATGGATTTGCCGAAATGCTTGCCGCCAATAACCTCCAGGGCGACGTTAACGCCTCGGTCCGACGTCAACTGGTAAACCGTTTCCATCCAGTCGGTGCTTGCGTCGATGAAATGGTCCGCGCCCTGGGCCTTCGCGTAGTCTTCGTTTTCAGGTCGACCACAAACGATCACCCTTGCACCGTGAGCTTTTGCGATCTGCAGTCCGAACAGAGCAACGCCGCCGGTGCTCGGGATGAGCACCGTATCGCCAGCTCGAACGCCCGCCCGCTCGACGAGCGCAAACCAGGCCGTAAGACCAGCGACTGGGAGTGTGCAAGCCTGCCGGGCGGTGAGTGTCTCAGGTGCCACGACAAACCAGTCTTCCGGCATCGCGACGTATTCAGCCAGCACACCCGGATAAAAGCCACCTAATGTTTGATAGGCGGGCGTTCGGGCAGTGCCGTCGCGCAGACCGTCGATCCAGTCCGGCGTTGCCGTCGAGATGACGTTCGAGCCCAACCTTAATCGGGAAGCGCCCTGTCCGAGACCGACGACTTCTCCGGCGAGGTCCGAGCCCGGCGTGAAAGGGAAGGTGAGAGGAAGTCCTCGTCCTGTCTCGACAACCATCTTGTCGCGGTAATTCAGTGCGACCGCGTTCACTTTTATCAAGACCTCTTTCGGACCAGGTTTTGGCACTTCGACATCGTTCAGTTTCAGGTTCTGCCTGCCAACCGCGTCAATTTCCCAGCGCTTCATCGTCGCATCTCCGCTCGTTTCGGAAGACGACTGCGACCCGATAGTTCGTCGGTCCGTTCACCCTGTCTTCTGTCACAGTTATGCAGCATGGCGATTGTGGTTGAATATGGTATCAATTCGGCATGACGTATTGCCTTTGAGGATCATAATGGACGGTGCGGAATTTTCCCAACTCAAGGCCTTTGTCGCAGTCTGCGATGAGCGGGCGTTCGGCCGTGCTGCAAAACGGCTGGCGATATCGCCTTCTGCTTTGAGCCGCATCGTCCGCGCGTTAGAGAGCCGTCTCGGGATACGCCTCCTTAATCGAACCACCCGCAGTGTCGGGCTGACGGAAGCGGGAAGCGTGCTCTACGATCGCATCAAGCCGATGATGATGGGGATGGATGACGCCGTCTCGGCCGTCGGAGCCTACCAGAGTGAGCCGAAGGGCGTGGTTCGTGTCAATCTGCCGAGCATTGCCGCGCAGATTGCGGTTCTGCCAAGACTGCGCCAGTTCCGTCTTGCCTATCCTGAGGTCCGCCTTGATCTGGTGATAGACAACGATATCACGGATGTCGTTGCGGAAGGTTTTGACGCGGGCGTTCGGATTGGAGGGCAAATCAGCCGGGATATGATCGCTGTCCGGATCACGCCCGATCTGCGTATGGCGGTTGTGGGCGCACCCTCTTATTTTGCTAATCGGCCGCCGCCCCAGGCGCCAGCCGACCTCAAGGACCACCTCTGCCTCACTTACAAGTGGAAAAGCACGGGAGCCCTGTACCCATGGCGGTTCGAAGGTGCAGATGGCGTCCTCGATGTTGATGTCGAGAACGTCGTTACCGTCAACGATACGGAGCTACTCCTTTCAGCAGCTCGCGAGGGACTTGGACTGGCTTACCTCATCGAGGACCTGGTGGAACCCTATTTGAAAACCAACGAACTCAAGCGAGTGCTCGAACCGGCTTGCAAGCTCTTCCCGGGATTCTATCTCTACTACTCGGAACGCTCTCACATGGCCGCATCTGTTCGGGCATTCATCGGTTTCATGAAAGCCAGGAGCTCTTAGACGATCGGCCGATGCGAGAGATTGCTTCCCAGCCTTTCGGAAGGAGGCAACCGGTAATTCGCCGTTTTGACCCGACCGCATCGCGCGACATTGAGGAAGATGGTGTTGACCGACGGAGGGAAAGGCAGCATCGCGGAAAATGAGTTTGCGATAAAACCAATGTCATACACACGCCTCCGGCGATCAATCTCTCGCTCTGAGCACGAAAGGACACGCTCGACGGTTTAGGCGCTATGAAGGTGATCCGGTTGCTGGTAGCACGTTGCATCACATAGGAATGATCATGACCCTGGACGAAACAAACCAAATCATCGTCAACGCTTTTAAGAATAACAAGTTTGGCGTATCACCGACTTCGACACGCGGTGCTGTGCAAAACTTTTCGAAGAAGCATGGCCTCGAAGGTGCCGAATTCACAGAGGCCCTCGCTTCAGCGATCGCAAGCGGCCTTATCGCACCCATGGCGGACTCAGCGCTCACAATTAGAAATGCCGGCCGAGCCATGCTGCCTGCGCGCTAATCCTGTCTGCTTATCTGCTGGTGCGGGCAAGGCTGCGACTTGCGATAGGTGGGAGTGGTCTGATGATTACCCGTTTGCTGGAAGTCGGATGTGAACGACCATTTCGCAGTGATCACGCCGTCGGGCAGTAAGCGGGTGATCGACTTCAAGCAGGCGCAACCACGATCGAAGGTCGTCGAGGGCGCGGCGGTGTGTCTCGACCGCTCCAAGGACCTGGTGGATGCTCTTCCTGAGCGAGGCTTGTCTTCTCAATTTCCACCGTCTGATCCCGCTTTGTGGTTCCCGAAATTCTCTTGAGAAGCCCACAGCACCGACGAAAGGAACTAAAATCGCGCAACATCCGTTCTTCAAGTGAATAGAAGATCGGTTCTCAGATGCGCAACGTCGCCAAGCTCGCCTCCATCGTCTCCTTCAGCGGTCTCATGTTTGCCGCTTTCGTGGCCCCTGCCAATGCGTTTCAGTTCCCCGAGCCCCAGGCGAACGCAGAAGCTTTCGGTGGGAACTCGGTCTCGGCATATGCCGAGAATGGACAAG
>Ga0213834_100191_pt1 | contig 51852 bp, 48 predicted proteins | sample SWPTP12_FD_160580 | JGI IMG/M metagenome (GOLD analysis project Ga0213834, IMG submission 160580) | Coastal seawater microbial communities from Marineland, Florida, United States - SWP TP1 #2 | ecosystem: Environmental > Aquatic > Marine > Coastal | place: USA: Florida | collected 2016-08-06 | reverse complement strand
TACGTACATCTGGATAACGCCTTGCTACAACCGGTAAGCAGTCGTTTCGACTGTTTCCCTTGGGAACGGGGCGCACTTTAATGGGCGCAGTGTCACGTGTCAACAGTGGATCTGAAAAAATTTCTGCTGTACTTACAGATACTTGCGGCACAAGTACGAGATACCACGGTTCTTCGGGGGTTACAGGCGTCAGTATCTCGCCCACGCCCTCGGCAAAAGCGGCGAATCCACGGACGAAAACCGGGACGTCAGCCCCAAGCTTGAGGCCCAGCGCCGCCAGGCGATCTTCATCCCAGCCCAGCTTCCAGAGGTGATTCAGACCCAGCAGCGTGGTGGCCGCATCTGAGCTTCCGCCGCCGATGCCGCCGCCCATGGGCAGGATTTTTTTCAGCCAGATGTCGACGCCCAGCGTGCAGCCCGATTGTTCCTTGAGGGCGCGTGCGGCCTTGACGATGAGATTGCTGTCGTGAGGCACGTCGGCAATCTCGGTCTGCAAACGGACTTCTCCGTCCTCGCGAAGTGCAAAACTCAGTTCATCGCCGTAGTCGAGAAACTGAAAAATCGTCTGCAGCTCGTGATAGCCATCGGGGCGGCGCCCGGTGATATGCAGCATGAGATTGAGTTTGGCAGGCGCCGGCAACGTGAGCAGGGGGTGCGCCATGTTCACTGTCCCAGTTTGCGTGGTTGCCAGTCCTTGATGACCAGCGTGACATCCAGATCCTGGCCGTGCAGTTTCATGCGCTCGGGCAGCGTGTAGCCGTTCTGTTCGGTGTAGCTCAGGTATTCGATCTGCCAGCCATCTTGCTCCAGGCCGGACAAGCGACTGTCACCGTCCAGCGTCAGGCGGCTTTTGCTGTCAGGCGCCGGCAGGCCGCGAACCCACCAGACCAGATGCGAAACCGGCAATTGCCAGCCCAGTTGATCTTTGAGCAATGTTTCGGGATCGGGCGCGTCGTAGCGGCCCTGATTGGCGACTTCCAGCGACACGGCACCGGGGCGTCCCGTCAGGCGGGCCGCGCCACGGCCCAGCGGACCCGAAAGGCGAATGTCGTAGTAATCCTGACGTTGCAGCCAGAACAGCGTGCCGCTGCCGGAGTCCTTGGGCGCGCGAATGCCGACTTTACCGTTGATCTGCCAGCCATCCAGGCTGCTCAGCTGTTCTTTGTTCACACGCCACTGGCTGGCGTTGCCCTGACCTTGCACGGCTTCGCGGGAAGTGACGCCGGCGCAACCGGCGAGCAGGGCAATGAGGCTGAATACGACTACGTGGCGCAATAACATAAATTCAAAGAGTCTCGGAGCCGGTCAGGCGTTTGAGGGTGCTGCGCAGGACCGGGCTGTCAGGTTGCTGTTCGAGGGCCTTGCCCCAGATTTTGCGTGCTTCGCGCTGTTGGCCCTTGGCCCACAGGACTTCACCCAGGTGTGCGGCGACTTCGTGATCGGGGAAGCGCTCGAGCGCCTCGCGCAGCAGGCGTTCGGCCTCGTCCAGATTGCCGAGGCGATAATTGACCCAGCCCAGGCTGTCGAGCACGGCAGGATCTTCCGGATTGAGCTGGTGCGCGCGTTCGATCAGTTCCTTGGCTTCGGCGTACCGCGTGGTGCGGTCGGAGAGCGTATAGCCCAGGGCGTTCAGCGCCATGGCGTTGTCAGGCTCGCGCTTGAGAATGGCTCGCAGATCAGTCTCCATCTGCTGAAGATCGTTGCGTTTTTCGGCCAGCATGGCGCGGGTGTACAGCAGGTTGAGGTCGTCCGGGTATTGCTTGAGCGCTGTCCCCAATACCTGCCAGCCACGATCGCTCTGGTTGTTGTTGGTCAGGGTTTCGGCTTCGATCAGGTACAGCTGAATCGCGTAATCGGGCTGATCTGCGCGTGCCTGAGCCAGACGCTTGGAGGCTTCGGCCGTATTGCCATTGCTCATCAGAATATCGGCCTGGCGCAGCTGCGCGGGCAGATAGTCATTGCCAGGTCCCACCTGCGCGTACTCGCCGAGGGCGTTCTGCGGGTCGTTGCGTTCTTCGTAGATGCGGCCCAGGTTCACGTGCGCCGAATCGACATGACTGCCGCGTGCTACGAGGTCTTCCAGATAACCCTGGGCTTCGTCCCACGCCTTGTTTTCAAGGCAGACCAGCGCCAGCGAATAGCGCAATTCGTCGTCGTCCGGGTACTGCTGAACCAGGCTCGAGAACTGCACCTTGGCGTCTTCCATGCGGTTCTGTTCGACCAGCATGCGTGCGTAGGTCAGGCGCAGGCGTTTGTCGTCAGGGTATTTCTTGATGCTTTTTTCCAGCAGCGGAATCGCTTCCTTGCCACGGTTCATGCTCTGCAGCAGCCGCGCGTGGAGAAGAATCGGCGCCACTTCGCCCTCGCCGGGCGGGTTGTCTTCAAGGAGCTTGAGCGACGCCGCGCTATCGCCTTCCTGCTGCAACAGCAGCGCCTTGCCGAAAATCAGTTGACCATTTTTCGGGTACTTGACCAGCAGGCGATCGAAGCTTGCGATCAGCCCCTTGCGCGTATTGGAGTCGGTTTCCGCCGCTGACAGCGCGAGGAAGTCGAAATGCGTGTCGCCCTGACCCTGCAACACCTTTTCCATGTAGCGCATGGAGTCGTCGTAGCGTCCGGCGCGTGCCAGCTGGATGGCGGCGGCGCGCTGGGCTTCGAGATTGGCCGGATCGTTCTTCGCCCAGATCATCGAGGTGTCCAGCGCAGCCTGATCGGCGCCCAGGTATTCGGCGATGCGGAAAGCGCGCTCGGAGATCCCCGGATCCTGGGTCTGGATGGCCTGGGTCACGTAGTTGTCCAGCGCGATGTCGAAACGGTTACGTTGCCCGGCCAGCTCGGCGGTCAGCAGGCTGACGACCGTTTCCTGGGTGAACGAGCCGTAAACCTGGGGCTTGGCTTCAGGTGCGGGGGTCGCTTCTTTCGCCGGAGCAGCGGGCTCCGTGGAAACAGAGGCCGTAGACTGACAGCCACCAAGAACGACAAGGGCAAAGAACAACGCGGAGGATTTATTCATATAGAAGAGAGGGCGGCTTACCTGCGGTTTGGAAGCATCATGACACAAGGCAGGGAGCAAACCCACAGCCCGCGCGAAATCTAGAGACCCTCAATCTACAGCGTGCGCCCGGACAATTTGCCGCACGCGCAGCGCTGTAATGCGGATCACTATAGGGACAATAGACTCTCCCGGACGTTCTGAATCTCTTGCGGTGGTTGTCCTGAATCTATTGAAGTAGGACAATTGTCGGCTTCACGTCACCATCAGCGACCTTGAATGGCCTTTCTTGCTCTGGGTATCAACCATAAGACTGCATCAGTGGATGTCCGCGAGCGCGTGGCATTTACGCCTGAGCAGCTGGTTGAGGCATTGCAGCAGCTCTGCCGCCTGACTCAAAGTCGCGAAGCGGCCATCCTCTCGACCTGCAACCGCAGCGAGCTCTATATAGAGCAGGACCAGCTGACCGCCGAGGTCGTGCTGCGCTGGCTGGCCGATTATCACCATCTCAATATCGATGAGCTGCGCGCCAGCGCTTATGTCCATGAGGACGACGCGGCCGTGCGCCACATGATGCGCGTGGCGTCGGGGCTCGATTCGCTGGTGCTGGGCGAGCCGCAGATTCTCGGCCAGATGAAATCCGCCTACGCCGTGGCCCGAGAGGCCGGCACCGTCGGCCCCTTGCTCGGCCGATTGTTCCAGGCGACGTTCAGTGCCGCCAAACAGGTGCGGACCGACACCGCCATTGGCGAAAACCCGGTCTCGGTGGCATTTGCCGCGGTCAGCCTGGCCAAGCAGATCTTCAGCGATCTGCAACGCAGTCAGGCATTGCTGATCGGGGCAGGGGAGACCATCACGCTGGTCGCCCGGCACCTGCACGATCTGGGGGTCAAGCGTATCGTGGTCGCCAACCGCACGCTGGAGCGCGCAAGCATTCTGGCTGAAGAGTTCGGGGCGCATGCGGTGCTGCTGGCCGACATTCCGGCCGAGCTGGTCAACAGCGACATCGTCATCAGTTCCACTGCCAGCCAGCTGCCCATTCTGGGCAAGGGCGCGGTAGAAAGTGCCCTGAAACTGCGCAAGCACAAGCCGATCTTCATGGTCGACATCGCCGTGCCGCGCGATATCGAGCCTGAAGTCGGTGAGCTGGACGACGTTTACCTGTATACCGTCGACGATCTGCATGAAGTCGTCGCGGAGAACCTCAAAAGTCGTCAGGGCGCAGCCTTGGCCGCCGAGGAACTGGTCAGCCTGGGTGTCGACGATTTCATGTCGCGCCTGCGCGAACTGGCGGCGGTCGATGTGCTCAAGGCCTACCGCCAGCAAAGCGAGCGTCTGCGCGACGAAGAACTGCAGAAGGCCCAGCGCATGTTGGCCAACGGCAGCAATGCCGAGGATGTGTTGATGGCGCTGGCCCGTGGCCTGACCAACAAACTCATGCATGCGCCAAGCGTGCAATTGAAAAAGCTGTCCGCCGAAGGCCGCGTCGATGCGTTGGCCATGGCCCAGGAACTCTTTGCCCTCAACGAGGGCTCCACGGATAAACCCCCGCAATGAAAGCTTCACTGCTCAATAAGCTGGACGTGCTCAGCGACCGTTTCGAGGAATTGACCGCGCTGCTGGGTGATGCGGAAGTCATTTCCGATCAGACCAGGTTCCGTGCTTACTCGCGCGAGTATGCGGAAGTCGAGCCAGTGATCCAGGCGTACAAGCAACTGCAAAAAGTGCAGAGCGATCTTGAAGGCGCTCAGGCCTTGCTCAAGGACAGTGATCCTGACATGCGTGAAATGGCCGTCGAAGAAGTGCGCGAGGCCAAGGATCAGTTGCTGGTGCTCGAAGGCGAACTGCAAAAGATGCTGTTGCCCAAGGACCCGAACGACGGTCGTAACGTGTTTCTGGAAATCCGCGCCGGCACCGGCGGCGACGAAGCGGCCATTTTTTCGGGCGACCTGTTCCGCATGTATTCGCGGTATGCCGAGCGTCGCGGCTGGCGGGTGGAGATTCTTTCCGAGAACGAAGGCGAGCATGGCGGCTTCAAGGAAGTCATCGCGCGGGTCGAGGGCGACAACGTCTACGGCAAGCTGAAGTTCGAATCCGGCGCGCACCGTGTGCAGCGTGTGCCGGAAACCGAATCCCAGGGCCGTATTCACACTTCGGCCTGTACCGTGGCGGTGCTGCCTGAGCCCGATGAGCAGCAGGCGATCGAGATCAACCCCGCCGACCTGCGCGTCGACACCTACCGCTCCTCGGGTGCCGGTGGTCAGCACGTCAACAAGACCGACTCGGCGATCCGCATCACGCACTTGCCCACCGGTATCGTGGTGGAGTGTCAGGAAGAGCGCTCTCAGCACAAGAACCGCGCCCGCGCGATGGCCTGGCTGTCGGCCAAGCTCAACGACCAGCAGACCGCCGCCGCCGCCAATGCCATCGCCAGTGAACGCAAATTGCTGGTGGGTTCCGGCGATCGTTCCGAACGCATCCGCACGTACAATTTTCCACAGGGACGAGTGACGGATCATCGCGTTAATCTGACGCTGTACTCGCTGGATGAAGTTTTGGCCGGCGGAGTCGATGCAGTGATAGAGCCGTTACTTGCCGAGTATCAGGCAGATCAACTTGCGGCACTGGGTGAGTAAATGACCATCATCGCCAGCTTGTTAAGAAGCGCCGAACTGCCGGACTCTCCGACAGCGCGTCTGGATGTCGAACTGCTGCTGGCGGCTGCCCTGGGCAAACCGCGCAGTTTCCTGCACACCTGGCCCGAGCGTATCGTCAGCACTGAAGCGGCACAGACGTTCGACGGCTATCTGCAACGCCGACGAACCGGTGAGCCGGTCGCCTACATCCTGGGTCAGCAGGGCTTCTGGAACATCGATCTTGAAGTCGCCACGCACACATTGATTCCGCGTCCGGAAACCGAAATGCTGGTGGAAACCGCATTGGAGTTGCTGCCTGGCCCGATCCCGCATCGCTTGCTCGATCTGGGCACCGGCACCGGCGCCATCGCGCTGTCGCTGGCCAAAGATCGTCCGCAGTGGTCCGTCACTGCAGTGGATCGTGTAGATGAGGCCGTCGAGCTGGCAGAGCGAAATCGCCAGCGACTGCATCTGGATAACGCCACTGTGCTGAGCAGCCATTGGTTCAGCGCCGTGCAAGGTCAGCGATTCGACCTGATCCTGAGCAACCCTCCTTATATAGCCTCCAATGACCCGCATCTGGTCGAGGGCGACGTGCGTTTCGAGCCTAGCAGCGCGCTGGTATCCGGCACGGACGGCCTGGATGATCTGCGCCTGATCGTCTCGCAGGCGCCAGAACATCTGGAACCGGGGGGCTGGTTGCTGCTGGAACATGGCTACGATCAGGGCCCGGCGGTACGCGATCTTCTGCACAGCCACGGTTTCGAGCAGATTCAGACACGTCGGGATCTGGGGGAGCATGAACGCATTACCTTTGGACGCGTGCCGTGCTGACTGACGACGAACTGCTGCGCTACAGCCGGCAGATTCTCTTGCAGCAGGTGGATATCGACGGTCAGTTGCGCCTCAAACAGAGCCGCGCGCTGATCGTCGGCATGGGCGGGCTCGGTTCGCCGGTCGCGCTGTACCTGGCGGCTGCCGGCGTTGGCGAACTGCATCTGGCGGATTTCGACAGCGTCGATCTGACCAATCTGCAACGCCAGATCATTCATGACACTCAGAGCGTCGGTCAGAGCAAAGTCGATTCGGCCATGAACCGGCTGACGGCGATCAATCCGCAGGTCCGACTGGTCGCTCATCGCGCTGCGCTGGATGCGGATTCGCTCGCAGCTGCCGTTGAGGCAGTCGATGTGGTGCTCGATTGTTCCGACAACTTTTCAACGCGCGAGGCCGTCAACGCTGCGTGCGTTGCGGCGGGCAAGCCTCTGGTAAGCGGCGCCGCCATTCGCCTTGAAGGGCAGCTGTCGGTATTTGATCCGCGTCGCGCCGAGAGCCCGTGCTACCACTGCCTCTATGGGCACGGCAGCGAAAGTGAACTCACCTGCAGCGAGGCTGGCGTGATCGGGCCGCTGGTCGGATTGGTCGGCAGCCTGCAAGCGCTTGAGGCCCTGAAGGTGCTGGCCGAATTTGGCGAGCCGCTGGTCGGCCGCCTGCTGTTGATCGATGCCCTGAGCACTCGATTCCGAGAGCTCAAAGTCAAACGCGATCCGGACTGCAGCGTCTGCGGCAGCGCTCGCCAATGAACGGTCGCGTATGAACAGAGACAGCGACGCCCCGGTAGGCGTGTTCGACTCAGGCGTCGGCGGCCTGTCGGTGCTGGGCGAAATCCATCAGTTGTTGCCGAGGGAATCGCTGCTTTACGTCGCCGATTGCGGGCACATTCCGTATGGCGAGAAAACCCCCGAATTCATTCGTCGTCGCTGTGTGGCGATCGCCGAGTTCTTTCGCGAGAAGGGCGCCAAGGCGCTGGTGCTGGCCTGCAACACCGCAACGGTCGCCGGCGTAGCGGACCTGCGCGAGCGCTACCCGGACTGGCCGATCGTCGGCATGGAGCCCGCGGTCAAACCAGCCGCCGCAGCCACTCGCAGCGGCGTGGTCGGTGTGCTGGCGACGACCGGCACGTTACAGAGCGCAAAATTTGCCGCGCTGCTGGATCGGTTCGCAGCCGACGTGCAGGTCATCACGCAACCGTGCCCCGGCCTGGTCGAACTGATCGAGACCGGAGACCTCGCCAGCGCGCACATCCGACAACTGCTGCACAGCTACGTCGAGCCTTTGCTGGCCGCTGGTTGCGACACGATCATCCTCGGCTGCACCCACTATCCATTTCTTAAACCGCTGCTGCGCGAGATGATTCCGGCGTCCATTTCCCTGATCGACACCGGCGCTGCGGTTGCCCGCCAATTGCAGCGTTTGCTCAGTCAGCGTGACCTGCTGGCGACTGGGGCAAGTCATCCCACACAATTCTGGACGAGCGGTGATCCAGAAAATTTCAGAAACATCCTACCGTTACTCTGGAAAAAATCTGACAGTGTGCGAAGCTTCGTTTCGTGAAAAAAACGTGAATAGCACTGTTTGCCGCTGAACTAATGTTCAGCGCCGGATTTCTACAGCACGTCTGTTGATATAAAAATTTTTCTAACTGCACTCGAAAATGGGATGTTTCAGATGAAGCGACTGTTTTGTTTGGCTGCGATTGCGGCCGCTTTAACGGGGCAAAGTGCAATCGCACAAGCTGATGGGGTTGAGTTTTCGGTGGGGCAGACCGGCGAATCGACCATGACTTATCGCTTGGGCGCGCAATTTGATTGGGATAAGAGCTGGTGGCAAACCGGCGTCGGTCGTCTGACCGGTTACTGGAGCGGTGCTTACACCTATTGGGAAGGCGACAAAAACTCGAGCAACAACAGCCTGTCTTTCTCGCCTGTCTTCGTTTACGAATTTGCCGGCGATAGCGTCAAGCCGTATATCGAGGCAGGTATCGGTGCTGCTGTATTCCAGCGCACGGAAGTTGAAGGCAACAAACTGGGCAGCGCGTTCCAGTTCGAAGACCGTCTGGGCTTCGGTCTGCGCTTTGCTGGTGGACATGAAGTCGGCCTGCGTGCCACTCACTACTCCAACGGCGGCATGACCACCAACAACGACGGTATCGAAAGCTACGCCATTCACTACACGATGCCGTTCTAAGCGATCCATCGCTGCGGCTCGTCGAGCTGTGGGAGTCGGTTGGCTGACGCGGGTGCATCCGCAAAGGATGCAGCGTCTGCTGCGTCAGCCTTCGCGAGCGAACTCACTCCCACAGTGCCTGCAACCCTTGCGGATCCGTGACACTCACAGATACGCCGTTGCAATCCCTTCCCGCTCGGTGATGCACTCGGGCGCACCCATCTCGAATTCTCTGCAGATCAACGGACGTCTGTCATAGATCGTGCACATCATCGTGTCGCGATCGAGCGCGGCACACCAGCCGTCATCCAGGCGCAGCATCACTTCACCGCCCCAATCGTCAGTGTCGATGAAACGCTCGGGTACACCGGTGTCGGTGATCAGCATCACTTCCAGCTGGCAGCAGCACGCTGCGCAGGTTGAGCAGGTGACGACAGGATCGGCAGGGATTTGAAGCACGGGGATGGCAGTCATGTGCGGCAGTGTAAAGCAGCGCACAGCAGACCGGTGGTCAGTCTGACGGACGTGGCTTGCTGGGGAGTCTCCTTGAGGGCGCCATGATTCAGGCCCGGTCTTGATGGCCGCCATCGTGTCAGCAGGTCCAGGCAGAATAAAAATGACGATTCAAGACGCGCGCTCGCCCTCATCGGCATCGCGCATCATGCGTTTGCCCAAGGTGAGCTGAACACGTTCAGGCAGCAGTGCGAGGAGTTTCAGTGTCAGAACCAGCGGCAGCGGAAAGGCAATTTCCAGCGGTCGACGTTTTTTCACGAGCCGGCTGGCAATGTAGCGCGCGGCTTTCGGCGCGGACCAGCGCATCGACATCGGAAAGTGGCTCGTCTGAGTGTGTTGCGTGTCGACGACGCCGGGGCTGATGATCGTGACGTCGATGCCTTCGCGCGCCAGGTCGATGCGCAGCGATTGCAGCAGATACCGCAAGCCTGCTTTCGATGCCCCGTAGGCTTCCGAGCGTGCAAGGGGCAACAACGCCAGCGAGCTGGCAACGCCGACCAGGTGCGGTGCCTCGCTCAGGCGCAACAGAATCAGCGCTTCCTGAATGCAATAGGAGGTCGCGATCAGGTTGGTCTTCACCACGCGCTCGACGGTTCGTGCATCGAAACGGCTGGAGTCGATGTATTCGCACGTGCCTGCGTTGAGAATGACCGTGTCCACGGCGCCCCAGACCTGGCCGATGCGCTCGCCGATGGCCGTGACGTCGTTCGGTTCACTGATGTCGCCGGGAGCCAGCAGCACCTGACGCGGGAAGCGTTGATCCAGCGCTTCGAGCGGCTGGACATTGCGCGCCGTCAACGCAACTCGATGCCCGGCGTTCAACAGCTCTTCGGCAAGGGCCAGCCCCATGCCACTGCTGGCGCCTGTCAGCCAGATGCGACGTTTCATGCCAGCCTCCGTTTGAGCCAGCGAATCATCCGGCCCATGACGGGCAAGTGTTCATACAGCAACGCGCCTGCGTCGAAGAAGTCGCGGTGCTGAAAGACTTTGTTTTCTGCCCACAACAGATGCGAGCAACCCTGGACGGCAATCGGTTCGCCCTGATTGAGGCGAGGATGGCAGTAAGTCCTGGTCCAGCGCAGATAGCCCTTGCCCTCGCGCACCTGGTCGAAGGCGTGGAATTCAAACTGCAGATCACTGACGTTGGCGTAAAGCTCGGCGAAATACCTGCGCACTTCTGCCAGACCTTGGGCCTTGCGCATGGGGTCGGCGAACGCGATATCGTCCGCGTACAGTTCGCCCAGGTGCTCAAGGTTGTCTTTGTTCAGCGCCGCAAAGCGCCGGGCATAGTCGCGCAGGAATTCACTCATGGTCCTGAGTCTCTGCTTGTCGGTGCGGCAATGATTTGAAGGCCTGAAGCGCTCGCTCGCGGCTCGACTTCAGGTCGACGATTGGCGCCGGATAACCCTCGACGCCGAACAGTCCGCCTAGCGATGCCGGGTTATGAATGTCACGCTTGTTCAGCTCTGCGAGCTCCGGTATCCAGGTTTTGATGAAGCGGCCGTCAGGATCGAACCGTTCGGACTGGCTGATGGCATTGAAGATCCGGAAATAGGGCGATGAGTCGGTGCCAGTCGACGAACTCCACTGCCAGCCACCATTGTTTGCCGCCAGATCACCGTCGATCAGGTGCTGCATGAAAAAGCGCTCGCCTTCGCGCCAGTCGATCAACAGGTTTTTGGTCAGGAACATCGCCACCACCATGCGCAGGCGGTTGTGCATCCAGCCGGTTTCGAGCAATTGGCGCATGGCCGCATCGACAATCGGCAACCCCGTCCGACCTTGCTGCCAGGCCTCCAGATCCTTGGGCGCCTGGCGCCAGTTCAGCGCCTCGGTTTCCGGACGGAACGCGCGATGGCGGGAAACGCGCGGAAAACCCACCAGCACGTGTTTATAGAACTCACGCCAGATCAGCTCGTTGATCCAGGTCACTGAACCGGTGTTTCCGCTTTCGAATTCCCCGTTGTTGCTGCGCAGGGCCGCGTGCAGGCATTGACGGGGTGACACCACGCCAGCGGCCAGATAGGCCGACAGCTGGCTGGTGCCCGGTTTGGCCGGAAAATCGCGCTCGTCCTGATAGTAATGCACCTGCTCATCAGTGAACTGCTCCAGACGCTTGCGGGCTTCATCCTCGCCTGCCGGCCACCGTTTGCGCAGTGCGTCGGGCGGGGTAGCGAATCCCTTCACGTGCGTCGGAATCTCGTCGCTTTTGACCGAGACGGGCTGCTGCGCTTTCGGCAGACGTACGAGCGCCGGCATGGAGTAATGCAGGCGCCCGTAGCACACCTTGCGAAACTGGGTGAAGACCTTGAAGTAGTTGCCGCTTTTGGTCAGCACGCTGCCGGGCTGGAAAAACAGCTGATCGAGATGGCGCCTGAAACCGATGCCGTGTTTGTCCAGCTCGGCTTCCACGTTACGATCGCGCGCGGTCTCATTGACGCCATATTCATCGTTGACATGGACCTGCTCGATCCCGTGCTGCCTGCACACATCGAGCAGCGCTTTGGGCGCATGTTTCCAGGTGTCGGCATGAACGATCAGCAGCGGCACCTTGAGGGCGGCCAGCGCCTTTTCGAGCTCGACGAGGTTGCGCAGCCAGAAATCCACCTTGCAGGCGGCATCGTCATGGCTCAGCCACTGGCCCGGACTGATCATGTACACGGCCAGCGTAGGGCCCAGCTCCATGGCCGCGCTCAGGGCAGTATTGTCGTGTACGCGCAAATCGCTGCGCAGCCATATCAATTGCATGGTCGTGTCCTAGATGAGCCCGAGATGCTGCAGCGCGGTCTGGGCGGTCAACGGGTCTTCAGCGAGCGTCAGTCCGGCGATCTCACTGGCAGATACGGATAACTCGGCCGAATGGATGCGCACCGTCGGGCCAATAATCAACGTCGGGCACTCGATGTTCTGAAGCAGCCGAGGCAACTGCGCCAGATTCAGCGACTTGCTCGAATACAGCAGCACCGCGCGCGGCTTGAGGTACTCGCAAGCCAGGGCCAGTTCACCGGCAGGCAACGGCCAGTCGAAGACTTCCACGGGGCAATCGGTGCTGCTCAACAGCCAGGCGGTCAGCCATACGTGAGGCTCCAGCGGCAGATCGGACTGGTTGACCAGCAGCAACGGCGCCCCATTGACCTGCCGGTTGTTGTGGTAAAGCCGGGCGCCGAATTTGCTGCGCAGCCAGGAATAAAAGAACACGCGTTCCAGCTGCGCGCCGAATTGGCCCTGCCAGCGTTGTTCGAGCGAGGCGAGCAGCGGCAACAGCAACTGCTCACACAACGTGCGCGGCGGATACAGCGACATTGCACGGTTCAACGTGTCGTCCAGCCGACGCTCTGCAAGCGCGGTGATGGCGTCCTGCAAACTCTGACGCAACTGATCCCAATCGTTTTCCGGATTGGGCGGCGGCGCTTCTTTCTCGTCGATGAGCTGTTTGACCTGACTGACCGATACGCCACGGTTGAGCCAGGTCAGGATCGCCAGCACACGATCCACGTGTGCGGTGCTGTAAAGCCGATGCCCCTTTGGCGTGCGATGAGGCACGATCAGCCCGTAGCGTCGCTCCCAGGCGCGCAGCGTGACCGCATTGACGCCCGTCAGGCGCGCGACTTCGCGAATCGGCAGCCAGCCCTCTTCGAGCGCGCTAGCGTACGCCTGCGGGTCATTGTCCAGTGTTTCCGAATGGTTGTTTTTCATGTGTCAGATCGCGTTGCGCAGGCTTAGGTTTTCCGGATGCGGTTGCAGGTAAACCTGTAGCGCGATGTAAGGGTCCGGGTGTTGACGGAAATGGTGCTTGAGCAGTGTCAGCGGCACGACCAGGGGCACGATGCCCTGGTGGTACTGGTTGATGACGGCCTGGATTTCTTTCTTGTCCGAGGCGCTGATAGTCTGGCGCAGGTACCCGCACAAATGCTGCAACACGTTGGTATGAGTGCGACGTGTGGCGGGCTTTTTCAGAGCGGCCATCAACTGAGAGAAATAACGCGGCGCGATTTCGCCGGGATCGTTACGGCCCATGTTGCCCAACAGGTTGCCCAGCACTTTGTACTGGATAGGGTCGTTGGCCATGAGCTGATATTTGTAGCGCGAGTGGAACTCGGTGAGCGCGCGTCGCGTGATGCCGCCCTTGAGCACCTCTTGCCAGGCGGCGTAGGCAAACACGCGCGTAATGAAGTTCTCGCGCAGCACCGGGTCGTTGAGTCGGCCATCTTCCTCGACCGGCAGATCCGGATGTCGGGCACAAAACGCCTGAGCGTAAATACCGCGTCCGCCTGCGTCGAAGGGTGCACCGTTGTCGCGGTAGACCTTCACCCTTTCCAGGCCGCAAGACGGAGATTTCTGCATGAAAATGTACCCGCAGATATCATCCATTTCCTGCGCCATGTGTTCGCCGTAATCGGCCAGCGCCTGGGTGACATTCATATCGGTGTGAACGGTGCCAACGGCTTGCGGGTTTTCCGGATCGCCGACCAGGCGAATGGCTTCGCGGGGGATTCCCATGCCGATGGCCACCTCAGGACACGCAGGAACGAAGTCGAAGTGTTCACTGAGCGCGCGCGTCAGCAGGTGGGATTCTTTATGCCCGCCGTTATACCGGACTTCGACGCCCATCAGGCAGGCACTGACGCCGAGCTTGGGCTTGGATGCATGTTCCGGTAATGGATCGGATACAGCAGACATGGCAAAACCTCGATAAGCGACTTGTACAGAAAGTAATGCCTGTACAATATTTGTTCATCATAGGTTTGCGGTTGTACAAGTCAAATCATTTGTACAAGGTTGAGGCTACTTCCATCCCATTCGCCAGCTCTGATCGTCGGTCAACGCCTGCCATGCCATTCGTTCGCCGCGTTTGGTCAGCACGGCCTGCAGTTCGATCTCAAGCACGGTGCCTTCTTCGTCACGGAACAGTTCAGTGACCAGGAAGTGCTTTTCGCGGTTCTGGGGATGGGCTGCTGTCCATTTCGACAGCAGCAGCTTTTGCGGATTCAGGCGATTCACTTCAGGTGTTCAAGCAAGCGACGGGCTGCTTCCTGACCGCTGAGCCATGCGCCTTCGACGCGGCCCGACAAGCACCAGTCGCCACACACATAAAGGCCCAGATCAGGATCGGACAGCGCGCCGACTTCGCGACCTCCGGCAGGTCGTGCGTAGAGCCAGCGATGCGCCAGCGTGAAAGCCGGGGCCGGGACCGCGCAGTTGATCAGCTCGGCGAACGCGCCGTGCAGATGGTCGATGACCTCTTCTTTCGGCATGTCCAGATGCTGACGGCTCCAGGCGCTGGTCGCATGCAGAATCCAGGTGTCCAGCTTATTATCGCGCCCCGGTTTGCTGCGATTACGGGCGAGCCAGTCAATCGGGCTGTCCTGCACGAAGCAGCCTTCCAGCGGGGTATCCAGCGGCGTGTCGAACGCCAGCGCGACCGCCCATGTCGGCTCCATCTTCACACCGGCCACCACGCTTGCCAGCTTTGGCGCGGCAGCCAACAGCGTGGTTGCCTGGGGGGCTGGAATGGCAATCACCACCTGGCTGAACGGGCCGTGACTGCGGCCATCGGCATCCAGCAGGTTCCAGTGTTGCTCGCCATGAAAGACTTCAGTGATACGGCAGGAAAACGTGACCGGCATGTCGCCTAGCATGGCCCGCGTGATCGCGCTCATGCGCGGCGTGCCCACCCAGCGCACTTGCTCGTCGGGCGACAGGCTCAGTTTTGCGCCGTGATAGTTGTAGAGCACAGGTGCCCATTCGGCGACGTGGCCTTGCGCCTGCCATTGCTGAACGGCGGCGGCGAAGCGGCGGTCGCGTGCGGTGAAGTACTGCGCGCCCATGTCCAGCGCGCCTGCATCGCTGCGCTTGCTGGACATCCTTCCGCCGCTGCCGCGGCTCTTGTCGAAAAGGTGGATGGCATGCCCGGCGGCTTGCAATGCGCGGGCAGCAGAGAGTCCGGCGATACCGGTACCGATGATTGCGATAGGTACAGTCATAGGGGCCTCGTTACCTTGTCTGCACAGACTACGCCGTAGTTAAAACCTGTACAATGCTGTTTTTCGGTATAACTTGTCGTCCTTCGACGTTCAGGACGATGGCCTTGCTCAAGCCTCAATGTTGAGTCTGACGCTTCACCCGAATCGTTCAACCCTCCGAACGGATAAATCGAACCGCGTCAGCAAGACCGTTCTCTATAGCGTGGCCTATGGTTCAACTGTTCGCTTCGTTCACAAGCGCGTTGTTTGTGAAGAAATAGACTACCGATTTGCGACGAACGCCACGCGAGGAACTCACTCATGCACATCTTGCTGACCGGCGGTACAGGGTTGATAGGTCGTCGTCTGTGTCGACACTGGCTCGATCTGGGCCACCAATTGACGGTGTGGAGCCGCAGGCCCGATGAGGTGCCAAGGCTGTGCGGGGCTGGTGTTCGGGGCATTGCCCATCCGGACGATCTGGGCGCGCAGCAGGTCGATGCCGTGGTCAATCTGGCGGGCGCGCCGATCGCCGACAGGCCCTGGACCCGCAAACGCAAAATGCTCCTCTGGGACAGCCGGATCACGTTGACCGAACAGCTCGTGACCTGGCTCGAGCGGCGTGAGCAGAAACCTGCGGTGCTGATTTCCGGCTCGGCAGTGGGCTGGTACGGCGATGGTGGCGAACGCGAGCTGGACGAAACGTGCGCGCCGGTCAGCGAGGATTTCGCCAGCCGACTGTGCATTGCCTGGGAAGAAACTGCTCAGCGTGCCGAAGCGCTGGGCATTCGCGTCGTACTGTTGCGCACCGGTCTGGTCCTGGCCAGCGAGGGCGGCATGCTGCAGCGGCTTCTGCCGCCGTTCAAAATGGGCATGGGCGGCCCGATCGGGAACGGACGGCAATGGATGCCGTGGGTTCATATCGACGATCAAATCGCGGCGATTGATTTTCTGTTGAACCGGGACGACGCCCAAGGTCCTTATAATGCCTGTGCGCCATCACCGGTGCGCAATCGCGATTTCGCCAAGACACTGGCGGCGATTCTGCACCGCCCGGCCTTCATGCCTATGCCCGCGGTTGCGTTACGCCTGCTGCTGGGCGAGTTGTCGATATTGCTCCTGGGCGGCCAGCGTGCCCGCCCCGGTCGCCTGCAAGAAGCAGGTTTCACTTTCCGATTCACCGATCTGCGCGCGGCCCTCGAACAACTTTCAGGCCGCCACTGACATCAAGGTGTTGCATGACCGATCACGCATTATTGCTGGTAAATCTGGGTTCTCCTGCGTCTACCGAAGTCGCCGATGTGCGTCGCTATCTCAATCAGTTCCTGATGGACCCTTACGTGATCGATCTGCCGTGGCCGGTGCGCCGCTTGCTCGTCTCGCTGATTCTCATCAAACGTCCGGAGCAGTCGGCTCACGCTTACGCTTCGATCTGGTGGGATGAGGGCTCGCCGCTGGTGGTGCTGAGCAAGCGCCTGCAACAGGCGATGACCCGGGAGTGGACTCAGGGCCCGGTCGAGCTGGCCATGCGTTACGGCGAGCCATCGATCGGCACTGTGCTGACCCGGCTGGCCTCTCAGGGCATCAGGAAAGTCACCCTTGCGCCGCTCTATCCACAGTTCGCGGACAGCACGGTCACGACCGTGGTCGAGGAAGCCCGGCGAGTCATTCGCGAGCAGAAACTCGATTTCGAACTCGCGCTATTGCCGCCGTTTTTCAATCAGCCCGAGTACCTCGATGCGCTGGTCGAAAGCGTAAGGCCGCACCTGACGCAGGATTACGATCATCTGCTGCTGAGCTTTCATGGCCTGCCCGAGCGGCACATCACCAAACTCGACCCGACGGGCAGTCACTGTTTCAAGAACGGCAACTGCTGCGAGAACGCGACACCAGAGGTTCTTGCAGTCTGCTATCGCGCGCAGTGCATGCGTTCGTCAGCCGAGTTCGCCAAGCGAATGGGCATCCCGGATGGCAAATGGTCGGTGTCGTTTCAATCGCGTCTGGGCCGGGCCAAGTGGATCGAACCTTACACCGAGGCGCACCTGGCCGAGTTGGCAGGGCAGGGCGTGAAGAAACTGCTGGTGATGTGCCCGGCGTTCGTGGCTGACTGCATCGAAACGCTGGAAGAGATCGGCGATCGCGGCGCCGAACAGTTCAAGGAGGCCGGAGGCGAGGAGCTGGTGCTGATCCCTTGCCTCAACGACGACCCGAACTGGGCCAAGGCTCTGAGTACGTTGTGTGAGCGGGCGCCGGCGATGATTGTCTAGGCTTGCGTGCAGGCAGTGCGCGGGCTCGCGATGAGCAAACGTAGTGGCGCGGGGAGCAGCAATCGGGCATAAAAAAACGGCGCGCCAGTGAATGGCGCGCCGTTTTTCATTTGCCGGCAGACGTTACGGCAACTGGTCATCCAGATGCTTGTTCTTCCAGCCGTCGTTGCCCGGCAGAATCAGGTTCAGCAGGATCGCCGTGACGGCGCACAGCGCGATGCCTTTCATGCCGAAATCGTCGGGGCCGTTGCCGGTGCCGATCAGCACGCCGCCGATGCCGAACACCAGTGTCACCGACACGATCACCAGATTGCGCGCTTCGGCCAGGTCGACCTTGTGGCGGATCAACGTATTCATGCCGACCGCTGCGATGGAACCGAACAGCAGGCACAGAATCCCGCCCATCACCGGCACCGGGATGCTCTGCAGCAGAGCCCCGAACTTGCCGATGAACGCCAGGGAGATGGCGAAGATCGCCGCCCAGGTCATGATTTTCGGGTTGTAGTTCTTGGTCAGCATCACTGCGCCCGTTACTTCGGCGTACGTCGTGTTGGGCGGGCCGCCGAACGCACCGGCGACCGTCGTTGCGATGCCGTCGCCGAGCAGGGTGCGATGCAGGCCTGGCTTCTTCAGGTAGTCGCGGCCCGTCACGCTGCCCACGGCGATTACGCCACCGATGTGCTCGATGGCCGGCGCCAGCGCCACCGGAACGATGAACAGGATCGCTTGCCAGTTGAACTCAGGCGCCGTGAAGTGCGGGATGTCCAGCCATGGCGCCGCAGCGATTTTCGCCACGTCCACCACGCCGAAGTAGAACGACAGCGCAAAGCCCACCAGTACGCCCGAAATGATCGGCACCAGCCGGAAAATGCCTTTGCCGAACACCGCGACGATCAAAGTGGTCAGCAGCGCAGCCATCGAAATGATGATCGCAGTGTGATACGGAATCAGCTCGGCGGCGCCATCGCCGGTACGGCCCATGGCCATGTTGGCGGCAATGGGTGCCATCGCCAGGCCGATCGAGATGACCACCGGGCCAATGACCACCGGCGGCAGCAAGCGATCGATGAAACCGGTGCCTTTGATTTTTACCGCAAGGCCCAGGAAGGTGTAGACGAAGCCGGCCGCCATCACGCCGCCCATGGTCGCGGCCAGACCGAATTGACCCTTGGCAAGAATGATCGGGGTGATGAATGCAAAGCTCGACGCCAGAAACACGGGCACCTGACGGCCAGTCACCAGCTGAAAGCACAGCGTGCCAAGGCCTGCGGTGAACAGCGCGACGTTGGGATCGAGCCCGGTGATCAGCGGCATCAGCACCAGCGCGCCGAACGCCACGAACAGCATTTGGGCGCCCGACAGTACGGTACGCCACAGTGGATCATTGAACTCATCCTGCTTCATCAGGCGTCCTTTTGCTTGGTGCCGAAAATCTTGTCGCCGGCATCGCCCAGACCCGGAATGATGTAACCGTGTTCGTTGAGGCGTTGATCGATGGAGGCGGTGTAAATGTTCACGTCGGGATGAGCCTTCTCGACGATGGCGATGCCTTCCGGCGCGGCGACCAGGACCATGGCGCGGATATCGCGGCAGCCGGCTTTTTTCAGCAGATCGATGGTGGCGACCATCGATCCGCCGGTCGCCAGCATCGGGTCGATGATCAGCGCCAGGCGCTGGTCGATTTCAGGGGCAAGCTTTTCCAGATAGGTGTGCGCTTCGAGGGTTTCCTCGTTGCGTGCGACGCCCACTGCACTGACCTTGGCGCCAGGGATCAGACTGAGCACGCCTTCCAGCATGCCGATGCCCGCGCGCAGAATCGGCACGACGGTGATTTTCTTGCCTGCGATCTTTTCGACCTGAACGGTGCCGGCCCAACCCTGGATGTCGTAGGTTTCCAGCGGCAGGTCCTTGGTCGCTTCGTAGGTCAGCAATGCGCCGACTTCCTGAGCCAGTTCACGAAAGTTCTTGGTGCTGATATCGGCACGGCGCATAAGGCCGAGCTTGTGACGGATCAGCGGGTGGCGGATCTCACGAATGGGCATAAGGGGAAGGCTCCAGCGGGCGGGCAAAAAAAACGGCTTAGATTAATCTATTCAGCTGTAACTTGTCTCAGGGTCTGCTTCCGTCTCATCGCGGGCCAGGCCGTGATGAGGCGGGAGCAGACCCTTTGGTCCGGTTCAGGTTTCGTACATTAATGGGACGCTTGTGCAACGTTAGTCCAGAAAAGCTTGCCCTGGACTTGGCTCATGCGTACCTTTGCCCGCTTTTCCTTACACTGCCCCCCTTGGAGAGCGTCATGTCCGCTGATCTCGAGCATATCCGTCAAGTCATGCACGAGGCTGACTGCCTGTACACGAATGACGAAGTCGAGGCGTCCATCGCTCGCGTTGGTGAGCAAATCAACAGCGTGCTGGCCGATCGCAATCCGGTCGTCTTCTGCGTGATGAACGGCGGTCTGATTTTCGCTGGCAAATTGCTGACGCATCTGAACTTCCCGCTGGAAGCGTCCTACCTGCACGCCACGCGTTATCGCAACGAGACCAGCGGCGGCGAGCTGTTCTGGAAGGCCAAGCCTGAAGTCTCCTTCATTGATCGCGACGTGCTGATCATCGACGACATTCTCGACGAAGGTCACACCCTGGGCGCGATCATCGACTTCTGCAAACACGCCGGCGCCCGCGCTGTGCACACCGCCGTGTTGATCGACAAGGATCACGACCGCAAGGCGCGACCTGACCTGAAGGCCGATTTTGTCGGCTTGCCATGCATCGACCGCTACATCTTCGGCTACGGCATGGACTACAAAGGCTACTGGCGCAACGCGGCCGGGATCTACGCTGTCAAAGGCATGTAAGCAGCGTTTGCCTTTTCTGTAGGCGTGAGCTTGCTCGCGATGGCGTTGGTACATCCGACACACTCGTATCGTCTGGCGGATTATCGCGAGCAAGCTCACTCCTACACGATTTCTGCGGCGTCGCCTGGTATTGGGCCAAGCACAAAACCTGTGGGAGCGCGCTTGCCCGCGAAGGCTTGATGCCCTACCCGTAGGAGCGTGGCTTGTCCCGCGATCGGCGACGAAGTCGTCGTAAAGCCCGGCCATGCAGTCTGCCTGACATACCCCGTCATCTGATTCTGCTGCCGCTGCGCGCCAGATCGCGGGCAAGCGCGCTCCTACAAGGGATTTGTGGGGTTGCCAGGTGTGTGTCGAGCAGGCGATATCTCTCCGGCGAACATATCGACCTCTTCGTGAGCAAGCTCACTTCCACAGGAATCTCCGGGCATTCCCGATTCTCCTCCCAGACACGAATCCTGTGGGAGCGCGCTTGCCCGCGAAGACTGAATTCCAGACGCTGCATCTGCACGGCATGCACCGGCCTCTTCCCGGCTGAAGCCGGTCCTGCAGACGCTGCAAGTTGTTCGTAGGACTGGCTTTAGCCGGGAAGGCGTCAGGTATTACGCCTTTGATCGAAGGTGCGTTAAAGACAGTTGGCTCACTCCTACAGGTCCCGGTTTCGCCCATGTTAGAGTGCTTGCCACTTTTTCGGGAGGCGCCCATGACGTTATCGTTTCGTAGCAAGACTGCGTTGCTGTTGCTCTTGATCCTGCCACTTCCCGCCCTCGCAGAACCCATGCATGCTCAATATCTGCCGCCTGACGAGCTGTCGGTGCGCGAAGGTGAGCCTGAGCAGCAGCAATTGCTGCAGGTCACGGAGTATTCAGTCGTGGTCGGGAGTCAGCGCCAATCCAATCAGACGCCGATCCCGGTGACGTCGCCGCTGGTGCTGCGTCTGAAAGGCAAACCGATGAACAAGGGCGCAACCATTTCTCAGGTGCTGGTCCATTTCGACGGTGAAAGCAAAAGCCTGAAGAAGCCAGCCTATGACGAGCCATCCCGGACGCTGACGCTTTATTACCCTGCAACGCAATACCGCGTATTGGTGGATCTGCTGCGCAACGAGAAGGTTTACTGTCAGTTTCTCAGCTACGCCAATGGCCACGTCTGGGCCGATCTGCACACCGGTAGCGTACGCGCGCGTTGAGCACGCGGCCGGGCGGGGGGTAAACTGCCCGCCCGTGAAATGTCCCCGCAAGTCAGTTGGAGTCAGCAATGCGTAAAGATAAGAAGCAGGTGATTGGCGATGAAATCGGCGACGCCCAGATCAAACTCTTCCTGGATTTCGAGCCGGTCGATGCCACTTCCCCTTCGCTGCACAAGCTGATCAAGGCCTACCGCGGTCTGCGTGTCGACGATTTCGAACGCTTCCTGGTGTTTTTCAAAGAAGCCGGCTACGACCTGGATGGCAAGGATGAGCACGGCAACGACTTCATTACATTGATCAAGGATCAGCGCAACGCCGAGGAATACATCGAGTTGATCGAAAAAGCCCGGTCCTGAATCGCCCTCCGCGCGTCAGTATTTTCGGCTGACGCACTGTAACCGCGAGAAACTTCATCAGCGGATCTCGCGGTTTCGCTACCTCCCTGCAAGATGTCTCCTACTGCTTGACTCCGCTTCTTCCTCTTTCTGAATCACTCTGTATCGCCATACTTGAAGTCGTGAAATCACTCACAACATTGTCGGGCAGGACGCTCGATATGCCTTCAGGAAATGGAGTTCAGACATGCACTGCAAAATCAGTATCTCTGTCAAAGCGATGACCGCGACAGCCCTGCTGTCGGCGGCTACGGGCGCCAGCGCCGCCTACCCGAAGAGCATGGAGGTGGGCATTGAACTGTGGAATCACGCCAATACAGAGCTCGCGCTGGCGTCGGCAAGCTGGATGCCGAAAAACGCTGATTTGAGTGTTTATACCGTGCCTGCCAATGTGCGCACCTCGGCTGCTCAAATCGTGCTGAACAATGCCAGGAACGACTCGGCGACGTTTCGCCTGCGCGGGGGAGACAAGACCTGTGAGTTCAAACTGGCTCACGAAGTGACGTTCAGCTGGATTTCCATCAACCCCGCGCCGCAGAAGTCAGCAAGTGCTGCATCGGTGGGGAAGGTGGCGGCTGAATGTGGCGCGTCCGTTGTCAGCGGAGCGGATTCGATGAAGACGTATACGGTCAGGTTTGTAATGAAGTGATCGGGCACATCGATTCAAAACTGAAAACCCCGCTGCGTGGGCGGGGCTTTCAGTGATCTCACTGACTCAGGGCAAGCCCTGGATCAAGCGAAGCTTGCCGCCTGGCTGCTTGGGACCAGGTCCAGGCTTTCGTCGCTCTGGGCACTGATGCGCTGATACAGCTGCGCATCGGTTTCCAGGGCTTTTTCACGAGCCGGGAAGATCTCATTCAGCTTGGCGGCCCATTCGGTGCGAGCCTTGTCCGGGAAGCAGCGTTCGATCAGGTCAAGCATGATCGACACCGTCACCGAGGCGCCCGGCGAAGCGCCGAGCAATGCTGCGAGGGAACCGTCTTTGGCCGAAACCAGCTCGGTGCCGAACTGCAGAACGCCGCCTTTCTTCGGGTCCTTCTTGATGATCTGCACGCGCTGACCGGCCACTTCCAGGCGCCAGTCCTCGGCCTTGGCCTCTGGATAGAAGCGACGCAACGCTTCCAGACGCTGCTCCATGGACTGACGCACTTCGCTGATCAGGTACTTGGTCAGGTCCATGTTGTCGCGGGCCACCGCCAGCATCGGCGCAATGTTGGCTGCGCGGATCGACAGCGGCAGGTCCATCAGCGAACCGTGCTTGAGGAATTTGGTGGTGAAGCCGGCATAAGGGCCGAACAGCAGGGACGTCTTGCCGTCAACGACGCGGGTGTCCAGATGCGGCACCGACATCGGTGGCGAACCGACCGCGGCCTGGCTGTAAACCTTGGCCTGATGGCGTTTGACGACCTCGGGGTTATCGCAGCGCAACCATTGACCACTGACCGGGAAGCCGCCGAAACCCTTGCCTTCCTCGATGCCGGACATCTGCAGCAACGGCAGTGCCGCGCCACCTGCGCCGAGGAACACGAATTTCGCGTCGATTTCGCGGGTGCTGCCGCTGTTGACGTCCTTGATGGTCACGCTCCAGCCGTCGCCCTTGCGGGTCAGACCAGTGACGCGTTTGCAGTATTTGACCTGCGCATCGGGTGCGCTCGACAGGTGCTTGAGCAACTGGTTGGTCAGGTTGCCGAAGTTGACGTCGGTACCGTGCATGACGCGGGTTGCCGCGATGGGCTCATCGGCCGGGCGGCCAGGCATCATCAACGGCATCCATTCAGCCAGCGTGGCTTTGTCTTCGGTGTATTCCATCGAAGAAAACGCGTGGTGCTTGCGCAGCGCCTCATAACGTTTCTTCAGGTACGCCATGCCTTTTTCGCCCTGTACGAAACTCAGGTGCGGCACCGGCGTGATGAACGAGCGCGACGAACCGAACGTGCCTTTGCGCGCCAGGTAAGCCCAGAACTGCTTCGACACTTCGAACTGCGTGTTGATGTGAATGGCTTTTTTGGTCTCGATCGAGCCATCGGCGGCCTCGGGCGTGTAGTTCAGCTCACACAGCCCGGCGTGACCGGTGCCGGCGTTGTTCCATGGGTTGGAACTCTCCGCCGCACCGGAATCCATCAGCTCGACGACCTCAAGCTTGAGGCCAGGGTCGAGCTCTTTGAGCAGTACCGCGAGGGTGGCACTCATGATGCCGGCCCCGACAAGTACTACATCGACTGCTTCGTTATGCGCCATTAACGCGTCTCCAAAATCTGCAGCACCAAATTGACGGCATGGGTTCCCGTGGTCAGTTGCCAGGTGCGGGCGGCGCTTGAGTCGCGCATTGCCTCGAACAACCCGGCCGGGATCGTCATGTCCGATTCTTCGCAATTTTTTGCATTTCAGCGCACGCCTCGAACGGGCCTGGTTGATGCTTTTGTAAGGCAAGCATGAACGCATTTTCTGGCCCGGAGAGCCATTCGACTATCGTCAAGGCATCCGGTCGTGCGGCCAAATCCGTCGTGGACAGGCATCAGACTCCGGTCAGGGAGACTGCGCTGCAATGGGTCCTTTGCAAGGGGGCTGGGTCAGACGCTAACGGTGCATGTACAAACGCGTAACTATTCATTTGCTCGCCACACTCTTGTGAAGTTGTGAAAACCCGTTTTTTTCACGCTCTTTTGGAGACGCGAACCTCAAAAAGGGCTGCGCGATGGCAGCTCTGCAGATCAGGTTCAATCACGATGTGGGGCAAGGGCATGCGCAAAAGGTTCGAAACAATCAATCGATCTGCGCCTGCACAGCGATCACATCGCGCTGCACATGTCTGTGTGGAAGGCTCTCTGTGGGCGATACGGAGGAGTCGGCAATGCTGTCGACGATGCTGCGAGGCCCGATCAGGAGACGTCCTTATAATCGGGGGGAGATTATAGCGATGAAACGCGCAGAATTGATCCAGAAAAAATGACTTTTATTCGCCGTTCGGTCAGATGCTGAGCAATTGTCGGGCGGTAATCGCACGTTCACGTGACGCAACCCGGGCGCTGGCGGGCAGGGGCTGATGCAGCCAGCAGAGTTTGGGTTCGTGAACCTGGACCCAGTCCTGGCCCTGAGGCGGCGCGGCGCAGTGTCTGAAGGCCAGGCAAACGCCGGATTGATCGACTCGAGCGTAATGGCGATACCGGCGGCGCAGGGCGAACAACGACCAAAGAAAATCCATGACAGGACTCCTGGCTGGGAAGTTGTGAAAAGTATGTCGAGGGGCGATGACAGTGCGGTGACGCTGACGTTGCGCAATTGTGTTCGGCAGGGCGAGCGGCGGAACCGGGGCAATGGCACTTTGTCGTATCTTTACGCTAGTGAGCGACCTCGCGAGGTCGTTATACTGCCGCACAATTTGTGCCTTGGCCCATGGAGAGATGAGCATGTTGCGTCGCGTTTTGTTCGGTTTGCTTGCTGTAGGCAGTCTGACGCTGGTGGGCTGTGCTCACAGTCCGCAATCCCTTAACCCGCAACCGAAGTTGAACAGCCAGCTGGCGCCGGTCGGGCATGGTCAGCAAGTGGTTGTCCGGGTCGTCGACGGACGTCCTTCGCAGACGCTCGGCACGCGGGGTGGTCTGTACCCGGAAACCAGTTCGATTTCCGTCAATGGCCAGCAACTGGTGCCGCAATTGCAGGCACAGGCTGAAGCAGCCGTGCGCTTGATGGGTTTCACGCCTGTGCAGGGCGGCAACGGCCCGCAACTCACCGTGACGCTGGCGGACCTCAAATACCAGTCGCCCAAAGAAGGGCTGTATGTGACCGAAGCCAACATCAGCTCCACGTTCCGCGCTGACGTGCAGAACAACGGTCGCAGCTACAGCGGTCGTTATGCAGCCTCCCTGGACCAGCGTTTCGGCATGGCGCCGAACGAGGAAACCAACACCAAACTGATCAGCGACGTACTCAGCGATGCGCTGACCCGCCTGTTCCAGGATCAGACAATCGGTCGTCTGCTCGGCCAATAATCCTGGCGGCATGACGGAAAGCCCCCGGTTTCGCGAGAAACCGGGGGCTTTTGTTTGTCAGGTCGCTTTCGATTGCGGGGTGCTGGTTCAAGCCGCCTGATAGAAATCCAGAAAACTGTACCCCGTCACCAGATCCACCTCCGGCAGGTCGTTGTGGGCATGCCCGCCCAGCGCGCAGTACACCAGCCAGTGCCGGTCTTGAACATTGAACGCCAAGGCATCGATCAACGCTTCCTGCTCGTCGCTCGGCGCGATCAGGTAAAGGCGATCCTGGTTGTGGGCATGCAGCATGACGGGCTCTCTTTTCCGGGTGGGCAATTGAAGGGTGCTACACAGTGACCGGTTCAGGTGACGTTAAGGTGACACTCGTTACCTTTGCATCACCGCATTGCTCAGGTACACCGCGTTTAAACGGTAGGGCCGGCTTTAACCGGGAAGGCGCAAGACGTCACGCCGCGAGATGGGAGGCCGTTCGTTCAGGCCTCTTCCCGGCTGAAGCCGGTCGTACACCGGATCTTCCCGTGCGGCGCCTTCCGACCAGGCGCCATCGAGGCCTTATGTCGCTTATCCAGCATTCCCCTGGCGTGGTCATCAACCTGTTTGCACTGCTGGCGGCGAGTCCCGGCATCTGGTTGCTTTACACCACGCGCAGTCGCGAGCAGCGAGTGAACGCCCGTCTGCACAACCTTGCCGAAAACGCTCCGATTGACGAACCCATGCATTTGATGGATGGGCCAACCGTGCGCATGATCCGGCTGAGCTACCGCATCGGGGCGGCGTGTCTGGTGTTTGCGCTGTTGCTGTCGTGGGTGAGCACGAAACTCTGACCGGCCGCGCACCTTCGGTGCCATGCACGCCCATCGGGTGGTGTTTCCGGGGCTGTAAGCGTCATGCAAAAAAAAACGGCGCCTTGTAAGCGCCGTTTTTGCTGAGTGCCTTAAAGCGGCAACCCGGCCTTGACCCGGTACTGGTTGCGCACCGGCGTGGCGTATTGCAGAACCAGATAAGGACGATGTTCTTCAGGGCAACCGTCGAGGCGGCGCTGCCATTCTTCCTGCGCACGCTCCAGTTCGTCAGCCGCGAACACCTCCGCGGCAGTGGGCACATTCAGGCTCGGGTCGGCATCGGCCCACTGTGCGTACGCCAGGTAATGCACGGGGAACAGGCGATAGCCCCCCAGAATCTGCTTGTCCATCTCGATCGCCAGCTGTTTGGTGTCCTCGAACAGCCCGGTGACCGGTGGCGCGAAGTTGACGTGCACACGCCCTTTGTAGCCGGTGATGCCCAGCGCAATGCTGACATCGTCCTCACCCGGCGCCTTGGTGTAGCTGCCGGTCGTGGCGCGAATGTACAGCTCTCGCGCCTTGGCGTGGTCGCACGGATCGTATTCATAGCTGATCGACACGGGCGTCAGGTTCAGCGACTGAATGACCTCGCCGAATGGCTCGTCCTTGCGGCTCATGTGAAACATTTTGAGGATGGCCGACTCGGTGCGATCGTCGCCGTCTTTGGCGCGGCCTTCGGCCTGGGCGATCCAGATCGAGGCGCAGTCGTTGCGGATCGAGTGATTGATGTACGCCGACAGCAGCTGATACGCCGCCATTTTCTCCCGACGCCCGGTGATCGAGCGGTGGACGATGAAGCTCTTGTTCAGGCGCATCAGGTCGCTGACGAAGGGCTTTTGCAGCAGGTTGTCGCCGATGGCGATACGTGGCGTCGGTAGCCCGGCGTGATAGACCGCGTAGTTGACGAACGCCGGGTCCATGACGATATCGCGGTGATTGGCCAGAAACAGATAGGCCACCCCGGACTTGAACTGCTCGACGCCGGTATAGGTCACACCATCGGTGGCACGCTCGATCGTATGATCGACGTAATGCTCGACTTTGTCCTGCAGGGCCGCGACCGAATCGATACCGGCGAACTGACGGCGCAGCTTGCGCGCGATGGCAGGCTGAAGGATCCAGCCCAACGAGCCGGCCAGACGTGGAAAACGGAAATGCGTGAGGATCGCGAGGAACGCCTTGTCACCGAGCAGCCGGTTGAGTACGGCTTTTACTTCGGAGTCGTCGTAAGGTCGGATGGCATCGAATTCGCCCATCATGCTCTCTTGTTGGAAACGGCTAGGGTAAAGGTAGGTCGAGTCCGGCGTGACGCCCGGATGTCGAGAAATAAAGCTCGACCCGCAAACAAGTCGGCGATTATACGCAAAACTGCTCTCGGAGACTGTGATGCACGAAATACAACCTGCAGCCCCTTATGAGTGCCCTTATTGCGGCGAACCGGGAGAAACCGTCCTGGACCTGTCTGAAGGCGATCACAACTTCATCGAGGATTGCCACGTCTGCTGTCGGCCTATCGAGTTTCATCTCGAAACCGACGGCGAGCAATGGGACCTCGAGGTCCGTGCCGAGAACGATTGATGCGCAAAATCTATGAGCCGGAAAACATGATGGAAGGCGAGTTGTTGCAGTCCATGCTCGCCAGTGAGGGCATCGAGGCGCATATCACCGGGCGCCATCTGCTCGGCGGCATCGGTGAGCTGCCGGTGTCCGGCCTGCTGGGGCTGGCGGTCGAGGACCATCAGGCGGAGCGGGCGCGGCGGCTGATCACTGAGTACAATGGAGCCTTTCCGCTGTCGGGCGATGAGCCTGACAGTTACCCCGACGTGTTGTTGTGCTGAACGCCGTTCAGCCCCGCCTCATCCGCTTTCCAGAAGAGTTGCCCCAAGCCCATGTGTGGACGTTATGCGCTGTTTCGTTGGACGCCCGCCTTCGCGGCCCTGCCCGGATTCCCGACCGATCAGCAAGCGCAATGGAACATCTCCCCGGCCGATGCAGTGCTGATGCTGAGGGCGGGGCAGGGCGCAGACGGCGGACGAGAAGTGGCCAGAGCCCGCTGGGGCCTGACGCCGCCCTGGCTGACCGATATGTCACGCACGCCAGCCCATGCACGGGCCGAGACCCTGGCCGAGCAACCGATGTTTCGTCAGGCGTTTCGGGAACGGCGGTGCCTGCTGCCGGCGAACGGGTTTTACGAATGGCGCGGTTCGGTGCGCAAGCGGCCTTTCTGGCTCACGCCCGCTGAAGGGTCGACCCTGTTTTTTGCAGCCATTTGGGAAGCCTATCCGGTGGAAGGCCACACCTACCTCAGCGTGGCGGTGGTCACGCAGGCGGCGATGGGGCAGCGCCGGCCGTTGATTCTCGATGAGCAAGGTCAGGCGCAGTGGCTCGACCCGGAAAGCTCGCCGGTCACGCTGCAATCATTGCTGGCCGCGCCGCAGATGCAATTGCGCGAGCGTCCTCTGGCCAACCTGGTCAACGACCCGAAACTCAACGCGCCGGAATGCCTGACGCCGCTCTGATGCTCCGCCTGCACGCCTATAGGCCAGCATTGAGCGCGTGGCGTGTCAGGCACATGCGCTCGCCTCTTCAAACCCTGAACTGATTGATCAAGCGGCGCTGTTGTTCCGCCAGCTTGGTCAGTTCGGCACTGGCCTGGCTCGACTCGTCGGCGCCACCAGCCACCTCGTTGGCGACCTGACCGATGTTGATCACGTTACGGTTGATGTCGTCGGCGACCGCGCTTTGCTCCTCTGCAGCGCTGGCGATCTGGTTGTTCATGTCGTTGATCACCGACACCGCTTTGGTGATGCTTTCCAGTGCCTGCGCTGCCTCGGCGGCATGGCCCACGCTCTCGTCGGTCTTGCTCTGGCTGTCTTCCATCACCTTGACCACCTGACGCGTGCCGTTCTGCAGCTGCTGAATCATGTTCTGAATTTCTTCGGTGGCCTGTTGCGTCTTCTGCGCCAGGTTGCGCACCTCGTCGGCCACCACTGCGAAGCCGCGGCCCTGTTCACCGGCACGCGCCGCTTCGATGGCAGCGTTAAGGGCCAGAAGGTTGGTCTGCTCGGCGATGCCACGAATGGCGGTCAGGATGGCGTTGATGTTTTCGCTGTCCTTGGCCAGGGTTTGCACCACGCCGACGGCGCGGCCGATTTCCACCGCCAGTTCGCTGATCGAGTTGGACGTGTTGTGCACGATGCGCATGCCCTGACTGGCGGCGTCGTCTGCATGGTTCGCCGCTTGCGCGGCCTGCGTCGCGTTGCGGGCGACGTCCTGCGCGGTCGCGGTCATTTCGTGCACGGCGGTGGCGACCAGATCGATTTCGGCCATCTGCTTGTGCACGCCTTTGTTGGTGCGAATGGCAATGTCTGCGGTGTGTTCGGACGAGTCGCTGACCTTCTGCACCGAGGTCACCACTTGGCTGATCATCACCTGCAGCTTGCTCAGGAACGTGTTGAAGCCGCTGGCGATCGAGCCCAGTTCGTCAGCGCGATCGCTGGTGAGGCGGCGCGTGAGATCGCCTTCACCCTTGGCGATGTCGTCGAGCATGGCGACCATTTGCTTGAGCGGGCGGGCGATGCCTCGGCCGACGAACCAGACGATCAGCAGGCCCAGCGCGGCGATCAGCAGACCGACCACCATCATGCCGAAGATATCGGTCTCGCGTTGATGCTTGAGGTCTTTCTGCAACTGCTGAAGGTCGGCCATGACCGCGTCGACAGGCATGCGCATCATCAGGGTCCAGCGTGCGTCGGTGTTGCCGATGCCGAACGGCAGGTACAGCTCGATGTGGCCGTGAGCCTTGTCGATGTCGTAACGCACTTCGCCTTTGGTGATCGTGCTCAGGTTGGCGACTTCGTTGGCATCGAGGATGTCGCTGGCCTTTTCGCCGAGCTTGCTCGTGTCCTTGGTGTAGGCGACCAGGCGGCCGTTGGTGGCGATCAGGGCCATATCGCCAGCGCCGTCGTACAGCTTTTTGTCAGCGTTCTCGAGCATGTCCTGAATGAAGTTCACCGACAGGTCGGCGCCGACGATCCCCTGGAACTGGCCGTTGAGCATGATGGGCTCGATGAACGAAGACAGCATGACCATCTTGTCGCCGACCTTGTAGGGCGCCGGGTCGATCACACAAGCCTTGCGCGTCTCCCGCGAGCACAAGTAGTACTCGCTGGAGCGGATGCCGGTCGACAGGATTTTCTGATCCTCAAGGCTGGCCAGCTTTTCCAGATTGAACGTGCCGTCCGGCTTGCGATACCACCAGGCCATCATGCGGCCATCTTTCGGATCGACGCCGATCATCGACGAGCCGACGTAGGCCGCGTCGTTACGGTCCAGCGCGTCGTGTTCCCAGCCGATGTAGGAGCCGAGGATCTTCGGGTTACGGACGACGGTTTCGTGCAGCACATTGAGCAGTTGCTCACGGCTGAGGGTCAGCGACGGCTCACCTTTGGCGTCCTTCATGCCCAGCAAGGCGTTGGTCGTGGCCAGCGCGGCGGCGGTCTGCAGCGGCGCTTCGAGTTCGCGCTGGATTTCACTGGCCTGCGTGCGCGCAATGGCGCTCAGGCGCTGCTCGACCGCTTGCTCGAACTGCGAGGTGGTGCGCTGCTCAACCATGTCCTGAGTGCGCGCGCCTGAAAACAGGGCAAACAGTACGAGAGCAACCACGACGCTGAGGACGATGGCGCCCGCCAGAGCGGCAACGGAAAACTGGATCGACTTGAACTTCATAGGAACTCCGGACGTGGAATTACGCCTGAAGTGGATATCGCCTTGGGGCCGCGAAGCATGAGATGGATCCGACGAAATGGGCGTTTTTGAACGGGTTTCGTCGTTGCTGGATAAGTCGAGCGCGCGCCCCGGATATAAAGGGCTGCAGCGGTCCTGCGAGGGATCGGAATTGTGTTTCGAATCTGTTACGAATGTGTGTTTTTTTTTGTGCGGCGGCACATGGCAAACGGCTGGCATCTGGTGCTCCGGCCACGCAGCCCCTAGGATGAGCGCCATTGTTTCAATGGAGATACGTGATGCGTAGGACTTTTGCCCTTTGTGCCGTCGCAGCAGCCCTGCTGGTTGCAGGATGTCAGGCGGTCAACACCACCAGCGGCGACTCGGTCGGTGTCGAGCGCAAGCAATACATGTTCAGCATGCTGTCGACCGATGAGGTCAACCAGATGTATGCCCAGTCTTACCAACAGACGGTCAGCGAGGCGTCGTCCAAAGGTGTGCTGGATAACAGCAGCGCAGAGGCCAAGCGTGTTCAGGCCGTGGCGAAGCGGTTGATCGCTCAAGCGCCGAAACTGCGGCCTGATGCAGCGCAGTGGCAATGGGACGTGAACCTGATCAAGAGCGATGAGCTCAACGCCAACTGTGGTCCGGGTGGCAAGATCATCGTCTACAGCGGACTGATCGATACGCTCAAGCTGAGCGACGACGAGCTGGCGGCGGTCATGGGGCATGAAATTGCTCACGCTCTGCGCGAGCACGGACGTGAAGCCATGTCCAAGGCGTACGGCATTCAAATGGCCAAACAGGGCGCCGGTACGCTGCTGGGATTGGGCCAGGACAGCCTGGCGCTGGCCGACACGGTCGTCAATTACAGTCTGACCCTGCCGAACAGCCGCGCCAACGAAAACGAAGCCGACCTGCTGGGTCTGGAGCTGTCAGCCCGTGCCGGTTACAACCCCAACGCCGCGATCACCTTGTGGCAGAAGATGCAGTCCCAGGCCGGGGCTTCCCAGCCTGAGTTCATGAGCACGCACCCGGCATCGACCAACCGGATCGCGTCGCTGCAAGCGGCGATCCCCAAGGTGATGCCGCTGTATCAGCAGGCGCCGAAGTCTTGATTCAGCGCTGATCAGGCACACTCTCGCAGGGATGCGGCGTTCGGGTTACACCCAGCCGCTGACCTGCATCGCTTTGTACACCGCCACGATGGCCAGAATGAAGAACGCGCCCGCTGCCAGGCGACGGATCAGTGTCAGCGGCAATTTCTCTGCGGCGAAGTTACCGGCCAGCACCACCGGCACGTTGGCCAGCAGCATGCCCAGCGTGGTGCCCAGAATCACCAGCCAAAGATAAGAATATTGCGCCGCCAGCATCACCGTGGCGATCTGCGTCTTGTCACCGATCTCAGCCAGGAAGAACGCGATCAGGGTGGTCATGAACGGGCCGAACTTGCGTGCGGTGTTCGCTTCGTCGTCGTCCATCTTGTCCGGCACCAGCGTCCACAGCGCGGTGGCGGTGAAGCTTGCAGCCAGCACCCAGTGCAGCATCGCGTCCGAAAAGAAGCTGCTGAACCAGGCGCCGACGGCACCTGCGGCAGCATGGTTTGCCAGCGTGGCCGCGACGATACCGCCGATGATGGGCCAGGGCTTGCGAAAGCGTGCAGCGAGAATGAGCGCGAGGAGTTGGGTCTTGTCACCGATTTCGGCCAATGCAACGACGGCGGTGGGGACCAACAGGGATTCCAGCATCAGGGGTTTCCTAAGGGGCGGGTCGACACGGCTATGACACGTACAGCCTCCCCGCCCCGGGTCAGGATGTTCGTGTCATAGGTCTTGTCAAACCACCGATCCGTCTGGGCGGATCTGGGGTCGCACGCACCATGGTCTGTGGACCAAGTATGTTGATGCGCGCCGGACGAGCATGGCGCTCGCGGGAGACTACTCCCCTAGGACGGTGCGGATTCTGCCTACACGCCTTGCGTTCGGCAAGCGGTAATTTTCACGCACGTTTGGCGCGGTAAATCCGGAAACCCTGACCCTCCGACATGATTGCACACGGTCCGAGATGGGCTTCGATGATCGGCTGATAGCGCAGGAAACTGTTGGCTACCAGACGCAGTTCGCCCCCTTTTTTCAGATGTTCGCGCGCTTTTCTTAACAGGTTTTCGGTTGCCGCGTAGTCGGTGTGAACCCCGGTATGGAAGGGTGGGTTGGTCAGAATTGCATCAAGATGTGCAGGCGCTGCATCAATGCCATCGCCGGTCAGCACCTCAGCTTCAAGGCCATTGGCGGCGAGCGTCAGGCGGCTGCTGGCGGTGGCGAACGCGTCGACGTCGAGCATCGTGACGGTCATGTCCGGATTGCGACGTTTCACCGCAGCCCCCAGTACGCCGGCGCCGCAGCCGAAATCAAGCAAGTGGCCGCTCGGCAGACGGTCGATGTTTTCCAGCAACAGCGCAGAGCCACGGTCCAGTCGCCCATGGCTGAACACGCCGGGCAGGCTGACGACTTTCAGGGGCCCGCCGTCCAGGTCGATGTCGAAGTGCTTCGCCAGGCTGTCGAGCGCAACAGCCTGCGGGGCATGTTCCACGGTGACCTGCCACAGCTGGCAATGACGAGCGCTGTCGAGCTTGCGAGCCCGTCCGAACGGACTCAATTGCCGGGCTGCCGCTTCGATGCCCGCGCGCTTTTCGCCAACCAGAAACAGCTCGCGACCTTGCAATCTGGACGCCAGTGCGTTGAGTAGATAGTCAGTCAGGTCCTTGGCTTTGGGCAGAAACAGCACAGCGGCTTCGAAAGGTTCGACGGGTGCCTCGGTGCCGAAGTGCGTGCGCCCGGGGAATCGGGTATCCAGCGCCGCAAAATCTCCGGCATGCCAGCTCCAGCCCCGAGCGTTGGGGAGCCTGCCCGGCAGATCATCGGCGGGCAAGCCGGTCAGCAACAAGGAGCCCTGAAACAAATCGGCCTGACGGAGTAACACTTCACTGCGCGGATCCATCTTCGGCTCCTCGAAAAAAGCGCGAAGTTTATCAGGAGAACGCAGCAAAGACAGTGAGCGCCCAGTGAACGGGCAAGTGCGCGCTGCGCGAGGCTGCACGCTCGCGAAGGTGACGTGCCACGTTCAAGCCATCGGCCTCGTCGCGATGAAGCTCGCTGCGCCCTGAACGGTGGTGGTCCTCAGCTGACCACACGCAGGGGCTGTCCGGCATAGAACGCCTGAGCGTTTTCATTCACTTGCCCGACGATCCGCTGCCGCGCTTCCTGGCTGCCCCAGGCGCTGTGCGGCGTGATGATCAGCCGTGGAATATCGCCGGACAACAGCGGATTACCATTGACCGGAGGCTCGACGGTCAGCACGTCGGTGGCCGCGCCGCCCAGATGGCCGTTGCGCAGGGCGTCGGCCAGCGCCTGCTCGTTGATCAGGCCTCCGCGCGCGGTATTGATGATGAACGCCTTTGGTTTCAGCAGGCTGAGTTCATGGGCGCCAATCATGTCGCGGGTGTGTTCGTTGAGCGGGCAGTGCAGCGTCAGCGCATCCACCTGCGGCAACAACTCATGCAGCGAAACGCGATCCGGCCGGGCAGGGCGGCCGGGAATCTGTCCCAGGACGACGCGCATCCCGAAGGCTTCCGCCAGTTTCGCCACCGCTCCGCCGAGCTCGCCGTGCCCCAGCAGGCCCAAGGTTTTACCCTCCAGTTCGACGATCGGGAAATCCAGCAGGCAGAACTGTTTCGATTTCTGCCACTGCCCCTGATGAATCGCTTGTTGGTAATCCGGCAGACGCGTCGCCAGCGCCAGCAGCAACATCAACGTGTGCTGTGCCACCGACGGCGTGCCGTAACCCTGACAATTGCTCACCACGACGCCATGTTCGCGCGCGGCCTGCAGGTCGACATTGTTCACGCCCGTCGCGGTCACCAGCACCAGTTTCAGGTCCGGGCACGCGGCAAAGGTCGCGGCGTCGATCATGATCTTGTTGGAAATCGCGACCTGCGCGCCCTGCAACCGCTCGATGACCTGCTCAGGTGTCGTGCTGGCATGCAGTACCAGTTCGCCAAAGGTCTCACGCCAGGGAGTAAGGTCCAGATCGCCCAGATCCAGAGAGGTATGGTCCAGGAAAACTGCTCTACGTTGACTCGACATCAGCTGTACCTTTTTCTGGGTTGACAGGAGGCGTAAGGTAGCGAGCCTACCAGAGCCTGCCGCTCACCAAAACGCCTGGAGCCCTTCATGTACTGGACGGAATTTCTCACCGTTGCGCTGATTCACCTGCTCGCTGTCGCCAGTCCCGGCCCGGATTTCGCCGTGGTGGTGCGCGAAAGCGTGACCCACGGGCGCAAAGCCGGCACCTACACAGCCATGGGCGTGGGCACCGCGATTTTCCTGCACGTGGGGTATTCGTTGCTGGGGATCGGCCTGATCGTTTCGCAGTCCATCGTGCTGTTCAACGCGCTGAAATGGGCAGCTGCGGCATACCTGCTGTATATCGGCTTCAAGGCCCTGCGCGCCAGACCTGCTGGCTCCTCCGACGCGCCTGTCGACATCGCCAAGGGCGAGCGGACGGCGCGCGGAGCCTACACGGCAGGGTTCGTGACCAATGGCCTGAACCCGAAAGCCACGCTGTTCTTCCTGTCTTTGTTCACTGTGGTGATCAATCCGCATACGCCGATGCTGGTTCAGGCCGGGTACGGTGTGTATCTGGCGTTCGCTACGGGCGTCTGGTTCTGTCTGGTGGCGCGGCTGTTCAGCCAACCTCGCGTGCGCGCCGGGTTTGCCCGTATGGGGCACTGGTTCGACCGCGCCATGGGCGGGGTGCTGGTGGCGCTGGGTGTAAAACTGGCGCTGACCGAGATGCACTGATCGTGCAGCGGGAGTGAGTGCGCTCACTCCCGCTGTGCGAATGCACCTTTTGCAATCACTCGACTTCCTCCTTCTGCCGATTCCTGCAGGCCGTTTCACGACCGATTTGCCCTTTCAAATGGCGTTATGCCTGTAGGGTCATTCGTCCACAGAATCATCCCTTTGGCTGATTTGACTGGCGAGCGAAGGCCCTAGAGTGCATATTTTCAGCACCGCCTATGCATCTTGAAAAGGGATTCCTATGCTGCAGACTCGCGTGATTCAGCCCGCCGATGGCGCGTACCAATATCCGCTGTTGATCAAACGTCTGCTGATGTCCGGCGGGCGCTATGAAAAGACACGGGAAATCGTCTACCGGGACCACTCGCGCTATTCGTATCTGACGCTCAACGAGCGGATCTGTCGGCTGGCGAATGTGCTGACCCAGGCGGGGGTGAAAGCGGGCGATACAGTGGCGGTCATGGATTGGGACAGCCATCGGTATCTGGAATGCATGTTCGCGATCCCCATGATCGGCGCGGTGATCCACACCATCAACGTGCGCCTGTCTCCGGATCAGATCCTCTTCACCATGAACCACGCCGAAGACAAGTTCGTGCTGGTCAACAAAGAATTCCTGCCGCTCTATAAGTGCTTCGAGAGCAAGCTGACCACGGTCGAAAAGACCTTGCTCATCACCGACACGCAAGACACCAGCGCCGACTTGCCCAACCTTGTGGGTGAATACGAAACGCTGCTGGCGGCTGCCAGCCCGACGTACCGGTTCGAGGATTTCGACGAGAACTCGGTGGCCACCACTTTCTACACGACCGGCACCACCGGCAACCCGAAGGGCGTGTATTTCACCCATCGTCAGTTGGTCCTGCATACGATGGCGGTGGCGACCATCATGGGCAGCGTCGAGGGCATGCTCGGTGGGGACAAGGTCTACATGCCCATCACGCCGATGTTTCACGTTCATGCCTGGGGCGTGCCGTACGCGGCCACGATGCTCGGCGCCAAGCAGGTTTACCCCGGGCGCTATGATCCCGAATTACTCGTGGAGCTGTGGCGCAAGGAGAAGGTGACGTTCTCGCATTGCGTGCCGACCATCATGCAAATGGTGCTCAACGCCAAAGCGGCCAAGGACGTCGACTTCACTGGCTGGAACATCATCATCGGCGGCAGTTCGCTCAACCGTTCCCTGTATGAAGCCGCCAAGGCGCGTGGCATTCAGCTGACGGCTGCGTACGGAATGTCCGAGACAGGCCCGCTGGTGTCCGTCGCGCACCTGAATGACGAACTGATGGCGGGCAGCGAGGACGAACGCACGACGTATCGCATCAAGGCTGGCGCGCCCGGCGTGCTGGTCGAGGCGGCAATCGTCGATGCCGAGGGCAATTTCCTGCCCTCCGATGGCGAAACCCAGGGCGAACTGGTGCTGCGTGCGCCGTGGCTCACCGAAGGGTATTACCGCGAGCCGGAAAAGGGCGCCGAGCTCTGGGCCGGTGGCTGGCTGCACACTGGCGATGTCGCGACGCTGGACAGCATGGGCGGCATCGACATTCGCGACCGCATCAAGGATGTGATCAAGACCGGGGGCGAGTGGGTGTCGTCGCTGGAGCTGGAAGACCTCTGCAGTCGTCATCCGGGAGTGCGCGAAGTGGCGGTGGTGGGCATCGCCGATCCACAGTGGGGCGAACGGCCTTTCGCGCTGCTGGTTGCCCATGAAGGCCACGTCATCGATGCCAAGGCACTGAAAGAACATCTCAAGCCATTCGTGGAGCAGGGCCACATCAACAAATGGGCGATTCCGAGCCAGATCGCCCTTGTTACCGAAATTCCCAAGACCAGCGTCGGCAAGCTCGACAAGAAGCGCATCCGCCTGGACATCGTCGAATGGCAAAGCACCAACAGCGCTTTCCTCTCCACCCTCTGAGCTGATTTTTGCACGGACATTGTCAGGGTTTTCGGCCCTGACAATGTGCCGCGAAGGCTCTTGCCCGCCGTCTTGCTTGCCAAATTCTCAAATTCAGCCATCCTCCCCCTGCCGCTGAGCCGGTACGCCGAAATCGGCGTGTTAGAGGCTTCGACGCTGCAAATCACACTTTAGAGGGATCAAGTCGTCCCACCTGCTGGATATAGTCGGCAGTAGGTTGAAACCGGAGAAAAACGCCGGGTCGTTTCGCAGCTTTACATGGGCTGCCCGATCAGCGTTGACACCCAGGCACTGCGGACACATCCGCCTGAGTCGTTTCTGGAAGCACCCACTGCCAAAAAAAATAAAAGCACATGGAGTAGCGTCGATGACATCAGCAAACCTGTTCTGGCGCCGGGCAAAACTGCCTCTGGCCGTCAGCCTCGCTTCCACGCTCGCCGGCCCTGCATTCGGCGTCAGTTTCAACATCGGTGAAATCGAAGGTAACTTCGACTCGTCGCTCTCCATCGGCGCCAGCTGGTCCACCGAGAACGCCAACAAAAACCTGATCGGGTCCAATAACGGCGGTCATGGCCTGTCGCAGACGTCCGACGATGGTCACCTGAACTTCAAAAGCGGCGAAACGTTTTCGAAGATCTTCAAGGGTATCCACGATCTGGAGCTCAAGTACGGCGACACCGGCGTGTTCCTGCGGGGCAAGTACTGGTATGACTTCGAGCTCAAGGATGAAGGCCGCGACTTCAAGGACATCAGTGACTCGGGCCGAAAAGAGGGCGCCAAGTCGTCAGGTTTCGAGCTGCTCGACGCGTTCGTCTATCACAACTACTCCATTGCCGATGAGCCGGGTTCGGTGCGTCTGGGCAAGCAAGTGGTCAACTGGGGTGAAAGCACATTCATCCAGGGCGGCATCAACAGCATCAACCCGGTAGACGTCTCTGCGTTCCGCCGGCCTGGCTCGGAAATCAAGGAAGGCCTGATTCCGGTCAACATGTTCTACCTGTCCCAGAGCCTGACCGAAAACCTCTCTGCCGAGGGTTTCTATCAGCTGGAATGGGACCAGACGGTGGTCGATAACTGCGGCACCTTCTTCTCCCAGCCTGACGTGATTGCCGACGGTTGCTCCAACAACCTGGCGGTGTTGCGCAGTCAGGCCGGCCTGAACACCGCGCTGACCAATGCCGGTCTGCCGGCACCTTTGCGCGGCGCGGTATTCAACACGCTGGGCCAGCAGGGCGTGAACTTCGGCAACCCGGATGAGGGCGCCGTCGTGCGTCGCGGCCCTGACCGGGATGCTCGCGACAGCGGCCAGTATGGCTTCGCCATGCACTACAACTTCGAGCCGCTGGACACCGAGTTCGGCGCCTATTACATGAACTACCACAGCCGCCTGCCGATCTTCAGCGGCAAGGGCGCGCCTGCCGGTGCCTACAGCCCTGCAGCGCTGGCCGCCGCGCTCGCGGGCAATGGCGTGCCGGGTATCGCCATTCCGGGGCTGGTCACTCAGTTGCTGCCAGTGGTGGTCGCCGCCAACTCCAGCTACTACGTCGAATACCCTGAAGACATCCACCTGTTCGGTCTGAGCTTCTCCACCACGTTGCCAACCGGCACAGCGTGGAGCGGCGAAATCAGCTACCGGCCAAACGCGCCCGTCCAGCTCAACACCACCGACATCCTGTACTCAGGGCTGTCGCCGCTGAACCCGAACGTCTCGCTGTTGCAGGGCACGCCAGGCCAGGATCAGAAGGGCTATCGCCGCAAAGAGATCAGTCAGGCGCAGACCACCTTCACGCACTTCTTCGACCAAGTGATGGGCGCCGAACGTCTCACGGTCGTTGGCGAAGTGGGCTGGACGCACGTCGGTGGCCTGGAAAGCACATCCAAACTGCGTTACGGCCGAGACCCGAGCTACGGCCCCGGTCCGCTGCCAAACGGCCAGTGCCAGACCCTCAACGCCGGTACGCTGGCGGGCGCTGCGCTGAACAACCTTAGCCGTTATTGCGAGAACGACGGGTTCACCACTACCGATTCGTGGGGCTACCGCGCCCGCGCCATCTGGGACTACAACAACGTGTTCGCCGGTGTGAACCTCAAGCCGAGCGTGGCCTGGTCTCACGACGTCGACGGTTACTCGCCAGGGCCTGGCGGTAACTTCGAAGAAGGCCGCAAAGCGGTCAGCCTGGGGCTGGAAGCGGAATATCAGAACACCTACACCGCCAACCTTTCCTACACCAACTTCTTCGACGGCAAGTACACCACGGTGGATGACCGCGATTTCGTGGCGCTCAGCTTCGGTATGAACTTCTAAGGACAATTATGAAAATGAAAATCTCGAAGGGTCTGTTGCACGTCGGCGTACTGGGTCTGTCCCTGCTGGCGACCGGGGTGATGGCAGCCGTTTCTGAATCCGATGCTGCCAAGCTGGGCACGACACTGACCCCAATGGGCGCCGAAAAGGCAGGCAACGCGGCGAACACCATTCCGGCCTGGAGCCCGATGCCGACCAACGCGGGCGCTGTGGACGACAAGGGCTTCCTGGCCAACCCTTACGCCAGCGAAAAACCGCTGTTCACCATCACCGGCCAGAACGTGGAGCAATACAAGAACAACCTCGCCCCGGGCCAGTATGCGATGTTCAAGCGCTACCCGGAAACCTTCAAGATGCCGGTCTATCCGTCACACCGTGGCGCGACCGTTCCGGCCGATGTGTTTGCCGCCATCAAGAAAAACGCCACCAATACCAAGCTGGTTTCCGGCGGTAACGGTCTGGAAAACTTCGAAACCGCCGTGCCGTTTCCGATTCCCAAGGACGGCCTGGAGGTGATCTGGAACCACATCACCCGTTATCGCGGCGGCAGCGTCAAGCGGCTGGTGGTTCAGGCCACACCGCAGACCAACGGGTCTTTCAGCCCGGTGTACTTCCAGGACCAGTTCGTGTTCCGCGACAAGATGAAGGATTTCGATCCGAAGAATCCGGGCAACGTGCTGTTCTACTTCAAGCAGGAAGTCACCGCACCGGCGCGTCTGGCCGGAACAGTGCTGCTGGTGCACGAAACCCTCGATCAGGTGAAGGAGCCGCGTTCTGCGTGGGTGTACAACGCCGGTCAGCGTCGCGTGCGTCGCGCCCCGCAAGTGTCCTATGACGGACCGGGTACCGCCGCCGATGGCCTGCGCACGTCCGATAACCTGGACATGTACAACGGTGCGCCGGACCGTTACGACTGGAAACTCATCGGCAAGCAGGAAATGTACATCGCGGCCGACAGCTACAAGCTCGACGATCCGAAGCTCAAATATGCCGACATCATCAAGGCCGGACACATCAACCAGGACCTGGCGCGCTATGAGTTGCGTCGCGTCTGGCACGTGACCGCAACGCTGAAGGAAGGTCAACGTCACATCTACGCCAAGCGTGATTTCTTCATCGACGAAGACACCTGGCAGGCAGCGGTGATCGACCATTACGACGGTCGTGGTCAACTGTGGCGCGTGGCCGAAGCGCACGCCGAGAACTACTACGACAAGCAAGTGCCCTGGTATGCACTTGAAACGATCTATGACCTGCAGTCGGGACGTTATCTGGCACTGGGCATGAAAAACGAAGAGAAGCGAGCCTACGACTTCGGTTTCACCGCCACCACCAGCGACTTCCAGCCCAACGCGCTTCGCCAGGAAGGCGTGCGTTAAGGTCTGAACGAACAGGCGCAGAGTCGTGCAACGTTGATCACAGCTACAGCGCACCGTGGTCCTGCGCCGCTTTGAAATGAAACGCCCCGATCCGTCGGGGTGTTTCGAGCGGGCCCTGACGTCGCCCGGGTCAGCGTGACCTCATCGGCGAACCATCGCCCGGTCCAGCCAGACGTACTGATTGGCACCCTCCATTCGCAAATGAATCGCCTCCCGTCGCGTTCATTGGCAGCTCAGCGTCATCACCCCCAAAACATATGAAGCGACATTCGCGGTGTTGATTGGATATGTTTTCTTACAGTCTTTCGTCGAACAATCTTCAAAAGCCATCACATAGCCGCTAGTCTCCCGACATCTGAACGCCGAATAACAAGCACTTCTACAAGAGCCGGCCATGACTGATCTGTCGCGTTTGCAAGGATTCGCAAATCACGCAGTCACTGCATTGGAGGGACGTTTCTACCGCCCGCCACTGCCTGACGGCTATGTCGCGCGCCCCCGTCTGTGTGAGCGATTGAGCGCCGGTCTGTCCGGGCGACTGCTGCTCGTCTGCGCGCCAGCCGGGTTTGGAAAGAGCTCCCTGGCGGTCGAGTTCTGCGAAAACCTGCCGGATCAATGGCAAAACCTGTGGCTGGGACTGAGTCATCGAGACAGCGATCCAGGCCGCTTCCTCGAGCGTCTTCTCTCCGGCCTTCAGCAATATTTCCCTCAATTGGGCGGCCAGGCGCTGGGGCTGCTCAAAATGCGTCAACGTCATCAGCCTTTTGCCTTCGAGGAGTGGCTGGACGGGCTGCTCGACGAACTCGCCATGCACCTGATGTTGAGTAAACCGCTGCTGCTGGTGCTCGATGATTATCATCTGGTCCAGGGCCCGGTGCTCGACCGTTGCCTGCAGTTTCTCCTGAATCATCTGCCCGCGGGCCTCGTCGTGATGGTCACCAGCCGCCAGCGCCCCGACTGGCATCTGGCGCGCCTGCGGCTGTCCCGGCAACTGCTGGAGTTGTCCGAGCACGACCTGCGTCTGACTGACGACGAGTCCCTTGCCGTGCTTGATCAGCAGCGTAATTCGCTGTCCGAGGATGCCCTGCGCAGCCTGTTGCAGCGCAGTGAAGGCTGGGTCGCCGGCTTGCGCTTCTGGTTGCTGGCGGCGAGCGAGGCTGGCAGCAACACGTTGACCCAGGGACTCAACGGCGGCGAAGGCCTGATTCGCGACTACTTGCTCGAAGAGGTCATCGACTGTCTGCCTGCCGACGTTCAGACCTTCCTTTATGAAACCGCCTGCCTTGAGCGATTCAGCAGTGCGCTGTGCAACGCGGCACGTGACAGCCATGACAGCGCCGAAATGCTCGGCTATCTGCAAGCCCATCAGGTGTTTCTGGTGCCGCTGGATGAAAACGGGCGCTGGTTTCGTTATCACCACCTGTTTTCCGATCTGCTGCGTGCACGCGCCGGCACCAGTCTTGCGCCCCAGCAACGACGGCTTCACCTCAACGCTTGTCGCTGGTTCAGCGAGCAGGGGCTGCTCGACGAGGCGATTGAGCAAGCACTGCGAGCGGGGCATCTGGACGTTGCCGCCAATCTGGTGCAGAACCTTTCCGAGGAGCAACTGCTGGCCGAGCAGAACGTCGGCATGCTCCTGCGCTGGAAGATGGACCTGCCCGACAGCCTGCTGGTCAGCACCCCACGCCTGATCGTGCTGTACGCGTGGGCCTTGGGGCTGGCGTGCCAGCTGGACGCTGCCGAAGAACTGGGCAATCAGCTCAGTCGGTTCCTGCCGGCGCCCTCGGCGACGGCGCAGAACTCCATGCTGGCTCAATGGCTGGCGCTCAGCGGCATCATCGCGCGCGGGCGCGGCGACAGCGATACCGCCCAGCGTTATTGCGCCGAGGCGCTGGCGACGTTGCCCCACAAACGGTATGGACAAAGGTTGGTGTGCCTGTCGACGCTGGCGAATCTGGCGATCACCGGAGGCGATTTGTGGCGCGCGCGGGCCTTGAATCGCGACGCCCTGGAGCTGGCGCAGCGAGTTGCCAATCCGTTGTTTGAGGCGCTGGCGCACTATGACCGCGCGCGTACATTGCAGGCCCGCGGCGAAGCGCTTCGTTCGATGGAAGAAGTGCGCCAGGGGCTGCGGCGTCTGAGCGGCTTGTCTTCGCAACGATTGTACGCCGTGCGTGCCCGGCTGACGCTGTACGAAGGCTATCTGCTGGTGCAGTTCCTTCAGCCGCAAGCGGGAAGGGAGCGCCTGAACGCAGGTCTGACCGAAGCGCGCGCCTGTCGCGACATCAGCGTATTGATCGGGCACTGCGTGATCGCCGGAATGGAAGGGCGGGAAGGGCGTTTTGCCGAAGCGTTCGCCGAGCTGGCTGAGGCCGAGCGACTGATGCATATCTGGGATGTGCCGCCGGTTTATTACCTGGCGATGATCACGTTGACCAAATGCGAACTGTGGCTGGCGCAAGGCCGTATCGATCTGGCCGACGCCTGGTTGCTGCGCCTGGGCCAGACCTATGGCGGCGATCAGCCGGCGGCTGCGCCGGAATGCATGCCGCAGATGCCTCAGCAGATCGCGCTGTTGCAGGCGTCCCTCGACGCCATTCAGGGCCGCCCCGAGCGATCGGCCGAGCGGCTGCGAGACTTGAAAGCCCAGGCGGATCAGGTCGGTGCGGGGCTGGTCGGGTTGTACGCGGCAAGCCAGCATTGCCTGCTGTCACTTGAGACCGACGATCAGCCTCAGGCTGCGAAGCTGCTGGGCCAGAGCCTGGAGCTGGCGAGCGGGGGCGCGGTGTTGCCGCTTCACGGCGTGATCCGTAAATATCCCGACTGGCTGCGCGAGCAGTTATCCAGGCGCCCGTCGTGCCGGCTGGTCGATTATCTGCTCACGCAACTGCCGCACTCGAGCCCCGGCAAGGAGCTTCCCTGCGCGCGTGTCATCAGTGAACCTGCGGCCTGCAGCGTGCCCGATTACCTCAGCGCAAGGGAACTGAGCGTGCTGCAGCTCATCGCTCAGGGCTGTTCGAATCAGGAAATCAGCGACCGGTTGTTCATCTCTCTGCATACCGTCAAGACCCACGCCAGCCACATCAACAGCAAACTCGGCGTGGAGCGCCGCACGCAAGCGGTGGCACGCGCGCAAGAGTTGGGCCTGCTGGGTTAGATCAGGCAGCAGCCGTGCGCGGGCCGTCGGTCATCCCGCAGGACAGCCCGCCCACATTTCATCGACGTTGTGCACGCCCCAATCCTCCGCCAGTTCGAACTTGACGATGGCGTCCTGCTCCTGCGCACAGGCGAGGTTGATGACTTCGGGCGTGAACATGATGCGGGTCTTGGCCGACATGAATATTTTCACTTTGGGGTGCAGCAGCGATTTTTCACCCTGTTCAATGACAATGCCCAGCCGCTCGCTCTTCAGGCGCACCAGCGCGCCCACCGGATAAATACCGACTGTCTTGACGAAGTGCTGGAAGATTTTCTCGTCGAAATGCCCTTTCCAGGAGGCCATCTCCCGGACCGACCTGGCTGCGTCCCAGCCTTTCTTGTAAGGCCGGTCTGACGTCACGGCGTCATAGACATCGCAGATTGCGCCCATGCGAGCCAGCTGACTGATCTGCTCGCCCTTCAAACCATGGGGATAGCCACTGCCGTCGACCTTTTCATGATGATGCAGGCACACATCCATGACCGCGTGGGTCACTTGCTGACAACCCTGAAGAATTTCAAGTCCTGCCTGGGGGTGATGCTTCATTGCTTCGAATTCATCGAAGGTCAGGCGATCGGGTTTATTGAGGATGGTGTTGGGGATCATCATCTTGCCAACGTCGTGCATCAGCCCGGCGACGCCGGCCTCGCGCACTTGCTCCTCATCCAGATTCATCTGCCGCGCAAGCGCAACCATCAGCGCGCACACCGCCACTGAATGCATGTAGGTGTATTCATCGGACGTTTTAAGACGGGACAGACTGATCAGCGCGTGAGGATGGCGCATCACTGACGTCGAAATTTCTTCGACCAGCAGATCGACGTCTTCGGTGTTCATCGAGCGACCCATGCGTGCGTCGCTGAACATGGTCATGACGGCCGCTTTGGCCCGGCCGCAAATCAGTCTGGCGCGAGCCAGTTCCTGTTCCATGCTGGCTGGCGAGGTATCGGAATCGCTTTCGCTGTCGCAGGCCGTTGTCGGGCCCGAGGCCAGAATGCTGCTCTGTTCGGCAGGGCTTTTGCCCAGTCGGGTGTCAATCCACACCTCACGCGTGGAGGCCTGAATCTGGCGCAACACCGCCTCGTCTCGCAGCTCGCGCTCCACGTGGGAGGTCCAGAAGGGGTCGTTGATCCGGGGGCGGCAGAATTCGTGGATGTACATGCCCAGAGTAAGGTCGGAAACCGCGATTTTTCTTAGCATGAAAGCCTGCTCTACGCTGTTGCTGAGCTGCCTTGCGGGTGCATTGAGTCGACGTCTTATCACCTCAAATGACGCACTATCCGTGTAGTCGCGCAATGCCAGTATATGAGCGCGTTAGTGAAAAATATATCGGGACAGCGAAAATATCTTTATTCGCTTTAATTAAAAATTAATGAATAAAATCAGTAAGTTGCTGAAGGTTTTTCTGAATTTTCCGGATGAGTTACAAAAGATTTTTAGCGGTGGATTAAAAGGTCATACTATTCAAATTCATCCCCCATTAGTTCTCATGCAAATAGTTGGCGTCGCAACTAATTGCACTCCGGTCTGGCGCTGCGGGCTGACGTGTTTCTTCGGCTGCGTCAGAATGCGTCATCCCCTTCACAGGAATCACCATGGAATCCGCCAAGCCTCAGTTGATCCGCGAAACCTTCCCCGTCGGGCCGTTGCAGTGCAACTGCACAATCATCGGCGATCCCGTCACCCGGCAGGCCATTGTCGTAGATCCGGGCGGCAACCATGAGCTGATTCTCGCCAGGCTTGAAGCACACGGGTTGAAGGTCGTGAGCATCATTCACACCCACGCGCATCTGGACCATTTCCTGGCGTCGGGGCAATTGAAGGAGAAGACCGGCGCAACCTTGCACCTGCACAAAGAGGATCAGTTTCTGTGGGATAACCTCGAAACCCAGTGTCAGGTGTTTCGCGTGCCGTACGTCCCTGTCCCCGCGCCGGATCGTTGGCTGGCGGACGACGAAGAGCTCGCTTGCGGCTGCGGCGTGGCGCTGCACACGCCAGGGCATACACCCGGCTCGATGAGTTTCTGGTTTGCGGATGCCAAGTTACTGATCGCTGGCGATACGCTGTTCAAGCGCGGTGTGGGCCGAACCGATCTATGGGGCGGCGACCAGGCCACGATGGTGCGCTCTATCAAGCAGCGCTTGTACACCCTCGATGAGGACGCGGTTGTGGTGACCGGGCACGGGCCGGACACGCGACTGGGTGACGAAATGCGTGAGAATCCTTTCGTCAGAGCGTAGGACTGTTCAGGCCCGGTTAAGGAATTTTTGACGGCGGCCGTGCTCTAATCGCGCAAATCGTCCGGTCTTTTTTGATGGCCGTAGAAAAGCAAAACAGGAGCTCTCCTTGATGTTGACCTTTCGCCGTTTGACCATCGCTGCCACTGCGCTGGCCATGTTGTCTGGCTGCGCTTCGCAGAATCCGTATGACAATCAGGGGCAGGCACAAAATTCGGGCGGCGTGAGCAAAACCGCCAAATACGGCGGCCTTGGCGCACTGGCCGGTGCCGTCGCCGGTGCCGCCATCGACCACAACAACCGCGGCAAAGGCGCCTTGATCGGCGCGGCGCTGGTCGGTGCAGGCGCAGCGGGTTATGGCTACTACGCGGACAAACAGGAAGCCGCCCTGCGCGCCAGCATGGCCAATACCGGCGTGGAAGTTCAGCGTGAAGGCGACAACATCAAGCTGGTCATGCCAGGCAACATCACGTTCGCGACCGACTCCTCGGCCATCGCCAGCAGCTTCTACTCGCCTTTGAACAACCTGGCGGGTTCGCTGAAACAGTACAACCAGAACATGATCGAGATCGTCGGTTACACCGACAGCACGGGCAGCCGTCAGCACAACATGGACCTGTCCCAACAGCGCGCGCAGAGCGTTGCGACCTACCTGACGTCCCAGGGCGTGGATGCCGCTCACCTGTCGGTGCGCGGTGCTGGGCCTGATCAGCCGATCGCGAGCAACGCCGACGTCAACGGTCGCGCTCAGAACCGTCGCGTCGAGGTCAACCTCAAGCCTATTCCAGGCCAGCAGTACCAACAGCAGCAGTAAGCTGTCGACGCCACGCTAAAAACCCCGGCCTGAGTGCCGGGGTTTTTTATGGGCGGTCGGTATGTGCCCAGCGTTTACTCAGGCGAGGTGAACGGCCCGTGGGCTGGTCAGCCCGGATGCTGCTCATGCATCTGTGCCAGCAACGCATCCTTGTCTTCCCACATGCGGTTGATCCACTGCTGGAATTCCAGACGGTAGGCGTCATCCTGGTCGTAGCTTTTGCCAATGAATTGCGGCGGGATCTGCACTTCTTCGAAATGCGCGACCACTTCGCGCACGTTCCCGCACAGCAGGTCCCAATAACCGGGCTGGCCCGCTGGGTAATGAATGGTGACGTTGACGATCGATTCCAGCTGCTCGCCCATGGCATCGAGCACGAACGCGATGCCGCCGGCCTTGGGCTTGAGCAGATAGCGGAACGGGGAGTTCTGTTGCGCGTGCTTGGCCTGGGTAAAGCGCGTGCCTTCGACGAAATTGAAGATGCCGACCGGGTTGTTTCGAAATTTCGCGCAGGTGCGGCGGGTCGTCTCCAGGTCCTTGCCTTTCTTTTCCGGATGTTTGGCCAGATAGACTTTGCTGTAACGCTTCATGAACGGAAAGCCCAGCGCCCACCACGCCAGCCCGATCACGGGCACCCAGATCAGCTCTTGTTTGAGGAAGAATTTCAGCGGGCGGATGCGCCGGTTAAGCACGTACTGCAGCACCATGATGTCGACCCAGCTCTGGTGATTGCTGGTCACCAGATAAGAGTGCTGATAATCCAGGCCTTCCAGACCGCTCAGGTGCCAGCGGGTATGACCCAGCAGGTTCATCCAGGCATTGTTGTTGCTGATCCAGGCTTCATGAATGTGGCTCATGAGCCAGTCAGTGACCTTTTGCGCGGCAGTGAAAGGCAGGCAGAGCTTGAAGATCGCGACGACGAACAACGGCGTGCAGCAGACGATGGTGTTGAGCGCCAACAGCAGCGAGGCGACGACGCCACGCAAAGGGGCGGGCAAGAAATCCATGAGGGATCGAACTCCGAGGCAAGACAGCCGCCGGTGGGTTCCGGCGGCGTTATTGTGATTGAAGGGTATTGCAGGCCGACGTTATTGAGGCAAGGTCGCCGCCTGAATCGCAGTCAGGGCGATGGTATACACGATGTCATCGACCTGCGCGCCCCGCGGAAGGTCGTTCACTGGTTTGCGCAAGCCTTGCAGCATCGGGCCCAGGCTGACGCAGTCCGCACTGCGCTGCACCGCCTTGTACGTGGTGTTGCCAGTGTTCAGGTCAGGAAAGACGAACACGTTGGCGCGGCCGGCCACCGGGCTGTCCGGCGCCAGTTGGCGGGCGACGTTTTCGTTGGCAGCGGCGTCATATTGCAGCGGTCCGTCGATGAGCAGGCCGCGCTGCGTCTCCCGAGCCAGCTGCGTGGCTTCGCGGACCTTTTCCACTTCCTCGCCGCTGGCCGAGTTACCGCTTGAGTAGCTGATCATCGCGACGCGCGGGGACAGTCCGAATGCCACGGCAGAGTCGGCACTCTGCACGGCGATCTCGGCCAGCTCACTGGCGGTCGGGTGCGGGTTCATGATGCAGTCGCCGTACACCAGCACCTGCTCAGGGAACAGCATGAAAAACACCGATGACACCAGGGTGCAGCCCGGCGCGGTCTTGATCAGTTGCAGGGCAGGCCGGATGGTGTTGGCGGTGGAGTGAATCACTCCGGAAACCAGGCCGTCGACCTCATCGAGCGCCAGCATCATGGTGCCGATCACCACTGGATCCTCCAGCTGTTGCTCGGCCATCGGCGCGTTGAGCGCCTTGTTCCTGCGCAGGTCGACCATCGGCGCCACATAGCGCTCGCGCACCTCGTCCGGATCGAGAATTTCCAGCCCCGGCGGCAACTCGATGCCCTGGGCGCGCGCGACCGCGTGTACTTCTTCGGGTTTGGCCAGCAGCACGCAGCGGGCGATACCGCGCGCCTGGCAAATGGCGGCAGCCTGCACGGTGAGGGGCTCGGCGCCTTCGGGCAAGACAATGCGCTTGTTCGCCGCTTGAGCGCGCTGAATCAGTTGGTAACGGAAGACGGCGGGCGACAGGCGCATCTCCCGTGGCGTGCCACAGCGCTGATGCAGCCAGTTGGCGTCCAGGTGGCTGGCGACGAAGTCAGTGATGATCTCCGCGCGCTCGCGGTCGTCGATGGGGATTTCCTTATTCAGCTGGTTAAGCTGGTTGGCGGTGTCATACGACCCCGTACTTACTGACAACACCGGCAGACCCGCCTGCAACGCGCCTCGGCACAGGTCCATGATGCGCGGGTCGGGCAGGGTATCGCTGGTCAGCAGCAATCCGGCGAGCGGCACGCCATTGAGCGTCGCCAGGCTCACGGCCAGGATGATGTCGTCGCGATCGCCCGGCGTCACCACCAGTACGCCCGGCTTGAGCAGTTGCAGCGTGTTGAGCACGGTTCGCGCGCAGATGATGATTTTCGACATGCGCCGTTGTTCGTAGTCGCCAGCGTTGATCACCTGCGCGCCCAGCAGGTCGGCCACGTCACGGGTGCGGGGGGCGTTGAGATCGGCCTGGAACGGGATGCAGCCCAGCAGGCGGAAATCGCCGCTGCGCAACAACGGGGAATGCTCTTTGAGGCGCGCCGAAAACGCCTCCATGCTCTCATCGGTGCGCACCTTGTTGAGGATCACGCCCAGCACTTTCGGGTCCTTGGGGCCGCCAAACATCTGGGCCTGAAGCTCCACGCGGCCGGACAATTCGGTCAGGACCTCGTTTTCCGGCGCCGAGACCAGAATCACTTCCGCATCCAGCGCCTTGGCCATGTGCAGATTGACCCGGGCGGCGTAGCTCGCGCTGCGGGTCGGCACCATGCCTTCGACGATCAGCACGTCGCGGCCGACCGAGGCCTGCTGATAAAGGCTGATGATTTCTTCGAGTAACTCATCGAGCTGGCCCTCGCCAAGCATGCGCTCGACGTGCGCCAGGCCAAGCGGCTTGGGCGGTTTGAGGCCATGGGTGCGGGCGACCAGTTCGGTCGAACGCTCCGGGCCCAGATCGCCAGGATGCGGCTGGGCGATGGGCTTGAAAAAACCGACTTTAAGTCCGGCGCGCTCCAGGGTGCGCACCAGTCCAAGGCTGATGGACGTCAAACCCACGCCAAAATCAGTGGGCGCGATAAAGAAAGTCTGCATGCGGGCTTCTCGAAAGTGAGCGTGCAAAGGTCCCGGCGTGGCTGTGTACGAATTCAGGCTGCGCTCGCCGACGCTTCGTACAGACCCGAGTCCGCCAATGGACCGAATAAAACCGGACGCTGTTCAGTCGCAGCGTCTCAACGGGGGACAAGGTTATCGTTATCTGCCCCTTGCGCGCACCAGCCGCAGCGAAAGGATTGTCCTGTTTTTTCTTGTCGCAAGGCTGCATCGAGCACCCACGGCCGGGACTGCCACGGTGGCTGGTGACGTAAATGCTGGGTGTGTCCGCAGGACAGTTCGACGATCCAGTGGCCGTCTTCATCTTGATGAAAGCCAGTAATCTTCGGGTCGTTTTCCGGCAATGGGAGGTCGTGCAATCGGGGCCGTCCGTCTGAGTTGCGTTCGCTTTCGCGCGAGTGCTTGGTTAGACTTGGTCGCTCATATCTATTTGCAAAAGGTCTCGCCCCATGCCGATCGCCGCCAACAAGGCTGTCTCCATTGACTATACCCTGACCAACGACGCTGGTGAGGTCATCGACAGTTCTGCCGGCGGCGCGCCGCTGGTTTACCTGCAAGGCGCAGGTAACA
>Ga0213834_100190_pt1 | contig 51856 bp, 49 predicted proteins | sample SWPTP12_FD_160580 | JGI IMG/M metagenome (GOLD analysis project Ga0213834, IMG submission 160580) | Coastal seawater microbial communities from Marineland, Florida, United States - SWP TP1 #2 | ecosystem: Environmental > Aquatic > Marine > Coastal | place: USA: Florida | collected 2016-08-06 | reverse complement strand
TTCAGTGGCCTGAACCGAAGCCCCTCCGCGCTGCTTACTTCGTCTAACTCGTTGAATCTCAAGGAGTTTTCCGTTTCGTCTGCGCCGGAAGTGGGGCGAATTATAGAGACATTGAGAGGGGCGTCAAGCACTAATTCAAACTTTATTCCTGATTCAGCGTAACGCGCCCGAAAGCCTTCTTCCCGGCCTGACAAACATGGGTCGCGCCGATCTTGAAGATGAAACCGCGATCCACGACTTCACCATCTATACGTACGCCACCGGAAGACAGCAGATCACGAGCGACTGCGGAGTTCTTGACCAAGCCTGCCTTATTAAGGACAGCGGCAATCGGCATGTCTTCGGCTGCCGACAAGGCGATCTCCGGCAAATCGTCAGGCAGTTCGCCGTCTTTCATGCGATTCCCGGCGGAGCGATGCGCCGAAGCTGCGGCTTCCTCACCATGGAAACGAGCAACGATTTCCTCGGCCAGCTTGATCTTGATGTCGCGCGGATTTGCACCCTTCTCGCAGTCGGCCTTGAAACCGTCGATCTCTTCCATGGAGCGGAAGCTCAGCAGCTCGAAGTAGCGCCACATCAATGCATCCGGAATGGAAACCAGCTTGCTGTACATGATGCCGGGCGCTTCCTGGATACCAACGTAGTTACCCAGCGACTTGGACATCTTCTTCACACCGTCCAGACCTTCCAGCAACGGCATGGTCAACACGCATTGTGCTTCTTGCCCGTATGCACGCTGAAGCTCGCGCCCCATCAGCAGGTTGAATTTCTGGTCAGTACCGCCAAGCTCGACATCAGCTCGCAACGCCACCGAGTCGTAGCCCTGCACCAATGGATACAGGAACTCATGGATTGCAATGGACTGGTTGGATTTGTATCGCTTGTCGAAGTCATCGCGCTCGAGCATGCGAGCGACGGTGTACTGGGAGGACAGGCGTATGAAGTCGGCCGGACTCAGCTGATCCATCCAGGTGGAGTTGAAGGCCACTTCTGTTTTAGCGGGATCGAGAATCTTGAAGACTTGCGCCTTGTACGTCTCGGCGTAATCAAGAACCTGCTCGCGAGTCAGCGGCGGGCGTGTAGCGCTCTTGCCGCTAGGGTCACCGATCATGCCGGTGAAGTCGCCAATCAGGAAGATCACCTGGTGACCCAGATCCTGGAATTGGCGCAGCTTATTAATAAGCACCGTGTGACCCAAGTGCAGATCAGGAGCCGTAGGGTCAAAACCGGCCTTGATGCGCAGTGGCTGACCACGCTTGAGCTTCGCGACCAGCTCGGACTCGACAAGGAGTTCATCTGCGCCACGCTTGATCAGCGCTAGCTGCTCTTCAACCGACTTCATAACCGCCCCGTAAGCCTTATTTCAAAGGGAAACAACCATACAAGATCACCGCCCAAATACAAGTTCCGGCAACAGGTGCACGACGAATCGCGGAACGATCCGATCGCAAGCTTGCCTCAGGCGAGATTTGGTTATATTTTATACAGTTATTTCATCTTCATCATGTCATTCATCTTTTCCATTTCACCTTTTTTCAAAGTCAAAATTACTTATGAACGACACTCCGCCTAAAGCGCCGCCGCTTTATCCGAAGAGCCACCTGCTAGCTGCCAGCGGTATCGCAGCCTTGCTGAGCCTGGCGCTTCTGGTTTTTCCATCCAGCGATGTCGAAGCCAAAAAGACCAACCTGTCCCTCGAGCTGGACACGCCATCTGATCAGTTCAAGCAAGAACAAGACGCTCAGGATCAGACTCAAGCCACAGAACCACCTGCAAATTCTCCGTTTGCGCAAATCGACAACAGCGCTGACGAGCCCGATAACACTGCCAACGCCGAGACACAAGCCCCGACTGCAAAGCCTGACGCGGTCGCGGCAGCCAAAAGCCCGAATCACAGAGAAGTCGTGGTTTCCAAGGGCGATACCCTCTCGACGCTGTTCGAGAAGGTGGGCCTTCCACCGGCCACCGTTCATGAAGTCATCGCCAGCGACAAGCAAGCCAGGCAGTTCAGCCAGCTCAAGAACGGTCAGGTTCTGCAGTTCGAGCTTTCGCCTGAGGGCAACCTCAAGCAATTGCACAGCAAGCTCAACGATCTGGAGAGCATCAGTCTCTCGCGCACCGACAAGGGCTACACCTTCACGCGTGACGTCAGCAAACCGAACGTCCGCACGGCCTACGTTCACGGGATCATCAGCAACTCATTGTCGCAATCGGCACAGCGCGCAGGCCTGAGCCACAGCATGACCATGGACATGGCCAATATCTTTGGCTATGACGTGGATTTCGCTCAGGACATTCGCAAGGGTGACGAATTCGACGTCATTTACGAGCAGAAGGTCGTTAATGGCAAGACGGTCGGCACCGGCAACATTCTCTCGGCGCGCTTCACCAACCGCGGTAAAACCTACACGGCTGTTCGCTACACCAACAAGCAAGGCAACACCAATTACTACACGGCCGATGGCAACAGCATGCGCAAGGCGTTCATTCGCACGCCTGTCGAGTTCGCGCGCATCAGCTCGATGTTTTCCATGGGACGCAAGCACCCGATCCTGAACAAGATCCGCGCGCACAAAGGCATCGACTATGCCGCGCCGCGTGGCACGCCGATCAAGGCGACCGGTGACGGCAAGGTCATTCTGGCCGGGCGTCGTGGCGGCTACGGCAACACGGTCATCATTCAGCACGGCGAAACCTATCGCACGCTGTACGGCCATATGCAGGGCTTCGCCAAAGGCATTCAAAACGGGTCGAACGTCAAGCAAGGTCAAGTCATCGGCTATATTGGAACGACCGGCCTGTCGACAGGTCCGCATGTACATTATGAGTTCCAGGTAAATGGCGTTCACGTAGACCCGTTGGGGCAGAAGCTGCCAATGGCCGACCCGATCGCCAAGTCCGAAAAACAGCGGTTCATGCAAGAAAGCCAACCTCTGATGGCGCGCATGGACCAGGAAAAGGCCACCATGCTGGCCTCGAGTAAGCGCTGACCCATGACTTTATATGTAGGTGTAATGTCCGGAAGCAGTCTTGATGGACTCGACTTCGCCCTCGTTGAACAGGATGACCGACCACGTCTGCTCGGCACCTATTACATTCCTATGCCGGATGATCTGCGCGCCGAGCTTCTGGGCCTTTGTGCCAGCGGTCCGGATGAACTGGCGCGCGCAGGTATTGCGGAGCAGAAATGGGTTCGCCTTGCAGCCCAAGGCGTGCATGCCCTGCTGGACCAGCAGAACGTACTTGCCGGAGAGATCCGCGCCATCGGCAGCCACGGTCAGACCATTCGCCACGAGCCGGCGCGTGGTTTTACCGTGCAGATCGGCAACCCTGCCCTGCTGGCAGAGCTGACCGGGATCACTGTCGTCAGTGACTTCCGCAAGCGCGACATCGCCGCAGGCGGTCAAGGTGCTCCCCTGGTCCCCGCTTTTCATGAAGCACTGTTCGATGACAACAAGGACTATCGCGCCGTCCTGAACGTCGGCGGATTCAGCAACCTCAGCCTGATCGAGATCGACAAGCCGGTTTCAGGCTTCGACTCGGGGCCGGGCAACGTGCTGCTCGACGCCTGGATTCAAGCCCAGCGCGGCCTGAGCTATGACAAGGATGGGGCTTGGGGCGAGAGCGGGACGGTTAACGCCGACTTGCTGAAGTCCATGCTCAGTGACCAGTTCTTCCAGACCAAAGGCCCGAAGAGTACCGGACGCGAGGTATTCAACCTGGGTTGGGTTCACCATCATATGTTTCAGCTGCCAACGCTGAAACCTGAGGATGTGCAGGCGACGTTGCTGGAGGTGACGGCGCTGAGCATCACCGAGTCGCTGCAATCGGCTCAGGCACAGACCAAAGAACTGCTGGTGTGTGGCGGCGGTGCGCACAACAAGGCACTGATGAAAAGACTGGCTGCACTGCTACCAGACACGAAGGTCTCCAGCACTGCGGAATTCGGTGTCGACCCTGACTGGGTCGAGGCGATGGCCTTTGCCTGGCTTGCGCATTGTGCGCTGGAAAGCGTCCCGGCCAACCGCCCAAGCGTCACCGGCGCTGCGGGACTGCGTGTACTCGGTGCGATCTATCCTGCGTAGCCGATACGCTGAACGCCGAAATACAAAACGCCGCGCATAAGCGCGGCGTTTTCGTTTGCAGCGTATGACTCAGATGGAGAACGACGATCCGCAACCACAGGTGGTGGCGGCGTTCGGGTTCTTGATCACGAAGCGAGAACCTTCGAGACCTTCCTGATAGTCCACTTCAGCGCCTGCCAGATACTGGAAGCTCATCGGATCGACGACCAGGCTGACGCCCTCGCGCTCGACAATGGTGTCGTCGTCGGCCACATCTTCATCGAATGTGAAGCCATATTGAAAGCCGGAACAGCCCCCGCCGGTCACGAATACACGCAACTTCAGGCGGTCATTACCCTCTTCGTCGACGAGGGTCTTCACTTTGTGCGCAGCACCGTGAGTGAATTCCAAAGCCACTGGAGTGAAGGTTTCAACGCTCATGCTCAAAGTCTCCCGGCGCTAAGCCGTCATAATGCGTAATGCGCGCATTATCCGCTTGTCCTAGAAAATTGGTCAACTATTCTGACGGCAGCGAGTAGCTCCAAGCGATAAGCTGCAAGCTAAAAGCATCATGAGCGCCTTCCAACTTGCAGCTCGCCGCTCGCCACTCGCAGCTGCCTTAAGGCAGCATTCCGGCGTGAGACAGGCCCATGCGCTCGTCCAGTTCAAACATGATGTTCATGTTCTGCACAGCCTGACCCGACGCGCCTTTCACCAGGTTGTCGATGACCGAGAGCACCACGACCAGATCGCCGTCCTGTGGACGATGCACTGCGATGCGACAGACGTTGGCGCCGCGCACGCTGCGGGTTTCCGGGTGACTGCCGGCTGGCATGACGTCGACGAAAGGCTCGTTCGCGTAGCGCTTTTCGAACAACGCCTGCAGGTCGACCGACTTGTCCACAACGGTCGAATACAAGGTGGCGTGAATGCCACGAATCATCGGCGTCAAATGCGGGACAAACGTCAGGCCGATGTCTCCGCCCGCGGCACGGCGCAGTCCCTGACTGATCTCTGGAAGATGGCGGTGACCTTTTACCGCGTAAGCCTTGAAGCTCTCGCTGGTTTCCGAATACAACGAACCCACGCTGGCGCCACGGCCTGCGCCACTGACGCCGGATTTGCAGTCAGCGATCAGGCGGGTCGGATCGGCAAGCCCTGCTTCGAGCAATGGCAGGAAACCCAACTGCGTCGCCGTCGGGTAGCACCCAGGGACGGCGATCAGGCGAGCGCCCTTGATTTTTTCGCGGTTGACTTCTGGCAGCCCGTAAACGGCCTCGTCCAGCAGCTCCGGTGCGCCGTGCGGCTGGTTGTACCACTTGGCCCACTCCACAGGATCCTGCAGACGAAAGTCTGCGGACAGATCGATAACCTTGGTGCCGGCCGCCAGCAGTTCGCCTGCCAAGGCGTGGGCCACCCCGTGGGGCGTGGCGAAGAACACCACATCACAGGCGCCGAGGACCTTGACGTCCGGAACGCTGAACGCCAGGCCGTCATAGTGGCCGCGCAGGTTCGGGTACATGTCGGCGACTGGAAGGCCCGCCTCGGAGCGCGAAGTGATCGCTACCACTTCTGCTTCTGGATGCTGCGCCAACAGACGCAGCAACTCGACGCCGGTGTAACCCGTGCCGCCGACGATACCGACCTTGACCATAATCTGCCCTCAACGAAACCACTGGAAAGCCGCTGATAATATGGGCCCGTCGCCTGCGGGACAACCGTGAACGTGACGTACGGGCGTTCAAGCCACTACTATTTGCGCCACCGTGATCCTGGAAAAAACCAAAAATGCTCTATCTCTGGATAAAAGCGCTGCATATTGTTTCGATCGTCTGCTGGTTCGCAGGCTTGTTCTACCTTCCGCGACTGTTCGTCTATCACGCGATGAGCGAGGACAGCGTCAGCCGCGAGCGCTTCTGCACCATGGAGCGCAAGCTCTACCGGGGCATCATGGGCCCGGCGATGATTGCAACGCTGGTGTTCGGCATCTGGCTCATCACGCTCACCCCCGGATTTCTCCAGCAAGGCTGGATGCACGCCAAACTCACGCTGGTGGTCCTGCTGATCGGCTATCACCATGTCTGTGGCGCACAGGTCAAACGCTTCGCACGCGGAGAAAACGGCCGCAGCCATGTTTTCTATCGCTGGTTCAACGAAATCCCTGTATTGATTCTTCTGGCTATCGTCATTCTGGTGGTCGTCAAGCCGTTCTGATTGCAGCCCTTCGAGTCGCATTTCACTCAAGACAAGGAAGCCGCGTATGGCCGAACACTTCAAGATCGTTTTCGAGGGGCAGCTGCGGCCCGGTGTAGAGCTGGAAACCGCGCGTCTTAATCTGGCCCAGTTGTTCAAGAGCGACGTGTCTGGCATAGACCGCCTGTTCGCGACCCGGCCGGTGACGGTCAAGCGCGGCCTTACCCAGGACGATGCGCAGCGTTATCTGAAGGCGCTGAACGATGCGGGCGTGGAAGGCCGGATCGAGCCCGAAGAACCCTTGACCTTGAGTCTTGATGAGGTCGAGCAGGCCGCGCCGCAGACACCGGCCTTCGAACCCGCCGTTTCGCCCTACGCGCCACCTCGAGCATCGGCTACCCAGGACTGGCCGGATGTCGGCGCGCTCAAAGTGTTCAGCGTACAAGGCCGGATCGGCCGCTTGCGCTATCTGGCGTGGAGCATGGTGCTGGTTCTGGTGGCCATGGTCATCAGCGGCGTCTGCTTCGCGATACTGAGTGTGTCGCTGATTGCTGGCGGCCTGCTTGGCACCATCGCCCTCGTGGCGGTGATCGTGGTGTGTATCCAGATTGGCGCGCAACGCCTGCATGATGCCGGCTGGTCGGCGTGGCTGCTGTTGCTCTATCTGGTGCCCATTATCGGCACGTTCTTTCCCCTCTTGCTGATCGCTATTCCTGGCAATGCCGGCCCGAACGCGTATGGTCCGCCGCCGCCTCCCAACAACCGAGGAGTCAAGATTCTTGCGACGCTGTGGCTGCTGGTCCTTGCCCTGGTGTTCATCGGCGGGGTCAGAGACGGTTTCCAGAGCATTCAGGACGAAGTAGAGGCAACCACTGGCGATTACGAGCAGTCTCTGCCTTATGACGACGATGACGCCGCGCAACCTGAGGTACCCGTTGATCCTGCAGATATTGGTGACTCTTCCGACAACGAAGACGACCAATAACCTACTGGCAGCAAGGAAGCTGTCTCAACACTCGCGACACCCTGACTGGAGAATCGCATGACCCGTTACGCCCTCGTCACAGGTGCATCCAGCGGCATTGGCCTGGCCCTGGCCGAAGCGTTGGCCCGCCGAGGACGCAACCTCATTCTGGTCGCTCGCCACCGGGACATGCTGGAAAGCATCGCTATCGAGTTCACTCAGCGCTTCGGCGTCGAGGTCCTGTTCCGTGCCTGCGATCTGGGGGAGCCACTGCGCCTGTCGGGATTTCTGCTGGAACTCGAAGAAGGCGAGCGGCAGATCGACCTGCTGGTGAACTGCGCGGGAATTGGCAACAGCGGCCCGTTTCTGGCGCAAGAATGGGCGCAGGAGCAGGACCTGCTGGACCTCAACGTGCTGGCATTGACGCGCCTGTGCCACACCGTTGGCAATCTGATGGCCGTTCAGGGTGGCGGGCAGATCCTCAATGTCGCGTCGATCATGGGCTTTCAACCCGGCCCGTGGATGAGCACCTATGCTGCCAGTAAGGCCTACGTCCTGCATTTTTCCGAAGGCCTGCGCGAAGAGCTGAAAAAGACCGGCGTGAAGATTTCAGTCTTGTGCCCGGGGCCGACCCGAACGTCGTTTTTCCGCACCGCGCAGCTGAGCGCTGATAAATTCACCGACGACAAGACCATGACGGCGGAAGAGATCGCGCTGTATACCGTTCGCGCACTCGACAGGAACCGCGCAGTGATCATTCCAGGCTGGCGCAACCGGCTCATAACCCGCTTGCCTCGCCTCACCGGCCGTTGGATGACGCGGAAAATCTGGGGATCGCTGCTCAAGTCACGCACCTCAGCCTGATCAACCAAGCGCTACAAACGACTGGGCGCAGCGCGACTCGCTCAGTACACTCGGTTCATTCCCCCAGAAACGGAGAAACAAGGCTGTGGAAACTCTGTTCACCAAGATCATCAACCGGGAGATACCGGCCAAGATCATCTACGAAGATGATCAGGTGCTGGCGTTTCACGATATCGCCCCTCAGGCGCCGGTGCATTTTCTGGTTATCCCGAAAAAACCGATCCGCACCCTCAACGACGTCACCGAAGAAGACAAAGGCCTGTTGGGCCACATCCTCTTTACCGCGCAGCGTCTGGCGAAAGAGCAAGGCTGCGAGGACGGTTTTCGCGTGGTGATGAATACCAACGAGAAAGGTGGCCAGACCGTCTATCACATTCACATGCATGTGCTGGGCAAGCGCCAGATGACCTGGCCGCCGGGCTGAGTCGCGATATCAATGAGTTACGCCCGCCGAGTGTCTGGCATGCACCTCGGCGGGCTGACGCAGAACAAGCCTCGCCACATCGATTGAGGTAGACTGGCCGCCGTGGATTTATCCGGAGGTGCCCATGGCTACCGAACGTCACTACTCCCCTATCGATCGTTTTCTACTTCAGGCCGATGCCGCGATGAAGACGCTGCTGCCTGCCAGCGCGCATTCCCATCGCCCATCGCCTGCCATCGTCCAGCCCGACACCAAGATGAGCGAGACCGACACCCGACACGTTGCCGGCCTGATGCGCATCAACCATACCGGCGAAGTGTGCGCCCAGGCGCTGTATCAGGGCCAGGCGCTGACCGCGAAGTTGCCCCACGTGCGCAAGGCGATGGAGCATGCGGCTGAAGAAGAAATCGACCATCTGGTGTGGTGCGAGCAACGCATTCATCAGCTGGGCAGCCATACCAGCGTGCTCAACCCTGTTTTCTACGGCATGTCGTTCGGGATCGGTGCAGTCGCCGGCCTGATCAGCGACCGTGTGAGTCTTGGCTTCGTCGCAGCGACCGAAGATCAGGTGTGCAAGCATTTGAACGAGCATCTGGAACAACTGCCAATTGAGGATGAAAAATCCCGGGCGATTCTTGAGCAGATGCGTGCCGACGAAGAGCAACATGCCGAGGGTGCCATTCGGGCGGGCGGCTTCCGCTTTCCGGCACCGGTCAAATTTGGCATGAGCCTGCTGGCCAAGGTCATGACCAAGAGTACGTATCGGATCTGATGATCCGGGATTGATGTTGTTGAACACAAAAAAGGCGCCTCGATGGGCGCCTTTTTTGTTTATGCGGTCAGTCTTCAGACCGGCATGTTGCGGCCGTAGAAAATCTCCAGCATTTCGTGCTTCACGCGGCCAGTGACCTGTTCGCGCTGCTCCGGCGAAAGGTTGCTGGTCGCATCGCCGAACAGGTAGTTATCCAGTTCGAACTGCTTGAGCAGCATCTTGGTGTGGAACAGGTTTTCCTGATACACATTCACGTCAGTCATCTGGTAGCTGTCGCGGGTGTCTTCGGAGAGGTAGTTCTGAATCGAGTTGATCTCGTGATCGATGAAGTGCTTCTTGCCTTCTACGTCACGGGTGAAGCCGCGCACGCGATAGTCGACGGTGACGATGTCGGACTCGAACTTGTGAATCAGGTAGTTCAGCGCCTTGAGCGGGGAAATCACGCCGCAGGTCGATACGTCGATGTCCACACGGAACGTCGCAATGCCGTCGACCGGGTGAATCTCGGGATAGGTGTGAACCGTGATGTGGCTCTTGTCCAGGTGCGCAAGGATAGTCTCCGGCAACGGACCTGGGGATTCTTCGATCTGGCTGTCGGTTGGCGTAACCGGTTGCTCGGAGATCAAGATCGTGACACTGGCGCCTTGTGGGTCGTAGTCCTGACGGGCGATGTTCAGGATGTTCGCGCCAATGATATCGACAACATCAGTGAGAATCCGCGTCAGGCGCTCAGCGTCGTACACGCTGTTGATGTACTCGACGTAGGCCTGCTGATCCTGCGGGGTTTCCGCATAGCAGATGTCATAGATGTTGAAGCTCAAGGTCTTAGTCAGGTTATTGAACCCGTGGAGCTTGAGTTTGCTTTTCACCGTTAAAAACTCTCTATATGGGTGCGGCCCAGGCCGCGTGATCAAGCATGCCCGTCAACTGAGCCCGGCTCAGCTGCGTAGGACGGTTAACACCTCTTCGCGTTGGCGATTTTGGTTGTCTGGTCGGAGGCGAGCCAGGAAGATCCCGGCAGTCGCGCCCTGAAAAAGGGGCGCATTATGCAGACGTCAGAAGTCGCATGCCATAGCCTGCGCCGCTTTTATGAAAATTGGGCGTTGATCAGCCCAGCTCGATGATTTCGTAATCATGGGTGATTTCCACGCCTGCGTTACCGAGCATGATCGACGCGGAACAGTATTTCTCGGCCGACAGTTCGATGGCCCGCTTGACCTGAGTCTCTTTCAGACCGCGGCCTTTGACGACGAAATGCAGGTGGATCTTCGTGAACACTTTCGGATCCTCGGTCGCACGCTCGGCTTCAAGGAACGCTTCGCAGCTTTCGATCGGCTGGCGTGCTTTCTTCAGGATGCTGACCACGTCGAAGTTGCTGCAGCCACCCAGACCGATCAGCACCATCTCCATAGGGCGCACGCCCAGATTGCGACCGCCGCTTTCCGGCGGACCATCCATGACAACCACGTGACCGCTGCCGGACTCGCCAAGGAACATGGCCTCACCCGCCCATTGAATACGCGCCTTCATCGCCAGGACTCCCATGCTAGAAAAAAGGCAGCCAGCTTAGCACAGGGCCGCGATGTCGCAGCGTCGACCGGAAATGCCGATCCGCGACAGAAACGTAGGAAATTTCGGAAAAAATGGCAATTTGCCGCTGTGGAACTGTGTCAAATCGGAAATACTGCCGATACCTATAAGAATGCCTCCGGGCGCAGTTTTTTACGGGATACAGCCATGGTCGCCATGACCCCTCCGAACAAGTTGAAAATCGCCGACAAGCTTCTCCCCTACGCACAACGGAGGCGATGCCCAGCCAAAAGCAACATCATCTGTGCCGGAGAGCAGTCGGAGTCGCTGTACCTGATTATCAAGGGTTCGGTGACGATCCTGATCGAGGATAACGAAGGCCGGGAGATGATCGTTGCCTACCTCAACAGCGGCGATTTCTTCGGCGAACTGGGACTTTTCCAGCAAGCGCCGAGCGGCTCACAGCGAAGCGCATGGGTGCGCGCCAAAACGGAATGCGAAGTGGCCGAGATCAGCTACGCCAAATTCCGCGAGCTGAGTCAGCACGATCCCGAATTGATGTACGCCATAGGCGGACAAATGGCCGAGCGTTTGCGCAATACCACGCGCAAAGTGGGCGACCTGGCGTTTCTGGACGTGACCGGTCGCGTTGCGCGCAGCCTGCTGGACCTGTGCAAGCAACCGGACGCGATGACTCACCCCGACGGCATGCAGATCAAAATCACCCGTCAGGAAATCGGCCGGATCGTCGGGTGCTCGCGGGAAATGGTCGGGCGGGTGCTCAAGTCACTGGAAGAACAGAATCTGGTGCATGTGCGCGGTAAGACGATGGTGGTGTTTGGCACGCGTTGAATTCGCGAGCTGCAGAGGCACGTTTCAGAGCTGAGCGAATATGCGTGCGTACCGGTCGCTCAAACGAGAGACGAAATCCGGCGCGGCGAACAGCTCGTGCAACGCTATATGACTGTCCGCTCGGCATCGCTGCTCCAGATCACACATCTGGTTGAAGCGGTTGACGGCATTCACCATCTCCAGCCGCTCGTTGTCGAGCAGCATTGCACCATGAGCCAAAACCACGGGCCGCTGACCGCCCTGGCTCTGGCGCCAGCGCTGAGCCGTACCGACCATTTTGCGGCCGCTCAGGTTAACGTTGAATCGACCGTCGCAGAACGCCCCGTCTACCTCGCCCAAAGACGCCTCGCCGCCCAGTTCCGTCAACACATCGAGCATCGGCTGACACAAGCGCATGTAAGCCTTTTCAATGCGGTCGCGATCCAGGTCGGATTTGGGCTGAACGTAGACGAGCGCCACGTTTACCGTGGCCGGAGACTGCGGGACCGGTTCGCCGCCGCTTTCGCGCAGCAATATTGGCCAGCCGATATCAGACAGGGTTTCGCTGGCTTCCGTGAAACCGCCTGATCGACTGAGGCGGCGCGGCATCACCAAAGCGTGATCGGACGGCCGCCAGAACAACAATCCGTAATCGGCATCTTCCGCGCAGACCGAAGCCAGCAAGTCCTGCTCGGCCTTGAGCCCTTCTTCTACGCCGATGTCGATCACCTGAGCGGCCATGTTGCCTCCGACCTGAATGTGCCAATGCCTCTGCAGGAGCGGGCGGGCATTCGACGAGGCCATTTCCGTCAACCTCGTCAGCACCTGAAGCTTAGACGGGTGCTGGCACGATTTTTCCTGCAGATATAGCGGTATGGATCGTGTTCAATCCAGGGAGCTGGATTTGATCGCAGTGCCTTTTTCAGGGAAGAACAGGCGCTGCAACTCCACACCCGGTTTTTCAGCGCGCATGAATGCCTCGCCGACCAGGAACGAATACACCTCGTTGATCTCCATCAGCTCGACATCGGCGCGGTTGAGGATCCCGCTTTCGGTGACCACCAGGCGATCGCGCGGAATACGCGGCAACAGATCGAGCGTGGTTTCCAGGCTGACCTCAAAGGTGTGCAGGTTGCGGTTGTTGATGCCGACAAGCGGCGTGTCCAGGGTTTTCAGCGCACGCTCCAGCTCATCGCCATCGTGAACTTCGACCAGGACGTCGAGGTTGTTGGCTTTGGCGACCGCTGCCAATTCGGCCATCTTCACCTCATCCAGCGCCGACACGATCAGCAGGATGCAGTCGGCGCCCAAAGCTCGAGCTTCGACGATCTGGTAAGGATCGATCATGAAATCCTTGCGGATCACCGGCAGCTTGCAGGCACCGCGCGCTTCTTTCAGATAGGCATCGGCGCCCTGAAAGAAGTCGATATCGGTCAGCACCGAAAGGCAGGTCGCGCCGCCTGCTTCATAACTTCTGGCGATTTCGGCCGGCTGGAAGTTTTCCCGGATCACGCCTTTGCTCGGCGAAGCTTTTTTGATCTCGGCAATCACGGCCGGTTGCTTTCGCTTGGCCTGCTCGATCAACGCCGCGGCGAACCCACGCGGCGCATCGGCTGTGGCGACCAGCGTCTCCAGCTCGGAAAGACTGACGCTGGCGCGTCGTGCAGCCACTTCTTCGGCCTTGCGGGCGAGAATCTTTTCCAACACCGTCGGCACGCTCATCCTTCGTTCTCCTGCTTGAATACCGCGGTAAAAGCACCCAACTCTTCCAGCTTTTCGCGGGCAAGGCCCGTGTGCAGTGCGTCATGTGCAAGTGCCACGCCTTCTTTCAACGAAGAGGCATGATCTGCAGCATAGAGCGCGGCGCCTGCATTGAGCACTATCATTTCAGCGGCTTTCTGCCCGTGCTCGGTCTTGCGGCGCCCCAATGCGTCGCGGATCAGTTCCAGCGACTGCGCCGGGCTGTCGACCACCAACCCGAACAAACTCTGGCTTTTCATGCCCAGATCTTCGGGTTGTACAGAATATTCGGTCACTTCACCGTTCTTCAGTTCCGCGACGAACGTCGGCGCGGCAAGGCTGAACTCGTCCAGACCATCCTGAGAGTGCACGACCAGCACATGTTTGCTGCCCAGCCGCAGCATGACTTCGGCCAGAGGCCGGCACAGCGCCTGGCTGAACACGCCGATTACCTGATGCTTCACGCCTGCAGGGTTGGTCATCGGGCCGAGCATGTTGAACAGCGTGCGCAGGCCCAGCTCTTTGCGCGGGCCGGCGGCATGCTTCATCGCGCCGTGATGCGTCTGCGCGAACATGAAACCAATGCCCACGCTGTCGATGCAGCGCGCGACCTGTACCGGCGTCAGGTTGAGGTAGACACCGGCCGCTTCGAGCAGATCGGCACTGCCGCTTTTGCCCGATACCGCCCGGTTGCCGTGCTTGGCAACGGTGCAACCCGCCGCCGCGATGACGAACGACGCGGCTGTCGAGACGTTGAAGATGTTCGCCCCGTCGCCGCCGGTGCCGACGATGTCGACCACGCCATCCAGTGTGCCGAGCTGGACCTTGTCCGCCAGCTCGCGCATGACCGAAACCGCACCGACGATTTCATCGATGCTTTCGCTCTTCATGCGCATGCCCATCAGAAACGCGCCGATCTGCGCCTGCGTGCACTGCCCGGTCATGATTTCGCGCATGACGTCGCGCATTTCATCGGTGCTCAGGTCCAGGTGGTTAACGACACGGCCCAGCGCCGTTTTTATATCCATAGCCATTTCGAAGTGTCCTTAACCCTGACGAGTGCCGCCGGTCTGCTTGAGGAAGTTGGCGAACAGCTCATGACCCTGCTCGGAGAGGATCGACTCGGGGTGGAACTGCACCCCCTCGACGTTCAACGTTTTGTGGCGCAAGCCCATGATTTCGTCGACCGAGCCGTCTTCCAGCTGAGTCCAGGCCGTCACTTCCAGGCAGTCGGGCAGCGTCTCGCGCTTGACCACCAGCGAGTGGTAACGCGTCACGGTCAATGGATGTTTCAGGCCCTCGAACACGCCTTTGTCTTCGTGGACCAGATCGCTGGTCTTGCCGTGCATTACCTGACGGGCCCGCACCACGTCGCCGCCAAACGCCTGGCCGATGGACTGATGCCCCAGGCAGACGCCCAGGACAGGCAGTTTGCCGGCGAAATGTTTGATGACATCAAGGGACACGCCCGCTTCATTCGGCGTGCAAGGGCCCGGCGAGACGACGATGCGCTCCGGGTTGAGGGCTTCGATTTCGGCAACGGTCAACTCGTCGTTGCGGATCACTTTAACGTCGGCACCCAGTTCACCGAGGTACTGCACGACGTTATAAGTGAAGGAGTCGTAGTTATCGATCATCAGCAGCATGGTGCTTAACCTTTTGAATTACTGACTTCTAACGTGGCCTTCGAATCTCGGTCCACGGTTGTGCACGGTGGGTCGCGGGACGTGGTCCGGCGAGGCAGTGCTGACCGAGGTTTCAGAAGGCATATCAATACAGGTCCGGCATGGCCGGCAGGGGAATAGTCAGGCGCGCCAACGCCAACGGGCGTGAGCCTTGATAACGCGCATCAAGAGTTTGCTGACAATCGACACAGGAAAGGTCTCGTTCATACGTTGCCGCACAGTAGCGTACCGACGCATAGGGCGCAATATCACCGTGCCCCGGTGGCGCGGGCCGAGCGCTATTTGGCTGGATTTGGACGTACTGTTCAAGAATCAGATCCGGGATATTGGGCAGGCGCAGAAACCGCACATGAAAAGCGGGCACGCGGCCCGCTTTCTCCGATCAGGACATCACGCCTCGGGCGTTTGTTCTGCCAACGCCACGGCGCGGAACATCGCGCGGCGTTTGTTCAGGGTTTCTTCCCACTCAAGCGCGGGCACCGAATCAGCGACAATACCGCCACCGGCCTGCACGTGCAGTTCGCCGTTCTTGATCACGGCAGTACGGATGGCAATCGCCGTGTCCATGTTGCCGTTCCAGGCGAAGTACCCCACAGCGCCGCCGTACACGCCGCGTTTGACCGGTTCCAGCTCGTCGATGATTTCCATCGCGCGAATCTTCGGCGCGCCGGACAGCGTGCCCGCCGGCAGAATGGCGCGCAGCGCGTCCATCGCCGTCAGCCCGCTTTTCAGCTGGCCGGTCACGTTGGAAACGATGTGCATGACGTTGGAATAACGCTCGATGACCATCTTCTCGGTGAGTTTCACCGAGCCGACTTCCGAGACGCGCCCGGTGTCGTTGCGGCCCAGGTCGATCAGCATCAGGTGTTCGGCGATCTCTTTATCGTCGGACAACAGGTCGACTTCCAGCGCGTGGTCGGCTTCCTCGGTCGCGCCACGGGGACGCGTACCGGCGATCGGACGCACGGTGATCAGGTTGTCTTCGACGCGCACCAGCACTTCCGGCGAACTGCCGACGACATGGAAGTCGCCGAAGTTGAAGAAGTACATGTACGGCGTCGGGTTGAAGCAACGCAACGCGCGGTAGAGGTCGATCGGTGCCGCCTTGAAATCGATGGACATGCGCTGGGAGGGCACGACCTGCATGCAGTCGCCCGCCAGGATGTATTCCTTGATGGTGTCGACGGCTTTTTCGTAATCCGCTTGAGTGAAGCTCGACCGGAATACCGGATCTGCCGCTTGCGGACGGGTCAGATCCAGGCCGCGCCGCGGGGTGATGGACTGACGGAGTTTTTCCATCAGTTGCTCAAGCCGCGCCAGACCGCTTTCATAGGCCTGCGGCTGCGCCGGATCGACCAGCACGATGGCGTGCATCTTGCCGGCCAGGTTGTCGAACACCACAACCGCATCGGACACCATCAGCAGGATATCCGGGACACCGAGTGGGTCCGGGTTCGGACATTTACCCAGGCGTGGCTCGACATAACGTACGCAGTCGTAGCCGAAGTAACCCACCAGACCGCCATTGAAACGAGGCAGGCCGGGAATGGTCGGGACGTTGTAACGGGCCTTGAAGGTTTCGACGAACGCCAGCGGGTCTTCGGTTTCGAGGGTTTCGATTTCGACGCCATCGTGGGTGACGCTGATCCTGTGATCGTATGCGCGCATCACGGTGCGGCATGGCAACCCGATGATCGAGTAACGGCCCCACTTCTCGCCGCCCTGCACCGACTCCAGCAGATAGGAGTTCGGCTCGTCGGCGAGCTTGAGGTAGATCGACAGCGGCGTGTCGAAGTCGGCCAGGGTTTCGTGGGCAAGCGGAATGCGGTTGTAGCCGTCAGCGGCCAAACGCAGGAATTCTTCGCGGGTCATGTCAGCCTCGTGGTCTGAGGGTAAAACGGTCAGGTGTGCAAACGCGCCGGAGGGTCCGGCCAGATTCCAGTCAGGCGCGCCAACGCCAGCGGGCCAGGGCCTTGATGACTTTCATCCAGAGTTTGCGAGTGACCACCACGATGGATTCTCTAAAGGAGGGGGGTTGAACGTCGGGCAACGTTATCTCAGCCCCAAGATCTAAGCAACCGGGAATCAGTTTGCGCAAATCGTCGATCACCAGCGCCGGTGATTCCTCGGCAATCGGGCGACCGTGGTTGTAGCCATAGCTCATTGCAACACAGGCTACACCGGCCGCTTTCGCCGCCTGGACATCGTTACGCGAGTCACCGACAAACAGCGATTGCGAGCCCGGAACACCGGCCATTTTCATGACGAAGAACAACGCGGCGGGATCGGGCTTCTGCTGTGGCAGCGTATCGCCGCCAACGATCCAGCGGAAAAAACGCCCCAGCTTCATGTCATCGAGCAGCGGCGCCACGAAGCGCTCGGGCTTGTTGGTGATCAGGGCCATTTCGACGCCCTTTTTCTGCAACCACTTGAGGGTCTCGCGCACGCCGGGGTAAACCTTGGTCAACGCATGGTTCTCGCCGTAGGCTTCCATAAAGATGGCCAGTGCCGCGTCAGTGGATGCCTCGTCGACGCCTGAGTGGTCCATGTCGTTGGCCAGCGCGCGTCGTACCAGCACGCGCACGCCGTTACCGATCCAGTTGCGAACGCGCTCGATGCCCGCCGGAGCATGCCCGAGCTGAATCAGAGTCTTGTCCACGGCTGCGGCCAGATCCGGCACCGAGTCGACGAGTGTGCCGTCCAGATCGAACATGATCAGCTTGGGCAGACGACCCGGGAACAGCTGCTCGAAGCCGCTCATCAACGAGCCAGCGCCAGTTCTGCACGCATTTTCTCAATGACTTCCCGGTAGTCGGGCGCATTGAAGATGGCGGAGCCGGCAACAAACGTATCGGCGCCGGCAGCGGCGATTTCACGGATGTTGTTGACGTTGACGCCGCCGTCGATCTCAAGGCGGATGTCACGACCGGAGGCATCGATCAGCGCGCGGGCTTCGCGCAGCTTGTTGAGCGTGCCGGGAATGAATTTCTGACCGCCGAAACCCGGGTTGACGCTCATGAGCAGGATCATGTCGACCTTGTCCATGACGTATTCGAGCAGGTTCAGCGGAGTCGCCGGATTGAACACCAGGCCGGACTTGCAGCCGCCTTCGCGGATCAGTTGCAAGGAGCGGTCGATGTGCTGGGTCGCTTCCGGGTGGAAGGTGATGTAGGTGGCGCCCGCTTCGACGAAGTCGCCGATGATACGGTCAACCGGGCTGACCATCAGGTGCACGTCGATGGGCGCGGTGATGCCGTACTTGCGCAGCGCCGCACACACCATCGGGCCGATGGTCAGGTTGGGGACGTAGTGGTTGTCCATGACATCGAAGTGGACGATGTCGGCACCGGCGGCCAGAACATTGTCGACTTCCTCACCCAGACGGGCGAAATCGGCGGACAGAATCGACGGAGCAATTGCGAAGGGCTGCATGACGCACCTTTTATGAGCGAAATCACGGTGGCGCGCATTGTACTCCAAGAGTTTGAAACGTGCGTCGCGTGGCGGATGAATGCGGTGTCAGGTGCAAGCAATCCGCCCCGGTACATAGAACCTGTGGGGGTGAGCTCGCTCACGAACGCTGAGCGCCAACCACTGCATCTCTGCAGCATGCACCGGCCTCTTCCCGGCTGAAGCCGGTCCTACAGACGCTGCATATTTTCCGTAGGACCGGCTTCAGCCGGGAGGGCGTCGGCGATTACGCCATTGACAGGAGGGGGCTTTAAAGACAGTTGGCTCACGCCTACAGTGGATCAGCGTCGAGCCATTGCTGCGTGCCCGACGCCGTCACTTTATGGAATCAGTCGACCAGCGCTTCTTCCTTCATGCGCACAGGCTTGGTGGCGGGTTCAGGCTCAGCCCCTTTGAGGTCTTTGCTGAACGTCCCGTCCACCTCGCCTTTGAAGAAGTTCTTGCCGTAGATCAGCAGGCAGAGCACGACGCCAATGCCGAACGCCCAGCTCGCCCCTTTGATCGCCAGCACCGCGCCGATTACCCCGGCAATGCCCAGGTCGCGCTGGCTGCGGGCTTCGAGAATGCCCAGGCGCACGCTCACATAACCCTGAATCAGCAGAGTCAGCGACAGTGCGACGCCGAGGATCGGCTGGACCAGCGTCACCACCGGCAGCAACAGCAGACCGGTATTGGTGCCCCAACGGAAAGACCCCACGCCACCGATGATCGATTGCATGGCCTTGGGGCCGCCTTTGAAACGCTCGATGACAACAACCAGCATCGCTGCCCATTTCGGGCCACACATGGCGACATCCGGCCCGAAGATGCTCATGAAGGCGTTTCGAGCGCCGAAAATCAGGTGCGCGCGATCCGGGTTGTAGTCCACCACCTCATCGGTGCGAACGGTTTCTGCCTCATCGAGCAGCGACTTGGCACTCAGCACGTCACCAAAAACGATGATGTAAACCGCCAGCATGGTTGGCAGCGCGGAAATGAACATCGACAGCGGCGGCATGCCCAGACCGAACACGGTGTAGTCATGCCACAGTCCGGCGAAGTCTGGCTTGCTGATGCCCCACTGAATTGTCGGCCACGGCGCTTCGCCAAAGAGCGGCGCGATCACCACGGCCAGCAGGATGATCGGCAGAATCCCGAGCTTGGCGAAATTCCACCAGAAGCGGTTGCGCTGTTTGAGGTCGTTGAAATGCTGGGAGAAGATCAGATAGAAGGCGATGCCCACCGCGATCGAGATGGTCCAGGGCAGGACATTGAATTTGCCGCCCACCTGAAACACCGCGATCACCGCGCTCAGGCCGGCACCCACGATGATCCCGGACTTGATCGCGGACGGCACGTATTCAACCACCTTCTTCGCCATACCTGTCGCGCCGAGCGCAATCGAAAAAACGCCCAGCATCAACTGAAACGCGATCAGCGCATGGACACGCTCCGGGCCCATCGGGAACTGCGCGCAGTACGCCATCAGCAAAGGCACGGCTGGCGTGATCCATCCCGGCACCGTCGGATCGCCGAGCAAATGGTGCGTGAGATAAAGCAGCCCGTTGAGCATGACGACCGCCAGCGCGACCTCGAAGGGCATGCCCAGCAGCTCGGTCATCAGCGGAATGGCCGCAAGGTCCACGGCGCACATCAGCAGGCCCTGGAGGTAGTCCGGCATCTCGAATTTGTAGTGAATGAACGGCAACCGCACCTTGAAAGGGCCGAGCGGGATGTACGGGCTTTCGCTCCGCGCCTGGGGAGTGTTGGACATATGTGCACCTGTCTTATTGGTCTTATTTGTGGGTCTTGCAGCGGCGACGCCCGGACATTCGCAGCTCGGGCATCGCGGTTCGCGTCGATCAGTAGGCGGCGCGGTAGATCTTTTCGATATCGCCAGCGGTGAGCTTGCGCGGGTTATTGCGCATCAGACGGTCGATCTTGCTGGCCTCTTCGGCCATTGCAGGAATCGCGTCTTCAGGCACATTGAAGCTGCGCATGCCGGACGGAATGTCCACTTCAGCGCACAGGTCGGCCATGGCTTTGACGGCCTGATCCGCTGCTTCTTTATCGCTCAGATGGGCGACGCGCACGCCCATGGCCTCAGCGATATCGCGGAATCGCTCCACGCAAGCCATCTTGTTCCACTCCATGACGTAAGGCAGCAGCAACGCGTTGCTGACGCCGTGGGCAATATTGAACCGCCCGCCCAGCGGATACGCCAACGCATGCACCGCGCCGACGCCCGCATTACCGAACGCCATGCCCGCCATCAGACTCGCGGTTGCCATGTCTTCGCGCGCTTGGAGACTGGCGGGATTGGCGTAGGCCTTGGGCAACGCCTTGGCGATCAGCTTGATAGCGCCCAGCGCGATCGCGTCAGTGATCGGCGACGCATTCACCGACAGATAGGACTCGATGGCATGCACCAGCGCATCGACACCGCTGGCGGCTGTGACGCTGCGCGGGCAAGTCAGGGTCATCACCGGGCTGACCAGCGCGACGTCGGGCAACAGATAATCGCTGACGATGCCTTTTTTCAACTGCGCCTGTTTGTCCGAGAAGATCGCCACGTTCGTGACTTCCGAACCGGTGCCAGCTGTTGTCGGAATGGCAATGAGCGGCGGGCCTTTGCGCTTGACCAGGTCGACGCCAAACAGCTCGGTCAACGGACCTTCATGGCCGGCGAAAGCGGCCACCCCTTTGGCGATGTCGATGGCGCTGCCGCCCCCAAGGCCGATCAGGCCGTCGTGAGCACCGTCTCGATACGCGCGGGTGCAGTCTTCGACGATGGAGATTTCCGGCTCGGGTTTGACCTGGTCGAAAATGCCATGACGACGGCCGCCCAACTGCGCGAGTGCGAGGTCGACAGTGCCGGACTTGACCAGGATGGCATCGGTCACGATCAGTGGATTATTGACATTGAGGCGAGTCAGCTCGGCGGCGAGTTGCTCGATCGCGGCAGGGCCGGTGATCAATTTGTTGGCGATTTTGAAGGCGCTGATAGCGGAGGCAGAAATGCTCATCGGGCTCGTCCTGTGTGCGTTGTTTTATTGGAAGACGTGCGGGATGAGATAGCGAAAGCTGTGCCAATCGGCGCAAAGCCTCGTGGCAGAAGGCTTGGCGCGAATCACGCGCCGTTCGAAGGGAGATTTGGGGGGCGGTTGCGATCAGTTTTCTGATCGGTTTGGGCGGGCTTGATTGAAATTCTAATCAGAACGTTCCCAGCGCTTCATCTTCTGCACCACGGTCGCCTGGCTGACACCCAGCGCCTTGGCCGCCAATCGGGTGGTCTTGTGCAACTGCAGAGCGGCACGAATGGCAGAACGCTCGGCATTTTCCAGCACTTTGCGCAGCGGCAGACGGCTGTCGTCGGTGTTTTGCGGGTCGAGATTGAGGATCTCTTCGGGCAAATCCAGCGCCTCGATGACAGGGCTCTGGCTGGTCACCACAAGGCGCTCGACGTTATTGATCAGCTCGCGGATGTTGCCCGGCCAGGTGTACTCGCACATCAGGTCCAGCGCTTCGAGGCTGAACTGCACCTGCCGTTGATAGCGGCCGTTGAACGTCTCGAGGTAGTAATGCAGCAGCGGAGCAATCTCCTCGCTGCGCTCGCGCAACGCCGGAATCTGAATGGGCACGACGTTCAGCCGGTAGTACAGATCCGCACGAAAGCGCCCTTGCGCCACCAACTGCTTGAGGTCGTGATGGGTGGCGCTGATGATGCGCACGTCCACTTCCTTGAGCTCGAGGCCGCCGACCGGAATGAAACGGTTTTCTTCAATGACCTTGAGCAGCTTGACCTGAACCGGCAGCGGCAAGTCTCCGATCTCGTCGAGAAACAAGGTGCCGTGATGCGCCAGCTCCAGAAGACCCCGCTTGCCTTTCGGCCCCGCGCCGGTAAATGCGCCCGGCGCGTAGCCGAACAGTTCGGCTTCGATCAGGTTCTCCGGCAACGCGCCGCAGTTCAGCGCCAGAAAAGGCTCGCTCGACCGTGCGCTGGTGTTGTGAATGAACTGGGCGACGAGGGTTTTACCGACACCGGTTTCGCCTTGCAGCAGGACTTTCACGTCGCTGCTGGCCACCTGACGCGCCAGCGCAAAAACCCGGCCGGAGACTTCCTGATCTGCCATGAGCGGTGAGTGCAAGAGATTGTCGCGCTGACCGGCGTGCAGCTTGGCGGTACTGTTGCGCAATTGCTTGAGCTGCTGGAGTTCGTCGCGCTCATGCTTCATGCGCAGCAGCTCGGTCATGTCGCGGACGGTGCTGACGACGTAGGAAATCCGGTGGTCGTTGTCGAGAATCGGCGTGGCGCTGACCAGGAGTTTTTTACCTTGGCTCAGGCTCTGCATCACCGACACCGGGCGCCCTTCCTGCAAAACGCGCAATGACGCGGACTGCGAAATCACGCCCTCCTTGACCAGCTCCTGCATGGGCCGTCCGGTCAGAGCGGCGCCGCTCAGCCCGGTCAGGCGCTCATACGCCTGATTGACCTTGAGCGTCTTGCCGTCGCCGTCGGTGATGTAAACGCCGTCGTGCAAAGCGTTGAGCAGTTCTTCGAAACTGGCGTCGTTGACGTTCACCGATAGGGCTCCATGCATGGTGGGAGCGGTGAAGTTTAAACGGTGTGGCGGGAGTTGTTGATGGTTCCCACGCTCCGCGTGGGAATCCATCTCGTGACCTTCATGCCCACGCAGAGCGTGGGCACGATCATCGCGATACGGCGGACGCCGTTATTCCACCACCGCTGTGCGCAATTTCTCGCTGCGTCCGCGCAGCCACTCCAGCACCAGCAGCAATATGACGGAGAAGCCGATCAGCAAGGTGGCGGCCGCTGCGATAGTCGGGCTGAGGTTTTCGCGAATGCCGCTGAACATCTGCCGCGGCAGCGTTGCCTGCTCGGGCCCGGCCAGAAACAGCGTCACCACGACCTCATCGAACGACGTCGCGAAGGCAAACAGTGCGCCTGAAACAACGCCAGGCGCGATCAACGGCAGCGTCACGCGACGGAACGCCGTCACGGGCGATGCGCCGAGACTGGCGGCAGCGCGCACCAGGTTGTAGTTGAAGCCTTGCAGCGTGGCCGACACCGTAATGATCACGAACGGGACACCCAATACCGCATGCACCAGAATCAGCGAGGTGTAGCTGTTGCCCAGGCCCAGCGGCGCGAAGAACAGGTAGCTTGCGACACCCACGATCACCACCGGGACGACCATCGGCGAGATCACCAGCGCCATGGCCAGCGATTTGCCGGGGAAGTTGCTGCGGGTCAGGCCAATCGCCGCCAAGGTGCCGAAACCCATGGCCAGCAGCGTGGCGGCCGGTGCGACGATCAGGCTGTTTTTCAGCGAGCGCATCCATTCCGCCGAGCCGAAGAAATCCTGATACCAGTGCAGCGAGAACCCCTGCAGCGGGTAGACCAGAAAGCTGCCGGAGTTGAACGAAAGCGGCACGATTACCAGCACTGGCAGGACCAGAAACAGCAGAATCAGCCCGCACAGGATGCGCAGCGTGTAAAACCAGACCCGCTCGATGGGCGAGGAATAAGGGCTCAACATATCAGTCTCCTCAGCTCAGACGCAGGCGGCTGGCGCCGACCAGCCAGCTATAGATCAGGTACAGCACCACGGTTGCCAGCAGCAGCAAGCCGCCCAGCGCAGTCGCCATGCCCCAGTTGATGCTGGTGTTGGTGTAGAACGCGACGAAGTAGCTGACCATCTGATCGTTCGGGCTGCCCAGCAGCGCCGGCGTGATGTAGTAGCCGATCGACAGAATGAACACCAGCAGGCATCCCGCCCCCACACCGGCGTAGGTCTGCGGGAAGTACACGCGCCAGAAGCTTGCAAACGGGTTGCAACCCAGTGAAATCGCGGCCCGCATGTACGTGGGCGAAATGCCCTTCATGACGCTATAGATCGGCAGGATCATGAACGGCAGCATGATGTGCACCATCGAGATGTAGACACCGACCCGGTTGAACACCAGTTCGAGCGGCTTATCGATGATGCCCATCGCCATGAGCGCGCCGTTGATCAGGCCGCTGGATTGCAACAAGACGATCCAGGCCGCGACACGGACCAGAATTGACGTCCAGAACGGCAACAGCACAAGAATCATCAGCAGGTTGCTCTGGCGTGCAGGCAGGTTGGCCAGCAGATAGGCCAGTGGATACGCGAGGAACAGGCAGATCACAGTGATGACCAGGCCCATCCAGAAGGTGCGGGCGAAGACGTCGATGTAGATGGCCTGATCCGGGGTCGCGGGCGCCACTTCACCGAGGTCATCGATGCGATGGTCGACAGCGGCCAGCAAGTAATAGGGGGTGAAGCTCGAGGTATTGCGACGCACGGCCTGCCAGTACGCGGGGTCGCCCCAACGTTCATCGATGGCTTCCAGCGCCTCTTTGTAGGAAACAGGTTCTTCCTTGAAGGGCAGCGCGCGGGCGGTTTTCGCCAGCAGACTGCGATAACCGGCCAGCTCCTGGTTCAGGCGCTTGGACAGGTCACCCAATGTCTGATTCTTGCGGGCATCGGCCAGGTCCTGGCTGGCAGCCTTGTACACCGCTTCCGATGGCAGGCCCTTGCCATCCCACTTTTCGACTTCGACAACCGTGAGCGGCATGCCGCCGACCACTTCAGGGTTGCTCACGCTTTTGTAGAGCAGCGCCGCAATCGGCACCAGAAACACCAGCAGCAGGAAAATCGCCAATGGCGCGATCAACGCCTGAGCCTTCCAGCGGTTGACGCGCTCGGCACGGGCCAGGCGTTGCTTCAAGGTCGGGCTGGCGCCTTCAGTCAGGGGCACGGCGGTGGCCATAGCGAACTCCGAAATCTTTCAACGATGGTCGACACAAGGGCGACCGTATCTGACGTACAACAAACATCACTCAAACGCTGACCGTCCGTAGCCGCCCGGTCGGACGGCTACGGCTTGTTCTATTACTTGGCAGCCCAGGAGTTGAATCGCTGCTCCAGGTTTTCGCCATTGTCGGTCCAGAAGCTCACGCTCAATTGCACCTGATCCTTGATGTTCTCAGGGGTGGTCGGCATGTTTTTCTGGTTGTCGGCGGTCAGCAGGCTTACTGCCTGGGAGTTGGCCGGACCGTAAGCGATGTTCTCGGAGTACGTCTTCTGCTGTTCAGGCTTGAGGGTGTACGCCAGGAACTTCTTGGCTTCTTCGATGTTTTTCGCGCCCTTCGGAATGGCCCAGGAGTCGAAGTCGTAGACGCCGCCGGTCCAGACGATTTTCAGGTTGCTTTCTTTCTGTACCGCAGCGATACGGCCGTTGTAGGCCGAGCTCATCACAACGTCACCCGACTGCAGGAATTGCGGTGGCTGGGCACCGGCTTCCCACCACTGGATGTTCGGCTTGAGCTCATCGAGTTTCTTGAACGCGCGGTCCTGACCGTCTTTGCTGGCCAGCACTTTGTAGACGTCTTTTGGCGCAACGCCGTCAGCCATCAGCGCGAATTCCAGGGTGTACTTGGCGCCCTTGCGCAGGCCACGCTTGCCTGGGAATTTCTTGGTGTCCCAGAAATCGACCCAGCTGGTCGGTGCGGTTTTCAGCTTGTCGGCGTTGTAGGCCAGCACGGTCGACCACACGAAGAAGCCCACGCCGCAGGTCTGGATCGCGCCCGGCACGTAGTCTTCTTTTTTGCCCAGAATGGCCGGGTCGATCTCCTCGAACATGTCCTCGTCGCAACCGCGAGCCAGTTCAGGGGATTCGACCTCCACCAGGTCATAGGTCACGCTCTTGGTGTCGACCATGGCTTTGACCTTGGCCATCTCACCGTTGTATTCGCCGGCAATGATCTTGCCGTTGCCTGCCTTCTCCCAAGGTGCGTAGAAGGCCTTTTCCTGAGCAGCCTTGTTCGCGCCGCCGAAGGAAATGACCGTCAGGTCGGCCGCCATGGCTTGCGCCGCACACATCATGCCGACCGATAAAGCGGTGAGCTTCAATGTCTTGAGCATCTGTTTTTCTCTCCACGAACAATGTTGGTTAAGCAATGGGGGGCGATGGGTTCGCCTCTGGGTGCATCGGGTTACGCCTGCTGCGATGAATTAATGCGCATCCTGCAGAGGGTCCAGCGCGCGAGCGTGCTCGACCTGCCATCCAATGGGCACAACGTCGCCAACGCTCAACGCCGGGTCCAGCTCGGCGATGGGCTGCTTGACGAAGAAATCGGTTTTGCCGGCCACTTCCAGGCGCACGCGCACGTGGTCGCCCAGATAAATGAACTCGGCCACACGGCCCGAGAAACGGTTGACGCAACTCTCACTGCGGCCGTTGAGGTTCACGCGCTCCGGGCGAATCGACAGGGTGACGGCGCTGCCGGTCGCGCCCACGTTGACGGCAAGCGCTTCGACCTTTTCGCCACGCGCCAGGCCGACCACGCAGCGGTCGCCCGTCTGGCTGAGCAAGGTGCCGTTGATGCGGTTGTTTTCACCGATGAAGTTGGCGACGAACGTGTTTTTCGGTTCTTCATACAGCGCGCGAGGTGGCGCGATCTGCTGGATTTCGCCTTGATGGAAGACGGCAACACGGTCGGACATGGTCAGCGCTTCGCCCTGATCGTGGGTCACGTAGACCACCGTTACGCCCAGACGCTGATGCAGGTGCTTGATTTCCATCTGCATGTGTTCGCGCAGCTGCTTATCCAGCGCGCCAAGAGGTTCGTCCATCAGCACCAGTTGCGGCTCGAACACCAGCGCACGCGCCAGTGCCACGCGCTGCTGCTGGCCACCGGACAACTGCGCCGGGTAACGATGCGCAAAGGTGCCGAGTTGAACCATGTCCAGGGCGCGTTTGACCTTTTCGGCAACGTCCGTCTTGCTCATGCCCCGCACCGACAGCGGAAACGCGAGGTTTTCGGCCACGGTCATGTGCGGAAACAAGGCGTAGTTCTGAAACACCATGCCGATGTCGCGCTTGTGCGGCGGCACGTTGTTGATCGAACGACCGCCCAGCAGGATCTCGCCGGCAGTCGGCGTCTCGAAACCGGCGAGCATCATCAGGCTGGTGGTTTTGCCGGAGCCCGACGGGCCGAGCAAAGTGAGGAACTCGCCCTTGCGGATGTCCAGGTTGAGGTCTTTGACGATCAGGGCTTCGCCGTCGTAGCTCTTTTGCACACCACGAAAGCTGACCAGAACATCATTTGCCCCAGCGCTTGAATCGACGTTGCTCATTACCCACACCTTTGTTTAATCAACCGTGGCAACAAGCCTAGATGAGGCTGCAGGCCGCGCAAATCGGGGCGTAGGAGAGATTGGCCTAGGTGCGATGGAAGGTTTGGGGTAGGGATTGCCCTACACGGATGGCGGGGATAGGTATGCGGTTTCGAAGGAATTTATCGCCTGTGCCGACGCATTCGCGAGCAAGCTCACTCCTACAAGGGATCGCGGTCAACTGTAGGAGTGAGCTTGCTCGCGATGGCTATTTAGCAGGATCTGCTAAAGGGTCGGTTTTAGGCATGGCCGAAAGTCAGACCAGCTTGTGCTCCATCGCATACTTCACCAGTTCAGCAAGGGAGGTGATGTTGAGCTTTTGCATCAACCGCGCTTTGTGCGTGCTGATGGTCTTGCTGCTCAACGCCAGTTGTTGAGCGATGTCGTTGACGTTGGCGCCTTGCGCCAGACGCTCGAACACCGAGAATTCGCGCTCGGACAACAGCGAGTGCAGCGGTCGGCTGTCGGTGAGCCCGACTTCGAACACCATGCGGTCGGCAAGATCGGGGTCGATATAGCGACCGCCCGCGGCCACCCGGCGAATGGCCGTCAGCAGCAATGCAGGGTCGCTGTCCTTGGTGGCATAACCCGCGGCCCCGACTTTCAATGCACGCGCCGCCATCTGGGCTTCATCGTGCATTGACAGCACGAGGATCGCGGGCGGATTGTTCATGGCGCGGATGCGTGGAATGGCTTCCAGCCCGTTCACGCCGGGCATGGAAATATCGAGCAGCACGACTTCGCACTCGATGTGGCGCAAGGCTTCCAGCAGCTGTTCGCCATTACTGGCTTCGCCTGCCACTTGCAGGTCTTTGGCCAGACCGATCAGTTGCTTGATGCCCTCGCGGACGATGGTGTGGTCTTCGGCGACCAATACGCGGATCACTGCACTTGCTCCTACGGAACCTGTTCGAGCGGAATCTGGATACGCAAGGTTGTGCCTTCTCCCAGCGTGCTGTCCAGATGCAACCGTCCGCCCATGATCAAAACCCGCTCCCGCATTCCCACCAGGCCAAACGAGGCCGGCCGCTCGGCGGTCTGATCGAAGCCTTTGCCGTCGTCGGCGATCGTCATGCACAGCACGCCGTCGCTCAGGCTCAGCGTCAGCTCGACGGTGTGCGCCTGGGCATGGCGCATGACGTTGGTGAGCGACTCCTGAAGGATGCGAAACAGCCCGATCGCCGTCGAATCCGGCAGCACCGGCAGATTGTCCGGCACCTCCACCAGACAGGGAATCTGGGTGCGCGCCTCGAAGCGTCTGGCCTGCCATTCAATGGCCGAGGCGATGCCCGCGTCGAGAATCGGCGGGCGCAGCGCAGTCGCGACGTCACGGACCAGCTGAAACAATTGGGCGATCAGGCGCTTCATGCTGTTCAACCGATCGCGCAGGCCAGGATCGAGATCGGCGTAGGCCAGTTCGCACATGGACGTTTCCAGCTTGAGCACCGTCAGCATCTGACCCAGCTCGTCGTGGACTTCCCTGGCAATGCGCGCCTTTTCCTCTTCACGCACGGTCTCAAGGTGAGCCGACAATTCCCGCAGTTGCTCGGCCAAGACCTGCAACCGGGCCTCACTCTCTTGCAGCGCGGCCAACGAACGGCGCCGCTCGGTGACGTCCGTGATAAACACCACCAGATACTCGGCTTCACGAAAGCGCAAAAAACTCAGAGAGACATCGGCAGGCAACACGCTACCGTCGGCACGCAGGCAATTGCTTTCGAAGTTCTGCGGCCCTTCTTCGCTGGATCGGGCGTTCTTCCACAGGTTGAGCCAGCGATCCATATTCAGACCAGGCTCGAAATCGATCAGGGGTCTGTCGACCACACCGCCCGGCGCGTAACCGAGCATGTTTTCAGCGGCCTGATTCGCGTACCGCACATGGCTGTCCCAATTGACCCAGAGAATGCCGACCGTACTCTGGTCGATCGAAAACTGCGCCAGCCTCAGGGCTTCCTCACCTGCGCGGCGCCGGGTGATGTCTTCGCGAGCAGCGAGAAGGTCGCCTTCAAGCACCTGTTGCTGACGGCGCTGCCAGAAAATGATCGCTGCGCAGGCCAGAAACAGCACCAGGAACAGCAGCGCGATGTTCTGCCACAGCCCCGGTGACTCGCTCACTCTCGGGTATTTGGGCTGCAGCCATTGGGCATGCAATTGCTCAAGGTCCTTGGGCGCAATGGCGTTCAGCGCCTGGCTGATGATGTCGGCGAGCTCCGGCGTGTCGCGCCGGGAGGCCACGCGCAACAGCTGCGGGAAGCCGATATCGCCGACTACTGCCAGCCCGGCGAACTCGGCCTCGCGCGACAGTCGACCCAACTGCGCCTCATCGATGACCGCGTAGCGTGCCTGCTGGGTGAGGAGTAATTGTAACGCCTGCCGCTCCAGCGGCACGCCCTGCAGATTGAGATGGCTGTAGTTGGCGCGCAGATAATCGGCGGTCACGCTGGGCATGCGCACGGCAACCCGCACCTGGCTGTCGAGCTTCTCGAGATCCACCACGCCCGAGCCGTCACGCTCACCCACCACCAACTGCGGCACGCGCATGTAGGGATCGGAGTAGAACCACATGCGCAACCCCGTCGGGGTCTGCGTCAGCCCGGGCGCGAAGTCGACCTGACCCTCGGCGAAGGCTTTTTCGAGCTCGGCCTGATCGGCGTAATTGCGCCACAACAGATCGACCTGCAGCGTCCTGGCCATCAGATTGACCAGATCCACGTTCGCGCCGGACAACTGCTGCGCACGGCGATCGAGCTGGGCATACGGCGCTTGCAACACCAGGCCGACGCGCAGTTGCCCGCGCTTGACCAGCCAGTCGCGCTGGGCACCGGTCAGCGGATCGACCGGCGTAGCGGCGCCATCGGCTTGAACCCAGGCAGGCGCGGCGATCAGCATCAATGCCATCAAGAGCACCCTGCCACAGCCGATAACCAAGAGGCGCGGCCTGCGGATGCTCAAACTGTTGTCCCCATTTCACTGAATCCCTTGCCGGTCATGCTGTGAGCGTGGCGCTCGAAGACGAGGCCGTATGGCGGCCTGACAAACAGCCGTCAACCCATTAGTCTGCCGGAATTGTTTCCGGCCTTTGGAATATTCGATGTCCTACACCATTCGCGCAATGTTTCCCGCGCTTTGTCTGACGCTGATACTACCTTGCTCGCCGTTTGCGATGGCGGCTGACCCGGCCCCGGACAAAGACGCCAAACCGGCAGAGACGCCTGTGGAGCGTGCGGCCCTGCCCTCGCGCAGTCAGGAAGACACGCTGGCGCTCGAGCGTCGCGTACCGCAGGCCGAACAGCAACAGTTGCAGGCGGGTGAAGAGTCGTTTCTGGCACTCTGGAAACCGGCCAACACCGATGACCCCAAAGGTGCAGTGGTGATCGTGCCCGGCGCCGATGAGTCGGCCGACTGGCCGAATGCAGTAGGACCTTTGCGCCGCAAGCTGCCAGACACTGGATGGTCGAGCCTCAGCCTGAGCATGCCGGACGCGTTCAACGACGGTGTTTTCGCACGCAGCCCTGACGCACCGCCCGCCGGTGATGCCGCCGACAAGGACAAAGCCAAGGACGCAACGAAGGCGCCAGACCCCGCCGCCGCTGCTGAAGCCGACGCAGCGGCCGCCGCCGAACAGGCCGCCGCGCAGGCAGAGGCGGCCAAGGCCAACGCTGAGAAGATATTCGCGCGGATCGACAGCGCAGTGGCGTTCGCCCAGCAGAACAAGTCCCGCTCCATCGTCCTGTTGGGTCACGGCACAGGCGCCTACTGGGCCGCGCGCTACATGAGCGAACGTCCTTCGCCGGCCGTGCAGCGCCTGGTCATGGTCACTGCAGTGGACACTGGCAAAGACACACCCGCATTGCTGGACGTGCTGCCGACGCTGAAAGTCGCCACGGCGGACTTCGTCAACAAAGACCGTCCGATCCCGCGCCAACAAGCGCAGGATCGTCTGGATGCCAGCAAGCGCGTGAAGAGCGCGCGGTTCACCCAAGTGACGCTCAATGCGATTCCGGGCAACTCGGCGATGGAGCAGGATCAGCTGTTCCGACGGGTGCGCGGCTGGCTTGATGGCCAGTAGGCAGCGTCGGCACCTTAGCGGAACCCGCGCCGGTCTTTGATCACTGCATAGGCATTGTGCAGTTCGCGGGTCCTTTCCGTGGCGTCGCGCACTTGCATCTGGCTGGCGCCGGTACCCGCGACTTTGTCAGGATGGTGCCGGCTTAACAGTCGGCGGTAGGCACGTTTGATCTGCGCCGGCTCAGCGTCAGCCTTCACGCCCAACAGGCGCAACGCTTCCTGGTACTCGCCGCCGCTGCTGGCGGGTGCGCGTTCTCTCTGCTCGTCTTCGGTGGAGGATAACGCCTGAACCTTCTCGGCCGTCCAGCCGAGCCATTTGCCCCACTGCACAATCAGTTCACGCTCAGCGCGCGAAGCCTTGCCATCGGCCCAAGCCATACGCCAGCAAGCACGCAGCAGCCCTTCGGCGGCATGAGGCTGGGTCTTGAGCCGCGTCAGGTGAACGCGCAGGTTGTCACGACCGTCCTTGCCGCGATTGAACGCCTGGATCGCGCGGCGCTTGGCCGGTTCGCTCAGGTCCAGCCGACGCATTTCCACGCGGGCCTGTTGAATGTGCCCATCGACGACCCGCCCGTCACTCTTGGCCAGGCGACCCAGCAGAATGAAAATCAGCTCATCGTCACGCGGCACGGCGCGGCCGCTGACACGCTCCCGTAATTCGGCCCAGCTCTGAAAATGCAGGCGTCGATCCAGCGCCTGCCCCAGCAGCGCCCCCAGCATCGCGCCGGGAATGCTTGCAATCGCGTACCCGGCGCCGCCGCCGATCACTGTGAATGGCCAGAGCATCTAGGGTTTCACCGCGAGGATCTGTTCGACTTCCGCCAGCCGTTCGTGAGTGCCGACATCCACCCAGCGACCGGTGAAGTGCTCACCGGTCACCTGCCCGTTCGCCATGGCCTCGCGCAGCAGCGGCGCCAGCTTGAAGGCCCCGTGCGCGCAGCCTGCGAACAGTTGAGGATGCAACACCGCGATGCCGCTGTAGGTCAGACGCGGCAGCGTGGCGTCATCACGCACCTCGCCACCCACCAGCGCGAAGTCGCCGTCGGGGTGGTGCAGCGGGTTGTCCACCAGCACCAGATGCGCCAGCCCTTTGATCGGCGCGCCGTTGAGTGAAGCATTCAACGCGGTGAAATCGCAGTCCGTCCAGATGTCGCCGTTAACCACCAGAAAAGGCTCGTCGCCCAGCAATGGCAGCGCGCGGAATATCCCGCCCCCGGTTTCAAGAGGTTCACCTTCAGGCGAATACTGGATGTTCAGCCCCAGGCGCTGGCCGTCGCCCAGATAATCCTCGATCTGCTGCCCCAGCCAGGCGTGGTTGATGACCACCTCGCGAAAGCCGGCCATCTTCAGAGCACGCAGGTGATACTCGATCAGCGGGACGCCGCCGGCTCGCACCAGAGGCTTGGGCGTGTGCAACGTCAGCGGGCGCAGGCGTTCGCCCTTGCCTGCCGCCAGAATCATCGCTTTCATGCGTCCCTCTTCCAAACAGTCCTGACCTTTATCACGGCGCTACCTTCATGATGTGGCGTCTTGTTTTGGCTGACTCAGACTCGTCAGCAAGTTGCTCAATTCGATCAGTTCGGGGCGGCGCGCCAGAACCGCTTCTATATAAGAGAAGAAGCGCGGTACATCGGCGACATAGCGCGGCTTGCCATCGCGATGACAGATGCGCGCGAAAATCCCGATGACCTTGAGGTGGCGCTGCACGCCCATCAGATCGCTGGCGCGACAGAATTCATTGAAATCCTCCTGCACCGCAATGCCCAGCGCCGACGCCTTTTCCCAATACTGCTTCAGCCAGCCTGCCACCCGCGCCTCCGGCCAGCTCAGGAACGCATCCTTGAACAGACAGGTGATGTCGTAAGTGATCGGGCCGTACACCGCATCCTGAAAATCCAGCACGCCGGGGTTTGGCTCGCTGAGCATCAGGTTGCGCGGCATATAGTCGCGATGCACCAGCACTTTCGGCTGCGCCAGCGCGCTCTCGATCAGCAGATCGCTGACCCGCTGCCAGCTCGCCTGCTGCGCCTGGTCGAACTCGATGCCCAGATGGCGCTTCACGTACCACTCCGGAAACAGCTCCAGCTCGCGCCGCAGCAGCGCCACATCATAGCTGGGCAGCGGCGCGTCCATCGGCAATTGCTGATACGCCAGCAACGCCTCGATCGCATCGGCGAAAAGCTGATCGGCATTTTGCTCGTCGATGACGTCGAGATAGGTTTTGCGACCCAGATCGTTCAGCAGAAGAAAGCCTTGATTGAGGTCTTCGGCATAAATTTTCGGAACATTAATTCCCGACTCGCTCAACAAATGGGCGATATCGACGAAGGGTTTGCAGTTTTCCTGAGGGGGCGGCGCATCCATCACGATAAAAGTGCGGCCCTCTCCCTCCCAACGAAAATAACGGCGAAAACTGGCGTCACTGCTGGCCGCAGTCAACGTGGCCGGGGGTATCGCGCCCCAGCCTTGAGCCGCGAACAACTTCGGCAGCTGCTCATCGAGCCAAACTTTCAGGTGTTGCAGGCGTACATCTTGATCTGGCATTGCAAGGGTCTCCGACGGCGCTAGCCGTCAAGCGGGTCATGCTTTATTATCCGACATCTTTTTCAGCCCATCGAGAGGCGTGCGGCCCCCCCGCGGGCAGATGGCGCGCAGGAAGCCCGGACTAATAAGATGGCATTGAAATCCCCCGCGTTTCGTAAAAAATTTCCGTTGCTCGTAACCGGCAGTTTGCTGGCGATGCAACCTCTGGCCACCCAGTACGTGGTTGCAGCTGAACAGTATGACTGTTCGGTGTCGGCAACAGGTTCCTGGGATTGCTCTCCGAAAACCACTGCAGCCCAGTTGCCTCCGCGCCCTGTGCACGACGCCAACAGCGTGTCGTCCAACAGCAGCACGGCGACCGAATCGACGATCACCACCGCAAGCGGTGAAGTCGTGCCCAAAACGATGCTGGTCACCGAGGCCAAGGGCCGTGGCCTGAAATCGCGTAGCGAAGACTACAGCCATCTCGACTGGGTTCCCCGCGAGAAGCTGACCGCTGCCCAACTGGCAGAGACAGGTCCCTACTGCTCCGGTGCCTACATCGAGCCGATTCGCCCGGGCATGGACGACAAGACGCCGAAAAGCGACGCGCCGACATTCATCGGCGCCAAGGCTTCGCGTTATCAGCAGGACGAACAGATCGCGACCCTGGCCGGTGACGTCGTCATGCGCCAGGGCAGCATGCAGGTTCAGGCCGACGAGGCCAGCCTGCATCAGGCAGAAAACCGTGGCGAGCTGAACGGCGATGTCCGTCTGCGCGACAACGGCGCCCTGATCGTGGGTGACCATGCCGAAGTGCAGCTGGACACCGGCGAGGCGAAAGTCGACAACGCCGAATACGTGCTCCACAAATCCAACGTGCGTGGTAACGCGCTGTACGCCCGCCGTGCAGAAAACGCGATCATCCGCCTCAAGGACGGTACGTACACCACGTGCGAACCGAACAGCAACGCCTGGACGGTGAAGGGCAACAACATCACCCTGAACCCGGCCACCGGCTTCGGTACGGCGACCAACGCCACGCTGCGTGTGAAGGACATCCCGATCCTCTATACGCCGTACATCTATTTCCCGATCGACGACCGTCGTCAGTCCGGCTTCCTGCCACCGACCATCGGTGCCAGCAGCGACACTGGCTTCTCGTTGCTCACGCCTTACTACTTCAACCTGGCGCCGAACTACGACGCCACGTTGTACCCGACGTACATGGCCAAACGGGGTCTGTTGCTCGAAGGTGAATTCCGCTACCTGACCAAAAGCAGCGAAGGTCAGTTCGGTGCTGCGTACCTGAACGACGACAACGATGATCGCAAGCAGGAGACCGATTACAAGGACACCCGCTGGATGATCAACTGGCAGAACCGCAGCGGTCTGGATGATCGTCTGCTGGCGACCGTCGATTACACCAAGGTCAGCGACCCTTACTACTTCAAGGACCTGAAAAGCGGACAGGAAGGCGTCAACACCAACGATTACCTGAACCAGCAGGGCATGCTGACCTATCGTGGCGATAGCTACACCGGTCGTCTGAACGTCCAGCAGTACCAGCTGACCAGCGTTTCGCGCATTACGCCTTACGGCCGACTGCCGCAGCTGAAACTGGACGGCACCCTGCCGTTCCGTCCGGAAGGTCTGAAGTTCGACTACAGCACCGAGCTGGTCCGTTTCGATCGTGATCTGCACGACGGCAACTTCAGCGATGAAGACGGCAACATCGAGCCACGTCTGGATAACAACGTTGCAGGTCTGGCGCGCGCCAACGGCGACCGCCTGAACCTGGCTCCGTCCATCAGCCTGCCGCTGACGTCGTCGTACGGCTTCCTGACGCCCAAGCTGAAATACGTCTACACCCAGTATGATCTGGACCTGGACGGCCAAGGCAAACAGGACCTGCTGACCAACCGTAACAACGCCTCGGTTCTGGGCGAGAGCTACGACAGCAACGTCAATCGCAGCGTGCCGATCTTCAGCGTCGACAGCGGCCTGTACTTCGACCGCAATACACAGTGGTTCGGCAAAGACTACCGTCAGACCCTCGAACCGCGTCTGTTCTATCTCTATGTGCCTTACAAGGATCAGAAGGACATCCCGGTATTCGACACCGCCGAGACCACCTTCAACTACAGCTCTCTGTTCCGCGACAATCGCTTCAGGGGCTCGGACCGTATCGGCGACGAGAACAAACTCTCGCTGGGTCTGACCAACCGCTGGATCGAAGACAACGGTTTCGAGCGTCAGCGCATCAGCGTGGGCCAGGCCCTGTACTTCAAGGATCGCAAGGTCCAGATGCCGGGCATCGCCTACCAGGATCGCAACGACGCGCAGGCCGATGTGTCTCCGTACGCGCTGGAATACGAATACCGCTTCAACCGCGACTGGCGTGCAACCTCGGATTTCAACTGGGATCCGGACAGCCACAGCACTCGTTCCGGCAGCGCGATGGTTCACTACCAGCCTGAAGACAACCCCGGCAAGATCATCAACGCCGGCTACCGCTACCGCAACGATCTGGTCCGTTACGACCAGAGCACCGGTCGCTGGCAAGTGGGCGGCGGCGATTACGGCACACCGGGTACTCCTGGCTACATCAAGGACTACTACAAGATCGAGCAGCACGACTTCTCGGTCATCTGGCCTGTCGTGCCGCAGTGGAGCGCAATCGGTCGCTGGCAGTATGACTACAACCGCAACCGTACCCTCGAAGCCTTTGGTGGTTTTGAATATGACAACTGCTGCTGGAAGCTGCGTCTGATCAACCGGTACTGGGTCGACTATGACGAGTCCACCCAAGAGATACCGCAGAACGAAAAAGGCGACCGCGGCATTTTCCTACAAATCGTGTTGAAGGGACTTGGCGGCGTAGTTGGCCAAAAAGTTGAAGGCTTCCTCGACAAAGGCATCCAAGGTTATCGTGAACGTGAAGAGCAAGCTTTCTGATTGTCTGCGCCCGCTGATGCTGGGCGCGTTACTCATCGGTTCCGTGGCGCACGCTGAAGTGCGCTCCATCGACAAGGTAGTTGCCATCGTCGACAACGACGTGGTCATGCAAAGCCAGCTCGACCAGCGCACCCGTGAAGTACAGCAAACCATCGCCAAGCGCGGCCAGGGCGTTCCGCCTGCCAGCGCGCTCGAGTCTCAGGTACTGGATCGTCTGATCCTTGAAAACCTGCAGCTTCAGATCGGTGAACGCTCCGGCATTCGCATTACCGATGAAGAGCTCAACCAGGCGGTGGGCACCATTGCCCAGCGTAACAACATGAGCGTCGAGCAGTTCAAGGCAGCGCTGGCGCACGACGGTCTGTCGTACAACAGCGCACGTGAGCAGATTCGCCGGGAAATGATCATCAGCCGGGTGCGTCAGCGCCGGGTTGCCGAGCGCATCCAGGTTTCGGAGCAGGAAGTGAAGAACTTCCTCGCGTCGGACCTTGGCAAAGCGCAGTTTTCCGAAGAATTCCACTTGGCGAACATCCTGATCCCTACACCTGACAGCGCGACTTCGGATCAAATTCAGGCCGCTGCCGTCAAGGCCAAGGACGTGTACGGCAAGCTGCAGCAAGGTGCGAACTTCGAGCAACTCGCCATTTCCACCTCGGCAAGCGAAAGCGCGCTGGACGGCGGTGACATGGGCTGGCGCAAGGCGGCACAGCTGCCTCCACCCTTCGGCGATATGCTGTCTTCGATGCGCCCGGGCGAAGTGACACCTCCGGCGCGCACGCCGGGCGGCTTCATCATCCTCAAGTTGCTGGAAAAACGCGGCGGTGAAAATCAGACTCAGATGCGCGATGAAGTCCACGTGCGTCACATCCTGATCAAGCCAAGCGAAATCCGCAGCGAGGCGGAAACCAAGTTGCTGGCACAGCGCATCTACGATCGCATCCAGAACGGCGAAGACTTCGGCGAACTGGCGAAGAGCTTCTCTGAAGATCCGGGCTCTGCGCTCAACGGTGGCGACATGAACTGGGTCGACCCGCGCTCGCTGGTTCCCGAGTTCCGTGACGTGATGAACGAGACCGCGCAGGGCGTGGTGTCCAAGCCGTTCCAGACTCAGTTTGGCTGGCACGTACTGGAAGTCCTGGGCCGTCGTTCCACCGACAGCACCAACCAGGCGCGTGAGCAACAGGCGATGACGGTGTTGCGTAACCGTAAGTACGATGAAGAGCTGCAAACCTGGCTGCGTCAGATTCGCGACGAAGCCTACGTTGAAATCAAGCTTCCTGGCGCCGACCAGGCCGCCAAGTGAAACCCAAGCGTTTCGCCCTGACACCCGGCGAGCCTGCCGGCATCGGTCCTGACCTTTGCCTGCTGCTCGCCGCGCAGTCCCAGCCTTACCCCCTGATTGCCATCACCAGTTGCGACCTGCTCAATGAGCGGGCCGCGCAGCTGGGTGTGGCTGTCAGCCTGATTCCTGTCACGCCGGACACCTGGCCTGACACCGCCGCGCCTGCGGGCAACCTCTATGTGTGGGACACCCCGCTGCAGGCTCCCGTCATTACCGGGCAATTGAACAAAGCCAACGGCGGCTTCGTCCTCGAAACGCTGACGCGTGCGGGCAATGGCTGCATGGCCGGGCACTTCGCAGGCATGATCACGGCGCCGGTTCACAAAGGCGTGATCAACGAAAGCGGCATCGCGTTTTCGGGCCACACCGAGTTTCTCGCCGAGCTTACCCAGACCGAACAAGTCGTGATGATGCTTGCCACCGGCGATCTGCGCGTGGCACTGGTGACCACTCACCTGCCCTTGCGCGATATCGCGGACGCCATCACCGAGGAACGTCTGGAGCGCGTCACCCGCATTCTGCATGCCGATCTGGTCAACAAGTTCGGCATTGCCCGCCCGCGTATTCTGGTCTGCGGACTCAATCCCCACGCGGGCGAAAGCGGTCATCTTGGCCGCGAAGAAATCGACATCATCGAACCTACTCTGGAGCGTCTGCGCAGCGAAGGCCTGGACTTGCGTGGCCCGCTGCCCGCCGACACTCTTTTCACCCCCAAATATCTGGAGCACTGCGATGCAGTGCTGGCGATGTACCACGACCAGGGTCTGCCCGTGCTGAAGTACAAAGGCTTCGGCGCCGCTGTCAATGTCACACTCGGCCTGCCGATCATCCGCACCTCTGTGGATCACGGCACTGCGCTGGATCTGGCAGGCACCGGCAAGATCGACACCGGCAGCCTCAAGGTCGCACTGGAAACCGCCTATCAGATGGCCGAGACCCGTAAATGACTGAGCAATACCAACACAAGGCGCGCAAGCGCTTCGGCCAGAACTTCCTGCACGACGCCGGCGTGATCGACAAAATCCTGCGCTCCATCCGCGCCAAGGCAGAGGACCGCATGCTGGAAATCGGCCCTGGCCAGGGCGCCTTGACCGAGGGCCTGCTGAGCAGCGGTGCACAGCTGGACGTCGTTGAGCTGGACAAAGACCTGGTGCCGATTCTCATGCAGCAGTTCAGTGCCAAGCCAAACTTCAACCTTCATCAGGGCGACGCACTGAAGTTCGACTTCACCAGCCTCAATGCTGCGCCGAACAGTCTGCGGGTGGTGGGCAACCTGCCTTACAACATCTCCACTCCGCTGATTTTTCACCTGCTGCAGAATGCTCACCTGATCCGCGACATGCATTTCATGCTGCAGAAGGAAGTGGTCGAGCGTCTGGCCGCAGGCCCAGGCGGCGGCGACTGGGGTCGCCTGTCGATCATGGTTCAGTACCATTGCCGCGTTGAGCACCTGTTCAACGTCGGGCCCGGGGCGTTCAATCCGCCGCCGAAAGTCGACTCGGCGATCGTGCGCCTGGTGCCCCATGAGTCCCTGCCAAACCCGGCCAAGGATCATCGCGTACTCGAACGCCTGGTTCGCGAAGCGTTCAACCAGCGCCGCAAAACCTTGCGCAATACCTTGAAGGCGCTGCTCACCAGTGAAGAAATCGCCGAAGCAGGCGTCGATGGCAGCTTGCGTCCCGAGCAGCTGGATCTCGCGGCGTTCGTGCGTCTGGCCGACAAACTGACCGACAAGCCTGTCGTCGGCTGATCGCGCAGGGCATGTACGGGCAGAGCACCAATTGGTTTTTTACCCGTCACATGTCCTAGACTGATTGTCTACCGGGCTCCTTCCGGCTTTTTCCGCTTTCGCTTTTAAGGCCTCTTGCATGTCTGATCCCCGTTATCAGGTCGACGTCAGCGTCGTCACCCGCTTCCTTGCCGAACAATCGCAGCCTGAGCAAAACCGCTTCGCTTTCGCCTATACCGTCACTGTGCACAATAGCGGCGAGATCGCGGCCAAGTTGCTGTCGCGTCACTGGGTCATCACCGACGGTGACGGCCATGTCGAAGAAGTTCGCGGCGAGGGCGTGGTCGGTCAACAGCCGCTGATTCAGGCCGGACAGAGCCATACCTACAGCAGCGGAACCGTCATGACCACGCAAGTGGGCAACATGCAGGGCAGCTACCAGATGCTGGCCGAAGACGGTAAACGCTTCGATGCCATCATCGCCCCGTTCCGGCTGGCGGTGCCGGGGGCCCTCCACTGATGGCGGTGTACGCTGTTGGCGACTTGCAGGGTTGCCTGGATCCTCTGAAATGCCTGCTTGAGCAAGTGAAGTTCGATCCGGCCAAAGACAAACTCTGGCTGGTGGGCGATCTGGTCAACCGCGGCCCGCAGTCGCTGGAAACCCTGCGATTTCTCTACGCCATGCGTCAGTCGATCGTCTGCGTGCTGGGCAATCATGACCTGCACTTGCTGGCTGCCGGACGCAACATCGAGCGACTCAAGAAAGCCGACACCCTGCGTGAGATCCTCGAGGCCCCGGATGCCAGCGAACTGCTCGACTGGCTGCGTCAGCAGAAGCTCATGCACTACGACGCCGAACGGGATATCGCCTTGGTCCACGCGGGCATCCCTCCGCAGTGGACGTTGAAAAAAGCGCTGCGCTGCGCCGAAGAAGTCGAAGAGGCGCTGCGCGACGACAATCTCTTCGAACCCTTTCTCGACGGCATGTACGGCAACGAGCCGGCCAAGTGGGACAAAGACCTGCACGGCGTCACGCGGCTGCGCGTCATCACCAACTACTTCACGCGGATGCGCTTCTGCACCAGCGACGGCAAGCTCGACCTCAAGAGCAAGGAAGGCCTGGACAGTGCGCCGACGGGTTACGCGCCATGGTTCAGCCACAGGGATCGCAAAACCAAGGGCCTGAATATCATTTTCGGTCACTGGGCCGCGCTTGAAGGGCGATGTGACGAGCCGGGCGTTTACGCGTTGGACACCGGATGCGTATGGGGCGGTGCGATGACCCTGCTCAATGTCGACACCCGGACACTGATTCGCTGCGAATGCGACGACAGCGGTCATGTCGAGAAGCCATCGACCAGAGCGCCGTCCAGTGGCGACGAACAGCCAGCGCGGCAGTAGAATTCCCTTTTCGTTCTCAACCGGTTGAGAACCCGACGGCCCAGGAGCCCATGCCATGACCGACTTCAAACGCATTCCGCCGGAGCAGGCCCAGGCCCTGCGCGAACAAGGCGCCGTACTGGTCGATGTGCGCGACGCGCAGACATTCGCCAGCAATCACATCCCTGATTCGCATCATCTGGACAACCACTCGATCGCGGACTTCATCCGCGCCGCCGACCTGGACAAACCGTTGGTCGTCGTCTGCTACCACGGCAACTCCAGCCAGAGCGCAGCGGCCTATCTTGTAGGTCAAGGCTTCTCCGAGGTCTACAGCATGGATGGCGGTTTCGAGCTGTGGAAAAACACTTTTCCGACTGAAACCGCGCAAGGCTGATCGAAAAATATTTTTTCCAGGCGCTATCCCGCGTCCTACGCGGGCTCGCGCCCCCATCTGACGAACGGTCCGCCTCTGTTCACACGCATTCCTTCTTTCTGTGTGCGAATCCGAACTATCCTTAGCCTCAGGCCATCCGAATCAGGGGAGAGCCGGTACACCGGCGCGTGGGTCATCGGTAGCTACTTTTATGGTGTTTGGGGGGTAAATGGCCGCTGAGTAATCAGTTGCCAGCCAGCATCGACTGACGATCCGCCGCCGGCTCCACGTATCGAGCGAGGTGACGTCATGAGTATTTTTAGCCACTTCCAACAACGCTTTGAATCGACACGCCAGGAAGAGCTCTCGCTACAGGAGTACTTGGAGCTCTGCAAAACCGATCGCAGTGCATACGCCTCAGCCGCAGAACGTCTTCTGATGGCCATCGGCGAGCCTGAGTTGTTCGATACATCGACCAACTCCAGGCTGTCCAGAATCTTCTCTAACAAGGTCATTCGGCGCTATCCGGCGTTCGAAGATTTCCACGGCATGGAGGACTGCATCGAGCAAATCGTCTCGTACTTCCGCCACGCTGCCCAAGGCCTGGAAGAGAAGAAACAGATCCTTTACCTGCTCGGCCCTGTAGGCGGCGGCAAGTCGTCCCTGGCTGAAAAACTCAAACAGCTTGTTGAAAAAATACCTTTCTACGCCATCAAGGGCTCCCCGGTTTTCGAATCGCCCTTGGGCCTGTTCAAACCCACCGAAGACGGGACGATCCTCGAAGAGGACTACGGCATCCCGCGCAGATACCTCAACACCATCATGTCGCCATGGGCGACCAAACGTCTGGCCGAGTTCGGGGGCGACATCAGCCAGTTCAAAGTGGTGAAACTCTATCCATCGATCCTCAATCAGATCGCCGTTGCCAAGACCGAGCCGGGCGACGAGAACAACCAGGACATCTCTGCACTGGTCGGTAAAGTCGACATCCGCAAACTCGAGGAATACCCACAGAACGACGCCGACGCTTACAGCTACTCTGGCGCGCTGTGCCGGGCCAACCAGGGCCTGATGGAATTCGTGGAGATGTTCAAGGCGCCGATCAAAGTCTTGCACCCTCTGCTCACCGCTACTCAGGAAGGTAACTACAACAGTACCGAAGGCCTGGGCGCGATTCCTTTCACCGGTATTTTGCTGGCCCACTCCAACGAATCGGAATGGCACAGCTTCCGCAACAACAAGAACAACGAAGCCTTCATCGACCGTATCTACATCGTGAAGGTGCCTTACTGCCTGCGGGTCAGCGACGAGATCAAGATTTACGACAAGTTGCTGTTCAACAGCTCTCTGGCCAAAGCGCACTGCGCGCCCGACACGTTGAAAATGCTGGCGCAGTTCACCGTGTTGTCACGACTCAAAGAGCCCGAAAACTCGAATATCTATTCGAAGATGAGGGTCTACGACGGCGAAAACCTGAAGGACACCGATCCGAAAGCCAAGTCTATTCAGGAGTACCGCGACAGCGCGGGTGTCGACGAAGGCATGAATGGCCTGTCGACGCGTTTCGCTTTCAAGATTCTGTCGAAGGTCTTCAACTTCGATCCGCATGAAGTCGCCGCGAATCCGGTCCATCTGCTTTATGTGCTGGAACAGCAGATCGAGCAGGAACAATTCCAGGCTGAAACCCGTGAGCGCTACCTGCGGTTCATCAAGGAATACCTCGCGCCGCGTTACATCGAGTTCATCGGCAAAGAGATTCAGACCGCGTACCTCGAGTCGTATAGCGAATACGGTCAGAACATCTTCGATCGCTATGTGCTGTATGCGGATTTCTGGATTCAGGATCAGGAATACCGGGATCCCGAAACGGGCGAAATCCTCAACCGCGTTGCCCTCAACGAGGAGCTGGAGAAGATCGAGAAACCGGCTGGCATCAGTAATCCCAAGGATTTCCGAAACGAGATCGTCAACTTCGTGTTGCGTGCCCGCGCCAATAACAACGGCAAGAATCCGACCTGGCTCAGCTACGAGAAGCTGCGCGTGGTGATCGAGAAGAAAATGTTCTCCAACACCGAGGACCTGCTGCCGGTTATCAGCTTCAACGCCAAAGCCAGTAAAGAGGACCAACAGAAACACAACGACTTTGTTACCCGCATGGTCGAGCGCGGTTACACCGACAAACAGGTACGACTGCTGTCCGAGTGGTATCTGCGTGTCCGGAAGTCCCAGTAACGCAGCGGTAAGCTACAAGCTTCAAGCGGCAAGCTGAACGGGGCAGCCCTCGAGTTCGACCCGTTTAGCTTGCGGCTTGCAGCTGTTTTCTACTTGCAGCTGCCCGGAGGGCTCCAGATGAGCTATGTGATCGACCGACGTCTCAATGGCAAGAACAAGAGCACGGTAAATCGGCAGCGCTTTCTGCGTCGTTACCGTGACCACATCAAAAAAGCAGTCGAAGAAGCAGTCAGCCGCCGCTCGATAACCGATATGGAGCATGGCGAGCAGATCAGTATTCCGGGGCGCGATATCGACGAACCGGTGCTTCATCATGGCCGCGGCGGCAAGCAGACCGTCGTCCATCCCGGCAACAAGGAATTCACCACCGGCGAACATATCGCCCGGCCGCAGGGCGGTGGCGGCGGCAAAGGGCCTGGCAAGGCGAGCAATTCCGGCGAAGGCATGGATGAGTTCGTGTTTCAGATCACCCAGGAAGAATTCCTCGAGTTCATGTTCGAAGACCTCGAACTTCCCAATCTGGTCAAACGCAACCTGACCGGGACCGACACGTTCAAAACGGTGCGTGCCGGCATCAGCAACGAGGGCAATCCCTCTCGTATCAACATCATTCGTACCTTGCGTTCGGCTCATGCCCGTCGCATCGCGCTGTCAGGCAGCAGCCGCGCCAAGCTTCGGGAAGTACTGGCCGAACTCGAGCGCCTCAAACGCGAAGAACCGGACAACTTCGGTGACATTCAAGAACTGGAAGTCGAAGCCCAACGCTTGCAGGCGCGTATCAAGCGTGTGCCTTATCTGGACACCTTCGACCTCAAATACAACCTGCTGGTCAAGCAGCCCAACCCGAGCTCCAAGGCGGTCATGTTTTGCCTCATGGACGTCTCGGGGTCGATGACTCAAGCCACCAAAGACATCGCCAAGCGCTTCTTCATCCTGCTGTACCTATTTCTCAAGCGGAATTACGACAAGATCGAAGTGGTGTTCATCCGCCATCACACCAGCGCCCGCGAGGTCGACGAAGAGGAATTTTTCTACTCCCGTGAAACTGGCGGCACCATTGTGTCCAGCGCATTGAAGTTGATGCAGGAGATCATGGCCGAGCGCTACCCCACCAACGAATGGAACATCTACGCCGCCCAGGCTTCTGACGGAGACAACTGGAACGACGACTCCCCCATCTGCCGCGACATTCTGATCAAGCAGATCATGCCGTTCGTGCAGTACTACACTTACGTCGAAATTACCCCGCGCGAGCATCAGGCGCTGTGGTTCGAATACGAGCGCATCGGCGAAGCGTTTGCCGACACGTTCGCCCAGCAGCAGCTGGTTTCTGCCGGTGATATCTATCCGGTATTCCGTGAACTCTTCCAGCGCAGGTTAGTGACATGACCGCTAGAGAGCAGAAGCGCCAACCCCTTTCCACGGGTTCCGAGTGGACATTCGAACTGATCCAGGCGTACGACCGGGAAATCAGCCGCATCGCCGAGCGTTACGCCCTGGATACCTATCCCAACCAGATCGAGGTGATCACCGCCGAGCAAATGATGGACGCCTATGCGTCGGTCGGCATGCCGCTGGGCTATCACCATTGGTCCTACGGCAAACACTTCCTGAGCACGGAGAAATCCTACTCGCGCGGCCAGATGGGTCTGGCGTACGAGATCGTCATCAACTCCGATCCTTGCATTGCTTATCTGATGGAAGAAAACACCATCTGCATGCAGGCATTGGTCGTCGCGCACGCATGCTACGGCCATAACAGCTTCTTCAAGGGCAACTACCTGTTCCGGACCTGGACAGATGCCAGCTCGATCATCGATTACCTGGTGTTTGCCAAGCAGTACATCATGCAATGCGAGGAGCGCCACGGTATCGACGCCGTGGAGGATCTGCTCGACTCCTGTCACGCCCTGATGAACTACGGCGTCGATCGCTACAAACGCCCCTATCCGATTTCGGCTGAAGAGGAACGTCGCCGACAAAAAGACCGCGAAGAGCACCTGCAAAAGCAGATCAATGATCTGTGGCGCACCATTCCCAAGAGCGCCAGCAAGAACGACAAGGAAGACAATGCGCGCTTCCCTGCAGAACCCCAGGAAAACATCCTTTACTTCATCGAAAAACATGCGCCACTGCTGGAGCCATGGCAGCGTGAAGTTGTGCGAATCGTGCGCAAGATCGCCCAGTATTTTTACCCGCAGCGTCAGACTCAAGTGATGAACGAAGGCTGGGCGACGTTCTGGCACTACACCTTGATGAATGATCTGTACGACGAAGGCCTGGTGACTGACGGATTCATGCTCGAGTTTCTGCAGTCCCACACCAGCGTCGTGTTTCAGCCAGGATTCGACAGCCCGTACTACAGCGGCATAAACCCCTACACCCTCGGGTTTGCCATGTATCAGGACATTCGGCGGATGTGCGAGCACCCTACCGATGAAGACCGCCGCTGGTTCCCGGAGCTCGCGGGGACCGACTGGCTGACTGCGGTGAAGTTTGCGATGAGCAGCTTCAAGGATGAGAGCTTCATCCTGCAGTACCTGTCGCCCAAGGTGATCCGGGATCTGAAACTGTTCAGCATTCTGGACGACGACCAGAAGGATGATCTGCTTGTCCCGGCGATTCACGACGAAACCGGCTACCGAATCATTCGAGAGACCCTGGCCGCCCAGTACAACCTGGGCAACCGCGAACCCAACGTGCAGATCTACAGCATCGACCGTCGCGGCGATCGCTCACTGACCCTGCGCCATCAGCAACATGACCGTAAACCGCTGGGCGACTCCACAGACGAAGTGCTCAAGCATCTGCATCGCTTGTGGGGCTTTGATATTCATCTGGAAACGCTGCAGGGCGATCAGATCATGAAGACCCACCACGTACCGCCGAGAAGCGAACACGCTGACGGTGAATATCCCAGGCTCGACCTGGCCGTCGTACACCTTTAGGCGATAACGCTTTTTCCACCTCCGCAGGCGCAACTTAAGGTTTATCCTGTCGCGCTTACGGAGGTTTTTTTATGCAGATCTATAAAGTCGGCGGCGCGGTTCGTGATCGCCTGCTTGGTAAACCGGTTGCCGACACCGATTGGGTAGTGGTGGGCGCGACCGCAGATGAAATGCTGATCAAGGGCTATCGCCCGATCGGTACGGACTTTCCAGTATTTTTGCACCCGCTGACCGGCGAGGAATACGCACTGGCCCGCACCGAGCGCAAGACCGGGCGCGGCTATGGCGGCTTTGTGTTTCATGCCGATCCCGAGGTCACGCTCGAAGAAGACCTCATCCGCCGCGACCTCACCATCAACGCCATCGCCGAAGACAAAGAGGGTCATCTCACCGACCCTTATCACGGCCAGCGGGACCTTGAAGCGCGGATATTGCGCCACGTATCGCCGGCGTTCGCCGAAGATCCCCTCCGAGTGCTTCGTGTGGCGCGTTTTGCTGCCCGCTATGCTCCCGATGGCTTCACCATTGCGCCGGAAACCCTTGAATTGATGCGCCAGCTCAGCGCATCCGGAGAGCTTGAGGCCCTGACACCCGAGCGCAGCTGGAAGGAAATTTCCCGGGCGCTGATGGAGCGTGAGCCGCAGGTGTTCATCGAGGTGCTGCGTGAATGCGGCGCATTGAAAGTGCTGATGCCAGAGGTCGATGCGCTGTTTGGCGTGCCTCAGCCGGAAGCTCATCACCCCGAAGTCGACACAGGGTTGCATGTGCTCAGCGTGCTGCATCAGGCATCGCTGCATCACCAGCCGCTCAGTGTGCGCTGGGCTTGCCTGCTCCATGACTTGGGCAAAGCCCTGACGCCGGAGGAAGAATGGCCTCGGCACATCGCCCATGAACAGAAAGGCTTGAAGTCGATCAAGGCCGTGAATCTGCGCTTCAAGGTGCCGAAGGAGTGTCAGGAACTAGCCCTGCTGGTCGGCCAGTATCACACCCATGGACACCGCGCGATGGAGCTCAAACCCTCGACATTGCTGGATTTGTTGCAGAGCTTCGACGTTTATCGCCGGCCTCAGCGCTTTGAAGAGTTTGTCGTGGCCTGCGAGATGGATGCACGCGGTCGCAAAGGGTTCGAGGATCGCAGTTATCCACAGGCCGAATATTTGCGCGGAGCTGCCGAAGCCGCACGGCAGGTGGCGGTCCAGCCGTTGTTGGACAAGGGGTACCAAGGGCAGGAACTGGGCGAGGCGCTCAAGCGCGAGCGGCTGGATACGCTGAAGGTGTACAAGGCGTCGTATCAGGCTTGAAGCGAGTGCTATTCCTGTAGGAGCCATCCGAGTTTGCGAGGTCGCGATGCGGTGTATCAGTCAAACCGCAATCGCGAGCACGCTTACTTCTACAGGTCGTCAGTCCGCAAAAGAGAATCCGGCGTCAGCTGCTGACCCCGCCACTCAAAGCCCACCGGCCAGAGCTTCTGATCAATCTGCGCGTCCTGCCAGAGTTGAGAAAACGCGATTCCAACCCCGGGGTGCAGACGCTCAGGGGCGATCAGCGAAAGAGGCCATAGCACGAACGCATTCTTCAGAATTTCGGCACGGGGCAAGACCAGGCCATCGAAATTGCCAACGTGTTCGTCATAGAGCAGCACATCGATGTCCAGCGGCAGTCCTTTACGATCCGGGGCATAACGGCCGTTATCGGCTTCGATGAATTTCAGCCGACGATCCAGCTCGATCAAGGGCAGATCAGTCAGCGCCGATACCACAAGATTGAAAAAAGGGCCGCTCTTGATGCCGACCGGATGGCTTTCGAACACTGGCGAGCAGGTCATATCGGTCAGAAATCCCGCAAGCGCATCAAGCCCTGCGCACAGATGTTTCTCGCGGTCGATATTGCTGCCCAGGCCCAGGAAAATCCGTGTCAGCGACATCCGCGCTCGATCTCCACACCCACGCCTTTGGCCGCTGGCACGGCTCCCGGCTTGGTCAGTTTGAGGTGCAACCAGGGAATATTGAACTCGCCCATCAACACCTCGGCCAGGCGTTCGGCAAACGTTTCGACCAGCTCAAAGCTGGATGCTTCGGCGAAGGCCTGGATGCGTGCGGACACGCTGGCGTAGTCGAGCGCTTTGCTCAGGTCATCGTCCGCCGCAGCAGGCCGATTGTCCCAGGCAAAACTCAGGTCCAGACGCAGGACCTGGCGAATGCCACGTTCCCAATCGTAGGCGCCGATCACCGTATCGACCTCCAGACCCTCAATGAAAACTCTGTCCAAGCCTCTCTCTCCGTTGCACGACAAGGGCGCGATGCGCCGTTAGAATCAAGGCATCCCCGCCCGGAATGGTTAGCATGTTTTGGTCATTGGCGATCCTCGCCTACCTGCTCGGCTCACTGTCCTTTGCCATCCTGCTTAGCCGCATGACCGGCAAGCCGGACCCGCGTGCCAGCGGCTCGGGCAACGCCGGCGCGACCAACATGCTGCGCCTGGCAGGCAAGAAGCTCGCTATCCTGACCCTGATCGGCGACGTCTGCAAAGGACTGATTCCGGTGCTGATCGCCAATTGGGCAGGGCTCGACCCTCGCCTGCAGGCCTGGGTCGGCGTGTGCGCGGTGCTGGGCCACCTGTTCCCGCTCTATTTCCGCTTCCGGGGAGGCAAGGGCGTTGCCACTGCCGCCGGGATGTTGCTCGGCCTGTATCCACCCGCTGCGTTGCTGGCAATCGCCGCGTGGCTGCTGACGTTCTACCTGACCCGCACCAGCTCCCTCGCATCGCTCATCGCAACGCCACTGACCTTGCCGCTTCTGGCCTGGCAGGAACCGCACGCGCTGGTGCCGATGAGCGTTCTGACGCTGTTGATCGTCTGGCGCCACCGGGGCAATTTACGCGACCTGTTTGCCGGGCGCGAACGGCATTTCTGAATCCCCAACATAAAAGAGGCTCATGCGAGCCTCTTTGTCGACCAGGAGTGCCGTATTACAGCCCCGGCAATTGCTCCATCGGCCAGCGCGCCTGCACGCTGATCGCCAGGCCTTCCTTCTGCCCGGCCTGCAAACGCTGGCAACCTGCGAACGCGATCATCGCGCCATTATCGGTACAGAACTCAGGCCGTGCGTAGTAAACGTTGCCGCCCAAACCGCTCAACATCTGCTCCAGCGAATGCCGCAGCGCCTTGTTGGCACTCACGCCACCGGCGATCACCAGACGCTTGAGGCCGGTCTGTTTCAACGCGCGTTTGCACTTGATCGTCAAAGTCTCCACCACCGCCTGCTGGAAGGCCAGCGAGATGTCGCAACGGGTTTGTTCGCCGTCGTCTCCAGCGCTCTGGCACTGCTGCCAGGTATTGAGCGCGAAGGTTTTCAGGCCGCTGAAGCTGAAATCCAGGCCCGGACGATCGGTCATCGGGCGTGGAAAAACGAAGCGACCTTCGACGCCGCTTTGAGCCAGCCGGGAGATTTCAGGCCCGCCGGGATAATTGAGCCCCATCATTTTAGCGGTTTTGTCGAACGCCTCGCCGGCAGCATCGTCCAGGGTTTCGCCGAGCAGCTCGTAAAGACCGATCCCGTCGACACGCACCAGCTGCGTATGCCCGCCGGAAACCAACAAAGCGACGAACGGAAACTCGGGCGGATGTTCTTCCAGCATCGGCGCCAGCAGATGGCCTTCCATGTGGTGCACGCCCAGCGCCGGAATGTCCCAGGCGAACGCCAGCGCCTGGGCACAGGAAGCCCCGACCAGCAGCGCGCCGACAAGCCCCGGGCCTGCCGTGTAGGCAATGGCATCGATCTCGGTCACGGCGCAGTCGGCCTCCGCCAGCACCTGACGAATCAAGGGCAGCATGCGTTTGACGTGATCGCGAGAAGCAAGCTCCGGCACCACGCCACCGTAGACGCGGTGCAGGTCGATCTGACTGAACAGTGCATCGGCGAGAAGCCCGCGCTCGCTGTCGTACAGCGCCACGCCGGTTTCATCGCAGGAGGTTTCCAATCCCAGTACTAACATGGGGTACGCCTTGTAGAGGCCAAATTCGAAGGCGCGCATAATAGTCGCCGCTCATGCCTGCGACCAGTGGTTTTCGATCAGAGGCTTTGCATTCCGCGCGGCGAGGGGTTAACATCCGCAACCCTTAAAAACCGACGTACTTAGTGCAAGCGTTGCACGAGGCGTTGACCCCGGTAATGAATGAAGGTAGCTCTGGATGCCAGCCGTCAAAGTTAAAGAGAACGAACCCTTCGACGTAGCTCTGCGTCGTTTCAAGCGCTCCTGCGAAAAAGCCGGTGTTCTGGCTGAAGTTCGTAGCCGCGAATTTTACGAGAAGCCGACTTCTGAGCGTAAGCGTAAAGCAGCTGCTGCTGTTAAGCGTCACGCCAAGAAAGTTCAGCGCGAACAGCGCCGCGCCGTTCGTCTGTATTAATACAGACGTACGTCGCAAGCTTCTGCCTCGCCCGGCCCCAAAGCCGGGCTGCCGGCAGTTGCAGTTTTAGCCTCATGCAGCACAGACAGAGGCTGTCGACGCCGCAGATGCGACCGAGACATACCCCGTCGAACTCTTCCAGCCTGATTCA
>Ga0213834_100189_pt1 | contig 52135 bp, 42 predicted proteins | sample SWPTP12_FD_160580 | JGI IMG/M metagenome (GOLD analysis project Ga0213834, IMG submission 160580) | Coastal seawater microbial communities from Marineland, Florida, United States - SWP TP1 #2 | ecosystem: Environmental > Aquatic > Marine > Coastal | place: USA: Florida | collected 2016-08-06 | reverse complement strand
CGCTTGTTTAGCAAACAAGTCCTTTCGGCCTCTCAGGCAACTCTCCTTGCAGTTTCAGAGATATATTCTATTCCGTTATTGCGAGTGCAAATATAGAAGACTTTTCCATAACTACCAAAACTTTTTCTTCATTTTTTTTCATATTTTTGAATGAAATTTAAACTCAAAACAAACAACAATGCGTAATTCATTATATCTCACAACTTTAGGAATCCTGATTATTTCGTGCGGTTCACAACAAAAAACAGTAAAAAGTAAAACACCCGTAAAATCTACTACTCCAGTCGCACTCGTTCCTGTAAAAAAACCAGAAATCAAACAGGACGAAGGTGAATATTACAAAGTCAATATTGCGGATATTACTAAAAATGATAATACCGTAAGCTACGGTTCTATCGTAAGTGCGAATCCGGCAGGATACAAAGTAACCAAAAACTATTTCCCTTCTGTCGGGCAGAATTTCCGTCAGCGTTATGTAATTTTACATTATACTGTATTAGATGATGAGAAGTCAATTTCTACCCTAACTCAGCAGGCAGTCAGCGCGCATTATTTGGTAAATACGTTACCTGATAAAGAAATCTATCAATTGGTAGATGAAAACAAACGTTCTTACCACGCAGGCGTCAGCAATTGGAGAAAAGATCAGAATCTAAACGATACATCTGTTGGAATAGAAATCGTAAATATGGGTTACACCGTCGATTCTACAGGTCTTAGAGTTTTCACTCCGTTTCCAGAGGAGCAAATCAAGAAAGTCGCCGCTTTGGTGAAGGACCTTGTCGTTAGATACAACATCCAGCCAACTAATGTTCTCGCACATTCCGACATCGCACCAACCAGAAAACAAGACCCAGGTCCACTTTTCCCTTGGAAGAGACTTTACGACGAATATCAAATCGGGATGTGGTATGACGAAACAGCGAAACAGACTTTCCTCAATCAAATCTTAACGACCAACGAAATTACTTTACAATATAATAATCCGGAATTTGTTTCCAGAGTTCAGCAACAGCTGGCTCAGTTTGGTTACGCTTTGAGCGTGAATGGCGTTTGGAATGCAGCTACAAAACAAACGATTGAAGCTTTCCAATTCCATTTCAGACCGATGAATTATAATGGAATTATGGATGCGGAAAGTTTAGCGATTTTGCAGGCTTTGATTCAGAAGTATCCGCAGAAGTAATTAGATAGTTTATGCAAATCACAAGTCGTAAACTAAACAGTAATGAAAATGTTAAACTGTCATTAAACATTAAGGAATTAGAGAAAGCCAATGATTTAAAAATAAATTGGCTTGTGATTTTTTCGTTATTGATATCAACTTGCTTATTTGCTATTCATATCTATTATTACGACAAGTCTAATTGGTCATTACTTTCAAAATTCTTGGTCTGTCTTTGTCCAATCATAATGTGGATTTACATTGAAAACAGAGTCAAAATAAAAAAACAAAGCAATAGAGATTTAAACAAAATGCAAGAGTTCAAATCTAAGAACTCAATTGATATTATTGAAATCAATGCTAGTCGAATTGTTGAGTTTCTGGAAAATGATGATGAAAGTACTCTTTATTTGATTGAAAATATAAATGGAGAATCAATTTATCTTTGGGACGAGCAATATTTTATTTCTGAAAACAATCCTTTTCCTTATGATAAATTTGACATTTATCTCGACGATATTTTTATAAAGTTAATCGGTGAAAAAGTATTTTGCAAAGGCGACAGAATTGAATCAATAGAAATTTCCGGCGAAGATAAATGGAAATATTTCCAGAAAGGATTTCCTCAAGATTTAGAAATTGAAAAAAAGAATTTGGATGAAATAATCTCCAATATAAAAAGCCTAGGAAATTAATTTCCTAGGCTTTTTCTTTTTATTAATAAAACCTTACTTACTCAACAACAAAGAAACCCATTCTTCTCTCTGGATTTTCTTTTCAAGCTTCAGGTTTTGCTCTGTGCAAACTTCCAGAATATCGTCCACATCGAAGAAGCAAAGTCCTGACAACAGCAGTTTCCCGCCGTCTTCCAAAACGGAAACGTACGTCGGGATGTCAGAAATCAAAATATTTCTATTGATGTTTGCCAGGATGATTTCGAATTTCTCTTTTCCAAGATTGTCAGCCGTTCCAAGTTCGATGTCTAGTTCTACGTTGTTTCTTACTGCATTTTCTTTGGAATTTTCTACAGACCATTCATCGATGTCGATGGCGACGGTTCTGCCCGCTCCTTTTTGTTTTGCGAAAATGGCCAACACCGAGGTTCCGCAACCCATATCAAGCACTTTTTTGTCTGCCAAATCCATATCCAACATCTGCTGAATCATCAGGTGCGTTGTAGGATGATGCCCGGTTCCAAACGACATTTTCGGCTGAATCACAATCTCGTGCATATTCGGGTCCGACTCGTGGAATTCGGCTCGGATAAGGACCTTATCTTCTACATTGATGGGTGAGAAATTCTTTTCCCACTCCTCATTCCAATTGATGTTCGGCATTTCTTCGTAGGTGTAAGAAATCTCGACCTCATCATTTTGAAGGAGATAGATATTTTTCAACTCTTCTTCCTTGAAAAGGTCTTTTTGGATATAGCCAAGGATGCCGTCATACTCTTCCGTGAAGCTGTCGAAACCGATTTCTATCAGTTCTGCCATCAATATTTCGTTCCAGGGTTGGAGAGGTTTTATTTTAAAATTGAATTCCAGGTAAACTGCCATTGTTTAATTTTTTGCAAATTTAGGTTAAAACCGCAAAGTCACGAAGTTTTTCACAAAGAACACAAAGAATTTTTATGCTTAGAAAACTTGTGAACCTTGTGCAGAACCTTTGTGCCTTTGTGGTTAAAAATTAATTCATCTTAATTTGATACGTAAATCCGACGTGAAACCATCTTCCCGGCATTGGAACCAGATTGGTTTCCACATATTTTGTATTCGTCAGGTTGTTGATTAAGACATAAAAATTAAGGTCTTTGTATCGGAAATTGATTTGCTCATCCAAGATATTATAACTTCCAAGATTTACTCTTTCAGAATATTTATAAATCAATTGATTGCTGAAATATTTCAAGAATTTTACATCGACTTGTGCCACAAACTGATGTCTCAAATTCTGCAAAGCGTATCGGGAAAGTTCCTCATTTTTATATTGATTATCCAGATACGTGTAGCCTAATCGATAATTAAGGAATGAGAACAATTGGTGTTTAAATTCTGTTTCGAAGCCTTTGAGATGGATTTTTCCAACATTTTCAGCTTTCCAAGGACTTTCCGGCGTTTCTTTCAACCAATCGATTCCGTTATCTGTATTTCTTATGAAACCGCTGACTTTCGCCAAGATTTTTTCATTTTGAAATCGATAACCTATTTCTGACGAGATGGCAGACTCAGGAATCAAGTTTGGATTTCCGATTTCCGCCGGACTCACGTAATACAAATCGGTGAAAGTCGGAATCCTGAAACCTTTGGAAACCGCGCCAAAAACTTTGTGATTCGGATTGAAGATAAACCCAACATCCATTCCCGGGTAGAAGAAATTCTGCCCCGAATAATTTGCCCAACTTGCGCCAGGATTGACTTCCAATTTCTGATTAAAGAATTTGAACTGGTGGTCAAAAAACACCTGCGTCACATCCCGTTCTCTATCGCCCAAATTACTGCTCGCAAGAAATTCTTTTTTGTAATCCACACCAATTCCAGTTGTCCCAAGTGACGATTCGTAAGTCGCATTTACCGTTCCGCCGATATTATTTCCAATGTGCATATTTCTGTAATAAGACGGATTTTGACGGATGAAAAGATACATATCCTGCCCTCTTCGCCAATAAACACTGGAGTTAACCGACAGCTTATCAAACCTCTGCTGATACTGCAAACTTACCACAGAAGCTTGCGTTTCCTCATATTGATTAATGGCGGATGGCGTCGCATAGAAACCACTTGCTCCAAATTTCTTCTCAGAAAAACCAGCCTGCAAACTCAGACTTCCATCATTCAGTTTTAATTTATTTTGATAAAAAAAGTTACTTATTTGATAATCGGTATTGAACCGATAACCGTCGGAAGCGCCATTGCTAATCGTAAAAAGATTCGTGAATTTCTCCGAACCAAATGTCGCAGAAGCTGACAAATCATAAGTTTTGAAATCACCGCCTTGCGCTTTTATCGTCACTTGTTCTTCGGAAGATGATTTGGTGACGATGTTGATTACACCCGCGTAAACATTCTGTCCATATAGTTTTGCCGACGACCCTTTCATTATTTCAATCCTTTCCACCGCCGAAATATCAAATGGAAGATTGAAAGTATTATGACCAGTCTGCGAATCATTCATTCTAATGCCATTCACCAAAATCAAAACCTGCTCAAACGAACTTCCGCGAATCGTAATGTCGCTCTGAACACCGTTGGAACCACGCCTTTTGATATCCAAGCCCGAGTGGAATTGCAATAATTCATCAATGCTGGTTGCAGGACTGTTTTGGATTTGTTGCTTGGTAATGACCGTCACATTTTCATTCACCTCATTATAAGGAATCGATAAAAACCGACCCTGCAAATTGACCTCATCGATTTCGTTTTCTTTGTTCTGTGCAAATCCATTGATTGATAAAACAACCATTGACAAAGCCGCTATAATTTTCTTCATAGTTTAATTTCCTTTCAGATAATCGGGCGCAAATATAGAGATAAGGCTTGTTTCGAAAATCAATTAATCGGGAAAAATTATATGATTAATAGCATCGTACTTGAACCGATGTTTTGAAATCGAAAATACCGGCTTTACCCGGTTCCAAAGTATCCGAAACAGCTCACATAAGTATCCGAAACAGCTCACACAAGTATCTGCAGCAGGTTGTGTAAGTGCCAACAAACACTTCTATAAATGGTAATCGACACTTCGGAACTACTTTTAACCACTTCCATAAATACCTGGAGACACGTATGTAAGTGGCTTAAACCGGTTATGCAAGTGGTCGCCGGCACTTCGGAACCTGTTGCAACCACTTGCATAACCACCCTCAACCATTCCAGAACTAGGTAACCACAGGTTCGGAACCACCTTTAGCCGGTTGGTCAAGTGGTCTTTGGTGCTTCGGAACCGGCTGCAACCACTTGCATAACCGCCTGCAACCATTTCCGAACCAGGTATACCCAGGTTCGGAACCCCCCTTCGGAACCACCCCTCTGGAGATTTACGAATATGCTGTATTGTCCTACCACAAATGAATTCGGAATGTTTAATGATTTTAACTCGAAAAAATATTTTGTCGTGACATTAATTAGAAAACTTCATCTTTTTGCGACTTAAAACACATTTAACTTCAATTCAAATTTGCGCCTTTGCGATAAAAACCGCACCATTATTTAATCCAAAATCATATTCCAATTCGATATAATTTTCCGTAATTTTGTGGGTCTCATTTTTACTATGGCTACAACAACCGACATCGATATCAAGAAATTTCTTTTCGTTAAAAACGCGCACCTTAACAACCTGAAACACATAGACGTTCTCATCCCGAAGAACAAGCTGATTGTGATTACAGGCGTCTCGGGAAGTGGAAAATCTTCCCTGGCTTTCGACACCATTTATGCCGAAGGACAGAGGCGTTATGTGGAAAGTTTGAGTTCCTACGCGCGTCAGTTTTTGGGGAAATTAGAAAAACCAAAAATCGATGACATCAAAGGTTTGGCGCCATCTATTGCGATTCAGCAAAAGGTGATTTCGTCCAATCCGCGTTCAACCGTGGGAACATCTACGGAGATTTATGATTATATGAAATTGTTCTTTGCGCGCGTTGGCCGAACTTATTCCCCGATTTCCGGCGAAGAAGTGAAGAAAGACAGTGTGACGGATGTGATAGATTTCATTAAAAATTCAAAGAAAGATTCGACGTTTTTGCTTTTGGCTCCTTTGAAATTTGATGCCGAGAATTTTGCCGAGCAACTGAAAACCTTAAAAGTTTCAGGTTTCACAAGATTGGAAGTCAATGGAAACGTAGCTGGAATTGAGGATTTGGAAAGTTTCGGATTTGTGCCTGAGAAAGATATGACTATTAATTTGGTTATCGACAGATTCAGTTATGAGGAAGATGAAAGTTTCCTTCAAAGATTGGCGGATTCTATCCAAATGGCTTTCTACGAAGGTCACGGCTATTGCTCTTTGAAAAATACAGACACAGAAAAAGTACGGGATTTCTCGAATAAATTTGAGTTGGACGGCATTGTTTTCAATGAGCCAACTGTTCATTATTTCAGTTTCAACAATCCTTACGGCGCTTGTCCGACTTGTGAAGGTTATGGAAAAGTGATTGGGATTGATGAAGATTTGGTGATTCCTAATAAAAACCTATCTCTTCACGAGGATGCAGTCGCGTCTTGGCGCGGCGAAAGTATGAGCGAATGGAAAAAGGATTTCATTAAAAAGAACAAGGATTTCCCTATTCATAAGCCTTACCATCAATTGACCAAAGAACAGAAACAGTTACTTTGGAGAGGTGACAAAACGAAAACGTTCCCAAGCATTGATAATTTCTTCAAAATGCTGGAGGAAAATCTTTATAAAATCCAGTACCGCGTGATGCTTTCCCGATACCGTGGGAAAACGCTTTGCCCGACTTGCGAAGGATTAAGATTAAGAGAAGAAACGAGCTGGGTGAAAATCGATGGACACAATATTCAGTCGTTCATCGAATTGCCTTTGGATGAATTTCTTCCATTAATAAAATCTTTAAAACTCAACGAGCACGATAGAGAAATCGCCAAACGATTGACCTACGAAATCGAAACCCGATTGGAGTTTTTGACGAAAGTTGGTCTTGGCTATTTAACTTTGAACAGAACTTCGAATACACTTTCCGGTGGAGAAAGTCAGAGAATCAACCTGGCAACCAGTTTGGGAAGTTCGTTGGTTGGTTCGATTTATATTTTGGATGAGCCGAGTATTGGATTACATTCCAGAGATACCGAAAATTTGATTGGCGTTTTGAAGCAACTTCGAGACCTTGGAAATACCGTCATCGTTGTAGAACACGATGAAGATGTGATGAAATCTGCGGACCACATCATCGATATTGGTCCGGAAGCAGGTTATCTCGGCGGTGATTTGGTTTTCAACGGAAGCTATGACGAGATGATGAAATCCGATACGCTGACCGCTAAATATCTGAGCGGCGAAATGGAAATCGAAGTGCCTAAAAAACGTAGAAAAACTAAAGAATATATCGGCATCAAAGGTGCACGTCAAAACAATTTGAAGAACATCGACGTGAATGTTCCATTAGAATGTTTGACCGTCATCACAGGCGTTTCCGGAAGTGGAAAATCGACTTTGATGAAAGAAGTGATGACGAATGCGATTCAAATTCAGCTCGGAATGGGTGGAAAAAAAGCGGATTATGACTCTGTGGAATTCCCTTCAAAACTGATTCAAAATATCGAATTGATTGACCAAAATCCGATTGGGAAATCGTCCCGTTCCAATCCAGTGACTTACCTGAAAGCTTACGACGACATCCGTGACCTTTTCGCAAAACAAAAATCAGCGAAAGTTCAAGGTTTGAAACCTAAACACTTCTCCTTCAACGTTGACGGCGGACGTTGCGATGAGTGTAAAGGCGACGGCGTTATCACAGTCTCAATGCAGTTTATGGCCGACATCGAGTTGGAATGTGAACATTGCCACGGCACACGTTTCAAGAAAGAAATCCTTGAAATCAAATACGACGAGAAAAATATCTCGGACATTCTTCATATGACGGTTGACGAGGCTTTGGAATTCTTCTCAGAAAACCACGAAGAAAAGATAGCAACCAAAATAAAACCTTTGCAGGACGTTGGTTTGGGTTATCTTCAACTCGGACAATCCTCTTCTACCCTTTCCGGTGGTGAGGCGCAGAGAGTGAAACTGGCATCATTCCTCGTGAAAGGTGTGACCACGGAGAAAACACTTTTCGTTTTTGATGAACCTTCGACAGGATTGCATTTCCACGACATCAAAAAATTATTGAAATCGCTTCAGGCCTTGATAGAACTCGGACATTCGGTTGTCGTGATTGAGCATCAGCCAGATATTATGAAAACGGCAGATTACATCATCGACATCGGTCCGAATGCAGGGAAATATGGTGGTGAGGTTGTTTTTGCCGGAACGCCGGAGGATTTGGTGCAAGTAAAGAAGTCGGCTACTGCGAAGTATGTTGCGGAGAAACTATAAAACAACAGACTTATCCACAAAAAAATGTGGATAACTACGAAACTTTAACATTTAGTTTACATTTCGTATTGTTTTTCTTTCTAAATTTACATTATAAGATTAAGGAAATCGTTATGAAAACTTATCTATTTTCAATCAGAATCACTCAAATTTATTTGATATAAAAATCAAAGGATAGCACCGTCGGCTATCCTTTTTTGTTGTTGTTTAACTAAAAAAATGAGATGTCTTTATCTATTGAGCCGGCTCCTAAAGAGTCGGTTCTTTTGTGCCATCAAATAAAAAAAGACTGTCTCTTTCGAAACAGTCTTCTCCTTTTCACTTTTAAAATCTATTATTTAGCAGCATTTACGTTGATGCCAATTTCGATGTCTTTGCTAATCATCCATTCAGCTGGGTCGGTTTCGTCTGTCCCGAATTTAATTCCCCAATCGGTTCTGTTTACCGTAAATTTGGCTTCTACAGCCGCTTTACCTTCCGTCACAGTCACTTTTGCAGGGAAAGAAACGTTCAGCGTTTTTCCAAGCAAAGTCAGGTTTCCGCTCACAGTTTTGTTAGAACCTGCTACAGCATCTTTTGGAAGTTCTCCCGCCAAGTCCGCTACAGAAGTGATTTTGAAATCAGCAGTTGGATTTTTGGTCACGTTGAAGAAATCTTCATTTTTCAAGTGCGCTTCCAGGTCAGCCGGCTTTTTGTCCGCTTCAGTTACAGACGCTGGGTCTACTTTTAAAGTCGTCATATCGATTACGAAATCTCCGGAAGTCACAGCATTGTCAGCAACCGTTACTTCGCCAGATTTCAGGTTCAAAGTTCCCCACCTTGGTGCGAAACCACCTTTGTGGAAAGCTTTCCAGTTCACGTTGGACGTCGCCAAATCTACTTTGTAAGCATCTCCGGTTTTCGCTGCAACTTCTTGCGCGTCTTTCACAGTTTCTTTTTTGTCATTACAAGCAGTGAACAATAATGCAGCTCCTGCAAATGCCAATACGGTTAATTTTTTCATAGAAAATTATTTTGATTAAACTTTTTTAGTGCAGCAAAAATAAGACCTTAAACAAAGAACAGACGTTGATGTACATCAAGAAAGGTATGACTTACATTTATTTGGGCAGCTTTTCCGCCTTCCACTCCCTCCCGATTTTACATCGGGATCCGTTCAAGTCGGGCTGCGAAAGATTTCACGTTTTAAAGCACTTCAAATTTTAACACAATTTCAAAACATTAATAAAAAATAAAATTAAAAACACAAACACTTGATTATCAAATAATATTTATTTTTAAAAACACTCGAAATGAAGCAAAGTCGGCATCGAATTTGATTCTAAAATTTAACTTAATTAACATTTTTTAACAACTTTAAATTCCATTATCTACAATGAAAAAAACTTTTGCGGAAAAATCAAATCTGTTGGTTTTTCTTGGGACTGCTGCCTTGATCACTACAGCAGTATTTTTTTTGAAATCCTGTAACAAAAAATCAGAAAAAGAACAGGCACAAATTTCAAAAGACATCCATTCAGAAAAAATCGTCCCCAACTCAGCAAAAGTAATTTCAGCAAAACCCGACGTTCCCGACGACCCGAACAAGCGTTATATTTACTTGACCTTCGATGATGGACCAAACAGGGGCACGAGCAACCTTTTGAAAATCACCGATAAATATCAAATTCCCATCACAGCTTTTGTGGTTGGAAAACACGCGTACGACAGCAAAACCCAATCAAAAGAATTGAAGGCACTGGAAAGTAACAAACTCGTCGAGATTGCGAATCACAGCTACACGCACGCCTTGAATCGATATTCTGAATTCTACAAAAATCCCGAAAATGTGATTCACGACTTTGACAGAGCAAGAGACAGCCTGAAATTCAAAAACAAATACGCCAGAACGCCCGGACGAAACATCTGGAGAACAGCAAACATCAACAATACCGACATCAAAACTTCAAAATTGGCGGCAGATGAATTACAACAAGCCGGCTATGTATTGGTTGGCTGGGATTTAGAATGGAAACCAACGAACGCGATGAAACTCAAAGGCACTCACAAAGAAATGACAAAACGTGTGGACAGCATCTTCTTCAACGACTTGGAAAAAACTTCCAGACATTTGGTCTTCCTGACGCACGACCAATATCTTCAGGACGATGATTCGGTAAGGGAATTGGATTTGTTCATTTCAGATTTGCAGAGCAGCAACCGTTTTGAGTTCCGGAAAATCTCGGAATACCCTGATATCAATGATATTTTGAAGTAAGTAATTAAAAAAGCACTTCGACTCCGCTCAGTGTGACACCTCTCAAAAGATAGAAAAATTTGTACGATGTCAATCTGAGCGGAGTCGAAGACCTATTCATAATAAAAGAACTTTATATAAAAAATCTCCCAGTTTTAATGAACTAGGAGATTTTAATTTTACTCAAACTCTTTAGAAACGCCAAGCCCAAACAAGGCAAAATCGTAAATCGCAGGGTCAGCAGAATTATATTTTCGAAGAATCAAATCCAATTCTTCAACGGCTTTCCAATCGTTTTGTTTTCGGGTTAAGATTCCTAATTTTCTAGAGATATTCGCGGTATGAACATCCAATGGAACAGACAAGAATCTTGCATCGATATTTTGCCAAATCCCAAAATCCACGCCTTTTTTATCTTTCCGAACCATCCAACGCAGAAACATTATCAATCGTTTTGAAGCCGAATTTTTGTAAGGTGAACTCACGTGTTTCTGTCCACGGTGTTTTTCGGAAACGAATTGATTTCGGAAACGTTCAATCGAATGATAGAAATTGGTTTCATCTTCATTAATTAGAAACGCATCTTCCAGACTTTCAAACTGAGAATAAATACGTCTGAAATTCCTTAGAAAGAAAATAAAATCTTCGTGGTTGAAAGTTCTGTGAATTGCTTTTTGCGGAATCTTATCCAAATCACTTTCTGTGAAATTCATTACAAAATCGTAAGGTGAATTTCCCATCAATTCCATCATTTTATTAGCATCATTGATGATAGATTTTCGGTTTCCCCAAGCGATACTTGCGGACAGAAAACCTGCAATCTCGATATCTTGTTTCAAAGAAAAGCGATGCGGAATCTGGATGGGGTCATCATTTATAAAATCCGGTGAATTGTAAAGTTCTGCTTTCTCATTGAGCAAGTCGAAGATGTCTTTTTCTTTTAAATTCATAATAAGTTGCAAATTTCTGCAAAAAAATTGTCATTCTGCAAGAATCTCAACAAAGACTGTTTAGATTCCTACGGAATGACAATATTGGGTTTTTATGTTTTATTTAAAAATTAAAGAAGAGAATTACAATCTAAGTTCTATATTCTAATCTCTAACTTCTTTTGTTATCTTCCAATCACTTCTGTAATTGGATTTCCGATATTTCCACTTGGGAATTCGATGTGAAGTAATGCGGAAACGGTTGGTGCAATATCGGTCATATTGTAATCCTTATTGCTTTCGCCGTGCTTGATTCCCCAACCCATAAAAATCAATGGAATGTGAGAATCGTAAGAATTCCAAACGCTGTGTGTGGTTCCTTTTTTGGCGTAAGTTGGTAACATTCCGTCATGTGAAACGATTTGGATGTCGCCACTTCTCTGCCAGTTGTAACCATTGATTGCTCTGGTTTTTATAGGCTCTGGTATGGCGGACGAACCAATTTTCTTCAAATCAACAGCGTACAAAACTCTTGGATCTTTGTTCAGATTGTTGATGATTGTTGTTTTAATATCATCTTCGTCCAATTTTTTTTCCTTAATCAAACTTTGATTTAAATAAATCTGATAATTATCAATTCCCAAAATCACTTTTGAATTCGCATATTTCTTTTCCAATTCTGCACCTAGATTTTTTTCCATTCCATCGTCATAGAAACCGCCGAGGATTTTGTTAGCTCTCAGGAAACCTTCTGCATTGGCGCCGCCGTGGTCAGCAGATAAGAAAACCAGATAATTGTCCTTCCCTACTTTCTCATCCAACATTTTGAAGAACGCTGCCAAATCCTTGTCCAATCTGATGTAAGTATCTTCCACCTCGATGGAATTTGGTCCATAAGAATGTCCAACGTAATCCGTTGAAGCTAGATTAATGGCCAGAAAATCCGTCTCGGTGCCTTTTCCTAAAGTATAATTATCCAATGCGGCCTCAGCAAACTTCAGAGTCAAAGTATTTCCGAAAGGTGTGGTTCTGATGACACCTTTTTTTGTCGCATAATCCGTCAATAAATTTTTGTATGGAAAAACCGGGTCTTTCGCTATTCCTACCGGATATTCCCATTCTACATTGTCAGCTGTACTTTCTGTATATTCTGAAATTGGCAAAGTTGTTTCCCAACCATTAGCCAATAATTTCTCAGGAACTTTTTGACCATTAAAATCATTGACCCATTTTGGCAATTCATTCATATAATAAGAACTCGTGATGAAGTTACCCGACGAATCATCAAACCAAAAAGCACCCGTCGGATTATGCCCAGCCGGTAAAATAGAAGCTCTATCCTTTAACGAAACACCGACTACTTTTGATTTAAAATTACTTGCAATTCTCAATTGGTCGGTAACCGTTGTGGACCAAAGGTTTTTCGGAGAATGACTTCCAATTTTTTTGCTGTCTGAACCAACTGGATTTACGCTGTCATCTGCTGTACAATAAACATTTTTTCCAGTTTCTTTGTCCGTCCAATCATTTCCTGCAATACCGTGAATTGATGGAACCGAACCTGTATAAATCGAAGTATGGCCAATCGCCGTCACTGTAGGAATATACGGAATATGAACATTGTTAAGAGAATAACCTTCGCCCAAAAGTCTCTGAAATCCGCCTTTCCCGAATTTCTTTTCGAAGCGGTAAAGATAATCCCAACGCATCTGGTCAACGACCAATCCTACGACTAGTTTTGGTCTTTCTCCTGAATTGATTTTTGTTTTCTGAGCATTTACATTTCCGAATGTAGCCACCGCCAACACGAAAATCTGAATTTTTCTGAACATTGAATTTTACTTTTTATTGAGCCCAAATTTACGGCTTTCAAAAGTTTTGGGATATGAAATTTTATTAAAGTTTTGTTATAACTACAGTTTTAAACGCAAAGCGCGCAAAGATTCTTTTTAACTTATTGAAAATATTTTTAAGGTTCGCAAAGGCGTTTCACTCAACAAAGATTTGGATTTTATTCTAAACAAAAAGAACGAGCAATTGCCCGTTCTTACTAATCATTAATATTTTAAAAGCTAAAAGCCATTTGCCAACCGCTATCTGCTACTTGCTTCCACCCGAGTTTTTCTCGACATCAGTTTTGGTGTTTTCTTTTACTTTTTGGTTTCCGAAACGTTTGACGAAGGTTAGAGAAACGCCGTACCAGTCCCATCTGTTATAGTTTTGGAAGGTTCCGATTTGGCTGTAAGTCGTCGTATTCATACTTGGCTTTTTGAATATATTCATAAACTGCAGACTAGTTTCAATTTGGGAAACAGGAAAAATCTTAGTCACAGAAAGATTATGGAAATAGTTATACTGATTGGCCACAGAGTTTCCGTTATTCTGGTTATCAACACTCATCCAGGCACTTAGATTGATATTTTTATCAAACAAGTTGGTGTATGACAGATTTGCGGAACCAGAAACAAAATTGATGTAATTGTTCTCGGGACTCAAACCGTTTCTTGCATTGAAATCACTATTATCGATATAGTACCAGCCAATTCCGAAGTTGACATTTAACTTATTTTTGAAAAGATTCTGATTGGTGTTTGCAAAAAGGTAGAATTTCTCCACTTTACCTTTAAAATTATCCTGAAAAACGATCGTTCTACCATCTTCCTGAGCATAATTATCCCAATAATCCTGATCCGTAAACATATATCTAGCGGAGATAAAATATTTTTTATGAATCCCAAATTTCAGAGCAACCCTGTCGCTTGGATTTGGTAGAAGCTCCATATTCCCACGGTAATAGATTCCGTTGTTATTCGGCATTTCGAAGGGATTGAACTCAGAATACCAAGGTCGCCAAAGGTTGTGATTGTAGGTCAGACTCAAGTCATAATTTGGTGAAAAAGAATATTTGACCAATAAATTCGGCAGAAAAGTACCATAAGAATCATCTCTCCCTTTCCCACTCACATTTTCTCTGATTTTGTACTTGATGTATTCGTAACGCAATCCTACTCTGGTTTCCAGCTTCTCGAAGAATGTTTTGCTGTAATTAAAATATAAAGAATTGATATTTTCGGTATAATGGAAATCGCTGTTCACATTTTTACTGACATCAATCAAATCCACATAAGTATTTGGAATCACATTGTTGTTGAAATTGGCTTTCCCACCAACTTCCAGATTTCCGCCATTTTTTCCAAGCGGCGTTGTGAAATCTACTTTTAGAAAATAATTTCTGTTCTGAGTGTCATTGCTAATCAATGTTTGCTGGGAAGCCGGAATATTTGTCCAATCCAAAACCGGAGATTTGTTGGAGCTTTTCAGAAACCTGTTTGTACCGCCTTTCTCCCCATCGTAATTAACGCCGAGATTAATATCTAAGATTTTATTTTTTTCTTTATCATAATACTTGTAAAACAGATTGGTTCCCAGTACATTATTAGTAGCAGAGCTGTTTAAGTTCTGATAATCCAGTTTTTGAAAATTTCCATCGTCATAAAATCTTGTGAACGAATCAGAATCAGAACCTCTCTTTCCATTGAAATATTCCATTACAAGACCAATGTTATTTTTCTCATTCAGTTCAAATTCTGACGTTGAAGAGAATGACGGGTTTTTATTTGTGTAAGCAGTTCTGGAGTTGATCAGCTGTCTGTTTTTATTGGCATAATACGAATAATCACTCGAGTTTCTCGTGATAAAAACATTATCGCTGTAACTTCCTGTAAAAGTCTGCGTGAAGCTTTTTTTATGATAATTAAGGTTCAAACTTCCATATTGGTTGTTCTTCGTATTCTGAGTGTTTGTGAGGGAAATACTGCCTTTCATTCCTTCATCGTCACGTTTTTTCAAGACGATGTTGATGACGGAACCAGTGGCCTCATAACGTGAAGATGGACTCGTTATAACCTCGATTTTCATCAGGTTATCCGCCGGAATTGTTTTGAGATATTCCTTAAGTTCCTTTCCAGTGAAAACCGACTTTCTATCATTAATATAAACCGTCACAGATTCGCTTTCCGCCTTTACATTGTCATTGTTATCAATGCTGACCAACGGCGTCATTCTCACAATATCCCAAGTGGTGTTTCCTGCAAGAATCGAACTGTTTGCGACATTGAAAACTGTCCTGTCGGCTTTGCTTTCGACGGTTGGCTTTCTGGCGATTAAAGTTACCGCTTCGATTTCCTTTGATTTTACAGTATCTGTAGTCTGGGCAAAGAATAAGCTGCCAGAGAGTAATCCCAATGAGGATATGAGTAATTTCATTAACTAGTTTTCTTATTAGACAACCGAAGTCTAAGAATTGTTACATCAGGAATCGAATTTTTATTAAATTTGAAACAAGGTTTTGAAAACTAAATCATTAAGAAAGCTATGAAAAACAAATTATCATCAGAACAGCAGGAAATCCTCATCCAGACTTTGAAAACCCGTTTCGAAAAAAATCCAAATCGTCACGAGAATATCATTTGGGAAAATGTTCAGACAAAACTGGAATCAAATCCGGAAAAACTCTGGTCAATTAATGAAATGGAAAGAACCGAAGGCGAACCTGACGTTGTTTCTTATGATAAAAAAACAGACGAATACATTTTCTTCGATTGTTCCGCAGAAAGTCCAAAAGGCAGACGAAGCCTTTGCTATGACCGAAAAGCATTGGATTCCAGAAAAGAAAATAAGCCCGCAAATAGTGCAGTTGATTTGGCTAATGAAATTGGAATCGAAATTTTAAACGAAGCACAATATAAAGAATTACAAACCTTAGGAAATTTTGATTTGAAAACGTCGAGCTGGGTGAAAACGCCGGAAGACATTAGAAAACTTGGTGGCGCCATATTCTGTGACAACCGTTACAATACCGTTTTCCTTTATCACAATGGTGCGGAATCTTATTATGCAGCAAGAGGTTTTCGTGGTTTTTTGAAAGTTTGATTTTGATTAATGGAAAAGCCCATCGAATTTAATTATTCCGATTTTGATTTCGTAAAAAATATTGCGTTAACTTTTCCCAACACCGAGGAAAGTGTTTCTCACGAGGGAACGCCCTCTATAAAATTGCGGGGAAAATTAATGTGCCGCCTTCACGACAGTAGCGAATTTATTCCAATCAGATTTGGTTTCGAATCGCGGGATTATTATTTGGAAACTTATCCGGAAGTTTTTCATTTGCCTGAGCATTTTAAAAATTATCCCTACATCTGTATGTGGAAAGACTGCCACGACAGAAAATTGGTGACGGAAGTTCTGGAAATTTCTTGGCGTTCTTTAGCAACGAAAAAACAAATCAAAGATTTCGAGACTGGAAATTCTTTAGATTAAATTTCTAAGCACAATCCTTACAAATGCCTGTCAAAACACAATTCACACTTTCCACTTTATAATTTGCTGGCAACGAAAACTGAACAGGAACCGGCAGACATTCTATAGTTTGACAAATGGTACAACGGAAATGAAAATGATGGTCTGCTAATTTTTTCTCGTCACATTTGATACAGACGGCGAAATATTGTTTCCCGTCTTCCGCTACAATCCTGTGGAGAATTCCGTCTTCGCAAAATCGATTTAAGACTCTGTAAATTGTGGCTCGGTCCATTTCCAGATTGATTTTCCCTTCGATGGCGTCTTGGCTCATTGCTTTTCCGGTGGTCGTCAGCAGATTCAAGACGGCTTCTTTTGTGGGTGTGTTTCTTCTTTTCATTTTTTATTAATGCGATTCTGTTGCAATAATAGAAATTAATCTTAACTTTGGCAAGAGATAATTGGCTTTTGGCAGATAGCTTTAAATTAAGGATATAAATAGAAAAATTAAAATGGAAAATCGATACGATGTAATTATAATTGGAGGCAGTTATGCAGGACTTTCATCAGCAATGTCATTGGGAAGGTCATTAAGAAAAGTTTTGGTCATCGATAGTGGAAAACCTTGCAATGCACAAACGCCACATTCGCAAAACTTCCTGACGCAAGACGGAAAAACGCCGAAGGAAATTTCGACAATTGCCAAAGAACAAGTTGAGAAATATAAGACGGTCGAGTTTTACGAAGGTTTGGCGACAGCAGGCATCAAAACAGAAAATGGTTTTGAAATCACAACTGAAAACGGCGAGAACTTCTCATCCAAAAAATTGATTTTCGCAACCGGAATTGTGGATGAAGTTCCAAACATCAAAGGTTTCAAAGAATGCTGGGGAATTTCATTAATCCATTGTCCATACTGTCACGGCTATGAATTTAAAAACAAAAAAACGGGAATCATTGCGAATGGCGACCGTGGTTTTCATATTATTTCTTTGGTGAGTAATCTGACCAAAGATTTGACGATTTTCACAAGAGGAAAAGCCGATTTCACTGATGAGCAACTTGAAAAATTAAATAAAAATAATATTAAAATCATCGAAACCGAAATTGAAGAATTGAAACATCAAAATGGAATGGTTGAAAGCCTGATTATATCCGATGGCAAAGTTTTGAATTTTGACGTCGTCTATGGTCCGTCTCCTTTCACACAACATTCCAACATTGCCGAATCTTTGGGTTGCGAAATGACGGAAATTGGTCACATCAAAATTGACCAATTCCAGAAAACGAATGTTGCAGGATTTTTGGCTTGCGGTGACAATTCCAGTCCGATGCGTTCTGTTGCAAATGCGGTTTATACCGGAAATCTTGCTGGTGCGATGGTGAATACGGAGTTGGTTGGGGAGAGTTTCTAATATGTCTTAAAATAAAAAAGCGTCCAGAAAAATATCGGGACGCTTTTTTTATATTAAAATCAAAAGCTTAAAACTTCAAATCTCCGTTCACATCTCTTACAGCTTTTGCAGCCTCAGCAAACTTCGCTTTTTCTTCTTCTGTCAATGTAATGTCTACAATCTTCTCAACACCATCTTTTCCGATGATTGCAGGAACACCAAGACAGATGTCACTTTCCCCATATTCGCCGTCAAGCATCAATGAACAAGGAATCATTTTCTTCTGGTCGCAAAGGATGGACTGAACCATTACAGAAACCGCCGCGCCTGGTGCGTACCAAGCAGAAGTTCCTAATAATTTGGTCAATGTTGCTCCACCAACTTTGGTTTCTTCGATCACGTTGGCTTTTTGCTCATCGCTCAAGAATTCTGAAACTGGAACACCATTTCTAGTTGCTTTGCTGAAAAGTGGCAACATTCCTGTGTCAGAATGAGCTGCGATTACCATTCCGTCTACATCAGAGATTGGAGACTCCAACGCTTCTGCCAATCTGTATTTGAATCTTGCAGAGTCCAAAGCACCACCCATTCCGATGATTCTCTCTTTTGGAAGTCCGGATGTTTTGTGTACCAGATATGCCATTGTATCCATCGGATTGGAAACCACGATGATGATCACGTCCGGCGAATGTTTTACCAAGTTTTGAGTCACCTCTTTCACGATTCCAGCGTTGATGCCGATCAATTCTTCTCTCGTCATTCCCGGTTTTCTTGGGATTCCGGAAGTGATCACGGCTACTTTGGAACCTGCAGTTTTGGAGTAATCTCCTGTTGTTCCTGTAATTTTGGTATCAAAACCATTAAGAGAAGCAGTCTGCATTAGGTCCATTGCTTTTCCTTCTGCAAAACCTTCTTTGATGTCTACCAAAACAACTTCTGCTGCAAAATCTTTCATTGCAATATACTCTGCACAACTAGCTCCTACTGCGCCAGCGCCAACTACGGTAACTTTCATAATGTAATTTTTATTTGTTTTTTAGATTACGAAATCCTGCAATTTCGTAATTGTTTGTTTATTGTTTAAAATTTTATTTTGTATTGCTCGTAAATATAATAAAACTTCCAGAGCCTGAGAAAAATTTAATTCTAACTTTTATCATATTTTCAAATGCCTGATTTAGTTGATCTATGATATAATTTCCTGCATAATATTAAAGTCATTCTTTAATATGATTCCTATTTCGTAAATTTGCTCTGAAAAAAATTGAAAATATGTCAGAAAACAACATAAAATCTATTGCGGTTTTTACTTCCGGAGGCGATGCTCCCGGTATGAATGCTGCACTTAGAGCTGTTGTAAGAACAGCAAATTACTACAATATAGACTGTTACGGAATCCGAGAAGGTTACAATGGTCTGATTGCCGGTGATGTTATTAAAATGGGACCACGTTCCGTAAAAAATATTATTAACCAAGGCGGAACGATTCTGAAATCTGCAAGATCAAAAGAATTTATGACGCCCGAAGGCAGAAAAAAAGCTTTTGAACAATGCCAAAAATTAGGTATTGATGCTTTGGTTTGTATCGGTGGAGATGGAAGTTTCACTGGTGCGAAGGTCTTCAATGAAGAGTTTGGAATCAAAGTAATTGGTGTTCCGGGAACTATCGATAATGATATTTTCGGGACTGACAAAACCATTGGTTACGACACTGCTCTTAATACCGCAATGGATGCCATCGACAAAATCCGTGATACTGCAACTTCCCACAACAGAGTTTTCTTTGTAGAAGTAATGGGTCGTGATGCAGGATTTATCGCACTAAACAGTGGAATTGCAACCGGAGCATTAGACATTCTGATTCCTGAAAGAAAAGACAGCTTGGAAGATCTTTTCAGCACTTTCAGAACGGCTGAGAAAGTTGGTAAATCTTCCAGCATTGTAGTTGTAGCAGAAGGCGAAGAATTAGCCAGCATTTATGATCTTGCAAAAGCAACAAAAGAAGAATTTCCTAATTATGACATCCGTGTAACCATTCTTGGACATATTCAACGAGGAGGCTCGCCAAGCTGTGCAGACAGAGTGCTTGCCAGTAATCTTGGTTACGGCGCTGTGGTAGGATTGATGGAAGGAAAAAACAAAGTAATGGTGGGAATGCAATCAAACAAAATCGTTTACACACCTATCGAGGAAGCCATTAAAAAACATAACGAAATTGACAAGGATCTGCTTAAAATAGCGGAAATTCTTGCTATGTAATTCGTCAAATTTTCGTAAATTTATAGTACAAAATAAAACCTTAATATTTTAAATAATATGTCAACAATTAAAGTAGGAATCAACGGATTCGGGAGAATCGGACGTTTAGTTTTCAGAGCAATGACTGAAAGAGAAAACATCGAAGTTGTAGGTATCAATGACCTTATCGATGCAGAATACATGGCTTACATGCTAAAGTACGATTCAGTTCACGGAACGTTCAAAGGAGAAGTATCAGTTCAAGGTAACAACCTTGTTGTAAACGGGAAAACAATCCGTGTAACTGCTGAGAAAGATCCTAACAACCTAAAATGGAATGAAGTAGGTGCAGAATACATCGTAGAATCTACAGGTTTATTCTTGTCTAAAGAAACTGCACAAGCTCATATCAACGCTGGAGCTAAGAAAGTAATCCTTTCTGCACCGCCAAAAGATGATACGCCAATGTTTGTAATGGGTGTAAACCACAAAGAATTAACAAACGACATCGCAATCTTCTCAAACGCATCTTGTACAACTAACTGTCTTGCTCCTCTTGCAAAAGTGATCCACGATAACTTCGGGATCGCAGAAGGTCTTATGACAACAGTACACGCTACTACTGCAACTCAGAAAACTGTAGACGGACCATCTGCAAAAGACTGGAGAGGAGGTAGATCTGCGTTGAACAACATCATCCCTTCTTCTACAGGTGCTGCAAAAGCGGTAGGAAAAGTAATCCCTTCTCTAAACGGGAAATTGACTGGTATGTCTTTCAGAGTTCCAACTGCTGACGTTTCTGTAGTGGATCTAACTGTAAAATTGGACAAACCAACTTCTTACGAAGAAATCTGCGCAGCTATCAAAACTGCATCTGAAGGTGACCTAAAAGGTATCCTTGGATATACAGAAGATGCTGTAGTTTCTCAGGATTTCGTAAGTGATTCCAGAACTTCTATCTTCGATAAAGAGGCTGGAATTATGCTAAACCCGACATTCGTGAAATTGGTATCTTGGTACGACAACGAATGGGGCTATTCCAACAAATTGGCAGATATGCTTGTACATTCAGCTTCTTTGTAATCTGAATAATTCAATAAAACTGAAACCTTTCAATTCATTTTGGAAGGTTTTTTTATTTTGATTAATGATAAAACTCACCGTCCAATTTGGAGCAATAATTGTAACTTTATCCTGGATGGACAAATCAATTTTACAACCTCGATTCAGAGAGTCAGCACATTTCAAAAACTTTTGGGAAACCGGAAACGGCAAACAGCTCATCGAATTTTCCGGCGCAGAAGTCAGCTTCAAAGATTTTGATAAATTTTCTAAATATTATTATCACGTTGATGAAAGCGGAGATCTAGTCGTAAAAGACATTTACTTCACACAATCCTTTCCTGAAGCTTCAAAACAAATTGAAAAGTATATCCGAAATGGCATTTATGAAAACGATGATGTTCCAGAAAGTGTCAAATTACTTTTTGGACAAACACAGTCAGTTCCAGATTGGGCGGATTATGATTTAATAAAAAAAGGAGCTGAACTTTGTATGCGATGCAATGTCGATTCTTTGATTTCTTTAAGAGATTATTGCCTAATTGGCGGCTATGACTATGCTTATCTCAACAAACCATTGATTGTAACTGAGGCCTTGAAAAAAGGCGCCGTCAAACGTTTATCAGAAACTTTAGATTTTTGGGTTAATGTTACAAGAACCGACTCACTTTTAACACATCAAAAAGGTTACGAATTTGCCATCAAAACAAGATTAATTCATTCTTACGCTAGGCTTTCCATCAAAAAACATTATAAAAACTGGGACACCAAAAACTGGGGAGAACCGATCAATTCCTGGGATATGATGGCAACTTATATCGGTTTCAGTCTGGTGTTTCTTTACAGTTTGAAAAAATTAGGAAACACCTTTTCTAAACAAGAGGAAAAAGGCCTTTTTCACCTTTGGAAATATGTCGGCTATTTGTTAGGAATTCCAGAGGAGCTTCTACCAGATGACAAAAAACAAGCAACGGAGTATTTCTATCTATGGACTTCAGTTCAACCAGCAGCGGACAAAGATTCAGTTTTATTAGCACATTCTTTATTAAATGAATCTCTGGAAAATCCTATTCTCAAATTTAATTTTCAAAGAAGAAACCTTCGCTATCTGCATATTTGTTGCACTTGGTATCTATTAGACCACGAGGTTTGCGAAAGATTAGAAATTCCTAAAGTTAAAAATCGAAACTTATTTCCTTTATCAAAAAAGGTTTTCAATAAAGTTTATGAAAAAACAATCAGCAGAGAAGCACGAATTAACAAAGGCGATAATGATCAAATGAAAGTTTTATCTGATTATTTGAAAATCACAAAAAATTCAAATTTTCATTAATTTTCAATTGATAAATTAAAATGGCAAACTAAAATAATATTGGATTTTGATTTTAAAATTCCGTATTTTTGAGAATAATTTTTTGACATAATGAGTACAAACGACGATAAGAAAAAAGCACTACAACTGGTGCTGGAAAAACTAGATAAAACCTACGGAAAAGGAACCGTAATGACTTTGGGCGAGGATTCTGTGGACCACACGATAGAAGTAATTCCATCGGGTTCATTGGGAATTGACCTGGCTTTAGGTGTTGGCGGCTATCCAAGAGGAAGAGTGATCGAGATCTACGGACCAGAATCTTCCGGTAAAACAACATTGACTTTGCACGCCATTGCAGAAGCTCAAAAAACTGGTGGAATCGCTGCTTTCATAGATGCAGAGCACGCATTCGATAGAAGCTACGCTGCAAAATTGGGTGTTGATCTGGAAAACTTGATCATCTCTCAACCAGACAATGGTGAGCAAGCGTTGGAAATTGCAGACAATTTGATCAGATCAGGCGCAATTGATATCGTGGTAATCGATTCCGTTGCCGCTTTGACGCCGAAAGCAGAGATCGAAGGCGAAATGGGAGATTCTAAAATGGGTCTTCATGCCAGATTGATGTCTCAGGCTTTGAGAAAATTGACCGGTTCAATCTCAAGAACAAAATGTACCGTGATCTTCATCAACCAGCTTCGTGAGAAGATCGGTGTGATGTTCGGAAATCCAGAAACTACAACTGGTGGAAACGCCTTGAAATTCTACGCATCTGTAAGAATTGACATCAGAAAAGCCAGTGCGCCAATCAAGAATGGTGACGAAGCTGTTGGAAGCCGCGTAAAGGTAAAAATTGTGAAAAACAAAGTAGCGCCACCTTTCAAAATGGCTGAATTTGACATTATGTATGGCGAAGGAATTTCTAAGTCTGGAGAGATCTTGGATACTGCTGTAGATCTTGCAGTAGTTAAGAAAAGTGGATCTTGGTTCAGCTACGAAGATACCAAATTGGGTCAAGGCCGTGATGCTGTGAAAGATGTATTGAAAGACAATCCTGAACTTTCTGAAGAGATCGAAGGAAAAATCAGAGAGATTATCAAAAATAAATAACATCAAGGTTATATAAAAACAAAGGCTGTGAAAATTTCACAGCCTTTTTGTTTTTTATTTGAAGAAATAAGTGAGTCCTAAGCTTATTACCTGTTCTGATTTTTTCTTGGCAACATTCGCATCCAAAGTTGCAATCTCTTCCGAAGAATTTTTAAGATCCGGATACGCATTGGATAATCCGATGTCATACTTCAAAGCAAGTTCCAGCTGACGTTTGTAACTGAAACCAACACCTGCTCCCAATCCTAAATTAAAAGAATTTGCTTTTCCGTAATTTTCTGTTTTATAAGATTCTTTTGCCGGATTTTTCACTTTCTGGTCAATCAGAAAATTGAATCTTGGACCAATCAATCCAAAAAATTCAGATTCCGCCTCAGAAAAATAGGCTTTGAAATTAACCGGAACGCTCAGGTAATTATTGGCATACACAGCGTGTTCCCAGCCTTTTGCGTCCTCATATTTTTTATCGCCGCCTTCTCCGGCTCCAAAATATAAAGCTTCCGCCTGAAGATAATATTGTTCGCCAGCACCAATTGGCACTTGGGCAACAAAGCCTCCTAAGACAGAAATTCTGGCTCCTGAAGGATTGTGTGCATTTCTAACTCTCGAATACGTCCCTCCTACTACAGCACCGAATTCAGTCGACCTGAAGTCAATCTGTGCCTGAGATAATAATGAAGAGAAAATTAGAGATGCAAAAAGGATCTTTTTCATGTGTGTGTTTTAAATATTTTCTGGCTCAAAATTAAACAAAAAAAATGAGAAGCCCAGATAGAGCTTCTCAAAATATAATTTATAGAAAGATTTTAGTCAATTATTTATGCTAAAACTTTTGCTACAGTTACTCCAATCTCTGCTGGAGAATCTACAACGTGAATTCCGTTTTCTGCCATAATAGCCATTTTTGCCTGTGCAGTATCATCATCACCACCTACAATTGCACCTGCGTGACCCATTGTTCTTCCTTTTGGAGCAGTTTGTCCTGCGATGAAACCTACAACTGGTTTTGTTGAACCACTCGCTTTGTACCATCTTGCAGCCTCAGCTTCCAAAGAACCACCGATTTCTCCGATCATTACAACCGCTTCAGTTTCCGGATCGTTGATGAACAATTCCAAAGCTTCTTTTGTAGTCGTTCCAATGATTGGATCTCCACCAATACCAATCGCTGTAGAAACTCCGAAACCAGCTTTTACAACTTGATCTGCTGCTTCGTAAGTTAAAGTTCCAGATTTTGAAACGATACCAACTTTTCCTTTTTTGAAAACGAAACCTGGCATAATTCCGATTTTAGCTTCGTCTGAAGTGATTATACCAGGACAGTTTGGACCGATCAAACGAACGTCTCTGTCTTGGATATAATCCTTAACTTTTACCATATCAGCAACAGGAATCCCTTCTGTGATACATACAATAACTTTGATACCTGCCTCAGCAGCTTCCATTACAGCATCTGCAGCAAATGCAGGCGGAACGAAAATAATACTCACATTAGCTCCTGCTTTCTCCACAGCTTCTGCCACAGAATTGAAAACCGGCTTACCAAGGTGCTCAGAACCTCCTTTTCCTGGAGTTACACCACCAACAACGTTGGTTCCGTAATCGATCATTTGACCTGCGTGGAAAGTACCTTCGTTACCTGTAAATCCTTGTACGATAACTTTAGAATCTTTGTTTACTAATACTGACATTTTTTTATTGTAATTTATTGATTTTATAAAACTTTGATACTCGCAAAAATAACGATAATAATCCAAAAATTTCTTGTAATCAATAATTTTTTAGATTAATAAAATATGATTTACTTCAGATTTTTTATTTTGACTTCTTTTCTGAGATAATCTCTGAACTCTTCTGCGATAGGTCCAAAGTAAGTTCCTTTTTTCAAATTTCTGTTGATGCCAGTTTTAGCTAGCAGAACAGTTCCTTTTTCGATTCTCACGCCTGATGCCATTCCGACTTGTCCCCAGATTGTAACTTCATCCTCGATGATGCAACAGCCGGCTATTCCGGTTTGTGAAGCGATCAGACATCTCTTACCAATGATTGTATCGTGACCAATTTGGATCTGATTGTCCAAAATACTTCCTTCTCCAATGATTGTCGGATCTGTCACACCACGATCAATTGTACATCCGTTTCCAATCTCTACATTATTTTCGATGATGACGTTTCCCACTGAAATCAATCTATCAAAATTTCCATTGAGTTTTCTGTAATAAAATGCGTCACCGCCTAATACTGTGTTGGCCTGGATAATGACATTATCACCAATTATCGTTCTATCTCCAATTACAACATTCGGGAAAATGAGGCAGTTCTTTCCTATTTTAACATCGTTTCCAATTACGACTGAATGATGTATGAAAGTGCCGTCTCCAACTTCCAGATCGTGAAGTTCTTCTCTAAAGTTTGAAATTCTTGTAAAATGGGTATTGATCTTATTAAAATCCCTGAAAGGATCATCGGAAACCAAAAGTGCTTTTCCGGCAGGACATTCTACTTCTTTGTCAATTAGAATGATTGTAGCAGCGGAATTGAGCGCTTTATCGTAATATTTTGGATGGTTGACGAAGACAATTTCTCCGGCTTTTACCATATGGATCTCGTTAGTTCCTAAGACTGGAAAGTCTTCTGGGCCGATGTATTTTGCATTGATGATATCAGCAATGGTCTTTAGTTGCTGTGGCTGATTGAATGTCATAGTTTGATATTAGAATTTAGACATTTAGATGTTAGATTTTAGATAAGAATCGTCTTAATGATTATGAATCTGCAGCCCGACTTGAACGAAGCTCTTTTTGTGAGGAGGAACGACGAGCAAAAAAGCGGGAGTGGAAGGCGGAAAAGCTGCCATAAAAAAACGAAAGCTGGAAAACTTAATGCTTCCAGCTTCCTGCTATATTTATTTTACTCTTTCCAAGTAAGAACCGTCTTCTGTACTGATTTTGATTTTGTCGCCTGGCTCGATGAATAATGGAACCATTACTCTTGCGCCTGTTTCTACGATTGCATTTTTCAGTGCGTTGGTCGCTGTGTTTCCTTTCACGCCTGGATCTGCTTCTACCACTTCTAAATAAACTGATTGTGGAAGTTCTGCAGAAAGTGGCGTTTCGTCCGCTTCTTTTAAGATGATGGTTACTTCTTCTCCCGCTTTCATAAACTGGGAATTTTCAATCATTTCTTTATCAAGGTAAAGTTGAGAGAAATCGTCGTTGTTCATAAAGTGGAATCCATTCTCGTCATCATAAAGATACTGGAATTTTCTTGTGATCACTTTTACTTCGTCGATCTTGTGACCTGCGGAGAAAGTGTTATCCAAAACTTTTCCATTGGTTACAGATTTCAATTTCGTTCTTACGAAAGCAGGACCTTTACCTGGTTTTACGTGTAGAAACTCGATCACTTTGAAAATATCATTGCTGAATTCGATGCAAAGTCCTTTTCTTATATCGTTGCTTGTTGCCATTAGTATGGTTGTTATTATTTTTTTATTTTTTATTATTTAAAATTCCATTTACAACGCCTTCAAAAACTGATAGTGCAAATGGTTTTTCTAATTGTTTTTGATAATTTTCCTCTTTGGAAAGAAATGAATTATCTCTTGAAAAGTAATCAATCTCCTTTTTAAAATAATTATTCGAAACTAAAATATGATTTTTGCTGAGATTAATATTCTGATTAAGTGAAAAATAAAAATTGTTTTTCACTAGACTGTTAAATGCCTTATTATCTGGCTCAATCTTATCATTTTTCAATTGAGAAAAACAGTAAAGATTGAAAAAGCACAAAATAAATATCAGACATTTACTCATTGCAATTACTCTTTGTTGGATCCGTATCCTTTTACAATACCTCGTGGAGAATTCTGGATGAACGTAATAATCTCATCTCTTTCCATTGTTGGAAGCATTTCTTTTTCGATGTATTCTATTGCCTGAGTCGTGTTCATCTTCATTTGAAAAACAGCTCTGTATATTTTTTGAATCTCGAAGATTTTATCGTTGGTAAAGCCTCTTCTTCTAAGGCCCACAGAATTGATTCCGGCGTAAGAAATGGGTTCTCTTGCTACTTTTACGTAAGGCGGAATATCTTTTCTAATCAATGAACCTCCGGAAATCATCACGTGTTTCCCGATTTTTCCAAATTGCTGAACGGCAGAAAGTCCGCCCATTACCACAAAATCTCCAATTTCCACGTGACCAGCGATTCCACAACCGTTTGCAATAATCACATTATCACCTACGATGCAATCGTGAGCGATGTGGGAAGTTGCCATAATCAGGCAGTTGTTTCCAACTTTGGTATATCCTAAAGCTTTTGTACCACGGTTGATTGTCACACATTCTCTAAGCGTAGTTCCGTCACCGATGATGACCTGGGTATCTTCACCATCAAATTTAAGATCCTGAGGAACAGCACCAATGACAGTTCCAGGAAAAATTTTGCAGTTTTTCCCGATTTTTACATTTTCCATGATGGTCACATTGGGACCAATCCACGTATCTGAGCCAACTGTTACATTGGCACCAATGGTTGTAAAAGGTTCAATGGTTACATTTTTTCCAATTTTTGCGCGGGGATCTACTGCTGTAAGCTGATGAATCATAGATTAGTTTTTAGTTTTTGCAACTTGAGCCATTAGTTCAGCTTCTACAACAACGCTGTCTCCTACATAACCGTAACCCTGCATATGAACGATTCCTCTTCTGATCGGCTCTATCAATTCAATTTTGAATATCAGCTGATCTCCTGGAACTACTTTTTTCTTGAATTTCACATTGTCCATCTTCACAAAGTAAGTGGAGTAATTTTCCGGATCAGGAACATTTGCCAAAACCAAAATCCCACCAACCTGAGCCATCGCTTCGATTTGCAAAACGCCTGGCATAACTGGTTCTTTCGGGAAGTGGCCAACGAAAAACGGTTCGTTCATAGAAACATTTTTCAAACCAACTACATGAGTTTCTGACAATTGTAAAATTTTATCAACCAAAAGAAACGGCGGTCTGTGAGGCAATAATCTCATAATGCCATTGATGTCAAAAACAGGTTCTGCTTTGAGATCAAAATCAGGAACATTTTTTCTTTTTTGCAATTTGTATTGTCTGTTTAGTTTTTTCGCGAACTGCGTATTTACGAAGTGTCCAGGTTTGTTGGCAATCACTCTTCCTTTAATTCTAACACCCACAAGAGTCAAATCTCCGATCACATCCAATAGTTTGTGACGGGCAGCTTCATTTGGGAAGTTAAGGGTAAGATTGTCAAGAATTCCGTTTGGACGGATAGAAACTTCGTCTTTACCGAAAGCTAATTTCAGTTTTTCTGTGGTTTCCGGCGTCAATTCTTTATCAACATAAACAATAGCATTGCTGATATCACCACCTTTGATAAGATTTGCATCCAAAAGTTGCTCCAACTCGTGCAAGAAACTGAATGTCCTCGCCGGTGCAATCTCTTCTTTGAATTCGGAAAGATTTTTCATACTGGCATTTTGAGTTCCCAAAACTTTGGTCCCAAAATCTACCATTGTTGTAATCTCGTAATCGTCTGCAGGAATGACTGTGATCTCGGAACCTGTGGAAGGATCGATGTAGTTCATCACTTCTTTCACCACAAGATATTCTCTTGCAAGATCCTGTTCCTTAACGCCTGCTTTCTCAATAGCTTCTACAAAATATTTGGAAGAACCATCCAAAATCGGTGGCTCTGCGCTATTCATTTCAAGGAAGGCATTATCAATATCCATCCCGACCAAAGCAGCTAAAAGATGCTCGCAAGTATGGATTTTGACACCTAACTTTTCCAGAGTAGTTCCTCTTTCTGTAGTGGTTACGTAATTGACGTCAGCCTCTACCTGAGGATGACCTTCCAGATCTGTTCTTACGAATACGAATCCGGTGTTTTCCTTAGCCGGTTTGATGGTAAGATTAACTTCTCTACCTGTGTGAAGACCAATACCCGAAAGTTTGATTTCTTCGCTGATTGTTTTTTGTTTATCACTCATTGTATTAGTTTTGAGGCGGGAAGAACTGCGTCTTGGCTCCTGATACCTTTACTCTGATTTTTTATTTTCTAAATCGTTTATTCTCTTGACTATGTCGGTAAAATTACGGAAATGTACGTAATTTCTTCTGTAATCGCTATAATTAATTGCTGGCGAACCATACAGTGTCTCACCATCTTTCGCCGCGTGGTTCACGCCACTTTGCGCCTGGATCTTCACTTGATTGCCAATTTTGATATGACCAACGATTCCAACTTGACCTCCAATCTGATTCCAGTCTCCAATAATCGTAGAACCCGCAATTCCAGCCTGAGCCGCAATCACATTGTTTTGACCAATCTTCACATTGTGGGCGATTTGAATCAAATTATCAATTTTGGTTCCTTTGCCGATCACCGTTGAACCGATAGTTGCACGGTCGATACTGCAATTGGAGCCAATTTCCACATCATCTTCTATGATGACATTTCCTAATTGTGGAATTTTCTTAAAACCTTCAGCAGTTGGCTGGAAACCGAATCCATCGCCACCGACAACCGTGTTGGAATGAATGACGCAATTATCTCCCACGATGCAATAATCATATATTCTTGCACCACTGTCAATTTTACAGTTCTTTCCAATCTTCACACCTTTGCCGATGTAAACGTGCGGAAAGATCTGCGTGCCATCGCCAACGGTTGCTTTTTCTGAAACATAAGTGAAAGCACCGATATATACATCTTCGCCAACTTTTGCAGTCTCGTGAAAGAAAGATCCAGCTTCGATACCTGTTCTTCTACCCTGCATTTCTTGATAAAGATTCATCAGAATCTGAAAAGAAAGATAGGCATCTTCTACCGCAATAATTACCGGTTTGTAATCTTTATTTTCTACAATTAAGCTTTCTGAAACAATAAGAACTGCGCATTCTGTATTCTCTAGGAACTCCATAAATCTGGATTGTCCAATGAAAGACAAATGTCCTTTCTCTCCATTCTCAATAGGAGAAACGCCTGTGATGACCGTTTCGGGATTTCCGATGATTTTCCCGTTTATAAAATTTGCAATTTGTTGCGCAGTAAATTCCATAGTTTGCAAAGATAAATATTTTATTAATTATCCATTAATTAATTATGACGAATCAAAAACAGTTTTACTTTAATTATAAAATTTCTCTTGGAAAATATGCGATATATTTCTTCGTCGCATTCTCCATACAACCAAATAATATCTGATTTTCAGACTCTTCCAATTTGAAAGTTTCTCCCGTTTTATTCATCAGATAAATAGGCTGTTTCTCTGTATCATAAGGCAAAAGCGTTCGTGAAATTTGCCCAACCAATTCTTCTCCATTATTAATATTAAAATATTGATTGGTCTTGTCAATTTTTTCTTGAATAAATTCTTCAGAAAATGGTTTTGATGAAATGATACTTTTCGGAAAATCTCTATAAATTACAACTTTGCAAAGCTTAGCCAATATAAAATCAGGATTCTCTGTCCATTCCTTTATCGCCTGGAAAACATCCATATCATCGAGCATTGTGAATCTTCGGATGTCTTCTTCGGTGGCTTCATCAAATTTATTTTTGATTAAAAAATATTTCAAATTTGATGGTGCGTCCAATTCCAAATTTCGGGAAACCAAATATTTCGCTCTGTTGAGAATCTGAACCAAAACGTGTTCTGCCAACGCCGCCGTTTTGTGGTAATAAACCTGCCAATACATAAACATTCTGGCGGTCAAATAATTTTCGATGGAATAAATTCCTTTTGCATCGATGACCAATTTTTCGTTGCTCACGTTCATCATTGAGATGATTCTTTCCACATTCACATCTCCTTCGGAAACGCCTGTGTAGAAGCTGTCTCGCTTCAAATAATCCATTCTATCCACATCCAACTGCGAGGAAATCAATTGGTTGAAAAACATTCTGTGGTATTTTCCCTGGAACATTTCAATCGCCAAATCTAATTTTCCATCAAACTCTTCATTCAATCTGGTCATCAATAAAATCGAAATCTTCTCGTGATGCCAATCGTCCATCAACCTATTTTCCAACGCGTGGGAAAACGGACCGTGACCAATATCGTGCATCAAAATCGCCAACATCGCGGCTTCCTCCTCCTTTTTTGAAATCTTGATTCCTTTCAGCTTCAAAGTTTCCAATGCTTTGAACATCAGATTCATCGCACCAAGAGCGTGGTGAAATCTGGTATGTTTTGCGCCTGGAAAAATCAGTGAAAGCAAGCCGGTTTGGGAAATGCGTCTTAGTCTTTGAAAATAAGGATGTTCTATGACATCAAACAGAATCTCGTGTGGAATTTTGATAAAGCCGTGAACGGGGTCGTTGATGATTTTGAGTTTGTTCTGCACCGGTTATAATTGATAAATGAATATTGATGAATGATACAAAAATAGGGAAATTGGATGATTCTTAAATCAATTGCAAATGGAAAATTAAATTTAATCAAGTATTGTTATTTAAAATTTCTTATATTTTGCATATCATTTAAATTAGAATTTATAAATCTATTTAAATATATAATTAAACTTAACTATGACTATATTCCCATCGAGCAGTTATGAATTCAAACTTATAAATGACCAATCTGAAACTTTGGAAAGACTTAAAAGGCGAACAGAAGTATCTGAAAGTTTTATATCTAAATTAACCGATAAATCATTCATTGGAAAAGTAACCAATAATAGCTTCAAAGTAATATCTGCAGATATTGGAAAAGGTTCATTTTGTACATTAGAAGGAATTATAAAAGAGGAACGGGGAGAAGTTTTTGTAGAAATAAATAAATCTTTCAAAATACTTTTTTCTATTTTAATGCTGCTTCCTTTCATCGCATTCTTTATCCAACTATTTTCAAATCAGAAGCAATTTAATCCAATTATGATATTAGTTTGCCTGGGTCAAGTTTTAGTGATTAGATTTTTCTTTATTGGATTCTTTTATAAATTACTATCCAAAAAAAGCATTAACAAGCTTGCAGATGTGATTGACACGGAATGGATTAAAAAAAGAGATTGAAAAGCATAAAATTCTCAAACCAAAATCCGCAAACTCTTCGGCAAAACCTTGATAGAAATCGGGGATTTTATCTTTTTGAATTCGCCGTCGATGTGCCAATTTCTTGTGTTGACTTCAAATTCCACTTCTGAAACGGGAAGATAGGAAACGTAATCGTCGTCTTTCAAACGTTTTGTGAACATCCGATACGCGAAAAACGGTGAATAATAAAGCGGAAACTTCTTGACCAAAACCAAATCTACCAAACCATCACTTTTGCTCGCCATTGGGGCAATGTAGGCGTTGTTACCGAATTGGCGCGTGTTGGCGACGTTCACCATTAAGTAAGTTCCGTTATAGGATTGAAATTTGGAATCGGAAAACTTAATCGTGATTGGTTTATAATTGAAAAAAGTCTCGATGGAAACTTTGATGTAATTTTTAAAACCGCGATTGGTCTTTTCAAATTCCTTCACAACTTTTCCGTCAAAACCAGTTCCTGAAACGTTGATAGAGAAATGTTCGTTCACCGTGAATGTATCGATTTCACGGAATTTCTCATTTTTAATTTTATCTAATAATAAGGAGATATTTTTGCTAAAATTCGTTTCGTTGGAAAATCCGTTTCCTGAACCTGCGGGGAAGACTGCCAGAATTTTTTCTGAATTAATGAGCTTCTTCGCCACTGTAGAAATGGTTCCATCGCCACCAACAGCCACGAAAACGTCAACCTCATCCCAATGTTCATCAATGAAAGCATCTGTATCTTCCAGTGATTTTGAAATCAGAAACAAGGGATTATCAACTTTTTTTGAAAGCTCGTCCAAAAAAGGCTGGTAATTTTTCTTTGCGGAAAATGGGTTGATGATGAAGGCTACGTTCATAGGTTCAAAAGTAAAAATACTATGAGGATTTCAGAATATTTTGTTGAGTTATTTTATATGGAATTTTATTTTTACAGGGCTTCCCTTCGTCAAGCTCAGGATAAACTTCACCTCAGCCTGACAACTTAACGAAAATTTGTCTTTACAATAACTTATATCCTTTTATTATCAGCTTTCCAATGACTGATATTTTCTTTGATTTTTAAAGCGGACCAATCGTTTTCGCTTGCTTTGCTCATTAATTCAACCAAATCTTCGTCTTCTGAAAATCTGAGTGCGAAAATTTGGGAATCGGAAAATTGATATGGTAAACTTTCAAGTCTAGTGCCTGTCAAAGTGAAATAGCGAAGTCTGAATTCATTAATGATAATTCTGTCCTGAAGTCCAACCGCATAATGTTGTCTCAACATATATGATATTAGAATTATCAAAATTGAAGCGAAAGAAATCGCTGTCCAAATCCATACAAACTCCTCGTTGACATTGATGTTTTTCCACAATCTGTAAAGTGAAAAAACAAGTAAAACTAAACCGGCCGGATAAACCACAAAATGATGAAGCGGATAAAACTTGCGATAATTCTTAAGATTTTGGTTGCTCATTTTATTTGATTTTATATTGTTGGATGAATTCTGGTTTCAGTTGGTCCTTGATGTCTTTGAAATTTAAAGTGATGTAAACCACGCCAGCTGCGTAAGCCGTAATCTCGTACTGATTGTAAACGAATGTGATTTTATTCTGGTCAAAAAAGAAGTTATTATTTAGTTCAATCTTATCAACCAATAACATCTCTTTTTGTTCTGGCTCATCAAAATGATTTTGAAGAATCTTGTTCCAATTGACATCAGTAGGATTTTTGAAAATATCGTTTTGCGAAATCACCTTGTTATTTTTCAAATCAAAAGCTTTGTAACTTTCGAAATAATAACCGTGTGCGCCGCCAGAATAGCCGTTTCCTGCATATTGCAAAGTCAACACATCGTCCTGGTTAGAAATCAGTTTCATTGCAGACATTTCTTCCCAGGTTTGTTTGAACTCCGGCATATACTCCTGCGAATCATCCTTTTTTAAAGATTCCGTTTTGAACTTCTCTAAAATACCAGAAAGTGTTTTCTTAGAATAATCTTCAGAACTGATATTTGCAGGTTTGTAGATACTGTCGAGAAGTGTTTTGTTGATAATATCCGGGAATAATAAAATTTGTTTTTCGAAGGATAAAGTCAATGTTTTTGCAACTTGTACAGAATCCTGAACTCTCAGGGAATCGATGGCGAATTCTTTCTTGGTTTCAATACTATCGGATTTCGTTGTCGAAACTTTTGTGTTTTCTGTTTTATTACAGGAAGAAAGTAGAACTGAGAAAGATAAGATTGCGATTAAGTTTTTCATAATTGTTTATTTTTAATTTTTAAATTATTTGATAAAACAAAATTTGAAGACAAATTCCGCAGCCCGACTTGAGTGGATCCCGATGTAAAATCGGGAGGGAACGGAAGGCGGATAAAGCTGCCATAAAAATAACATCAAACAATTGTCCGGAAATACCTAACAAAAAACCTTCCAAAATTGGAAGGTTTCAATTATAACTTAAACGTCTATTCTTGCGTAGACTGCGTTCTTTTCTATAAATTCCCGTCTTGGTGGAACCTCATCGCCCATCAACATTGAGAACGTTGAATCTGCTTCTACCGCATTATCAATCGTTACTTGTTTCAGGATTCTGTTTTCTGGGTTCAATGTTGTTTCCCAAAGCTGTTCAGGATTCATCTCCCCAAGACCTTTATAACGCTGAACTTCAACACCTTTTCCGTCTGGAGCCAATTCCAAAGTGAATTGTTCACGCTCTTTTTCGTTGTAAGCATAGATTTTTTTGTTTCCTTTCTTCAAAAGATACAAAGGCGGTTGTGCGATATATATGTAACCATTCTCAATCATCTCGTTCATAAAACGGAAGAAGAATGTCAAAATCAAAGTCGAGATGTGAGAACCATCGATATCCGCATCGGTCATAATGACGATTTTGTGGTATCTTAATTTACTCATATTCAAAGCTTTGGAATCTTCCTCTGTTCCTACAGAAACACCAAGCGCTGTGTAGATATTTTTAATCTCCTCGTTGTCATAAACTTTGTGAAGCATTGATTTCTCAACATTCAAAATCTTACCTCTCAAAGGCAAAATCGCCTGAAAATGACGGTCACGACCTTGTTTGGCCGTTCCACCTGCGGAATCTCCCTCGACAAGGAACAATTCTGATTCAGCCGGGTCTTTGGAAGAACAGTCGGACAATTTCCCTGGCAATCCAGAACCACCCATTGGTGATTTTCTCTGAACCATTTCTCTCGCTTTCTTCGCTGCCTGTCTTGCTTTCGCTGCCAAAACAACTTTCTGAACGATGATTTTTGCTTCGTTTGGATTTTCCTCTAAGAAGTTTGTCAGCATTTCGCCAACGATTTTGTCAACCGCACCGGAAACTTCGGAGTTACCTAATTTCGTTTTAGTCTGCCCTTCGAACTGAGGTTCCATTACTTTTACAGAAACCACAGCAGTCAATCCTTCACGGAAATCGTCACCAGTAATCTCCACTTTTTCTTTTGCAGGAATCCCAAGGTCATCCGCATATTTTTTAAGCGTTCTTGTCAAAGCTCTTCTGAAACCTGCCAAGTGCGTTCCACCTTCGTGGGTATTGATATTATTAACATAAGAATGCAAATTCTCTGTAAACGACGTGTTGTAACGCATCGCCACTTCCACAGGAATCCCTTCTCTTTCGCTTTCCATAAAAATCACGTTCTCCATAATGGATTCGCGGTTTCCATCGATGTATTCCACGAATTCTCTAAGCCCACCTTCCGAATGGAAAATCTCTGACTGGAAACTTCCGTCTTCGTTTGGATGTCTCTCATCAATCAAAGTAATGGAAATCCCTTTGTTAAGGAAAGACAACTCTCTAAGTCTGTTCGCCAAAGTATCGTAGTTATAAACCAATTCCTGGAAAATAGTCCCGTCCGGCTGGAAGAAAACCTCGGTTCCTCTTTCAGAAGTCGTTCCTATTTCCGCAACATCTGCTAACGCTTTTCCTTCAGAATATTTTTGCTGATATAGTTTTCCGTTACGGCTAACAGTTGCCACCAACAAAGTAGAAAGTGCATTCACACAAGAAACCCCAACCCCGTGAAGACCACCGGAAACTTTGTAAGAATCTTTGTCAAACTTACCACCGGCTCCGATTTTGGTCATTACCACCTCAAGCGCAGATTTCTGTTCTTTCTCGTGGAAATCAACCGGAATCCCACGACCGTTATCTTTTACAGAAATGCTTTCACCTTCGTGGATAGTCACTTTGATTGTGTCGCAATAGCCTGCCAGCGCCTCATCAATCGAGTTGTCCACTACTTCATAAACCAAATGGTGAAGACCTCTCACGCCAACGTCACCGATGTACATTGATGGTCTCAACCTCACGTGTTCCATTCCTTCCAGGGCCTGGATGCTACTCGCTGTATATTCTTTTTGACTCATATTTTTTATATTAAAGATATAAGACTCAATCTTTCAAATAGTTAGCTTGAGAATATTTCTTTTTAATTTGTTAAATTATTTTGTTAAAATGCTTACAAATATCGTGATTTTTTTCGAGATATGAAAGGATTAAATTGAGGTGAAAAAGAGAAGTTTTTAACAGGGAAGCTTGGGAATTGAGAAAATTTTTGAATAAAAAAATCGAACCCTAGTAGCTCGATTTTTTTTATTAAAATATTAATATATTTTATTTCTTGATTAGTTTTGTTTTGTACAGTTTTCCACCTTTGTCTTTTCCTGAAATGATGTAATTCCCAATTGGTAAATTAGAAACATTCGCCTTACCAGACTCTGCTGTTACAGAAACTCCTCTACCTTCCATTGTGTAGACTGAAACCTTTTCTATATCATTATTAAAATAAAAAATATCACTTGCCGGATTTGGATATATTTTAAACTCTGAAGCCGATCTGAACTCTGCCGTATTCAAAGCGGATAAGTCTGAACTCTGTGTGCTGTTGAAAAATGTGTAAGCATTGGAATTACCTCCAAAAAGATAAAATTGATTATTCATAATCCTGGAATTATGGTTTTTTCTTCCAATCATATTGTTCGATGTAATGGTTTTAAAATCATTATTTTCCGGATTATAAAGACCTAAAAATGTTTGTTGGGAATAATCTCCTGAAACAATTATATTACTTCCGTTCACAGCTAATGAATTTGCAGAAACAGGCTTAGGAAGTGTTGCAATATTATTAGTCCAAGTGTTATTTGCTATGTTGAATCTGGAAATATTTTTGGATGTATCAGCCTGGAAAATACGGACATTATCAACTTGAAAGTTAGTCGTTCGTAATGGCCAGTAACCACCTGTATATTTAAATGCAATCCTAAATGAATCAGGATAATCCGCCAAAGATAAATTCCCGGAATTTGTAAAGTTCAATGCGTAGCCATTAGTTGAACCTGTCGCAATCTTTGCCGGTAACAATACTTTCGACGAAGTCTTGATATCGCCGGTCCAGTTTGTAATCACATAACAATCAAACAAAGCACCATTGTTATAAGCATCCTTTGAATCGAAATTCAAAAAATAATTCTTGGTATCTGTGGACGAAGTTTTTTGATATTCCGGGGATATTAACCAAATTATATTAGTTTCTTCCTGAAAATCATTGAAACTTGTGAAGGCTGTTACTTCTGTATAGCGATTAAAATCGTAAACTTTACCCCGATAATACTTCTGTCCTTCTTCGGCGTAATTTATCCAGTCTGCAAGTTCCAAATTTCCAGACAAATTAGCAGTTTCAAAATCCTCCGTCGTAATATTACTTTCTGAATAACCGCCTATTGTATATAAATTATTATTCACAATCTTACCAGTCGTTTGGAGAGCTACCTGAATATCCGGAAGTTGAGACCACTGATTTGTAACTGTATTGTATTTGTAAACAGACTTGGAATATAAAGCTTTCAGCCCACCAGATACGTTTCCTCCAAAAAAGTAAATATCATTCCCATTTACGGAAGAACCAGCATTAGAAACAGGAAATGGATTGGGCGCGCCGTATGTTAGATTACCATTCTGCAAATCGATAATTTCAAGTTTGTTGTTATTAATATCCCCAGTTGTCTTGCCATTAAAAATGTAAAGTTTGTTACTGACAATTTCCGCATTGGCATAAGCCTTCGCAACGGTTGGAACACTTGTTGGAAAAGTCAACCAGACGTCATTTGCATAATTGTATTTTTCAATTTCCGTAGTATAAGACTGGCTTGCGGTAAAACCATTGACAATATATTCATTGGCTCCATCATTTGCTGATGCAGAACCGCTTCTTGCAACTTGCATATTGGCATTGTTGACAAAGTTTAAACTTTGCGAGAAAACATTGGAAATCCCTGCAAAGAGTAGTAAAAAAGTAAATCGTTTGAGCATTGATTATTAGTTATTTTATTTGATTCACAAATATAAAATTTTATTTAATTGTTCTATATAAAATCTAGACACCCAATATTTCAATTAAATTAAAACATACTCTAAAAAAAAATGAATCCAGAATTTAGATTCATTTTACGATTCAAAACAAAAGTTTTCTATTCGTTCAAAAACTCATCCACTTTCTGCGCACATTTTCTTCCCTCTGAAATTGCCCAAACTACAAGACTCTGCCCTTTTCTCGCATCGCCACAAGAGAAATATTTTGTCTGATTGGTTTTGAATTCTTTATCATTTCCGATGAGATTTCCTTTCGGATCGAGGTTGATATCCAAATCCTCCACCAAACCCTTGTGCTCAACGTGCGTGTAACCCAACGCAATGAAAGCCAAATCACAATCAATGACAAATTCTGAATCTGGTTTTTCCGTGTAGAGATTCCATTTTCCGTCGGCATCTTTTGTCCATTCTGCTTCAACCAATCGGATTCCGGTCAGATTTCCGTTTTCATTTTTCACAAATTCTTTGGAATTGACAGACCATTTCCTGTCAACACCTTCTTCGTGAGATGATGTTATATGCAGGGTCATTGGCATTGTCGGCCAAGGCATTGTTTCGTCGCGCTCGGTTGGCTGCATTGGTTTGTAATAGATTTGATACACGACTTCTGCACCTTGACGATTTGAAGTTCCAATACAATCTGAACCCGTATCACCACCGCCAATTACAACTACTTTCTTACCTTTTGCATCAATATCTTTTTCATTAAATGAAATTCCACTGATTTTTTTATTGCTTTGAGAAAGATAATCCATTGCGAAATGAACGCCTTTTGCATCACGATTCGGAATCATCAATTCCCTAGGAACCGTACTTCCCAAAGCCAGAACCACCGCATCAAAATTCCTATTGAGTTCATCCACAGAATAATTGAAACCGACATTGACATTGGTTTTAAATTCAATTCCTTCTTCCTTCATCCATTGAACTCGGCGTTCTACAATATTTTTATCCAGTTTGAAATCCGGAATTCCAAATCTCAGCAATCCACCAATTTCGGGATCACGTTCAAAAACCGTGACTTGATGTCCCATTTGATTTAATTGATAGGCCGACGCCAAACCAGCCGGTCCGGAACCCACAACCGCCACTTTCTTATCCGTTCTGAATTTTGGAATTGTCGGTTTTGCAAAACCTTTTTCGAATGCAATCTCAATGATATTTTTTTCAACTTCTTCTATCGCAACCGGCAAACTATTAATTCCCAAAACACACGCGCCTTCGCACGGTGCAGGACAAATACGACCTGTAAATTCAGGAAAATTGTTTGTCGAAATCAATAATTGATACGCTTTTTCCCACTGCTCCTTGTAAACCGCTTCATTGAATTCCGGAATCATATTCCCAAGCGGACAGCCACTTTGGCAAAACGGAACGCCACAACTCATACACCGCGACGATTGTTTGTGAAGATAATCTTCGGAAATCGGTTTGTAAAATTCTTTATAATGCTGAATCCTTTCTTCCACAGGAAGTTTCTTCGGCAACTCTCTATCGTATAATAAAAATCCGTCTGCTTTTCCCATTATTTCAATTCATTTATTTTATTTTCAATCGCTTTTTTATAGTCACGAGGATACACTTTGATAATATGTTTCAAATTATTTTCGAAGTCACTCAAAAGATAGGAAGCCAGTTCGCTGTTAGTCATCTCGAAATGTTCTTTAATCAAATCATTAATAACCGATTTATCATCTTCCGTAATTTCTTCCAGGTTTGCCATATCAGGATTGAAATTCTCTTCCAAAGACCGCTCGATATCCCAAACGTAGGCAATTCCGCCACTCATTCCCGCTCCGAAATTCCTTCCGACACCACCAAGAATCAGAACTGTTCCGCCAGTCATATATTCGCACCCGTGGTCGCCGACGCCTTCTACAACTGCGGTTGCACCAGAATTTCGAACCGCAAAACGCTCGCCTGCCATTCCCGAAACAAAGATTTTCCCCGAAGTTGCACCGTACAAAGCGACATTTCCGATGATGCTATTTTCGTGAGCTTTGATGACAGATTCTTTATCGTGATAAATTGCCAGTTTAGCACCCGAAAGTCCTTTACCAAAGTAATCATTGGCGTCGCCTTCCAGAATCATTGTGATTCCCTTATTACAAAACGCGCCGAAACTTTGTCCAGCTGTTCCTTTAAAATTGAATTTTACAGAATCATCAAACATTCCTTCTGAATGATATTTTTTAGTCAATTCGTGAGAGAGAATTGTCCCGACTGTTCTATCTGTATTTTTTATTTGGAAATAAGCTTCTGCCGTTCCATTTTCTTCGATTGCCACCTTTGAAGCTTCGAGCATTTTCCAGGAAAGCGAATCATCAATGCCGTGGTCTTGATTTTCATTTTTAATGATTGGCAAATCAGTTTCAGGCTTGAAAAGAATTGGACTTAAGTCAATATTTTTATGTTTCCAGAATGAGATATCTTTTTTCGTGGTCAAACATTGAGATTGCCCAACCATTTCGTCAATCGTTCTAAATCCTAAACTCGCCATTATTTCTCTCACTTCCATTGCCAGAAAAGTGAAATAACTGACCAAATGTTCCGGTTTTCCTTTGAACTTTTTCCGAAGTTCTTCATTCTGAGTTGCTATTCCAACCGGACAAGTATTGAGATGACATTTTCGCATCAGAATACAACCTTCCACAATCAACGCAGATGTTGAAATTCCCCACTCTTCTGCACCAAGCAAAGTGGCGATGACAATATCTCGACCAGTTTTTACCTGACCATCCACTTGCACAGTGACACGCTGACGAAGTTTATTTTTTATTAAAGTCTGTTGCGTTTCCGCCAATCCCAATTCCCAAGGCAAACCCGTATGTCTTGTTGAACTCAAAGGAGAAGCACCAGTTCCACCGTCATAACCGGAAATCAAGATATGGTCGGCTTTTGCTTTTGCGACGCCGGATGCAATCGTTCCAACGCCCGCTTTTGAAACCAATTTGACTGAAATCCTTGCGTGGCGATTGGCATTTTTCAAATCAAATATCAACTGCGCCAAATCTTCAATCGAGTAAATGTCGTGATGCGGTGGTGGCGAAATCAACCCAACTCCCGGCGTAGAATGCCTGGTTTTTCCAATCCATTCATCCACCTTGAATCCGGGCAATTGTCCACCTTCGCCCGGTTTTGCACCCTGCGCCATTTTGATTTGAATTTCTTCGGCTTCCGCTAAATATCTCGCTGTAACTCCAAATCTTCCAGAAGCAACTTGTTTAATTGCCGAACGCATATCATCTCCGTTTTCCTTAATGGTGTAACGATTTTCATCTTCACCACCTTCGCCCGTATTGCTTTTTGCGCCAATTCTATTCATCGCAATCGCGAGTGTTGTATGCGCTTCCCACGAAATCGAACCGAATGACATTGCGCCAGTTGCAAAACGTTTCAGAATATTTTCCAAAGGCTCCACGTCATCAATCGAAATCGCTTCACGGTCATTTTTGAAATCCATCAAACCTCGCAATAATGAAGCTTTATCGGATAATTGATTGACGGTTCTTGAATATTTTTTAAACAAATCATAACGGTCATTCCACGTTGCCTGTTGCAAAAGATGGACGGATTGTGGATTAAATTGATGATATTCGTTTTCAGGTTTCCATTGGTAAATTCCACCAGGCTCCAATACTTTATGTGGAAGTTTTGTTCCGAACGCATTGAAATGTTTCACCAAAGCTTCTTTGGCGATTTCGTCAAAACCAACGCCGTTGATTCTGGAAATCGCGCCTGTAAAGCAAGTATTGACAACGGTTTTATCAATCCCAATGATTTCGAAAATCTGTGCGCCGTGATAAGATTGCAACGTTGAAATTCCCATTTTGGAAAATATCTTCAACAATCCATCGCCGACTGCTTTTTTGTAATTGTATTTTAATTGGTCTAGGTCTGCTTCTTCACCAAATTCATTCTTATGAAACATCTCTCTGATGCTTGCAAGAGCGAGATAAGGATTGATAGCCGTAGCTCCAAATCCCAGCAAAGACGCAAAATGATGAACTTCCCAAACATCGCCAACTTCCATCACCAAACCCACTTTTCTGCGAACGCCTTTGCGAATCAAATGGTGATGAACAGCCGAACAAGCCAAAAGTGAAGGAATAGTTGCGTGACCAGAATCCATCGAACGGTCGGAAAGGACAATCACTTCAAAACCGTCGTCCACCGCATCTGTTGCGTAACGGCAAATTCGGTCAATCGCTTTTTTGAGATTCCCATCTTTTCCGTCAGATTTGAAATAAGTGTAAATCGTTTTCGACTGGAATTTCCCGGTATCAACACTTCGAAGTTTTTCTAATTGTTCATTGTTAAGAATCGGATTATCGAGTTTTATTGAGTGTGCAAAATTTTTATCTTCCTGCAAAAGATTCCCGCTTCCGCCAATAATGGTCGTGAGAGACATTACCAATTTTTCACGGATTGGGTCGATTGGCGGATTTGTAACCTGGGCAAATAATTGTTTGAAATAAGAACTCAAATGTTGTGGTTTCTCACTTAGAACAGCAAGTGGCGCATCGAAACCCATAGAGCCAATCGGTTCTTTTCCGAGTTCCGCCATTTCTTTGATAATGACATCCAAATCTTCTCTGGAATATCCGAACGCTTTTTGATATTTGAAAATATCCTCGGACTGCAATTTGTTGAAACGAATTTTCGGACTTGGCAATTCGTTGATATTGATATTCATTTTATCCAACCAATCCCGGTATGGTTGTGAAGTACAGATTTCTTTCTTCAGTTCTTCATCACTGATGATTTCGCCCTTTTTCATATCAACCAAGAACATTTTCCCAGGCTGAAGACGACCTCGCTTGATGACTTTTTGTGGGTCAACCGGCAAAGCGCCAGATTCCGAAGCCATAATCACGCGATCATCTGAAGTCACGCAATATCTCGAAGGACGAAGTCCATTTCTGTCAAGTGTTGCACCGATGATATCACCATCCGTAAATGAAATAGAAGCCGGACCATCCCAAGGTTCCATCATACACGCGTGGAATTCATAGAAATCTTTTTTGTAAGAATCCATCTGGTCGTGACCATCCCAAGCTTCCGGAATCAACATCATCATCGTATGTGGCAGCGACCTACCTGAATGATAAAGCAACTCGACCATATTGTCCAGATAAGAAGAGTCGGATTGTCCCGGTTTTGTGATCGGCAAGATCATATCCATTTCCTGCGCTGTGAAATTGGGACTTTCGAACGTTTTTTCGGAAGACCGAAGCCAATTGAGATTTCCGCCAATTGTATTGATCTCGCCATTATGCGCTAAAAAACGGAAAGGTTGCGCCAGACTCCAAGTTGGATTTGTGTTTGTGGCAAAACGGGAATGCACCATTCCAAAAGCGGAACGAAGTCTCGGATCCGTGAGGTCTTTGAAATAATTTCGAATCTGAACAGAACGCAACTGTCCTTTATATATCAATTTTTTGCACGAGAATGACGCGACATAGAAACCAATGGGATCATTGCTGGTCACACTCATGATCTGATGCGAAATATAATTTTTGAAAACAAAGAGTTTTCTTTCCAAATCTTTTTCCGTTTCCGTATCATAAGGACGTTCTACAAAAAGCATTTCCATCACAGGTTCGACGCTTTTCGCCAAATCACCGAGATCCAAATTGTTTACAGGAACCGGACGGTAACCTAAAATCTTAAGACCTAATTTCTCAGCAGATTGCTCAATGATCTCTTTGCATTCCTGTCTGATGAAATTGTTCTGTGGAAAGAAAAGCATTCCGAGTCCGTAATGACCAGGTTCCGGAAGGTCGATTCCGTAATTGAGTGCTTCATCGTAGAGTAACTCGTGTGGAATTTGAATTTGAATTCCGGCGCCGTCGCCAGTATTACTTTCGTAGCCCGTTGCGCCCCGATGTTCCATATTTTCGAGCATTGTAATGGCGTCGCTGACGATCTTGAAACTTTTGACACCTTTAATATTAGCAACAAAACCAACGCCGCAGGAATCGAATTCTGTTTCGGGTAAATAAAGTCCTTGGTTTTTGGGATTTGAATTTTGAAAAATTTCCTTGGCTCTTTTCATCTTCATTCTTTTTGGATATTACCAAATTTAATGAAAAAAGAAAGAAAAACGATTTTAAATTACCAATTCAACAATTATATAAAACATAATTAGAATTAAAATCAATAAAATACTGAAATTTTTATCAATTATTTACATTAAATTAACATTAGATTATTATTTGTTAAAATTAAATTAACATTGAAAATATCTAAATAATTGTAAATTAACATATTAAGCAAAAATAATTAATTTTAACTAGAATATTTTAGAAAGAAACGCTTTAGAATGTCCATAATTTTCAAAACTGTTTTTTTCCCAAACAAACCCTATAAAAATATGAAGTATAAATTTTAAAATTTAATTTATTTATAAATCACTATAATTTTTAAGTGGTAGAAATTTAGAAAACTAAAAATTAATATAAAATAAAAATATGTCGTGAAAATACACAAATTAATAATTCAATACACATATTGAAAATTTATATCAAATCAATAAAAAACCCCACTTTTACAAGCAGGGTCATTAATATTATTAAGAAATCATTAAACTAATTTCATCCACAAAACATCATCAATCTTATCAACTTTTACCAAATTATTCTTGGTTAAAGTTTTTGAAGCCTTATCCCATTTCTTTCCGGACAATTGAGAACGGTTTTTAACTTCATTAAGCTCTAAAGGCTCTTCCTGAGAGTTAAGGATTTCGATGATCACTTTTTCATCTTCTCCCAACTCCACTTTTGGAACCACTTTCTCTGGTCTCATTTGTGGGAAGAAAAGAACTTCCTGGATGGATGGATTATTGGTCAAGAACATGATCAATCTGTCCATTCCGATTCCTAATCCAGACGTTGGTGGCATCCCATACTCCAAAGCTCTTAGGAAATCTTCGTCTATGAAACCTGTTGCTTCATCATCACCTTTTTCGGCTAATTTCAATTGTTCTTCGAAACGTTCTCTTTGGTCAATCGGGTCATTAAGCTCAGAATAAGCATTCGCGATCTCTTTACCGCAAACCATCAATTCGAAACGCTCGGTCAAACCTTCTTGTGTTCTGTGTTTTTTGGTCAAAGGCGACATTTCCACAGGATAATCTGTGATAAATGTTGGTTGGATGAAGTTGCCCTCACATTTCTCTCCGAAGATCTCATCGATCAATTTTCCTTTACCCATTGTTTCATTCACATCGATTCCGATAGATATGGCGAAATCAAATAATTCCTGCTCAGATTTTCCAGTGATGTCGAAACCTGTATATTTCAAGATGGCTTCCGTCATAGAAACTCTTGGATAAGGTGCTTTCCAGCTAATCGTATGTTCTCCGAAAGTGGATTCCGAAGCACCATTCACAGACGTGGCGCAGAATTCCAACAATTTCTCGGTGAAATCCATCATCCAGTTGTAGTCTTTGTACGCCACATAGATTTCCATTGCGGTAAATTCCGGGTTGTGGGTCCTGTCCATTCCTTCATTTCTGAAGTTTTTCGAGAATTCATAAACACCATCAAATCCACCAACAATCAATCTTTTCAGATATAATTCGTTTGCAATTCTAAGATACAATGGAATATCCAAAGCGTTGTGATGCGTGATAAAAGGTCTTGCCGCAGCACCTCCAGGAATCGATTGAAGGATAGGTGTTTCAACTTCAAAATAACCAGCATCATTGAAGAAAGTTCTCATCGCATTGAACAATTTTGTTCTTTTTACGAAAATTTCTTTCACTTGAGGATTCACAATCAGATCTACATAGCGCTGTCTGTAACGCAATTCCGCATCGTTGAATGCATCGTGCACCACTCCATTTTCGTCAGTTCTTGGCTGAGGAAGTGGACGAAGTGTTTTGGTCAAGATTTGAAAATTGGTCACCTTCACGGTCATTTCGCCCACTTGCGTGTTGAACAATTCACCTTCCACGCCGATGATGTCACCGATATCTAGAAGATGCTTGTAAACCTCGTTGTATAAAGTCTTATCTTCACCAGTACAGATCTCGTCTCGGTTAAAATAAACCTGGATCTTGCCTTCGGAATCCTGCAATTCTGCAAAACTCGCCTTTCCCTGAATTCTTCTGGACATCAATCTTCCAGCAATCACCACCTTTTTCCCTTCTTGGAAATCCTGCTTTATAGACTTCGTGGAATCGGTGATTTTGTATTCAGCAGCCGGGAATGCATCGATTCCCAGGTCGGTCAGTTTTTGCAATTTTTCGCGACGGATAATTTCCTGTTCTGATAATGACATTTTAATTCAATTTTTTGGAATTGCAAAAATAGTGATTTTAAAATGTTTATGGAAGTTAAATTTTGGATGAACCACAAAAGGCACAAAAGAAAGCGTTTTGGATTTTTTTGAACGCAAAGTCCGCTAATTTTTCTTTAAAATTATTGAAAACATTTTAAGGTTCACAAAGACGTAAAACTCATCAAAGATTTTAAAACTCTCGCAGATTCAGCGAATTTTACAGACTTCCTATAAACATATTATTCCCGTAAGAATCTTAACGAATTAGAAAATTGAGTTTTATCCAAACTGGTAATTTGTACTGTAAACCGCAGCCCGGCTTGAACGGAAATCCTTTTTTGCTTGATTTCAAGTTCTATTGAAGTGAAATCGTCTTGCAAAAAAGATTGGGAGTGGAAGACGGAAATAGCTGCCCAAATAATTCTAAAACCAATCTTTCCTACTGTCTTTCGGGACAAATGTCCAAGCTAAAATCCGGCTAATCTTCTGACCTTGCGCCATATCGATGGTTTTGAATTCTGGGACATTCAGGTTTTTCAGTAAAGTTGTGAGCTGGTGGAGATTGTCCTTTTTGGAGACCAAAGTAGTGAACCAAAGGACTTGCGACTTGAACTGGACACTTTCGTCTATCATTTTTTTGATGAACGCTTCCTCGCCACCTTCGCACCAAAGTTCGGATTGATTTCCGCCGAAGTTGAGAATCGGTTTCTGAACTTTGTTATTTCTCAGATTTTTGGTTTTTCTGCGATTGCCTTGCATTGCGTCTTCGGCGGATTCGTGGAAAGGCGGATTACACATTGAGAATGTGAATCTGTCTTCTGGCGATAGGATATTTTTGAACATCAAATTAGAATCTGTCTGCAGTTTTAATTTGATATTTTCTGATAATTCAGAATTGCTGTCTAAAATTTTTTGAGCGTTTTCCAGGGAATCTTTATTAATGTCTGTTCCCAAGATTTTCCAACCGTATGAACTATTGGCAATCAACGGATAAACAAGGTTGGCGCCAGTTCCAATATCCAAACCTTTTACTGAATTCCCAGTTGGAATCTCGCCATTTTCTTCCGCTAATAAATCTGCCAAATAATGAACGTAATCCGCACGACCAGGAATCGGTGGACAAAGATTACCTTCCGGAATATCCCAATCTTTGACATTGTAATATTTCAAAAGCAAGGCTTTGTTGAGTAATTTGACGGCTTGTGGAAGACTGAAATTAATCGTTAACGTGTCGTAATCGTTTTTGAAAACGTAATGTTTGAGTTCCGGAACTGAGACAATCAATTCTTCGAAATCGTAGGAATTGCGGTGGATATTTCTTGGATGGAGGCTGGATTTTTCGGTCATTATTTTTCTTTCTCTAATTTTTGGATTCCGGTTTTCACATCTGGGTGGCTCATAAATAGGTTCCAAATCAAACCCGTTCTGTAGTTTTCTATCATTACGGTCATTGGCGCTTGATTCAGTCCCATAAAAATTGGCGAACACCAGTTATTATTCAAATCAAATGAATCTCTGAAACCATATTCTCCCCAAAGAAAATCGCCGTAATTGAGATAGAAATTCTTCAAAACTGCCATCGATTCGGTTGGTGTATATGGGAAAGATGCGATTGCTCCGGTTGGTGTCAGCTTTCCTGTATCTTCTCTTTCTACTGGCTCGTCCGGATTATAGCCATTTGGCCCGTCTGAAGCCGTTAAGCCCCAACCATCTTTGCCGTAACCTTTTTGTTTTTTCGGATTTTCGACGCAATATAGATAATTAATTTTGGCAATATTCTGATTGTTCTTGAAATAGTTGGTGTATCTGTCAGTCAAACCGTGCGGGTCGTAGCCCATAAATGAATAATGTACAAAAAACAATGGCCCTCCATTGTTGACACCAACATCCAACTTAATTCCATAGTAGGAATTTCCATTGGTGTACATTGCGCCCTCGTTGGAATTTCCCCAATCTTTTCTGTAATCCTGCGCAATTTTGTCCTGACTTGCCCAGCCGGAATAATATAGACTTGCAGGCACAGAATGCGTTGGAGAAGCGATTGCCATTAGATAAGTGACCATCGTTTCGTTCCAGCCAATCAAGTTATGATTGATAATCCAGCCTTGGTCGGGCGACCAGTGCCAGTAGAGATATTTGCTGTCAGGTTTTTGGCGGAACCAATCCCACTCGATGCCTTTCCAGAATTTGTCGATTTTTGTTCTGATGTTTTTTTCCTCAGCGCTGTCTTTGTTAAAATATTGATGCGCCACCAATAATCCCTGAACAAAGAAAGAGGTTTCCACCAAATCCGCTCCATTATCTTTAGTTCCGAAAAAAGGTTCTGTCTTTCCGGTTTTTCCATCGATGAAATGAGCAATTGCGCCGTGGTATTTGTCGGCTTTCTCTATGAAGTTGACGATTTTTGTAAAACGTTCCACTGATTCTTTTCTTGAAATAAATCCACGCTCCGTTCCTGCAATCAAAGCCATAATTCCGAAACCTGAGGCGCCGGTTGCAATCATATTTTCTCTTCCGTTTGTGTTTTCTTTCGACAGTCCGCTTCTGGTTTCTGCGCCGTCCCAATAGTAGTTGAATGAGGCTTCCTGAACCATCGTCATCAGTTCTTCGTCTGACATATTTTTGGTTTCAGCAGAGACCACTTCTGATAATTTTGATTCATTGAAAAGTTTGTCGAGGAAGCTTATTTTATAAGAATATTTCTTTCCGGTTTGGTTGGTGAAATCTGCAAATCTATCGATGTAAGCATACTGGATTCCGACTGGTTTGAAATCTTTTCCATTTTCGGAACGGTAGATTTTGACGTATCGGATATTGTCATTCGTCAATGGATTCCATTTCAGGTCAACGTGTTTCATAAAACCTTTGGCTGACGAAATCTTCGGCATTTCAGAAATATTTTTCTTTTCTTTTGAATCAATAAAAGCAATGTCGTCCAGCCAAATTTTATTATTCGAATCGGAATTTTCGGGTTGAGTGAAAATGATTGCTTTTATCAATTTTGGATCATTTTTGAGAAATGCATCGAAGTTTGAAATATCAATTAGAATATTTTCCCATTGATTTTTTTTGGTCAATTTAATTTTAACTGATTTTGAAAAAGTTCCGTCTGTTTTTTGAAGTTTTAAAGTTGGTAACACATTGGAATCATTTTTTTCTGATTTAATCCAAAAACTTAGAAAATTAGCTTTGTTAAAAAAATCTTTTCCTCTTACTTCCTCATATTCTATTGAAGCTTCCCACTTTCCGTTTTTTGCATTTTTGTAATCCAACAAAAGAGAATTTCCCGGAGAATGGAATTCATTTTTATCTACCAATAATTTAGAATTCTGATTTTTTATGGCTGAATTGCCGGAATATTTTACATTTCCATAAAAGAAATTGTCCTTCATCAGGCTGTTTGTGAACAAAGTATAATCGTACTGATGTTCCTGAGCGAAAAATGAAGCGGATACAAAAAGCAGAGATTTAAAAAGGATTTTCATAAAATTCAAATTTCTTAAAGTTAATCAAATTCTCTAAGTGGGACATAAAAAAAGACAGCGGAAAACTGTCTTTATATTTTTTAATAATTTAAAATTCTATTTTGAAGATAAAATATATTGCGCCATAAACTTCGCATTATCCTTACTGAATCCGTGCGCCGGCATCGGAACGTCGCCCCAAACTCCTGAACTTCCTTTTATGATTTTCTCCGCCAACATCTCTACATTTTCGGGCGTGTTCTCATATTTTTCGGCGACTTCTTTGTAAGACGGACCGATCATTTTTTCGTCCAGTTTGTGACAACCAAGACAGTCTGAACCTTCTATCAAAGTTTTCCCTTCTGCGATCGGGTCGGTAACCACCTTTGGCGCTGACACTCCTTCCTCAATAAGAACGTCTTTGTTGCCTGAGTTTTCGTTTTTGGAACAAGACATTGAGATTGCAAAAATCATCATTAACACTACCTTTCTCATAGTTTTCTTTTATAATGACAAAGTTATTGATTAAGGAATTAAGATTGATTTTAAATTAGTCCCAAAATGAATCATTATCTTTGCAGAATGGTAAAAATTGGCAACATAGAACTTCCTGATTTTCCGCTTTTACTGGCGCCGATGGAAGACGTAAGTGATCCACCGTTCAGAAAATTGTGCAAAATGCACGGCGCAGACTTGATGTATTCAGAATTCATTTCTTCGGAAGGCTTGATCCGTGATGCGATAAAGAGCCGCAAAAAGCTTGACATCTTCGATTACGAAAGACCTGTCGGGATTCAAATCTTTGGTGGTGATGAGGAAGCAATGGCGATGTCGGCAAGAATTGTGGAGACTGTGGAACCTGATATTGTTGATATCAACTATGGATGTCCTGTAAAAAAAGTAGTCTGCAAAGGTGCTGGCGCAGGCGTTTTGAAAGACATTGATCTGATGGTTCGATTGACAAAAGCTGTCGTGAATTCTACCCATTTGCCTGTAACCGTGAAAACCAGATTGGGTTGGGATACGGATTCTATCAATATTGATGAAGTAGCCGAAAGATTGCAGGATGTTGGCATCAAAGCATTGACCATCCACGCCAGAACACGTTCTCAGATGTACAAAGGTGAAGCAGATTGGGAACATATCTCCAGAATCAAAAACA
>Ga0213834_100188_pt1 | contig 52346 bp, 45 predicted proteins | sample SWPTP12_FD_160580 | JGI IMG/M metagenome (GOLD analysis project Ga0213834, IMG submission 160580) | Coastal seawater microbial communities from Marineland, Florida, United States - SWP TP1 #2 | ecosystem: Environmental > Aquatic > Marine > Coastal | place: USA: Florida | collected 2016-08-06 | reverse complement strand
TGAAAGATCTTCATCAGGAGAGTCACGAGAAGAGCAACAGCAGTCTCGCCTGGACGTCGATGTCGGGTAAGGGACGCACCGATGAAACCCTCCGCCAGAGCGAGCTTATCGCCAAAGGCAACTTGGCAATCAAGGCGGTGGATGGCCTGCACATCGATGTGAAGCAGGTGAATAGGCAGACTGTCAGTCAAGCAATTGATGCGATGGTCAAAGCCGATCCCGACTTGGCTTGGCTGAAGGACGCCGAGAAGCGGGGGGATGTTGACTGGAAGCTGATCAAGGAGACGCACGACTCTTATAAGTACAGCCACTCCGGGCTCGGTCAAGGTGCGATGCTTGCGATCATTATTACCGCGTCGGTATTGACGGCTGGAGCGGCACTTTTAGCCGTACGTATTTTCGCCGCTGTGATAGGTGCAAAAACGGTCGCCGAAGTGGCAGATGTTCTGGCAAGCAAATCCGCTGCCGCCATTGCTAAAGATTCTGAAAAAAACCCAACCAAAAACCTAAACCCTGACAGTTCTAAGACTGATGCCGAAGCAGGAGCGCCGTATTCCCATCCGGTGAGAGACTCAGCTGTAGATCTCAACGCACAAGCCTCGCTTGACGTAGGCAAAGTTACGGCGCCAATAGATTTTGACGGGCACATACTGAGCGCTGAATTAAAACAAAATGGTGATGTGGTAGGCGGGCATTCGATCGCGACCGGAGAAGTTAGAGTCATAGCCGATACAGTCGAGTCGCCGAACGCACAGGGAGTCTATAAAGCTAAAATTGAGGTTGCAGATCCGGCTAATCCCGCGCAGTATCTTCCAAAAAGTAACAATGGTGGGTTCTCGACAATGTTTCCTGATTCTTGGAGTGCTGACCGTGTAAAGGATAAAGTGGATGAGGCGTTCAAGAATAAAACCGTGGTAGGTAACAGATGGAACGGGGTAACTCCAAGCGGGGTAAAAGTGTCTGGTTGGCTAAGCCCTAAAACTACGGTTTTTCCATTTTTATAGGTAGGTCTGGATGAAATTACGTTTTTTTTGGAGCATCATGTTTGATAGTCTGTATCCCTTATGTGAGTCAGATACGACCAATGAATACGATGTGAGTCCTCTTTTATGCCTGTTGACCGACGACGGAGGGCAGCGACCTATTGATACGATTCTGTGGCTTGAGGAAGGCTTGCGTAGGATAAAATCAGCCGCGGATGCGGGCGAGGAGCTCTATTGGAGTCGGGAAAGTTGGGGGGTTAAGCTATCAGCTTCAATAGCGATAATATACTCATTGCATGACGAGGATTGTTCTGAAACTATTGATGTTCAATTCTTCGAGACGGTCTTGTGCGAGTGGATTAACTTTATTCAGGCAGCGCCTAAAGCTGGTGTGACCAAGAGTTTAATATCCTAGGGCTGTGGGTAGGGATTGATCTGATTTAAAGATAAAACTAGACTCGGCCCTACGTGATGTCCATTTAGGGCATGAAGCTGGTCGGTATATTATTTGGTTTGCGACCAGGATTTGAATACTGTTAAAGAAAAAAGCGCTCCTAGAAATAGGTGTCAAAGGGAAAAGTTATTGTAGGTATGGACGGTAGAGTAATTAACGCATTTCCTGTTCATGAGAGATAGTATGATGGACATAGATTTTAAAGTTATATCTGTTTCTTCTGGAAAGAGTGATGTTGATGTGATTGCTTATACGGAGGGTGAGGTGAATTTTTTATATGAAGGGCAGCGATTTCTTCTTTTGGAGCACTGCTTGCTGGTTGAGTTTGCTATTGAGCTTGTTAGATGGCTTGAGGACGCTGGCAAGTTTGAGGGGGCTATGCTGTATTATGTCTCCATGGATGAAGAAGAAGAGCCTCTGCTGTCGCTGACTTCTTCGCCACTTGAAAATGATTATGAGGTAGGATCGTGTTGGTTGTTAAGCGGTTTCAAGAAGCGCATTCCATTTAATGAAGCCGTATTTGGGGCGCGGATTTATATTGAAAATTTAAAGACGTATTTTGCTCGCGAGTTTGATGTAGATCTCGATACCGTTTTTCAGCGAGTGCTAAGTAGGTAGCATGGGGTTTGTATTTAAAGGGTCTGAAAGGGGAGAGTTTGGTCTTTGATTTGATCGGTAGAAAATTCTTTGCCAGATTTGCAGTTCTACTTTGAGCTTGCTCGAAAAGATGAAGCCAGGATGGCAAGCGTCCTTGATGCGATCACTTCTTCAAGCGAGTTTCAGATGGGCCGTTACTTTGGGCGATGGTGCACCGAAGCGGTTGGTGTGGTGAGAGCGTTCAATATCGATGATTCGCTTTGCTGGGCTTTGAGCATTACCCATGAGATTTTATCCATCGCAGCGAGAGCAGTACAGATTCCAAAAGAGATGCAGGAAAAATTGGTTTCGGAAGTTTTTAATAGTTAGCGCTGATACGCCTGCTCGATATATCTCTCAGGCGTGAGCCCAAAAACCAGGCCAGACATCCCGCCGGCAGCCAGTCGAGTGATGGGCGTAACAAGGTATGATACGGACGCCCGGCGCTTGTGAACGCAGCGCCGCACGTCTTTACCCGAGTCAGGAAACGCATGCCCATCATCACCCGCCTTGAAAACAGTCCGCCGGAATCGATCGAGAGTCAGATCACGCAGATGGTCATCGACTACGTGACGGACATCAGCATGGTCGCGATCGCGCCGAGCAACCCGTTGTATCCGTTGTACCAGTACGGCGTCGGCCATGAGGTGCATCAGTACCTACAGGCCATGAACGGCTCACGAGGTTTCCCGGTGGAGCTGATTGTCGCGCTGGACGATGAGGATCCCTCCATCGTTGCAGGGTTTTTGCTGTATCTGCCGGTGCAGGATGATCCCGATGCGTGCGCCGTGGCGTACATGGCGGTCCATGCCAGCCGGCGTCGGCAAGGCATCGCCCGAGCGATGCTGGCAGCGATGACCGCACGCTATCCCCACGCGGAGCTGGCCTGCTTTGTCGGCAAGGTCAGCTGGTTCGAGGCAATGGGCTTTCAGGTCCTGAGCGCGCGGGGCCCGCAGGTGCTGCTCAATACCCGTGACCACCAGACTGACGGCCTGCTGGCAGTGCTGGATGTGGCGCCAATCTATAACTCGCTCGAAGTGCGGCAGATTCACAGCTACCTGCTCAAGCAGAACGGCAAGCGTGCGATGGTCGACGCGGAGAAGCAGCGGGACCGTCACCTCGATCAGTTGACCCGTCAGGCGCGGGAGTTCGTGCAACAGCGGCTGGGGCAACTGCCTGAACCCGATCTGCCGGCGCCACCGCGGGTGCAGTGACCGCTCGATGTGCAGCGCCTGATACTGGGTTCCGACAAGGGCAAGGGCGGGTGTCAGATCAACTCAGATCACACGCTCGTTCAGGTCGAATCCGCCGGGGCGCTTGCTCCACATCTCCAGCAGAAAATCCGTTTCCTCGTGCCTGAGGGTGCGCTGCAGTGACAGGTGCGAATCGAGCAAATCATGGGCTCCCCGGCCATCCATCGGACAGCCGTCGATGGCATGCAGCCAGTGGCAGGCGAGTACCGCGCCGTCAGCGGTCAGGCTGTCGCGCATGCGCTCGATGACTGCGACGAAGGCGTCTGGGGTCAGGTAATACGCCCACTCGCTGACCACGATCAGGTCGAACTGGCCAGTCGGCCAATCCTGCGGCAGACAACCCTGTATGACCTGAGCGCGCGAATACTGGCTCAGCCGTTGCGTTGCCAGTTCCACGGCCCGCAGGCTCATGTCCATGCATAAAAGCGCGTCGCTGCGTTGGGCCAGACGCAGACTCAGCTCGCCATTCGCGCAGCCCGGCTCGAACACTCGTGCATAGCGCTGGCGAGGCAGCGCGGCCAATGTCAGGTCACGTTTGCGTTGTTCATACCAGCGTGTGCGGAAGGCCCAGGGGTCGTCGTTGTCGGCGAACAATTCATCGAAATACTCGGCAGGAAGGCTCACAGAAACACCAGTTCGAAAGGCTGCAGCAGGCGCTCCAGCGTGGCGGGGCTCAGCACCGGCGCAGCGCCGGTGCTGGGATCATCGTGCAACTGACTGGCATGCGCAGTGATCGCCAGCCGTTTGCGCTGCAGTTGCGCGTCGCTGAGCATCAGCTTGCGGGCCTGCTCCCACGGAATGCGCGGGTCATTGGGTTCGGCCCAGTGCCAGGCCCACACGGGAATCTCCAGCAGAGTCGCGCCGGTGTTGGCCACGGCTTGCGCGGCGCAGTGGCCGACGGCTTCATGATCACAGTGGCCGTCGTGGCGCCAGGTGCTGAGCAGCACGTCGCCAGGGCGCAGATCTTCGGTCAACAGGGCAATCAGTGTTTCGGCGTGGGCTTCGACCTGGCCATCGGGCATGCCCAGTCGTTGCCAGACCAGCCTGGAAACGTCGAAGCCCAGATTGGCGAGGGCCTGCTCGCTTTCCTTGCGCCGTGCACTGCGCAGGTTCGGCGCGGGCCAGTGGGCGGAGCCGGGATGGCTGCCTTCGCCATCGGTCACGGCGATCAGTTGCACATCGTCCTGGCGATCGGCCATGGCCGCCAGCAGCCCGCCGCAGGCCAGGACCTCATCGTCCGGATGGGGCGCCAGCACGATCAGCCGAGACCCCGGCGGTACCAGTTCGTCACGTGTGACAGGCCGACAGCCGCGCAGGGCCACGCTGTTTTGCCACTCACTGAGCGGCGTGCCACTGACGCCGAAGGGCAATTGCTGAGTCATAGTGACCAGTCCTCGGCTTGCCGCGCGGCAAGCAATTGGCCCAACTGGGCCAGATCACGCTCGGCGTGGCTTTGTCTGATGAACACCGGCAGGTCGGCCGCCAGCCGGGCGAAGTGCGCATCGCGGCAGAACGGCGTGGCACCGAGGGCGCGACCGACATGACGGCTGACCTGTTCGACGGCCATTTCAACCTGCGCCCGAAGACGCTGAACCGGCAAGCGCGCATCCTCGCGCGGGTGAGCGTCGATCCAGGCGGCGCATTCACGCATGGCCGCCGCTGCGCCCAACAGCGCGGCGTCGACGCTGCCCAGGTGCGCATCGGCGTGGGGATCGGGGCGGCCCTGGCGACGTTGTTGGTGCAGCGATCTGGCCAGCGCTACGGCGGCGCCGTACCAACCCGCTGCAATGCCCGCGCCGCCTTGCCAGAAGCCCGGCCGCGCCAGGTAATCGCCGCTCTCGCCGACGCAATGTCCCACGGCGTTGTCGAGGTGAACGTCCACGCTTGCGGTACTGGCCATGCCGACGGCTTGCCAGGCCTGGGCGTCGATGCTGACGCCCGGCTGATCGAGCTGCACGGCGACCAGGTAAGGCCGGTCCTCTGCATCCCATGCGGTGAGCAGCGCGTAGTCGACCTGTTGAGCGCCGGAGCACCAGGCCTTGCGGCCATCGAGGCGGACCTGGCCGTTGTCCGGCTGGCTCACCCGAACGCGGGCATTCGGAGGCTCGGCGGCCCAGACTCCCCAGATGCCGTGTCCGGCGAACGGCGCAGCGTTCAGCTCGGCGAGGATCGCCAGGGCGTCGGTGTGGCCTTCGAACAACTTGAACAACGCCAGGTCGATCCCTGCGACTGCGGCCAGCTGCTGCCAGCGGGCGAGGGTGCGGCCGGCGCCCGGCAGTGGCAGTCGATCCAGGTCCGACTCGATGCAGCGGATCATCGCGGCACGCAGTGCTGCGTCCGGCGCGGCGGCGTTAAGGCGCTGGGCAAAGGACGCCAGTGCGGTTTCGAGGGTGATTGCGTCGTCGCGCATGCCTGAGTTTCTCCCGGCGTTTCAGGGCTGACGCGTAGTGCGCAGGCTGTTCATCGAATTCGGCATTGATCGCGGTCCGGGGTTCAATAAGAATCCGCGCCGATTGCGCGTGCAGGGTCGGGCGACAGGGGGCGGTGCCCGAACGCAGTGCCAGGCCTGTGCGGTTTTGTCGCACCCGGCAGTCAGAGGGCCGGGCGTGCGCGGACCCGCAACGCGGTAGAATCGCGCCCCATGAAATTCGTCCGAACCCACCAATCGCTCATTGCCTGGATGCTCTACGGCGCCATCCTGTTCAGCGGGCTCGTGTGCAGCCTCAGCCATGGGCAGATGCTGCGGGCGTTCAACCAGTTCAGTGGGCAAAACAGCGCGGACTTGGCCTGCAGCGAGCACCCCGGCATGTCCGCCGTGGCTGGCGACACCCGGATGGACATGGCGCAGATGGGCGATCATGCGCAGTTGATGAAACTGTCGATGACCGACTGCGCATTCGCCGGCACGCTGGCGCTGTCGCTGGTGTTTTTCGTAGGTCTTACCTGGCTGGCGAATCAACGGCGCAGGCCGCAACTGCGTTACGCCCCTCTGTTGCGCAAACCCCCGCGACATCTCTTTCCCGCGCTGCTGCCCCAAGCGCCCTGAGCGGGCGGCCCGCAATGTCCCGGCGCGAAAGCCGGGCACCGCTGTTTCGCTCGATCCTCCTTGGGCTGCCCGGCTACGCCGTGTGCGGGTCGGCAATGTTCCGGGCTGGATGGAAAAGGGCTGGCGTCTATGCTGGCCATTGTTTGCGAGAGTTCGTCTTATGAATGATTTACTCACCCGCCGTCAGGTGGTCACCGGGATGGGCCTGCTGGGTCTGGGCCTGCTCGCCGGTTGCGATGGTTCGACCACCGCGCTGGATTTCAAATACGGCAAGGACCTGAGCAACAAGATCATGGGCCGTACCTTCAAGCTCACCGACACGCAAGGCGAGGTGAAGACGCTGTCCAGCTATCGCGGCCTGATGCCGATGGTGTTCTTCGGATTCACCCAGTGTCCATCGGTGTGCCCGACCGCTCTGGCCCGCGCAGCCCAGATCAAGAAGATCATGGGCGAGGACGGCAAAACCTTGCAGGTCATCTTCATCACCGTCGATCCGGAGCGCGACACGCCTCAGATCCTCGACGCTTACGTCAAGCAGTTCGACCCAGGCTTCGTGGCATTGCGCGGTACGCCTGCGCAAACCGAGCACGTGGCCAAGGAGTTCGGCGTGTTCTACGAGAAAGTGCCCATCGGCGACACCTACACCATGTCCCACACGGCCACCAGCTTCGTTTTCGACTCACGCGGTAACCTGCGCCTGGGCCTGTCGCCTTCACTCTCCGCCAAACAATGCGCGGAAGATCTGCTCACTGTCATGGAGGTATGCTGATGACCCCTCTGTTGCGCAAAACGGCCTGGGCCGCATTCATTGCATTGCTTGCCGCTGCGGGTGCTTCGGCATCGGCACAGACGCGCGTCGACGACGCCTGGGTGCGCACGTCGGTGCCCGGTCAGCCTTCCTCCGGCGCGTTCATGCGCCTCACCGCGGACACCGACAGCAAGCTGCTGAGTGTCAGTTCTCCAGCCGCCACGAACGTGCAGATTCATGAGATGAACATGACCAACGACGTCATGCGCATGGGGCCGGTGGATTCGGTCGCGCTGCCAGCGGGCAAGACGGTCTCGCTGGACCCGGACGGCTATCACGTGATGCTGATGGGGCTGGTGGGGCAGATCAAAGAGGGCGACGAGGTGCCGCTGACCCTGACCATCGAAGACGCCAAGGGTGGCCGCGAAACCCTGACGGTCAAGGCGCAGGCCCGCGCCGCCATGGACACGATGAACATGGACCATGATCACGGCGCGTCGCACTGACGCCTCGCATCAGAAGCAACGGGCGCCGGTCGCGATGGCGGGCGCTCAATCCATGAACGTGTTGGTCAACAGCACGACATTCAGCCCGATGATCAACAGCGCAATCGCCCACGCGGTGAAGGTCAGCACGCGGCCTGTGACGAAGCTGCCCATGAGTTGCCGGTCCGATACGAACCGGACCAGCGGGACGATGGCGAAAGGCAGTTGCATCGACAGGATCACCTGACTGAGCACCAGCAATTTAGCCGTGCCCTGCGCGCCGTACAGGCTGGTCACCACGATCACTGGAATGATCGCCAGCCCTCGGGTCAGCAGACGACGCACCCAGCCCGGCAGCTTCATGCGCAGAAAACCTTCCATGACGATTTGGCCCGCAAGGGTGGCGGTCACGGTGGAGTTGATCCCCGATGCCAGCAAGGCCACGGCGAACAGCATCGAGGCGACGCCGACGCCGAGCATGGGCGACAACAGGTGATACGCCTGCTCGATTTCCACCACATCGGTTTTGCCGGCCTTGTGGAAGACGGTTGCTGCGGTGATCAGAATCGCCGCGTTGACGAACAACGCCAGGGTCAATGCAATGCTGCTGTCCGTCACCGCCCAGCGCAGGCCGATCCGTCGGCCTTCGTCGGTGCGCGGGTAGGCGCGGGTCTGGACGATGGAGGAGTGCAGGTAGAGGTTATGCGGCATGACGGTGGCGCCGATGATGCCGATCGCCAGATACAGCGCGGCCGGATTGGTCACCACTTCGGCCTTCGGAATGAAGCCTGCGAACAGCTCCGCGAGGTCTGGGCGGGCCAGCACCATCTGGATCGCGAAACAGCCGAAAATGATCAGCAGCAGCGCGATGACGAAGGCTTCGAGGGCTCGGAAACCCTTACCCATCAGCAGCAGAATCAAGAACACGTCGATGGCCGACAGCACCGCACCCCAGACCAGCGGGATACCGAACAGCAGGTTGAGGGCAATGGCGGTGCCGATCACTTCGGCCAGGTCGCAGGCGATGATCGCGGTCTCGCAGGCCAGCCACAGCGCGATGCAGACCGGCCGGCTGTAGCGCTCGCGACAAGCACGCGCCAGGTCCCACCCGGTGACGATGCCGAGGCGTGCCGAGAGCGCCTGCAACAGAATGGCCATCAGGTTGGACAGCAGAATGACCGAGAGCAGCATGTAGCCGAATTGCGAACCGCCGGCGATGTCGGTCGCCCAGTTGCCGGGGTCCATATAGCCGACCGCGACCATGTAGCCGGGGCCGGTGAAGGCCAGCAGGCGCTTGAACCAGTTGCCGGTTTTGGGCATTGCAACGCTGGCGCTGGGCATGCCGCCGCCCAGTGTGTCGTCGTCGCCGGGATTGGCCCGGTTTTTTATCGGTTGCATGAAAAGTCGTTCCGGCTGGGTGTAAATGAGCGGTGCAGAACCCACACCGGACGTCAGCGCCCGGTACCCGCTATAGACAGGGTTAGCTCATTAACGAGGGCGCCGCCAACGAGTTGAGGTAATCGCCGAAACCTTCCTTGCATCGGTAGTTTTTTCGCGCGCTGGTGACGACGCTGTTGCGTGCGGTCCACGCGATTCTCGCGCCGATACGCTGCAGGTCCTCGACCAGGTGCACATCTTCATGAGCGGGCAGGGCTTTGAAGCCACCTGCCCGTTGATAAGCCTTGGCACACACGCCCAGGTTGGCGCCGTGAATATGCCGGTGATCCTCGACGGGACGATACAGCGTGTCGTAGCGCAGGCGCACTTGCTCGGGATGCTCCGACCAGTCGCTGACCTGAACGATGCCACACACCGCGTCGGCTTTCAGGCTCATCTGCTCGGCGAGCCACGCATAAGGCACGACGCTGTCGGCATCGGTAAACGCCAGCCAGCGGGCGCCGCGTTCGAGCATCAAGCGCGCACCCGCGGCACGGGTCATGCCGACATTGCGGTACTCGCACAGATGCGTCAGCACGCTGTGGGATTGGGCCACGCTGACCGAGTCATCGGTGCAGTCGTCGAGCATGATCAGGATCTCAACCGGCTCGCCCGCGAGCTCTTCATGAGCACTGGCGGCGATCAGCGATTTGATGCAGTCATCCAGAAAATCTTCTTCGTTGTGCGCAGGGACAATGATTCCAATCATGTATCGATCTCGTCTCGGCACCAGCGATGGTCGTGGCGTCCTTTCAATGTCGACCTGCGCGGCGAAAAAATGGTTGCAAGTATTTTCGCTTGCGAAGGTGACTGAACCTGTAACCGCGCGTGTCTGTTCCGCCATATGAAAGACGCCGCTATCGAGCGGCGTCTTTTTTTTCGCGGTGCGGCCAGGCGCGAGGCCTGACGGTTATGCGGCGATGAGCGATTTGCCGATGGCTTCGTTAAAGGCCGGCAGATCATCCGGCGTGCGTGAGGTGATCAGGGTCCAGCCGTTGGCCGGGCACTGTTTGACTTCGGTGTCGACCCAGCCTGCCGCTTTGGCATTGAGCAGGTCAGTGCGCACGCTCGGGTATGACGTCAGGGTCTTGCCCTCGATGACGCCCGCGTCGATCAACAGCCACGGGCCGTGACAGATGGCTGCGACTGTCTTGCCGGCCTTGGCGAACTCGCTGACCAGGCGCTGGGCATCGCTGTCCTGGCGCAGGGTGTCGGCATTGACAGTGCCGCCGGGAATCACCAGCGCATCGAACTGGCTGGCGGTCAGGCCGGCAAGCTTGCTGTCGGAAGTGACACGCGAATCCTTGTCGGTGTCGTGGAGGAATAACTGGGCGGCACCGCCTTCGATCGTGGCATGGGTGACGGTTGCGCCCATGTCTTTCAAGGCTTGCAGAGGCTTGAGCAGCTCGTCACGTTCGATCCCGGTGTTGGCCGTGATGATCAGTACCTTCTTGCCGTTCAGTTCAGTGCTCATGTTCACGATCTCCTCAATGGTTGAAACGACGTCGTGTCACCTGCGATGCAGGCGTACGGATGCTGACGTGTTGGTTTTCAGAGGCGGACGGAAAACTGAAAGTTCAGGCCGATTGCCTGACCGGGCTACGGCCATGCTGCTGCAGTGGCCGTTGAGGGAAGGGCTTTTACCCGGGCGAACGCTGTGGACATCGCCCACGAGCGCTCGTCATGGCTGAAGCGTAAGGGCGCTTTACAGGCAGTCGCGGGCGGCCTGTTCCAGCGCGTTGCGACCGAATGCCGACGAGAGCGGCGCCCGCTGGTAAAGGAAGACGCGAGTCGTGGGGTTGCCTTTGTAGATTTCCAGAATCTCATCGGAGGCGACTTTGCTGACCACCAGCAACTTGTAATGCCCCTTGCTCTCGGTCATGGAAGCGTCTGGCTTGATCTGTTGCCATTTGGGAAACACGCACTGCGCGTATTCGGAAGCGCTTTTGCGGGTGTCCAGATTCAGCGACGGGTTATTCGGTGTAGAACTGCAGCCAGCAAGGGCAAGGGCCAACGCAGCTGTCGGCATTAAACGACGCATCATTCATCCTGAATAGTTAAGAGTAATCGTGTCGGGCACAGGTGCTCCGCAGTCCGTTCAATGCGCACTTCGCCGTTGTTCTGGAGTGGGCCAAAGTACTGTTCCGTTCCTTGCAAGTGTGCACTTGAGCAAGAACCGAAATCATTTGCATCGATGCTGCAGTCATTGTTTTTTTCGGAGGCTGCGTATGTTGACCAGCCGCAACGAAAATGAAAAGCGCGAGTGGCAAAAAACTGCCGATCGGACAGTGGGCTGAACGAGCTTAGAGAGAGGTGCGGGGGAGGCGCTGCGGGAAGGGGATGGGCAGAGCGGCTGCCGCGAAGCAGCCGCGAGCGATTTACAGAATGCTGATCGGGTAATCCACGATCAGACGGAATTCGCTCAGATCGCCTTCGCCCTGATCGGCGTTGGCGTTGTGAAAGGCCTGGCGAATGCGGAACGAGAGATCCTTGGCCGGACCGGTCTGGACGACGTATTTGGCTTCGATATCCGTTTCGTGATGCTTGCCGTCACTGCCATACAGTCCGACGTAGCGGCTGTTGGACGGGGTGTGGGTGCCATCGACGTTAGAGCCGTTCAGGTAGCGGGTCATGAAGCTCAGACCCGGCACGCCGTAAGTGGCCATGTTCAGGTCGTAACGGATGCCCCAGGATTTTTCACCCGGACCGTTGAAGTCCGACCATTGAACGGAGTTGGCCAGGAACACCGAGTCTCCGCCTTCACCACCGCCGTTATCACCGGTACTGGCGTAGTCGAACGGGGTGTCGCCGTGCACTTTCTGATACGACAACGTCAACGTGTGCGCACTCAGGAATGAATATGCGGCCGACGCCGAATACGTGGTGTTATTGATCGTGCCGGCCTTGGCCTGACCTTCATCCAGGGTGCGGTACAAGTTAACGTCGAACAGCAACGATTGTTCGTCGCTCAGTGGCAACGTGTAGTTGGCGTTGACGTAGTACTGATTCCAGATGTCCTTGAATTCCGAACCGTAGAAGCTGACACCCAGCGCCGGGGTAATTGCATATTTGGCACCGGCAAAGCTGACGCTGTCGGCGGTCACGCCTGCATAAAGGGCGTAAATATCATGATCGTGGTTACTGGTAATGCCGCTGTTGGTGCTGGTGTAACGACCGGCTTCCAGATCCAGTCCGTCGAACTCACTGCTGTTGAGATTGAAACCGGTGGCCGATTGCGGAAGCAGGCGGCTGCCGCCCACGGCAAATACCGGAGAAGTCGGTTGCATGTTGCCGTAGCGCAATTCGGTCTTTGAAATCCGCATCTTGATACTGCCGCCTGCGGAACCGTAACTGTCGCGCGGATCGCCGTCATCGTTGACGGGCAAGTTGCCGGTGCCCGAGTACTTGCTCTCGCCGTCGAGCTTGACGCCCCAGTAACCGTAGGCATCGACGCCGAAGCCGACAGTGCCCTGAGTGAAGCCGGAGCTGTAATTGGCGATGAATCCCTGAGTCCAGTCGCGATTATCGACACCGCCATTGGTGCGGTTGCGATTGAAGTAATAGTTGCGCGCCAGAACATTGAGGCTGCTGTCTTCGATGAAACCCTTGGATTCGGATTGATCGGTAACGGATTCCGCCCATGCCATTTGACTCACTGCGGCCGAAACGGCCAAGGCGACCGCGCTCCAACGTGTTGAACTCATCGTTTTAATTCCCCTGGTATAGATATGGCTCACAGGCGTGCCCATACGATCCGCTCGAAGTGGCGGCGAGTATGAGAAAACCGGGCATTACGGCAGGCTGACTAAAGTTCAGCGAGTGGCTGAAGTCGCAGAATCTTTATAGATATAAGACGTTGCGGGCAACGTTGAATGATCTGCGTCGTGGCGTTTTATATCACGGCTGTCTTGTTTGGCAGGGGCCAATATCAGTCGGGAATGGTTAAATAAAATTAACTGTCGAACCTGCGTGCGCTTGATTAGTCTCGAGAAAGTTGAAGTCACTCTCATCGCTTCAATGCTCTTTTATTTAACCGCCCTCCCTCTGTGGCGGTTTTTTTTTGCCCGTAACCAACGGTCGAGCAACACCGGCTTTACCATTCGCTTGCACGGGTTAACATGATGCACTCGATTGAAAAGGTTCCCGCTGCCATGCGAAACGTCTTGTGCATCGAAGACGACCCCGATACTTCTCAGGAAATCGCCGCGCAATTGCGCCGCGTCGGTTATACGGTCGAATGCGTGGCCGACGGCGCCCTCGGTTTGCAGCGAGCGTTGAGCGGAACATTCGATGCGATCACCCTGGATCGCATGTTGCCCGGGCTCGACGGGCTGGGTGTCATCACGTCGCTGCGGGCTGCCGGTGTGCGCACGCCAGTGCTCATGATCAGCGCCATGAGTGATGTCGATGACCGGATACGCGGCCTGCGTGCCGGCGGTGACGATTATCTGGTCAAGCCGTTCGTGTCCGAAGAGATGGCCACGCGCATCGAGGTGCTGCTGCGCCGCAACAACGACCTTCCCGAGCGGGAGACCGTGTTGCAGGTCGCCGATCTGGTGCTGGACCTGCTGAGCCGCGAGTTGCGTTGCGCCGGACGATCCATCGCGCTGCCGGCCACCGAGTTGCGCCTGCTGGAGTTTCTGATGCGTAACCCGGATGCGTTGGTGACCCGTGCGCTGATTTTCGAGGTGGTCTGGGGCTACCACTTCGATCCGGGCACCAAGCTGATCGACGTGCACCTGACCCGGCTGCGCAAACGTCTGGAGAATCTGGGCTGTGCACCGGTCATCACCACGCTGCGTGGCTCCGGTTTCAAGCTCGTGACAACGGCTGCGAACCCTTGACTGCTGGCCACTGGCCCACTAATTGCTGTCGCAACGTACACGATGACTGAATGGAGACGGCTTGTCGCGCGCTGGCCGCTGCGTTCATGCAGTGCGCGGGCGCCAGGCCAATGAATGCTTATGTCCGCGGACCTTTCTGACCTGACCGCCGCCCGCTGCGCCGAGGTGCGTCCGCGCCTGTCGCGCACCACCACGTTCCGCTTGACGGTGACGTATGCCGCGGTGCTGGTCATCGTGGTCGTGTCGTTGATCAGCCTGATCTACTGGCAAGCGGCGGACTACATGGTGCGCCAGGGTGACGCCATCGTCACCGGGCAAGTCCGGGCCCTGTTGTATGTCGACGCCAACGATTTGCCCGACGAGATCGATCGCCTGCAGGCCGGTGATCTGCGTGGGGTGATCCAGTACGGTCTGTTCAGCGCGCAAGGGCGCTATCTGCGCGGCAAGGTTTTCTCGTTGCCGCCAGGCGTGATGCTCAACGGCAAGCCCCATGACTGGCTGGAAACCGGCTTTGAAGACGGTGCCCGCGCGGTGGCCAAGCGCCTGCCCAATGAGCAGATTCTGTTCGTCGGCTACAACGCCAAGACCCTGGCAGGCCTGCGCGACATCATCTTTGACTCACTGTGGTGGAGCGCCGCGTTGATTCTGGCGATCGGTCTGGTGCTCGGCGTGCTGCTGGGCGTGGGGCCATTACGGCGGGTTCGTGCGGTCCAGATCATCAGTCAGCGCATTGCCAGCGGTGACCTGTCGCAACGTCTGCCGCTGTCCGGGCGGGGCGACGAACTGGACGCGCTTTCGTCACTGGTCAACCGCATGGTGAGTGAGATCGGCCTGCTGCTGGAGGAAGTCAAAAGCGTGGGCGACAACGTGGCCCACGATTTACGCACTCCGCTGAACAAGCTGCGCGCGCATCTGCATCGCACGCTGGAGGACTGGTCGGAGACACCGGACGAGCAGTTGCAGGTTCACGTGGAAAAGTCGCTGCACGCCGCCGATGTCCTGCTCGGCCGTTTTCGTGCGCTGCAGCGCATCGCCGAAATCGACAGCAATGCGCGCCTTGCACGCATGGCCACGCTCAATCCCGCGCCGCTGCTGGAGGAGCTGTTCGAGGATTATCAGGCCGTGGCCGAGGAGGAGGGCATTCGCCTGAGCCTGCGCGCCGAGCCGGTGCCTGCCTTGGTGGCCGACCGCGAACTGCTGGCGGAAGCGGTGATGAACCTGCTGGACAACGCCCTGAAGTTCACTGCGTCAGGGGGCCACGTGCAGATGGGCCTGAGGCTCGCGATGGGCCGCGTGCGCATCGAAATTCAAGACAACGGGCCCGGGATTTCCAGCCAGGATCGTGAGCGGGTGCTGCGCCGCTTCTGTCGTGGCCAGCACGACCCACTGGTGAGCGGTGCCGGACTTGGTCTGGCGATTGTTGCGGCAGTCGCTCGTGCCCATGACTTCGATCTCTGCATGGAAGACGCACAGCCCGGTCTGCGCGTCGTGCTGCAAGCGCGACCTGCCTGAGCTTGCGATTTTCTCCTGAGCGAGAGGCGGCGAGCGCACTTGACCTGATTCCTCCACTGAAAGTGCACAGTGTTGCTCGGTCATCGTATTTATGACTTGACCCAAGATTGATTCGCTTTAGAGTGAGCATAAACGAGCGTTATGTTGATTGTCGTGGTCATCATCGAGCACGCTCAATTGTTCGCTTCGGAGGAATAAATGTCTGACCCACTGCAAGAAGCCGCGTATGCCGTGCTGTTGCCTGCATTTGCCGAACTTGAACTGGACGATGCAGTGCGCCGTTATCTGCAGCGCGGCGGCGTGTCGATCTTGCTCGGTGAAACCCGCGACGAATACCTGGCGCGGCGCATGAGCTTCGAGCGACGACGCGCAGAAACACAGGCTCATTTCATGCGCATCGCCGAGGACGCTGCCGCATGTGCTGGCGGTCCCGTGCTGATTGCCGTCGACCAGGAACTGGGCGGGATCCAGTGTTTGCATCATCTGGTGCCGGGCATGCCGTCCGCCGAGCAGCTCAAGGATCTGAGTTGCGAAGAGATCGAGGCGCGGTCTTATGAGATGGCCAGTTCGGCACGTGTCATGGGGATCAATCTGTTCCTGGCGCCTGTGGTTGATGTCGTCACCGGGGTCAATCCCTGGCTGCACAACCGCAATCTGGGCGCCGATGCCGCCCAGGTGGCGCGCATTGCCTGCGCCTTTATTCGCGGCGTGCAGCGCGCCGGGGTGATTGCCACGGCTAAACATTTTCCCGGTCACTACCAAACCGAGCACGATCCTGCAGTGGCGCGCGCGACAGTGCCCGGATCGCTCGACGCGCTGACCGATGGGCTGGAGGTCTTCCGCAAGGTCATTGCCGCCGGCGTGCAAGCCATCATGCCGGGGCCAGCGGTGTTTTCGGCCCTGGATCCGCTGCAGTCCGCCAGCACCTAGGAAGCGGTGATCGGCCTGTTGCGCGATCGCCTGGGTTTCGACGGCCTGATCATTTCCGACGACCTCGACGCCGTGTCGATTCTGCGCGGCAACAGCCTTGCCGACACGGCCGTTGCAGCGTTGCGTGCCGGTGCGCATCTGCTGTTGGTGTCCAGCCAGGCGGGGCTCGATGACCTCGCCCAGGCGATCATCGACGCCGTGGCGGCCGGCCGTCTCGAAGCGCAGAGCTTGTTGGCGGCGGCAGAAAAGGTACGAGGTCATGCACAGGTCAACCGTGCGCAGGTCGAGGCGGGCCTGTATGTGTCCTATCCCTTTGCAGGCGGACACATGACGCGTCGGGTCATGCGCTGATCGGCGTGAGTAAAGGGCAGGGGAGATGGTAGGCAGAATCCATGCTGCATTGCACAATGCCTGTCGTTATCGCTCCCCTCCCAGTCAGAGAAGGAATGCCCGATGAGCTGGTCCGCCAGGCAGTATTCAATGTTCGAACAGCAGCGCACGCGTCCGGTCCGTGATCTGGTCGCGGCGATTCCCACCACCGAGGTCAACGTCGCCATCGACCTGGGCTGTGGACCGGGTAACTCCACGCAAGTGCTGGCCGAACGCTTTGCAAGCGCGACCATCCGTGGCATCGACAGCTCCGACGACATGCTCAAGGAGGCACGCCAGCGCCTGCCGGAATTGAGCTTCGAACTGGCCGACATCGCCACATGGAGACCCGATCAGCGTTTTGATGTGATCCTGGCCAATGCCTCGCTGCAGTGGGTTCCGGATCATGCCGAGCTTTATCCGCGGCTGGTCAATCTGCTGAATCCGGGCGGTACGCTGGCGGTGCAAACCCCCGACAATCTAGAAGAACCGGCCCATCGCCTGGCGCGTGAAATTGCCAGCAGCGGCCGGTGGGCGGACAAGATCGGCAGCGTCAGGCATCCCGACCGTCACCCGGCACGCGCTTACTTCGAATGGTTGCAGCCTCACTGCGCAGAGGTCGACGTCTGGCGCACGACTTATCATCACCCGCTTGCTGGCGGACATGAGGCAGTGGTGGAGTGGTTCAAGGGGTCGGCGCTGCGACCTTACCTGCAACGGCTGGACGAAGACGAGCAGCGCGCATTCCTCGAGACGTACCTGCAGGCGGTCAGTCAAGCCTATCCGGCGCTGGCTGACGGGACGGTACTGCTGCCGTTTCCTCGTCTGTTCGTGGTCGCCACGCGTTGAGGTCAGCGAGGCGTTCAAGCGCTAGCACCCTGCGCCTGGTTGACCTTCAGTTATAACCATAGATCGTTTCGATCTAGGTTTTTAGAAGAAAACGCAAGGTCGTTAGACGAAAAATAGCTATCCTGCCCGCCAGTTTTTCGGATGTACGTTGGTCAGGCAGAACAATGGATTTTGGCAATGTAGGTTTCGTCGTCGCAGGCCTGGTGGTCGGCTTCATCGTAGGCATGACGGGTGTCGGCGGCGGGTCGCTGATGACGCCGATCCTGCTGTGGTTCGGCATCAATCCGGCGACCGCTGTCGGTACGGATTTGCTGTACGCGGCAATCACCAAAAGCGGCGGCGTGCTGGTCCACAAGAAGAATGACAACATCGACTGGGGCATCACGGGCTGGCTCACCTTGGGCAGTGTGCCTGCGGCGGGGCTGACGCTCTGGTTTCTCAGTACGCTGCACACCGCTCCCGATTCAATGAACACGGTGATCAAGCAAGCGCTCGGCGTGGTGCTGCTGCTGACGGCGCTGGCGATCTTTTTCAAAAAGCGCCTGCTGGCCTTCGCTCAGCGGCATGCGGGTGACCACTACCGCCTGAGTGCCCGCAGCCTGAACGGCTTGACCGTGCTGACCGGGGTAATCCTTGGTGTGATGGTGGCGCTGACGTCCATTGGTGCCGGCGCGCTGGGCACGGTGGCGTTGTTCATCTTGTACCCGTTTCTCGACACCCGACGCCTGGTCGGCACCGAAATCGCCCACGCAGTACCACTCACCCTGATCGCGGGATTGGGCCACGCGAGCATGGGCAACATGAACTGGTCGATGCTGGGTTTCCTGCTGATGGGGTCACTGCCGGGCATCTACATGGGGAGCCACCTTGCCGGGCGTGTGCCCGACGCCGTGCTGCGTCCGTGCCTGGCGGTGATGTTGATCGCGATCGGTTACAAGCTCGCGTTCTGAAGACCGGGCGCGATCATGCCGGATCGCGCCTGTCCACCACCGGCCTCAGAGGCTGGAGCGAAACGGTATCGGCTCGCGGGAAACGTAGCGGTCGGTCGCGGCATGGCCCACCATCTCGTCGTAGACCACCGGATGCACGATGAACAGCGGCACTTCCGCAACGGCCGTCAGGCACTTGCGCGCTTCCTCGACCGACGCCACATGCAGGACGCCGCCCTTGGGGCTGCTGATGGCATGAGACGTGCCCTTCATGCGGGCGTGGATGACGTATGACCCCCCTTCAACGGAAATGAGGTCCAGTTCTTCAACCTCGCCCGCCTTGATGTGCTTACCCAACTGATCCAGATCCATTGCGGCACCTTCTTACGCATTGCGCGTTTTATGTTCCGTGGATTGATGCAAAGGCCCTATAGGTGGCCTGCATGCATTGGAAGGGGCGAGAGGACGCCGAGTTCAAGGCGATTGAATGCGGCAGGATGGGAGGGCGCCGGTAAGGGTGGCCGCAGGCGTTGATGCGGCCCTGTGCAAGAGCGCCGCGGGCGTCCGCGAAACGGACCCCGCGGCACCGTCGGTCAGCAGAGCTTGTCGATGACGCGGACGTCCGGCTGTTTCTGCGCTGCGCCCCATTCGGCGCTCAGCGTCTCCAGCACTTGCCCCAGGAACTGCTTGTCGGCCGCTGCCTTCTTGCCGACATAGCCATGGCCCTTGCGGTACATCTTCAGCCGTGCACGCATGTGCGGATGCTGCTCGGCGAACTCTTGCTCTTCGGTACAGGCACCCAGGCCGTCCATATGGACATCACCTTTCTCACAGACCCAGAGAATATGGCTATCAAGGGAGTCCTTACGCGCCGCGAACAGTCGAGCCAATTGATCAATGGTAGGTTGATTGTTCAGATTCATTGTTGGATACCCCTTTTTGACCACTCGTCAATCTATCTGGTTAGTTCAAACGTAATGGCGAATCCTCGGTCGATTCGCAGTCCTTTTGCTCACGCTGACAAACAAGGTCCGTCGGTACACAGAGCCGGTGCCGGGCCGTTTGGGTGTGCTGTCGATGGGGGCTGAAATGCAGAGGTCGAGACCAGGAAGAGGAATGGCGGACATCATGAGGACACGGGCGACGTGGTCGACCACAAGTGTCATGAGGATGTTTCGCCAGCACCCGGCCCTGTGGGTCGATCCTGCGGGTTCCGCTTCATCAATCTGCCTTGTGGGCAGCACACATCCAGAGGATGTTCGACGGCTGTGTCGAACGAGCCCGGAATACTTTTGCCAGCTCTCCCGATCGGGGAGACGCTTGAACTATGCAGTTGCAAAATCACTTCGTCAACCGTTTTGTAGTGAAATATTTATCGCACTACAAAATATGTAGTTTTCGAACACGAAGGTCCGATCGTGACTACAAGGTCAATGTTTACGGGGGCTTGGCGGCATGCGCGGCTGTAATCCCGAAAAAAATCAGGCAGGACAAACGGCTAGATCTCTTTGCTGACCGACTGGTCTGCAAATGAACCTGCGGGCACCCTCAAACCTGTCGTTGAACGTCGCCGCGACGTCGCCGCCGCGGGGTTCCAGGTCGGGTCGCGCCCCATCCACTGGCGTCCCCGATATGCCAGAATCAGGCACGGACTCAACCTGGAGGGTGAATATGCAAACGCTGGTGCTGCCAACCTATGAAGATGTGCTTACCGCCGCTCGACGTATCGAGGGACACGCGCACAAAACGCCGGTCCTGACGTCTCGCACGGTGAATCGCGAATTGGGCGCCGAAGTCTTCTTCAAATGCGAAAACTTTCAGCGCATGGGGGCGTTCAAGTTCCGCGGGGCGTTCAATGCGCTCTCGGCATTCGACGCCACGCAGCGCAAACATGGCGTTGTTGCGTTCTCCTCCGGCAATCACGCGCAAGGCATCGCGTTGTCGGCCCGGCTGCTGGGCATACCGGCGACCATCGTCATGCCCCACGACGCGCCGGCGGCGAAAGTGGCCGCGACCAGAGAGTACGGCGCAACCATCATCAGCTACGACCGCTATACCGAAGACCGCGAAGCCATTGGCCGCGAGCTGGCCGAGCGGCAAGGACTGACGCTGATTCCACCCTACGATCACCCTGACATCCTCGCTGGCCAGGGCACTGCGGCCAAGGAGTTATTCGAAGAGGTCGGCGCACTCGACGCCCTGTTCGTTTGTCTGGGCGGCGGTGGACTGCTCAGCGGGTCGGCGCTGGCGACGCGTGCGCTGGCGCCCGCATGCAGGCTGTATGGGGTCGAACCCGAAGCCGGCAATGACGGTCAGCAGTCCTTGCGCGCTGGCACCATCGTCAAGATAGACACGCCGAAAACCATCGCCGACGGCGCCCAGACGCAATACCTGGGCAATTACACCTTCGCCATCATCAAGCGCGACGTCGATGACATCCTCACCGCCAGTGACGGGCAACTGATCGAGGCCATGCGGTTTTTCGCCGAGCGCATGAAGATGGTGGTCGAACCCACCGGCTGCCTGGGGTTTGCCGCTGCGCGGGCGATGGCGTCGCAACTGAAAGGACAACGGGTGGGTGTGATCATCAGTGGCGGCAACATCGATCTGCACCGCTACGCGCAGTTGCTGGCGGAATAAACCGCCCAGCCACCTGGAGGTTCGAGTACGCACCAAAACGACCTCCTGCGAGCAATTCCTCGCTTGAAAACGGGCATTTTTCTGACGGCCCGTTCCTCGCCGCGCGGCGCTGTCTCGCGGCTTTCCACAGGGTCCCTCGGGGTGAATCAGCACTGCTCAGCGTTCTTCGTGAAGCGTGTGCTGATGGCATTGTGCTTGCAGTGGCATCGGCACATACGGAGGGATGCTGAATGTTTTCACTGCGCGCCAACAAACGCCGGGCTCATGACGATGATGCCCTCAACCTGCTGTTCGATGACCTTGACCTGACCGTGCAGCTGTCCGGGCACACACCCCTGAGCACGCGCCTGAACGGCTTCACTGCCACTTTGCATCAGCGTCTGGCAGAAAGCCTGGCCGCGTCGGTCGATATTGCCGCGCACGCGCCGGAGCTTGCGCGCATCGCACGGGCGACCGAGCAGAGTGGTCAGACCCTCGCTCAGGCATCCGAGTTGATCGCCAGTGCCAGCGAGCAGGTGAGTACTTCGCTGGACACCGAACTGGTGCCCGGCGCTGCGCAGGTGGCCAAATTGTCCAGCGAGGTCACGCTGACCTTGCGTCAGTGTCAGCAGACGGGCGAGCAGGTGTTGGGGCAGGTGGACGCCATCGGCACCAGCGAGCAGAAGCTCGAAGAAGTCATCGGTCAGTTGTTCGGGCAGCTCGAAGAGGTCAGCCAGGTGCTCGGCGTGATCGCCAGCATCTCCCAGCAGACCAACCTGCTGGCCCTGAACGCCGCGATCGAGGCGGCAAGGGCGGGCGAACACGGCCGCGGGTTCGCCGTTGTCGCTGACGAGGTCCGGCGTCTGGCGGGGCATACCACCGAATCCACGACCCGCGTCAGCCAGATCATCGAACGCTTTCGCGCCGACATGGACCAGCTCGGCAGTGCCGGACGCATCATGCACGCGGCGGTCGCCGATGGTCGCGAAGGCATGACGCGCATGGGTGAAGACCTGCGCAGCACCCAGGCGGCGATGGACCAGCTGGATCAGCGCGTCGGCCACATCGCTTCCGGCACCGAACACATCGGCATCGCCGTGCACGCCATCAACCGCGACGTGCAGAACATCGCCGGCGTGGCCGCTGAACTGCTCGGCAATGCCGGCCAGGTGCTGACTCACAGCGACGCGGTGCGCAGCAGCGGCGATCATCTGCTGAACGGGCTGGGCGGCTTCCGGCTGCAGATGCACAAGGCGATCCAGGCGAGCGTCGGAAAGCTCGCCAGCGAGGCGGCGATGCAGGGGGATACGGGTGCGGCCGAGCGATTCATGGCCGAGATTCTGCAGCGAGATCAGCGTTTCGAGCTGTTCTACATGGTCGACAGAAACGGCGTACAGATCAGCGAAAACGTCGGACTGGACATTGATCCAAAAGCCGCCAGTTGCAAGGGTCGCAACTGGGCTCAGCGGCCATGGTTCCGCGAGGTCGCCGAGCAATTGGGCAGCTATATCACGCCGGTGTACCGCTCTTCGGCGACCGACGCGTTCTGCATCACGGTGTCGGTGCCGATATTCGCCGGCAATGGCCAACTGCATCGGGTGCTGGCCGCGGACGTAAGACTGTCGGCGTTGCTGTAAGCGCTAGATCGCGCGGGGAAGGATGTGAGCTACTCGAAGGCTGGCTCGCGACCGGCAAGGGTCCGCAGCGCTGAGCGCACGGGTATGCGCATATAAAAAAGCCCGCAGACGCGGGAACGTCTGCGGGCCTTCTCAGGGGATTACGCCTGGTCTTCTTTCTGCAGCTCGAACAGCAGCAGCGAGCGCGGAGTGACGGTGTATTCCGAGCCGAACTCGAATTTCTCCTTGCCTCTTGCGTCAGGCTGGTTGGTGTCGATCAGGCAGGTCCAGTTAACGCCTTCCGGCACTTCAGGGAGCTTGAAATTCACCCCTTCGTGGTGTGAGTTGACCATCATCAGCATGGTCGCATCAGCCCCGCGGCGACGGATCCCGGTTTCCTGCGCACGGCCATCGATGAGCATGCCCAGACAGCGGCCGTTAGGGTCTTCCCACTGCTCGATAGTCATTTCTTCGCCGCTCGGCGACAGCCAGGTGACGTCCTTGACCCCCAACTCTTCGTTGTATTCGCCCACCAGGAAACGCCCGCGACGCAGGATCGGGTATTTCATCCGCACCTTGATCAGCTTCTGCACGAAGTCATGCAGCGCTTTGCCGTCTTCATCCCAGTCCCAGTTAACCCAGCCGATTTCGCTGTCCTGGCAATAGGCATTGTTGTTGCCGTTTTGAGTGCGGGCAAACTCATCACCGGCAACGATCATCGGCGTGCCTTGGGAAAACAGCAGCGTGGCGAAGAAATTGCGCATCTGGCGCAGGCGCAGCGCGTTGATTTCCGGGTCGTCGGTCGGACCTTCGACGCCATGGTTCCAGGAGCGGTTATCGTTGCTGCCGTCCTGGTTGTTCTCGTCGTTGGCTTCGTTGTGCTTGTCGTTGTACGACACCAGGTCGTGCAGGGTAAAACCATCGTGGGCGGTGACGAAGTTGACCGACGCATAAGGCCTGCGGCCGCGCTGGTTGAACATGTTGCCGGAGGCGGTCAGGCGGCTCGCAAGATCGGCCAGCTGGCCTTCGTCGCCTTTCCAGAACGCCCGCACGGTGTCGCGGAACTTGTCGTTCCACTCGGCCCAGCCCGGCGCGAAATGCCCGACTTGATAGCCACCGGGGCCGCAGTCCCAAGGCTCGGCAATGAGCTTGACCTGACGCAGCACCGGGTCCTGACGGCAGGCCACGAGGAAGCTGTGGCGCTCGTCAAAGCCATCGTGGTATCGACCAAGGATCGTCGCCAGGTCGAAGCGGAAACCGTCGACATGCATCTCGCTCGCCCAGTAGCGCAGGGAGTCGGTGACCATCTGCAGCACGCACGGGTGGCTCAGGTCCAGGGTGTTGCCGGTGCCGGAGTCGTTGATGTAGTAGCGCTTGTCGTCCGGCATCAGGCGGTAGTACGAGGCGTTGTCGATGCCGCGCATGGACAGGGTCGGGCCACGCTCGTTGCCTTCGGCGGTGTGGTTGTAGACCACGTCGAGAATCACCTCCAGGCCTGCATGGTGCATGTGCGCGACCATTTCCTTGAACTCGGCGATCTTGCCGTGAGCCAGGAAGCGCGGGTCCGGCGCGAAGAAGGCGATGGTGTTGTAGCCCCAGTAGTTGGTCATGCCTTTTTGCAGCAGGTGCTGGTCGTTGACGAACGCATGGATCGGCAGCAGCTCGACCGAGGACACGCCCAGGCCTTTGATGTGCTGGATCACGTCGTCGACCATCAAGCCAGAGAACGTGCCTTTGAGCTCATCCGGGACCGACGGGTGACGCATGGTGAAACCGCGGGTGTGGGTCTCGTAGAAAACGGTTTTCTCCCACGGCACATTGACGCGCTGGTCACGGCCCCAAGTGTACGCCGGGTCGATGACTTTGCACTTGGGCACAAAAGGCGCGCTGTCGCGCTCGTCGAAGCTGAGGTCGTCATCGGGATGACCGATGGTGTAGCCGAATAGGGCCTCGGACCACTTCAGTTCGCCTACGAGTTGTTTGGCGTAGGGGTCGATCAACAGCTTGTTGTGGTTAAAGCGATGGCCGTTTTTCGGATCATACGGGCCATAGACCCGGTAGCCGTAGATCAGGCCTGGGTGAGCGTCGGGCAGGTAGCCGTGGAAAATCTCATCGGTGTATTCGGGCAGCTCGATGCGCTCCAGTTCGTGCTCGCCGGTGGAGTCGAACAGGCACAGTTCGACTTTGGTGGCATTGGCCGAGAAGATTGCAAAGTTGACCCCAAGGCCGTCCCAGTTGGCACCGAGCGGGAAGGGCAGGCCCTCACGAATGCGCGATGCAGTGACTTCAGGGCTGCCGGCCGTGCTGGATTCATTCTGGTTGGTGCTGTTCTTTTCTTGCTTGCTCATGTGAATTCCTGACGTTTCGAATGATTTCCTGAGGGCGAACAAAGCCTTTGTCGCAGGCTGGGACTGCGCCATTACGCAATACAGGGGGTGGTTTACCGCAGGTTTCAGACGATCGTTTTCAGGCGATCCCTGCGGTAGGTGTCATCTGTTGGAAGCCTTGCCGAGGGCAAGGTTCAAGGCGTCGGAGGTTTGGCTGCCGGCGCCTTCTTGGCTGCAGGTTTTGCTGGCTTGGCCGCGGGTGCCGCACCGTTCGCGGCGGACTTGGCTTCTGCCGGTTTGGCAGGTGCCTTGGCCGCCGGTTTTGCCGCAGGCTTCGCAGCGGATTTGGCTGCTGGCTTGGTGGCAGGTTTTTCAGCCGTTTTGGCCGCCGGTTTTTCAGCCGACTTTTCGGCAGACTTGGCGGCGGCTTTGGCGGCGGCCGGTTTTGCTGCTGCAGGCTTGCTGGCGGCTTTGCCCTTGGTCGCTTTTTCAGCCGCAGGCTTCTTCGGCGACTTGGCTTCGGCTTCGGCCAGTTTGCGGGCCATTTCCCAGTGACGGGCATCATGCCCATGCGGCTTGCCTTCCGTTTCCCAGATCTGGTGGGCAAGCTCTTTGATTCTTTTCTCGTCGGCACTCATCTCGACACTCCCGGTATTACAAGGTTTGAATAAGCAGGTTTACAGAAATTTCCTTGAGCGCTGCACTGAGCAACATTTCCTTGCTGGATGTGACTGTAGCTTGTGAGAAAAGTCCCTTCCAATCCGGATGTGAATCAGTGAACGGCAGGAGTATTCGTGTATCGCCCCAATTTGCTGCGTTGATGAATGGAGTTTGCGCGGTGCCCATTAGTTCAGCCGGCAAACGTGGAACCACAACAATAGCCCGCACGCCCTGCGTTTCCCGGGCAAATGCGACGACGTGGGCGGCCTTTTCGCCGACCACTTCAAGCGGTTGATATCGGCCTTCACTGAACAGTGAGGAATGTTGATTGCGCAGCATGAGCACCTGGGCAATCAACGCCTGTTTGATCCGGCCGTCCTGCCACTGGGCAAGCAACTCGGTGAGGGATGTGGATTGGCTCAGCGCGCGTTCGCGAGCGGGGTAATCCACCGGACGACGGTTGTCCGGATCCACCAGGCTGAAGTCCCAGAATTCGGTACCCTGATACAGATCAGGCACACCGGGCGCAGTCATTCGCAGCAAAGTTTGCGCCAGACTATTCAATGCACCTGCCGGAGCAATTCGATTGGCCGTGGCACCGATCGACTGACGCAGCGCCAACCCTTCCGGGCTCAGCAACAGCTGCTGCAAGAACTCGCGACACGCGGTCTCATACGCCTCGTTCGGAGCGCTCCAGCTGCTCTGCAACTTGGCTTCGCGCAGGGCTTTTTCCTGCCATTGCGTGAGCCGTTTTGCGTACTCTTCAAACGCACTGTCGCCCTCAAGCCCCAGCGGCCAACTGCCCAGAATCGCTTGGTAAAGCATCAATTCGTCGCCGGGGCTGATGTGACTCTCGCCCCCCTTGAGCGGCGCGGACAGTTGCTGCCAGCGCTCGACCTGTTCGGCGTACCACGGCGCATGCTCGCTGATCACCGCCAGGCGTGCGCGCGTGTCTTCACCGCGCTTGTGGTCGTGGGTTGCCGTGGTCAGCAGGTTGTCTGGAAAGGTTGCACTGCGATCGATGCAGACCTGATGGAAAGCCTCAACCGGTGCACTGAAATGTTGCGGATGGAAGCCCACATCGTTACGCGACAGCAACACGGACGAGCGATAGAACGAGGTGTCTTCCACCGACTTGGCGGCGACCGGTGAAGTCAACTGCTGGAAGCGATTGCACGCCTTGCGACGCATCTCGCGCAGGGGGCCGCTCGGGTAGTCGCGCAAGCGTTCTCCGCCGAGCCAGCGCTGCAGATAATCGAGCACCGGCCAGTCGCCTTCGCCGAGTAACTCGCGGGCACCGCTCATTGCTTGCTGGAAGAAGCGCTCGTCTTCGTCGGAGCGTCCGCAGGCCGTGATGTAGGTGCGATAGACCGGGAAGTTACTCACCAGAGCCAGCAACGCACGACGGATCGCCCCCAGCGTCAGGTCGCGGCTCATGACGTCGCTGCGCGCCACTTGCAGCAGCGCCTGAGCAAGGTTTTCGAAGTCCCCGGCAAGCGTGCCGTGCAGCACCAGATCCCGGGCCTCGAGCACTTCGGCATTGAAGTCGGCGGTTCGACCGCTGACCCGGCTCCACAGCTCACCCAGCACCGCTTCGCCACGAGGATCGTGTTGCAGCAACGACACCTGGTTCATGAACTCGTAACCGGTGGTGCCGTCCACGTTCCAGTCCTGACGTAGCGGCTCGTCGGGGCCGAGGATCTTCTCTACGAAGATCGGCAGGTGGTTCAGCTCGGTTCCGGCCGGGCGCAGCTTCAGCAGGCTGTCAACCCGACGCCGCAGCTTGCGGCAATAGCCACGCGGGTCGGCCAGGCCATCGATATGGTCGATCCGCAGACCGTCCACCAGCCCTTCGGAAATCAGCTCGAAAATCTTGCCGTGGGTGGCTTCGAAGACCTGCGAGCGCTCGACCTTGAGGCCGCCCAGTTCGTTGATGTCGAAGAACCGGCGCCAGTTGATGTCGTCGCCTGCCGTGCGCCAGCTCGCCAGGCGGTAATCCTGTTGTTCGAGCAGGCGGTGAAGCCGCTCGAAGCCTTCTGGCTGGCGTCCGTCGAACTGGGAGAATCCGGCTTCGATGGCAAGCGTCAGGTCAGGATTGGCCTTGATCAGTCTCGCCAGTTCGGCTTTCAGGTTCAGCGCCTGCTCGTAGGCGTCGGCCTGGGAATCGAGCTGCGTGAAACGCTCGGCCAGTGGCTCCAGCTCAGAGCGTTTGGCGGCCTTCAGCAGCGGCCCGTAAGAGCCCGGATTGATCGGGAAATGATGCTGATAGTGCTCGGCGTGGAAGCTGCCATGCTCGGCGTCGAGCCGCAGTGCGACATCGCCGTTCTGCAACACGGTGCCATAGTCGGTGCTCAGGAACGGCAACAGCAGTTGCCCTTTGAGCAGCGGATCAGGAGAATTCCACTGGATGTCGAAAAACTTCGCGTAGGGACTGCGACGGCCCCATTCCAGCAAATCCAGCCACCACGGGTTGTCAGCGCCGCCGACAGCCATGTGGTTGGAGACGATATCCAGAATCAGGCCCATGCCATGTTCGCGCAGGGCCGCCACCAGTCGACGCAGTGCCGGCTCGCCGCCCAGCTCGGGATTGATCACCCGCGGATCGACGACGTCGTAACCGTGCATGGAGCCCGCCCGCGCTTTCAGCAATGGCGAAGCGTAGATATGGCTGATCCCCAGCCGGGCGAAATACGGCACCAGTCGGGTGGCGTCGTCGAGGGTGAAATCCTTGTGGAATTGCAGGCGCTGGGTCGCGCGCAGAGGCTTGAGAACGCTCATTGGTCACGCTCCCGGGCCTGCTGACGTGCCGCCGCTAGGATTTCCAGGCGTCGTGCGGCGTCGGGATGGTCGAGCAACGCCGCGCTGTCCCCCGGCAAGCGTCGCCGCCAGTTGGGGTGGCTGTCGATGGTCCCCGGCAGGTTGGCTTGTTCCTCGATCCCCAGCGCATCTTCAATCGGCAGCAACACCAGCGGCGCGCGCGTGTGGCCCAGGTAGCGGATGCTGCCGTCGATGAGGTCGCTGTCGCTGCTGTCGTGCATGCCGTAGTTCTGCCGCAGGGCGGTACGTAGACCCTGGCGTTCGCGCTCGCGGGCTGCACGCCAGTCTTGTTCGGTGTTTGCGTCGATGTGGCCCAAGGTTTTATTCCATTCAATGTCCAGCTCGCTGAGCCAGCCGGTCAGCGTCGGCAAATCATGCGTACTGGTGGTTGCCAGTGCGTCGTCCGACCATTTGATGATCGGTTTGAATTGAGCGTTGTCCTGTTCGAACAACAGCACGCGCATGCCCAGAATTTCCCGCTCCGACAATTTGTCGTGCAGGCCTTCGGGCACCGTGCCGAGGTCTTCGCCGAGGACCACGGCCTTGTGGCGCCAGGATTCCAGGCACAGCAGGCGCAGCATGTCGTCCAGCGGATAGTTGAGGTAAGCGCCATCGCTTGGCGGCGAGCCCAGCGGCACCACCCACAACCGCTGCAGGCCCATCACGTGATCGATGCGCAGCCCGCCGGCATGGGCGAAATTGGCCCGCAGCATTTCGATGAATGCACGAAAGCCGTTGCGTTTCAGGCCCGTGGGCGAGAACGCCGAGATGCCCCAGCTTTGCCCCGACCGATTGAGGATGTCCGGTGGCGCGCCGACGGTAAGGGCGGACAGCAGTTCATCCTGACGGCTCCAGGCCTGGCTGCCGGCGCCATCGGCACCGACTGCCAGATCGCCGATCAGCCCGATTTTCATGCCGCTCGAGCGCGCGGCGGTCTGTGCGCGTTCGAGGCCTCGGGCGATCAGCCATTGAGCGAAGGCGTGAAAGCCGATCTGCTCGCCATGTTCGGCGGCAAATTGGTCGATTGCCGCGCTGCGCGGGTTTTTGAACGCGTCCGGCCATTCATGCCAGTTGTCGCTGATGCCCAGTTTTTCGGACTCGTCACGCAGCGCCTCGAAGCGACAATGATTCTCCAGCGCTTCGCCGCCGGCATGGCGGAAACTGTTGAAATCTTCGTGCAGCGGGTGCTCGCTGCCAATGAACGCGCTGTAGAGGGAGCGATAAAGAATCCACTTGGCTGCTGCGGCAGCCGGCCAGTCGACCAGTGTCAGCGATTCAAGGCGCCTGAGCTCGTCGGCAAGGCCGGTTTCCTCGATTGCCGTGCGCACGGCGCGCTCACCGAGGATCGCGCCGGGCGCCGCGTACAGCGCATTGAGGAACAGCCGGCTCGAAGGCGAGTAGGGGCTGTAACGACTCGGGTCGCTGGCGAACATCGCATGCACCGGGCTGATGGCGATCGCGGCGGCGCCACGTTCGCCTGCCGAGCGAGCGAAAGCCTCCAGAGCCTGGGTGTCGCCAAACCCGCCATCGCCTTCGCGGCGAAGGTAGTACAGCTGAACGGTCAGCCCCCAGTCGCGGGCGATGCTGACGTCTTCGGCCATTGCCATGCTGTAACAGGTCTTGGGTGCCACCGCGATGGTCAGGTGCTGGCCATCGATGGCCAGTTGCTGATAGCCGACGGTGGCCAGCCCCGGAAGCTCGGCTTTGGCGGTGAGTCTGGCGTCGAGACGCGAACCGTCTGCCAGCTTCAGAACGAAAGGCGTTTCCGGTTTGAACCAGGCCGACAGGTCCAGATTGCGGCCGTGGTCAACCGTCAGCAGAGGCGGCGGTGTGGCGGACAGGCTCTGATCTTGCAGTCGCTTGAGGCTCGAGGCGATCTGCGCATCGTCTTCAGCGGGGTAACCCAGTCCGTCGAGGACCTTGCGTAACACTTCGGGGCTGACCCTTTGCGGTCGTGCGTTGGCATCCTTCCAGTCGACCGACAATCCTGCCTCGGCCGCCAGCATCTCCAGTTGCTCATTGCTCATCCTGTTCCTCCACAACGTCACGCGATATCAGGCTGACAACGGCCGTGTATGGATTGAGGCTGCCGCGTTGGGAAAGTTCTGCCGATTTTGGATGGGACTCGTGCAGCACGCGCTGTGCGTGGTAGGGCTCGATCTCCACCGGGTGCTCGCTGAGGTTCAGGTCGATGCGCAGCTCGGTGTCATCGCCCATCCGCCAGCGTGCGCTGACCGCTTTGTCGGCCAGTACGTCAGCACCCAGCGCCTCGGCACCTTCCAGGCGCGGGAAGATTTCCTCCCGACGGGTCTTGAGCAATTCCTTATAAAGCGCAAGCCAGTTGCGATGGTCCTGACCTGTGTCGGTTTCCAGATAAAGCGCATCGAAGCCGGGTTTGGAGGCTTCAAAGGTTGCCAGTGCGTTCGGATCCGGAATGCGCTCGCGTTGCTGCGGATCGGCAAACGCGGCGAAATCGGCGAATTCACCGCGACGTCCTTCGCGCACCGCGTCAGCCAGTTCGTCATGGAAATCGGTGAAAAACAGAAACGGTTCGCTGGCGGCCCACTCATCACCCATGAACATCAGGGGAATCATCGGCGACAGCAGCAAGAGGGCAGTGGCGGCACGCAGAGCGGGCGCCGGTGCCAGTTGCACCAGACGTTCGCCCAGCGCACGGTTGCCGATCTGGTCGTGATTCTGCAGGAACAGCACGAACGCACTGGGCGGCAGGTCCGCGCTGGGCTCGCCACGGGCATGACCATGGCGCGTGGACTCGCCCTGGTAGACAAAGCCTTCACTGAGCAGACGCGCCAATTTGTGCGTCGGTTGCTGGGCAAAATCGGTGTAGTACGCGTCGGTTTCGCCTGTCAGCAACACGTGCAGCGTATTGTGGCCGTCGTCGTTCCACTGCGCGTCGTAGCCCTGTTTCATGCGCCGGGCTTCGTTGAACTCGTTCTCCAGCATCAGCCAGATCTGCCGCTGCGAGGGCACCTGCTGGTGCACGCGCTCGGCAAGCTCTTCGAGAAAGTTGGGGTCTTCGATGGCGTGGACCGCGTCGAAGCGCAGGCCGTCGAAGCGATATTCCATCAACCACATCAGGCTGTTGTCGATGAAGAAGTCACGCACTTCGCGCTGGCGGAAGTCGATGGCGTCGCCCCATGGCGTCTTCTTGTCGCTGCGGAAGAAGTGTTTGGCGTAGCTGCCCAGATAATTACCGTCCGGCCCGAAGTGGTTGTAGACCACATCGAGGATGACCATCAGGCCAAGCCCGTGGGCGGTGTCGATCAGGTGCTTGAGCTCTTCCGGCGTACCGTAGGAGGACTGCGGCGCATACGGCAACACGCCGTCGTAACCCCAGTTGCGATCGCCGGGAAACTGGCCGATGGGCATCAATTCGATCGCGGTGATGCCAGTGTCGACCAGATGTTGCAAATGTCGTTCGACGGCGGCAAAACCGCCCAGCGCACCGGTGTGCAGTTCATAAATGACTGCTTCATGCCAGGGGCGTCCGCACCAGTCGGCATGCTGCCACTTGAAAGCCGCGGGATCGACGACCACGCTAAAGCCATGCACGTCGCTGACCTGAGCCCGGGAGGCCGGGTCAGGTACGTGCAAGTCGTTGTCGATGATGTAGCGGTATTGCGTGCCGGCCGGGGCGTGTGTTTCCAGGACGAACCAGCCGTTTTCCTGCGCAAGGAGGGCCTGTACAGACCCATCCTCTTTCTCGACACTGACATCATTTGCATCCGGTGCCCACAGGGCGAACCGGGTGCGGTCGGAATCCAGCAAGACGGCGCCGTGGCGCCAGTTCTCATCCGTGCGCGAAGGCATCCGTTACCCCTTTTCAGTTCATCAATCAGTAATGCAGCGCAGCACCCACGTTTTTCTTCAGAAGATCCTGATACAGCTCGGCGTAAGGTTCGACGGCTTTATGCCAGTCAAACGGGGCGGCCATTGCGCGGCAACGCATGGCGTTCAGCAGCAGCGGGTTGGCAAAGACCCTGAACGCGCGGGTCAAGGCTTCGGTGTAGCTTTCAACGGTGGACTCATCGAACAGAAAGCCTGTGCAGCCATCTTCGATGGTGTCGGCCAGACCGCCGGTGCGGCGTGCGATCGGCAGTGAGCCGAAACGCTGGGCGTACATCTGGCTAAGGCCGCACGGCTCATAGCGCGAAGGCATCAGCAGGAAGTCGCTGCCGGCGAACATACGGCGCGCATCGGTTTCGTTGAAGCCCACACGCACGCTGATCTGGCCGGGGAAACGAGCTGCCAGCGCACGCATCGCGTCTTCTTCTTCAGGCTCGCCGCGACCGATGATCGCGATCTGCCCGCCGTTGTTGACGATGTACTCGGCAACGCCGATGGTCAGGTCCAGGCCTTTTTGATAGACCAGACGGGACACCACCGCGAACAGCGGTCCGCTCGACGGTTCCAGTTCGAATAGCTCGCGAACGTGATCGGCGTTGATTTCTTTGCGCGTCCACTCGTTCGGCGCGAAACGGCAGACCAGATGGTCGTCGGTCGCGGCGTCCCAGCTTTCGTCGATGCCGTTGGGGATCCCGCTCAACTGGCCTTTTTCAGCCTTGCTTTGCAGGAAGCCTTCAAGACCGCATCCAAAGTCTGGCGTGGTGATTTCCTTGGCGTAGGTGGCGCTCACGGTGGTGATGTGGCTGGCGTATGCCATGCCGGCCTTGATGAACGACAGGCGACCGTAAAACTCCATGCCATCCGGGCCGAGCGCCTCATCGGGAATCCCCAGCTCGCGGCTCGAAGCCGTGCTGACGAAACCCTGATAGGCGAGGTTGTGAATGGTGAAAATCGACGGCGTGGTCTGTCCGCGCCATTTCATGTACGCCGGCGCCAGGCCTGCTGGCCAGTCGTGGGCGTGAACCAACTCCGGACACCACTGGGTTTTCACCGCGCCTGCGGCGAAGTCCGCTGCCGCCAGACCCAGTCGGGCAAAGCGGATGTGGTTGTCGGACCAATCGCGACCTTGGTTGTCGCCGTAAGGCGTACCTTCGCGTTCATACAGTTCAGGGCAGATCAGCACATAAATCACCAGCCCGTCTTTCATGTCCATGCGGCCGATCTTGCACGGCGGCAGGGCGGCATGGCCGCTGAGTTCGCTGATGATGTGAATCGGGTTACCGCTATTGATGACCTGTGGATAGCCGGGAATCAGCACGCGTACATCGTGCAGGTGGCGCATGGCGCGCGGCAGTGCGGCAGAAACATCGCCCAGACCGCCGGTTTTCACCAGGTCGGCCATTTCCGAGGTCACGAACAGAATCTTCTTCCTGTTCATCATCGACATGCCCGGTTGAACCGGGGGCAGTTGCAGCACAGGTGCGCTCGTCGTTGCGAAGACCGGCAGATGGGTCAGCTCGCTGGCCGGCTGATTAAAACTCTCTCCCTTCTGGGTTTTGACAGCGGCACTAATCATCGTTTTCTCCCATTCGATACGCAGTGTTGGTACAGCACTTGAGTTGTAATCGGCCATGTCCTATGGCCAGGCACACAAGACCTACGCAAAATCGATACCCATTTACCGACTGCATAATGAAGGACAGGGTGAAAGCGGCCTCTGCTCGGGCTTGAAGCAATAGCATAGGCGCTCTAATCACATGACCCAGGGCTGTTGTAGAAGTTTCGACTTTTTTTCAGGGAAATGTCTGGCATGCGGGGTGGGAGGCTTTTTGTAGGAAAGTTTCCACTGCGCTACATCATCCTGCTCGCCATGCATTGCGCTGTCGTGACGCATGAAACGGCGGTTCCCGATGCAGACGACCGCTGGTCGGATTGTTCGACAATCAAAACGGTGCGCATCCCAGCCTCGGTGCTTCGGGACTTTTTGGATCATTCGCAGGAGGGAAAGTGCAGACGTCGCCTTTTCTCGGTGCGTGATCGATCTTTTCGCGTGCGCATAGAGATTTTTCCTACTTCTGTATCGGGATATTTTGGTGCGCACCGCGTTAGAATCGCTGCCACGTGGCGGTCCCGGTCGAAGCACCGGTCGCCTGGTCACCTTTCAGCGGTAGAGGAAGTCAATGCAAGCCCCCGAGGTTCTGGTACTGCAAGCCAGCTATAGCAATCCGGTCCACGCCGAAGCGATCGGTTTCCTGCTCAACCAATATGCCGAAGACGCCATGGGTGGCGGCGAGTCGCTGCCTCTGGATACCCGTCAGCAACTGGCCATCGAACTGGCCAAGCGGCCTCACGCGTTCAGCGTGCTGGCGTTCATTGCCGGTGAGCCGGTGGGCCTGGTCAACTGTTTCGAAGGCTTTTCCACCTTCGCCTGCCGGCCTCTGGTCAACGTTCACGACGTGGTGGTCATCGCCGCCGTGCGAGGGCAGGGCATCAGTCAGAAGATGCTCGCCAAAGTGGAGGAGATTGCCCGCCAGCGCGGTTGCTGCAAGATCACTCTGGAAGTGCTGGAGGGCAACGAGGCGGCCAAGGGCGCTTACCGCAAGCTGGGTTTTTCCGATTACCAGCTCGACCCGCAGATGGGGCGGGCGCTGTTCTGGCAGAAAGCCCTCTGAGTCGCCGCGTCGCCCGGACACGCGTGTACCGGGCGGCCTGCGCGCTCGTCCCGCTGCAGCGCGCTCCTCGTTCAGGTGTTGCTGGGGCAACAGTCGTTCAAAACATTTGTAACAGTTCTGTCCTGTAAGGCATTTCGGCGCGCAAGGTAGGATCGGCTCCCGTATTCATTTCAGGATTCACATGCCGCTTTCACTGGAACCTCCCGGTTGCCAATCCCGCCCGCATTGCCCCGATCACCTCGCCCCTGATCTAATCTTGCCTGTGCCGTCCGAACCCGGCCTCGACTCGCACCCGCGCGTGTCGGGGATTGCGTCGTCGTTCGATTCTGTCCTGCCGCGAAGGAGCAACTGACCATGGAATGGCTTGCGGATCCCACCGCCTGGCTCGGCCTTCTGACCTTGATCGTGCTCGAGCTGGTGCTGGGCATCGACAACCTCGTCTTCATTGCGATTCTCGCCGACAAGTTGCCGCCCGAGCAGCGTGACCGCGCGCGGGTGCTTGGCCTGTCCCTGGCGCTGATCATGCGTCTGGGGCTGCTGGCGAGTATCTCGTGGATGGTGACCCTCACCGAGCCGTTGTTCGAGATATTCGGCAAGTCGTTTTCGGGGCGCGATCTGATCATGCTGTTCGGCGGCGTCTTCCTGCTGTTCAAGGCGACGATGGAGCTGCACGAGCGCCTGGAAGGGCATGTGGCGCAGCACTCCGGCAGCACGACCTACGCGCTGTTCTGGCCGATCGTGGCGCAGATCGTGGTGCTCGATGCGGTGTTCTCGCTGGACGCCGTGATCACGGCGGTGGGGATGGTCGACGAACTGGCCGTGATGATGATCGCGGTGATTTTCTCGATCGGCATCATGATCATCGCCAGCAAACCGCTGACGGCGTTCGTCAACGCGCACCCGACCGTTATCATGCTCTGCCTGGGTTTCCTGATGATGATCGGCTTCAGCCTGACCGCCGATGGCCTAGGCTTTCATATCCCCAAAGGTTACCTGTACGCCGCCATCGGATTTTCGATCCTCATCGAGGTCTTCAATCAGGTTGCCCGATCGCGCCGCAAACGCAGCCTCAAGGGCGATCTGCCGCGTCGTGAACGCATGGCCCACGCAGTGCTTCGCCTGCTGGGCGGGCGCAAGCCGAATGCCGAAGACGTGGGCGAGGAGATTGCCGACATGCTCGATGGCGACAGCGGGGAAGTGGTCTTCGATCGTCGTGAACGGGTGATGATCAGTGGCGTGCTGCAGCTGGCGCAGCGGCCGATTCGAAGCGCCATGACCGTGCGCAACGATGTCGACATGCTCGACCTGGATGATGATCCGCAGGCCATCCGGCAACGACTGCTGAGTTCATCTTATTCGCGGCTGCCGCTGATCCGTGGCGGGCGGGTGGAGGAGCCTCTGGGTTTCGTGCATAAAAAGGAAATGCTCAACGCGCTGCTGTCCGGGACCGAGCCGAACCTGGAGCACCTGGCACGGCCGAGCCTGAACCTGCTGGAAAGCTTTTCGATCCTCAATGCGCTGGAGCAGATGCGCGCGCAGTCGACGCACATCGCCTTCGTGATCAACGAGTTTGGCGATTTTGCCGGGATCCTGACCATGACCGATATTCTCGAGTCGATTGCCGGCGAATTGCCGGACGCCTCCGAGGTCGAGGGCCCGGACCTGACCGAAGAGGGTGGGGGCGTAGTGGTCAATGCGGCGATGAACCTGGATCACCTGCGCGAGCGGATCGGCTTCAAGGCGCGCCCGACAGAGGACTATCAAACCCTCGCCGGTCTGGTCATGAGCCTGCTTGATCGCCTGCCGGTAACGGGCGATCAGCTGCAGTGGGCGGGCTGGAACATCGAGGTGGTGCAAGTCCAGGAGCGTCGGGTTACCAAGGTCTTGCTGCGTCAGCAGTAAACCGCGGCGAACCGGAAAAACAAAAAGGCCTGCGCGATGCAGGCCTTTTCGTTCAACTCAGACGCGTTTACTGCGCCGCGACTTGCGGCGGAGTCTCGGGTTGGCGCGCCACTTTCTCCATGATTGCGAAGTCGCTCAACCCTTTCTGCGCATACGGGTCGCCGATCAGCCTCGGACGCGCCTTGAAGTCCAGGCTGACCAGGCTCTTGGTGGTGTCCAGCTCGTCAAAGCTCAGGCCGGCCAGTTGCGCCCAGGTGTGGATCAGGTTGGAGCTGGAGTAAGGACGGCTGTGAATGCTGTCGAAATTCCAGTCGTGGGTTTCACGCCACTTCGGTGAGGCGTAGGCAATGAACGGCACGGTGTACATGGGAATCGTCGGCTTCTTCTCGTTGCGTCCCAATGTGGCGTGACCCGCCGAATCGAACACGTCCTCGCCATGATCGGACAGGTACAGCAAGAAGCCATTGGGGTCAGCCTTGCCATATTCCTTGATCAGGCTCGAAACCACGAAATCGTTGTACAGCACCGCATTGTCGTAGCTGTTGTACAGCTCGAGTTTGCTGTCATCGATGGCCGCAGGCACGCCGTCACGGCCGGTGAATTTCTCGAACGACTGCGGATAACGGTACTGATAGGCCATGTGCGTGCCCAGCAGATGAACGACGATCAGCTTGCGCGGCGCGGCATCGCCCAGCGCCTTGGCGAAGGGTTCAAGCACGTCGCCGTCATACTGGCGCGCATTCTGGTTGCGGTTGTTGTTCAGGTAGACCTGCTCGTCGGCCTGCTCGGAGAAGGTCGTGAGCATGGTGTTGCGTTTGGTCATCGTCTGCTGGTTGGTGATCCAGAAGGTCTTGTAACCCGCCTGCTTCATCACGCTGACGATCGAAGGCGTCTTCAGGTACAGGTCGGGGTTTTCTTCGTCAGCGAACGTCAGCACCTGTTGCAAGGCTTCAATGGTGTAAGGCCGCGGCGTGATCACGTTGTCGAACACCTGCAACTGATCTTTCATGGCGTCCAGGTTGGGCGTGGTCTGGCGCGGATAGCCATACAGATGCATGCGCCCACGGTTGGTCGACTCGCCGATGACCAGCACCAGCGTGGTCGGCAGCCCGGCCTGTTGATCTTTCAGGTTCTTCAGCGGCGCGATGTTGCTGCTGCTGGTGAGCATGTCTTGCATGCTGTCCAGTTGTTGGGTGTAGCGGTGATAGGCGACGATCATCTGCCACGGCACGGCGGGCTCGACGCGTGATTCGAACGCCTCGAGGCCTTCGGCCGTGGTCTCATGGCGCGACATCTGTTTGGCCAGCGGGTAGCCGATGATCGCGACCAGCAGCGCGGTCGCCACGACCCATGCGCGGCCACGGGGCATGTACACCGGGCGCAGGCGGGTCCACAGGAAGATCGCGAACGCGGTATGGGCGATGAACGCCAGGACGATCCACCACGCGAAGTACTGCGTCATGTACTCGCCCGCTTCAGAGATGTTCGATTCGAACATGATGAAGATGACGCTCTGGGAGAATTCTTGCTGATAGATGAAGAAGTAACCCAGGCTGGCCATCGAGCAGGCCCAGAGGATCACGCCGATGACGGCCGCCATTACGCGGGTCTGTCTCGGGAACACCAGCATCGGCGCCAGCCAGATCGCGCTCAGCAAGAATGCCTGACGAAAGCCCGCAAAACCGGTGATGCCGGTCAGCTGAATGAGGAGTTGCGTGATTCCGGAGAAATACCAGAAGAATACGAACAGCCAGATCAGGCCAGTCCAGTCAAAACCTTTCGGAGCAGCGGCGCTCCGGTGCATCGTTGTCATGTGACGCTCCAGCTGTGAATCTCGAGCGGCAAGGTGCCGCGTCGCATCGTCTGATGGCGGCGAAGTGCCATCAGCTGTTTTACAGTGGCGCGATTATGGTGCGGCGGACGTGAAAATTATGTCAGCTGTGTGTCAGAGGGGTGTCGAGTAGCTCAGGGAAGGGATTGTGCAAGGCGCGGGAACGTTACAGAGTGTGTCTGGTCGGACGAATGTCCAGAGGTCTGGGCTGCGTTGGCGGGGAAATGCTGGACTGGGTATGCATCGGCAAGCCAGCGGATCGGGCTTGCCTCAGGACGAACGTGGCAGGGAGAGTCAGGCTTGCAGGGCAGTGCCGCTGCTGACCAACTGAGCGTGTTGCAGCATCATGGTCAATTGGGTGACTTTCTTCTGCAGCTGATCGCGTTCTTCCTTGAGCTGGCGCAGCTCGTCACGACGGACAGTGACGTACAGAGTTTGTGGTGCGTTTGCCGGTAGTACTGTGCCCATTGCTCACCTCGCAAATGGCGGGATTCAACTTCGTAAGGTTCAAGCAGAGACGTTGCCTACCCGACTGTGTCCTTGCTTCCTACCTCTATCGGCGGGAATTCTGATTTCTTTTGCGCAAAAAAGGAACTTTTTTATTTTTAATTGTCGCGAACGTTTCTTGATCGCGAAAACCGGCGTCTTAAGGCAGTCTTGCAGACCTCTGCCTGGCGGTACATGAAACTATTTTCACCGGGAAACCTTCGTTTGCCTCCCCGGACTAACCCTATATGCGGCACTGGGCTATAAAATGAGGCACCCCTGTATTTGATTAAGGAGCACCTCTACATGCAACTCGGGATTGTTGGACTAGGCCGCATGGGCGGCAACATCGCACGTCGACTGATGCTCAATGGCCACACCACTGTGGTTTATGATCGCGATGAGCAGTCTCGCACCGTGCTCGCCAACGAAGGTTCGACGCCAGCCAATGACCTCAAGTCACTGGTCGCCGCACTGGAAAAACCTCGAGCCGTCTGGGTGATGTTGCCTGCTGGCGCTCCAACCGAAGACACCATCAATGTGCTGGCCGACCTGCTGGATGAGGACGATGTCATCATCGACGGCGGCAACACGTTCTATAAGGACGACGTCCGTCGCTCCATCGCGCTCAAGGAAAAAGGCCTGCATTACGTCGATGTCGGCACGTCGGGCGGCGTCTGGGGCCTGGAGCGTGGCTACTGCATGATGATCGGCGGCGAAACCGAGGTCGTCGATCGCCTCGATCCGCTGTTCAAGACCCTGGCACCGGGCATCGGCAACATCCCGCGCACCAAAGACCGCGCCAAGGATGCCGACCCTCGCGCCGAGCAGGGCTACATCCACGCCGGCCCGCCGGGCGCCGGTCACTTCGTCAAGATGATCCATAACGGTATCGAGTACGGGATGATGCAGGCCTTCGCCGAGGGCTTCGACATCCTCAAGACCAAGAACTCGGACAACCTGCCCGCCGAACAGCGTTTCGACCTGAACCTGGGCGATATCGCCGAAGTCTGGCGTCGCGGCAGCGTGGTGTCGTCCTGGCTGCTGGACCTGACCGCCGATGCACTGGCGACCGATCCTCAGCTCAATGCCTATTCCGGTTCCGTGGCCGATAGTGGTGAAGGCCGCTGGACCATCGAAGCGGCGATGGAGCAGGCCGTGCCGGTTCCGGTGCTGTCCACTTCGTTGTTCGCTCGCTTCCGTTCCCGTCAACAAAGCACGTACGGCGACAAGATGCTCTCCGCCATGCGTTTCGGATTTGGTGGTCATAAGGAACCAAAATAATGGGTTTATCCCGAAGCAAGCAGAAAGCCCCGGTCGCTCCGGCGACCACGCTGTTCCTGTTCGGCGCGCACGGTGATCTGGTCAAGCGACTGCTGATGCCGGCCCTCTACAACCTGTTCCGCGACGGACTGGTTGGCGAAGACCTGCACATCGTCGGCGTTGACCACAACACCGTCAGCGATGCCGACTTCGCCAGAAAGCTGGAAGACTTCATTCGCCAGGAGGCGGCCAACAAGGTCGCCCAGGGCGGCGAAGAGCCTCTGGATCCGGCGCTGTGGGGCAGTCTGGCCAAGCGCATCACCTACATCACAGGTGATTTTCTCGACGATGCGACCTACAGCGCCATCGACGACAAGATCAAAAGCACCGGCACGCGCAATGCCGTGTTCTACCTGGCGACCGCGCCGCGCTTCTTCAGTGAAGTGACCAAGCGTCTCGGCTCCTCGGGGCTGATGGTCGAGGGCGACGATCATTTCCGTCGTGTGGTGATCGAGAAACCGTTTGGCCATGACCTGCCCAGCGCCGTGGCGCTGAACAACTGCTTGCTGAAGGTCATGAGCGAGAAGCAGATCTACCGGATCGATCACTATCTGGGCAAGGAAACGGTGCAGAACATTCTGGTCAGCCGTTTCTCCAACGGCCTGTTCGAATCGTTCTGGAACAACCATTACATCGACCACGTGCAGATCACCGCCGCTGAAACCGTCGGCGTCGAGACGCGCGGCAGTTTCTATGAAACCACCGGCGCATTGCGGGACATGGTGCCCAATCACCTGTTCCAATTGCTGGCGATGGTCGCCATGGAACCGCCGGCGGCTTTCGGAGCCGACGCCGTGCGCGGTGAAAAGGCCAAGGTCATCGGCGCTATCAGGCCGTGGTCGGAAATGGAAGCGCTGGCCAACTCGGTGCGTGGGCAGTACACCGAAAGCACGATCGGCGACAAGAGCGTGCCGGGTTACCGTGAAGAAGACCGCGTCGCGGCGGACAGCAACACGGAAACCTATGTCGCGCTTAAAGTCATGGTCGACAACTGGCGATGGGTCGGTGTGCCGTTTTATCTGCGCACCGGCAAGCGCATGAGCGTGCGCGACACCGAAATTGCGATCTGCTTCAAGCCTGCGCCTTATGCGCAGTTCCGGGACACCGACGTGGACCGCGTAGCGCCTAACTTCCTGAAGATCCAGATCCAGCCCGACGAAGGCATGTGGTTCGACCTGCAGGCGAAAAAGCCGGGGCCGACCCTGGACATGCAGACCATCGAGCTGGGCTTCGCGTACAAGGACTTCTTCGAGATGCAGCCATCGACCGGGTACGAAACCCTGATCTATGACTGCCTGACCGGCGATCAGACCCTGTTCCAGCGGGCCGACAACATCGAGAACGGCTGGCGTGCCGTGCAGCCCTTCATCGATGCCTGGGCCAAGGATCCGCAAGTGGAGTTCTACAAGGCCGGTGACGATGGCCCGGCGGCGGCGGATGAACTGCTGGCCCGCGATGGCCACAGTTGGCAACGCCTGGGATGAGTGAAGCCACGCAACCCCTCATCCGTTTCATGCTGTCCGACATCGATGGCACGTTGCTGCGACCCGATCACAGCCTGAGTCAGGCCAACATCGACGCGGTGCGCAAGCTGCAGGCAGCCGGGATTCATTTCTCGGTGGCCAGCAGCCGGCCGCCCCGGGCCATGCGTCAGCAGATCGAGGCATTGGGCATCGAAGTGCCGACCGTGGCCTTCAACGGCGCCAACATCATCAAGCCCGACGGCAGTTTGCTCAAGGCTCATCGCATCGACCCGAAAGCGGCGCGAACCAGCCTTGAGCTGTTTGCCGGCGAGAACGTGTCGGTGTGGGTGTTCGCCGACGATCAATGGCTGCTGCTCGACCCGCAAGGGGATTACGTCGAGCATGAGCGCAACACGCTGGGTTATGACTTCGTGCAGGTCGAGCATTTCGAGGACTACCTTGATCGCATCGACAAAATCGTCGCCGCCAGCAAGGACTTCGAGCTGCTCAAGCGTCTCGAAGTCCAGCTCAATCCGCTGATTGCCGAGGCAGCAAGGGCGGCCCGCTCGCAGTCGTACTACCTGGACGTGACCGCGCTGGACGCCAATAAGGGGTCGGCGCTGGAAACACTGGCGCAGACGCTGGGCGTCGATCTGGCGCACACGGCGGCCATCGGTGACGCCGGCAACGACGTCGCGATGTTTCTGCGTGCCGGGCTGTCGATCGCGATGGGTCAGGCCGAAGTCGGCGTCAAGACGCAGGCCAACTACGTGACCGACAGCAACACCGAGGACGGCCTGGCGGCTGCCATCGAGCGTTACATCCTGCCGCGCTGACTGGCGCGGCACCTTCCTGCAGCCGTCCGGCCAGCCGATCGTCGCGTCTTCACGAGTGATCGTCAGCGTGCCGTGCGCCTGCGGGCTTCTCAGACACCAGGAGGAATTCTGTTCCCATGGCTGTATTGATCGAAGATTACGCGCTGCTCGGCAACTGCCGGACTGCCGCGCTGGTGGCCCGCGACGGGTCGCTGGACTGGTTGTGTTTCCCGCGTTTCGACGCCCCAGCCTGTTTTGCCGCGTTATTGGGCGACAGCGACAATGGTCGCTGGAAACTGGCGCCCACCGATGCAAAAAGCCAGTCGCGGCGGCACTACCGTGACGGCACGCTGATCCTCGAAACCCTGTTCACCAGCGACACCGGCCAGGCGTTGCTCATCGATTTCATGCCGATGGAGGTCGACAGCAGCGTGGTGCGCATCGTCGTCGGGCTGCAGGGCCGGGTCGATTTCGCCATGGACCTGGCCATCCGTTTCGACTACGGCAGCACCGTGCCGTGGGTCGAGAAGCGCGACCCACACACCATGACCGCCGTCGCCGGACCGGACATGTTGGTGCTGCGCACGCCCGCCGAACTGCATCCGCTGGATCATCACACCGAAAGCCTGTTTACCGTTCAGGCCGGCCAGCGCCTTGGTTTTGCATTGTCCTGGCAGGCCTCCCACGAACCGGTGCGCGAAGCGTTCGACGTCGAGCGCGCGTTGCAGCAGACCGAGTCCTTCTGGCGGGCGTTTTCCGATCGCTGCCCGGACGTTGGTCCCTGGACCGAACAGGTCAAGCGCTCGTTGATCACGCTCAAAGCGATGACCTATGCGCCCACTGGCGGGATCGTCGCGGCGGTGACCACCTCGCTGCCGGAACAGTTGGGCGGCGAGCGCAATTGGGATTACCGTTTCTGCTGGCTGCGCGATGCCACCATGACGCTGCTGGCGTTCATGAATCTGGGTTATTACGAAGAGGCCACCGCGTGGCGTAACTGGCTGTTGCGTTCGGTGGCCGGCAACCCCGAGCAAGTGCAGATCATGTACGGGCTGGGTGGCGAGCGGCGTCTGCCGGAGTATCAGTTGCCGTGGCTGGCAGGGTACGAGCACTCACGGCCGGTGCGCATCGGCAATGCCGCCGCCACCCAGATGCAGCTGGATGTCTATGGGGAAGTGGCGGATGCAATGACCCAGGCGCTGAAGAGCGGTTTGCCGCGTCTGCCGCGCAGCACGCAGATCCAGAAAGTGATCATGCCGTTTCTGGAAAAGGTCTGGCACCTGCCCGACGCCGGTATCTGGGAAATTCGCTCCGAGCCTCGGCACTTCACGCACTCGAAAGTCATGGCCTGGGTGTCGTTCGATCGCAACGCCGGCGTGCTGGCGCAAAGCGACAGTCAGGAAGAGCGCGAGCGCGGACGACATTATCGGCAGATCGCCGACCAGATTCATGCCGACGTCTGCGCCCACGGCTATGACGAGGCGCTGGGCAGTTTCGTACAGACCTACGGCGGCAAGGAACTGGACGCCAGCCTGCTGCAGATCGCGCTGACCGGTTTCTTGCCGGTGGACGATCCGCGGGTGACGGGCACGGTCGCGCAGATCGAGCAATCGTTGATGCAGGACGGTTTGCTGCTGCGTTATGACAGTGAGCGCAGCACGGACGGCGTGTCCGGCAGCGAAGGAACATTTCTGGTGTGCTCGTTCTGGCTGGCCGACGTGTACGTGCTGCAGGGACGCGAGGAGGAGGCGAGCGCGCTGTTCGACCGCTTGTGCGGGTTGTGCAACGACGTGGGCCTGCTTGCCGAACAATACGACCCGCGTGCCGGGCGCATGCTGGGTAACTTCCCGCAGGCGTTCAGCCACATCGGCATCATCAATACGGCGCTGAACCTGCATCGCGTGGTCTGCCCGGTCAAGACGCGGGCGACTGCGAAGCTGCTGGCCAGTTGAGTCGACGCCGCCGACTTCGGCGTGCGCCTTCAGCGGGCCTTGCGGAAGGTGAAGTTGATGCGTTGCTCGCCCAGTTGCGGGTGCTCGGCCTGTCGGATGGGCATGACCCCGTGATAGCGCAGGCGATCTTCGCCGCCCCAGACCACCACATCGCCATGAAACAGCGGCACGCGCTGCGTGCCGTCACTGCGGGCATGGCCGCCGAACAGGAACATCGCGGGAATGCCGAGCGACACTGACACCACCGGCCAGCCATGATCGCGCTCGTCCTTGTCCTGATGCAGTGACATCTTTGCGCCGGGTATGTAGCGGTTGATCAGGCAGGCATCCGGCTCGAATCCGGGAAAACCGCCGGCCTCGGCAGCCGCTCGCGCCAGCTCCCTGAAGACCTCCGGCATGTCCGGCCACGGCTGGCCGGTGGCTGGATCGACGGGGCTGTATTTATAGCCGCTGCGGTCGGTGGTCCAGCCATATTGCCCGCAACTGGTCAGTGCCACCGACATGGTGTAACCACCGGGCGTGACCATGTGGCGAAAGGGCGCCTGATTCAGAACGGCTTCCAGCGCTGGCAGCAGTCGCGCCATCAGCGGCAGGGCAAAACCACGCAACACCCACGACTGCGGACCGACCTGCTCCGTTGCCGGCGGCTGCGCAGCCTCATCGGCAAACAGGTCGAAAGTGGCGGGCGTCATCCCTTTGCGTTGTATCATCGCGGCGCTACCGGAATTACAGTGCTTTGCTGACCTTGACGTCGCTGATCACATCGTCGCTGCCGCTGTGCATTTTCTGCAGCGCGGCCAGGGCTTCGTCGGCGGAAGGGGATTGCAACAGGGCAAATTCGAAACGGCGCTCACCGTTGAGCTTGTAGCTGATGGCGTATTTGATCACGGGGGCAGGGCTATTCACGGTTGACTCCTTGGCGACAGCTTGACGGCGTGCGCGAGAACACAAGGTTTTCACGTGGGCCGGTGTTCAATGGGCGCATCAGCTCAGGCGCGAAGACGAGCGACGGACGATCTTGATCGAATGGGTGAAAGTGGTTTTGCGACCACCGTGAGTGTCCATCTTGCGCCCGGCGGTATCGATGGTGATGTTCCAGAAGCCGGTGCTCGGCACGGCAATCTTGGCCGGGAAGCGATCGAATGCGCCGCCGTGGTAAGTGTGGCGTCCGCCGTTCTTGAAGCTGCGGAAATTCGCGTCGCTCATCAGGCGTATGTTGCAGAGCTGGGAGCACTCGATGACGACCATGTCGTCTTCGTTGAGGTGCTCGCGCTGGTGTACGAATTTCATGGGTGTCTCCGGAGACAGGGCATTCTCGAAAACGCGAAAAGATAGCACGGCAAGCCTGGTCGTTGCTCGTCGTCGCGGTTTTTATTGCCGCGCCGCAGGGGAAAGGTCACAGGCGCCGGGATTTAATTCAAGCATGGCTTGTCGTAAGCACCTTTACTGGAGGGATTGTATGAAACTGGCGGTTGTTATTCTGGCTCTGGCGATGACAGGTTGTGCGACCGTCAACGACATCGAGCACACTCCCGCGACAATGAGCGTCATGTCGGGCAAGAGTCCCAAGGACTATGCATCCTGCTTCGTCGGACGCATCGCCGACAGCCGCAAACCTCCGCAGATCGAGCCCCGCCACGCCGGGTTGCGAGTGATCGTTCCGCAGAAGCTCATGAGCAGCGATCCGGCTGCGATCGTCGACATCGAACCGCGCTCCAGTGGCAGTTCGATCAAGCTGTTCGAGCGCATGGGCAATAATCCGTTGCGCCCCAAAGACGTGCAGCACGCGGTCACCGCCTGTATCTCGGGCGAATGAGGGATTGGGGGCTTCTGAGGAGGCCAGCCCGTCGGCGTCTGCCTGCCGGGGCTGGCCAATGGCGTTACTTGCAGACCACCAGCACGCTGCGCGTCTTGTAGTTGCCGACGTCGACGCCCAGCGTTTTGTCGTCATCTTTGGGTTGCGGTGTGCCGTTCGTGCTGACGATGTTGTAGCCGGTACCGGCGCAGGATGCGTCGGCCTTCTCGTAGCACGCGGCCCATGACATCGCCTCGCCGGAGCAGTCGATGTTCAGGCCCTGCTGGCCGTTCTTGAGGTAAGTGTTTTGTGCGGTGGCACAGCCTGTCAGGCCCAGTACTGCAATGATGGACAAAATCTTGGTCATGTTCAGGTGCTTCACAATGAGGGGCCGAATAGCGGCAGCAATTGTCAGACTTGGGCGCGGTGCCATCGTTCCGGCATCATCAAAGAATTTTTAACCGGAAGGTTTTTCGGGTGGTGTGCCGGGGCCGCCTCGTTGCGAGGCGGCCGGCAGCGGTCTCAGTTTTTCTTGTCCGCCCGGCGACGCGGCGCTGGCGTGTCCTGAAACACCGCCGCGACCTCGATGGCGCTGCTCTCGCTGGCGAACGGCCCGGCGACCGCCTCTTCATCGTGCCCCACCAGCCACCACTGGCCGTCCTGCAGTTTTTTGATCTGGTAACCGTTTACGCTTTTGACTTCCGACATCGATCCGTCTCGACAAGTGATTCAGCCGCTTATGATAAAGCGCGGCGGGTAAAGGGCAATCGCAGTTTTCCTGCACGCAGGCGTTAACGCGGCTACGCTCTCGTGGGTCACTGAATGGCCGTTGCGCTGAGAAGGATCACCACGCACGAGTGACCGGAGGGACTAAGAATAATCAGCGGGTCATGCGCCGCGCCGGTCTACGGGATCCGTTCGCCCAGGCTTGCCATCGTATTCTCGGGAATTGTGTGGAACTATCTGCGCAACTATTCCTCTACCATGGCAGCGAACGGCCAGTGGCGGCCATTGTAAGGTCATCGCCGCCTCATTAGACTGCGCCGCAACACCCCCAGCCTCATCAAGGACTCATATGATCAAGAAATGCTTGTTCCCTGCAGCCGGTTACGGCACTCGCTTCTTGCCAGCGACCAAAGCCATGCCCAAAGAGATGCTGGCAGTTGTCAACAAGCCACTGATCCAGTACGGCGTGGAAGAAGCACTTGCTGCGGGTTTGAATGAAATCTCCATCGTGACCGGTCGCGGTAAACGCGCCCTGGAAGACCACTTCGACATCAGCTACGAGCTCGAACACCAGATCAAAGGCACCGACAAAGAGAAATACCTGGTCGGTATCCGTCGCCTGATCGACGAATGCAGCTTCTCCTACACCCGTCAGACCGAAATGAAAGGCCTGGGTCATGCCATCCTCAGCGGTCGTCCGTTGATTGGTAACGAGGCGTTCGCCGTGGTGTTGGCGGATGACCTGTGCGTGAACCTGGATGGCGAAGGCGTTCTCGCGCAGATGGTCAAACTGCACAATCAATACAAGTGCTCGATCGTGGCGATTCAGGAAGTCGACCCGAACGAAACCAACAAGTACGGCGTCATTGCCGGTGAAGAAATCAAGCCCGGCCTGTTCCGCGTGACCGACATGGTCGAGAAGCCAAAGCCTGAAGATGCACCGTCGAACCTGGCGATCATCGGTCGCTACATCCTGACCCCGGACATCTTCGAGAAGATCGAACAGACTGAGCCAGGCAAGGGCGGCGAGATCCAGATCACTGACGCCCTGATGAAACAGGCCGCCGAAGGCAATGTGCTGGCGTATAAATTCAAAGGCAAGCGTTTCGACTGCGGTGGCGCCGAAGGCTACGTGGAAGCGACCAACTTCTGCTTCGAGCACTTCTACAAGACGGGTAAATCCACTCAGTAATATGACTGTGCCGGGAAGTCTCCGGCAGCTGTATGTCAGATAAAGCCACCTTCGGGTGGCTTTGTCGTTTCTGTCCTACAGAACTTGCCGAGAGCGCTGGAGCGGTTATGCTAGCGGCCTGCCAAGGAGACAGAAATGACCTACGACTTCGACCTTTTCGTGATCGGCGCCGGTTCCGCAGGCGTCCGCGCCGCACGGTTTTCCGCCGGTTTTGGTGCACGCGTGGCGGTCGCCGAAAGCCGCTATCTGGGAGGCACCTGCGTCAACGTAGGCTGTGTGCCGAAGAAGTTGATGGTCTACGGCGCGCATTTTTCCGAAGAATTCGAACAGGCCAAAAGTTTTGGCTGGAGCAGCGGCGAAGCCGAATTCGACTGGCCGACGCTGATTGCCAACAAGAATCAGGAAATCAGCCGTCTCAACGGTGTTTACCGTGACCTGCTCAAAAACAGCGGCGTGACCTTGATGGAAGGGCATGCGCGTCTGCGCGGGCCGCACCAGGTCGAGGTCAACGGCCAGGTGCATACCGCCGAGCACATCATGATCGCCACCGGCGGCTGGCCGCAGATACCGGAGATCCCCGGCCGAGAGCACGCCATCACGTCCAATGAAGTGTTCTTCCTCAAGCAGATGCCCAAGCGCGTCGTGGTGGTCGGTGGCGGTTATATTGCCGTGGAATTCGCCTCGATTTTCAATGGCCTCGGCGCCGAGGTGTCGCTGATGTACCGCGGCGAGCTGTTCCTGCGCGGCTTCGATGACAGCGTGCGCACGCACCTGCATCAGGAACTGACCAAGCACCAGATGGACATTCGCTTCAATACGCAGATCGAGCGCATCGAGAAGCTGTCCGACGGCACCCTGGAGCTGACGCTCAACGATGGCAGCTCGTTCAATACCGACTGCGTCTTCTATGCGACCGGGCGCCGTCCGATGCTCGACAATCTGGGCATGGACACCGTCAACGTCGCGCTCGACGACAAAGGCTTCATCAAGGTCGACGAGCACTATCAGACCAGCGAACCGTCGATCATCGCGGTGGGCGATATCATCGGCCGCGTACAACTGACGCCCGTGGCGCTCGCCGAAGGCATGGCGGTCGCGCGGCGACTGTTCAAGCCTGAGCAGTACCGCGCTGTGGACTATCGGCACATTCCGACGGCGGTATTCAGCCTGCCGAATATCGGTACGGTGGGTCTCACCGAAGCCGAGGCGATAAAAGCCGGGCATGATGTGCAGATTTTCGAGAGCCGCTTCCGCCCGATGAAGCTGTCCCTGACGGACAATCAAGAGCGCACGCTGATGAAGCTGGTGGTCGACGCCCAGTCCGATCGCGTGTTGGGTTGCCACATGGTCGGCCCGGATGCAGGGGAAATCGTCCAGAGTCTGGCGATTGCCCTCAAGGCTGGCGCCACCAAGCAGATTTTCGATGACACCATCGGCGTGCATCCGACAGCGGCAGAGGAATTTGTCACCATGCGTACCGCCACGCGCTGACACCGGGGCGGCATTCATGTAAAAGCGTCCGGCCCCATGGATTGGGGCGGGCGAGCTAACGTAATCAGGGACGGACCCACTTTTTGACCAGTACCAGCAAGAGCTTTGCGGCAGCCATGCCTTTGAATCCCGTTGGACCTGACGACCAGGCGTTCTCCAGAGCAGAAGCTCTGCACGAGAGTGAGCGGCAGTTTCGCAGCCTGGCCGATAACATGAGCCAGTTGGCCTGGATCGCCGATCCGGGCGGCAGGATCTATTGGTACAACCAGCGCTGGTACAGCTACACCGGCACCTCTCACGAGGCGATGATGGCGCTGGGCTGGCGCTCGTTGTATCACCCGGATCATCTGCAACGCGTGGAGTCCCGACTGCGCCGCTGCTTCGCCACGGGCTCGATCTGGGAAGACACCTTTCCGTTGCGTGGCAAGGACGGTCTGTACCGCTGGTTTCTCTCCCGCGCGCTGCCCATTCGCGACGAAAGCGGCAACATCACCTATTGGCTCGGGACAAGCACCGACATCACCGCCCAGGTCAAGGCGGAGGACGCACTGCGCGAGCTGAACGAAAGCCTTGAACTGCGCGTGGCCGAGCGCACCCGCGAACTGGCGGACATCAACCAGCGGCTGCAGATCGAGATCAGCGAGCGCGCCCAGGCCGAAGAGGCGCTGCGCCACGCACAGAAAATGGACGCGATCGGCCAGCTCACCGGCGGCATCGCCCACGACTTCAACAACATGCTCACCGGCGTGCTGGGCGCGCTGGATCTGATCCAGCGGCGCGTGGCGGCGGGGCGGGTGTCGGAGATCGATCGCTACATCGATGCGGCCATGAGTTCAGCCAACCGCGCCGCCTCCTTGACCCACCGGCTGCTCGCATTCGCCCGGCGCCAGTCGCTCAATCCGCGCCCGGTGGACGTCAATCGCATGGTCGTGTCCATGGAAGAGCTGTTGCGGCGCACCATTGGTGAAAGCATCGAGCTGGAGGTCGACCTCAACAGCGCCCTGCGTCTGACCAATACCGATGAGCACCAGCTGGAAAACGCGCTGTTGAACCTGGTGATCAACGCCCGCGATGCGATGCCCGACGGCGGACGACTGCTGATTCAGACCGAGCTGGCCCACGTGGCTGTGCTGCATGATTCTCTGGCCCCCGGCGATTACGTGCGGCTGGGCGTGCAGGACACCGGCTGCGGCATGTCCGGGGAAGTCATCGCGCGGGCCTTCGATCCGTTCTTCACCACCAAACCGATCGGGCAGGGCACAGGACTTGGCCTGTCGATGGTCTACGGCTTCATCAACCAGACCGGGGGACAGGTGCTGATCGACAGCAGCGAGGGCCGCGGCACTCGGGTCGACCTGTACCTGCCGTGTCATTTCCAGCCTGTCGAGCGCCAGGCGGTGGCCGACGACAGCGTCGATCCGCCCCGTGCGGTCCAGGGCGAGCGCGTGCTGGTGGTCGAAGACGAGCCCGACGTCCGCATGCTCGTGGTCGATGTGCTGAGGGATCTGGGCTACACGGTCGAGGTGGCGTCCGACAGTCACACGGCGCTGCCCTTCATTCAGTCGCCGCAGCGCATCGATCTGCTGGTGACGGACGTCGGCCTGCCCGGGTTGAACGGTCGGCAGCTGGCTGAGATCGCGCGTCAGCATCGGCCTGGTCTGCGCGTTCTGTTCATTACCGGATACGCGCCAAACGCCGAAATTCGCGGGGATTTCCTCGATGAAGGCATGGACATGCTCACCAAACCCTTTTCCATCGATGCGCTGGCGCAACGTGTCAGAAGCCTGATCGAACCGGCCGCGCAAGGATGAGTTCGTTGGCCTGTCGATCGCTGCAGGTCCGGCATTGGCAGGTCATCGAGCGCCCGGGCAGGGCAGCCGAAATCGGTGACGTTGACGCGTTACTGATTTCTTCTATTAATAAAGCGCTTTTATAGTGAAAACCAATCGTCAGCATGAGCTTTGCCAATGAGCCCTCGTTGCCGATTGTGCGTAATATCCTTCACATCGATTTCGCAACGCAAAATTCCACAACCCTAAGGAGTTCCACCCGATGCCTATCATCAACAGCCAAGTAAAACCGTTCAAAGCTACTGCGTACAAGAACGGCAACTTCGTAGAAGTGTCGGACGCCGACCTGAAAGGCAAATGGTCTGTGGTGTTCTTCTACCCGGCTGACTTCACCTTCGTTTGCCCAACCGAGCTGGAAGACCTGGCTGACAACTACGACGCTTTCCAGAAGCTGGGCGTTGAAATCTACAGCGTTTCCACCGACACCCACTTTGCCCACGCTGCCTGGCACAACACTTCGCCAGCCA
>Ga0213834_100184_pt1 | contig 53021 bp, 52 predicted proteins | sample SWPTP12_FD_160580 | JGI IMG/M metagenome (GOLD analysis project Ga0213834, IMG submission 160580) | Coastal seawater microbial communities from Marineland, Florida, United States - SWP TP1 #2 | ecosystem: Environmental > Aquatic > Marine > Coastal | place: USA: Florida | collected 2016-08-06 | reverse complement strand
GGTTTTTGAATATAAGGCGTTGCAAATGTGTTATCTACAGCTACCAAAATATCTTTTCCTTTCACAGTATCAGCGACCATTTTGATGTCCACCAATTTCATTAATGGATTCGTTGGCGTTTCTAGCCAGATCAATTTTGTTTTATCTGTAATGACATTTTCTAGTTGCTCAACATTATCGAAACCGATGAACGTAAATTTCAGTTGGTATTTTTCGAATAATCTGGTGAACATTCTGTAAGATCCGCCGTAAAGATCATCAACTGCGATAACTTCATCACCTGGATTTAGCAACTTCAAAACACAATCGATCGCAGCCAAACCTGAACCGAAAGCCAAACCTCTAGCTCCGTTTTCGATGCTTGCCAAAGAATCTTCTAATGCTTGTCTCGTTGGGTTTGCACCTCTTGAATATTCGTAGCCAGAGATCAATTGTCCCGGACTCTTCTGTGCGAATGTTGATGTTAAAAATACGGGAACATTGACTGCGCCAGTCGTTGGCTCGTGCTGTTGCCCTCCGTGAATAACTTTTGTATTGAATTTCATACTTTTAATATTTTGTTTGAAGCTGGAAGTTGGAAGTTTTTTTAACATCCATCTTCCAACTTCCAGCATACTTTTTTTTACATTTTAATCGCCGATTTCACTGCAAATTCCTCAGCTACTTCTTCCAGCCAACCAGCAACATCTTCTTCGCCGGTTGCACGTAGATAAGTTTGTCCCAGAGAAACAATGATCTGGTGATAGAAACGTTTCATATGATCCACAGGCATATCTTTTGTCCAAAGATCGATTCTCAACGCTTCGGAAGTTTTCTCATCCCAAACTGAGATCATCACGGCTTTGGTTTCTTGGTTTTCTATGCCGCCGTCTTGTGCATTCCAAGTCATTTTTTCCGGAACGTGATTCTCGTCCAGTTCTATATCTACTGTAATTTTTGTTTTACGCATTGTTATATTAATTAAAAAAATTTAAAGTTAAAAAGCAGAATCAATTCTACTCGATTGTGTTTTTCTATTTTTATATATGATTATATTGACATTAATAATACAGAATAAAGCTGTCCCAAAACTTACAAGGTTATATCTATCTATTTCGAATATTAAAACCTTAGCCATCCAATAAATAGAGTAAGCTGAGGCTAAAAAACAAAATGCAAATAAAATATTATTGGTTTTAATTGATTTAAAGTATAGAATTATATTATATATCAAAATGAATATTATTGTTAAAAATAAAGGAAATAAAAAATTCATTAAAGTAAGTTTAGTACTGCTCTCAGGTCTTTGGTTTAAATAATTAAAGAAAAAATAAGCCAAAATTATATACCAGATTGAATACATTGAAAATAATAAAATTATCAATCTGAAAAATATCTTTTTAATTAAAGTCTCGTTCATCCCAATTATTTTAAAATTCTCCAACTTTCCTTACTTCGGTCTATATTCGGATCCGTTGAAAATTTCTGTTGCGTTCTTCTTCAAAAAAACGGGTAATTTTTCTTCTGGATGCGCTTTCAGATACTGTTTGCAAATCTGCCAGCCTATCCAAATGGCAATCTGCGGAGAACTTTCTCTGTCTACTTCTGTATAGAATTTCGAAAAAGGCCCGGGCGTGATAAAACGTTCGGACAGATCTGCATCTGCACTGAAAAGCAAATCGTTTTCCACGAAATAATTCCAGATATTCGGTTCATTGGCAACCGCCCAATCGTATTGTTCTTTGGAATAATTAATTTTCAGATGATTCGGAACATTCGGTAAAAATGCATCCTGCAGAATTTGAATTTTCCCCTGATAAACAATCTGATCAAGAAACTTCTGCTGTTCCAATTGTGCCGGAACCAGTCTTGCAGCGAAAAAAGCAGAAATTTTCGGAACGAGATTATCCGGGTTCATCGATTTTTGAAAATAAAGATCAAGTCCTCTGTAATTCTTATTTCCATCCCCCATAAATCCAGTAATATCAACGAAAAGCATATTTTCATCTTCTCTCAAAAAAATCGGATCGGTCACATTTCTGGGATCGACGACCGACGAGTAAAGATAAATATGTGGCGGCTGAAATTTTGGAAAATAATTTTTGATATGTGAAAACAGATCAATCAGTTCTTTATCAAGCTTCGCTTTATTGATCTTGGAAATCGCTTCTTTATAGATGCGGACTTCCATTGTATCTTTTCTGCGATCACCGTAATCTGCGTCGGGAACAGAGCCCTGGAACCAAGGATATTTCTTTTTGAAATCTTCCAAACTGACCGATGAATTGTAGAATTCGCCGGAGAGATCTGTCACGTTTACTTTTTTGACAGGACTTTTGATCTCAACATCCCATCTGTTTTCGTTTTCCTTTTTACAGGCCGACAAACTGAAAACAATTATGGCCGAAAAAGAGATATATCGGAAAAACTTCATTATTTTTACATTAAGATTTTCGAATAGCAAAAATAAGAATTTTAAAGGATGAAGCTTCCAATTATTACCGAAAGATTGATTTTAAGAAAAATAACATCCGCAGATCTGGATGATTTATTTTTACTGGACAGCAATCCGGAAGTCGTAAAGTATGTGGGCATCAAACCTTTCACGAAGAAAGAAGAGACTTTACAGTTAATCGAAAGCCTTTTTTATCAATACGAAAAGAACGGAACCGGAAGACTGGCTGTCATCGAAAAAGAAAGCAACAAATTTACTGGCTGGAGCGGCATCAAACTTTTGACAGAGAAAGTCAATGGTTTCAAAAATGTTTACGAATTGGGCTACAGATTTCTCCCTGAATTCTGGGGAAAAGGCTATGCAACAGAATCAGCAAAAGCTTCACTGGATTTAGGATTTAATCAATTGAATGCTGATAAAATCTATGCTTACGCCGATGTGGAAAATCAATCTTCCAATCATATTCTCACTAAATTAGGTTTCGAAAATAAAGGCATTTTTGTTGATAAAGGCGACAATTGCTATTGGTACGAATTAGAAAAAAATAACAGAAAATAAAATAATGCAGACACAAAAAGTAATAGATCATATTGTCAATTGGTTAAAAGATTACGCAACCAAAGCAAACTCAAAAGGTTTAGTAGTGGGCGTTTCGGGAGGAATAGATTCTGCCGTCGTTTCTACTCTCGCAGCGAAAACAGGATTGCAGACTTTGGTTTTGGAAATGCCGATCCGTCAAAAAGCCGATCAGGTGGACAGAGCTCAGGATCATATCGATTTTCTTAAAGCCAATTTTCCAAATGTAGAAGGTTTCCGAGTAGATCTTACTCCGACTTTTGAAAGTTTCGAAAAAACAACGGAAGGTTATAAGGACGATTCGCCGAGCAAAAATCTGGCAGAAGCGAACACGAGATCAAGACTGAGAATGGTAACGCTTTATTATTACGGACAGATCAACGGACTTCTGGTGACCGGAACAGGAAATAAAGTGGAGGATTTTGGCGTAGGATTTTTCACAAAATACGGCGACGGCGGCGTAGACATCTCACCTATTGCCGATCTTTACAAAACTCAGGTTTATGACATTGCGAAAGAATTAGGAATTCTGGAAAGCATCCAAGTTGCAAAACCAACGGATGGACTTTGGGAAGTGGAAAGAACGGATGAAGACCAGATTGGTGCCACTTATCCGGAATTGGAATGGGCAATGGAACAGCAAAAAGCCGGAAAAACTGAAGCTGATTTTGACGGTCGCAAAAAAGAAGTAATGACCATCTACTTGAGATTCAACAGAGCGACGCAGCATAAGATGAATCCGATTCCGGTTTGTGAGATTCCGGCGGATTTGAAATAAATTTAGACATCAAAAATAAAATAATATGAAAATCAGAAATCTACTTGCAATATCAATCGGTTTGGTTTTTACATCAAGCTTATATTCTCAGGAAACAAAAACTGAAGAAGCAACTACTGCTGTACCCGTTGAAATCATTGACCGACTTAATATTCCAGGACCTTTAACATTCAATGAAAATGAATTTCTGCTAGCATTAAGCAAACAAAACTCTGCAACCTGGGCGCAGCAGCAATACATTATGAGAGATGATGTCCTGAGTAATTATAAGGAACTGATCAACATTTCTTATTTCGATAAAGAAATTGATATGGAAACTGCCATCAAACAAAAAGTGGAATTCGTTGAAAAAAGAAGATCCAAAGACAAATATTCTTTTGTAAATGTTACAGAAAGTCCAGATGGCAAAGAAATCATTGTAGATTATTTAACAACAGAAACACCAGCCGAGGGTGAACCTTATGCTGAATACAATCTTGACAGATTCAAAAACTTTGATGTCAACGGAAAGAAATCATTCATCATTTTCTCATATTCCAAAAGGCTTGCAGGAGATTTGAAATATGCAGCCAAATCTCTATCAAAAGAAAGAAACAAACTGATGGAAGCTGCAATCACAACGGCAATTCCGCCAGTGACTTACAAACCGACAGAAGTCGAAAAGAAGAAAAAATAATTTTTAAAAAGTCAGAAATCATCATTAATGAATGACGAATTTTACATCAAAAGATGTATCGAATTAGCTCAGAAAGCGCTTGGAAAAACCTACCCAAATCCTTTGGTTGGATCGGTCATTGTTCATAATGGCAGAATCATTGGCGAAGGTTTTCACAAAAAAGCAGGCGAACCGCACGCAGAAATCAATGCCATTAATTCTATAAAAGAAGAAGACAAACATCTGATTCCCAAATCTACAATTTACGTTTCTTTGGAACCTTGCGCTCATTTTGGAAAAACGCCGCCTTGCGCTTTGAAAATAGTAGAACTTGGTTTCAAAAAAGTCGTGATTGGCGCAATGGACAGCCACGACAAAGTAAACGGCAAAGGAAAAAAAATCATTACAGACGCAGGAATAGAAGTCGTTTCCGGAATTTTGGAAGATGAATGCAGAAAACTCAACAAACGGTTTTTTACTTATCACGAAAAGAAAAGACCTTTCATTATTCTGAAATGGGCACAATCTGCTGATGGTTTTATGGATAAAGATTTCCAACCAACTCAAATTAGCAATTCTTTATCGAAGCAGTTTGTTCATCAAATGCGAAGTGAGGAACACGCTATTTTGGTTGGAAAAAAAACGGCGCTTCACGACAATCCAAGTTTGACTGTGAGAGAAATCAAAGGACGAAATCCCATTAGAATTTTGATTGATTTTAATCTTGATGTTCCGGAAAACTTTAAAATTTATAATGATGAAGTGGAAACGATAATTTTTAATTCAATTAAAGATTTAAAAAATAAACATCTGAAATTCATCAAAATAGAAAAAGAAAATTCATTAGATCAAATCTTGGAAAAACTGTATGAACTGCAAATCCAATCCGTGATCATTGAAGGCGGAAGATTTACTTTGCAGCAATTTATCGATCAAAATCTTTGGGATGAAACTCTTATTTTCAAAAATCCAAATTTGAATCTTGAAAACGGAACCAAAGCCCCGGATTTCAATTTCGTGCAGGAGAAAACTGAAAATTTGAGAGACACTCAGGTTTTATTTTTCAGGAATCAAAGTCTTGATTAATATCAGAATTATAAAAATCAACGCTCAGAAAAATTTCCGTAAATTCGCACCTTTAATATTGATTTTTAAATATTATGAAAAATCTGAGCGCCTCTACGAAAGGTTTGATTTTTTCTTTGCTGGCAATGGGACTTGCATTCGCTATTTACTTTTTGTTTTTGGCGAAAAAAAACTACTATCTTGTGGACAATCCTACGCCGGAAACGTTTTATTTTAAAATTAACAATGGTTCAGAAAATATCCTTTCCGCAGGTCAATATCTGAAAGTTGATCTTAATAAAGGAAAAAATAACATTCAGGTTTTTGATCAGAACAAAAGATTGATTTACGATTCCGCTTTCACAGTCAATAAAGTAAGAGGATTGATAAACATCACAAATAAAGACTATTACGTTAATAATCAATATTACGGATACGGCCTGAACAGAGATTCTTTGATCACAGCAAAACCGGGAATTGAGATCGATAAGAAGCATTATCTAGGCGATGTAAAGAAGATCAGTAAACTTTATATCGAAGATTTTTACTACAATCTGGACGAAGAGTATGACCGCGTCATCAAAAACGTAGCAAAAGTCGAAAGCCGCTCCAAGATCTTCAGAAAGCAGGATTTTATTAATTATTATAACAGTTACTACAAACAATAATTGATCATCGATAAATGATAATTGATTAATGAATAAATTAAACAACAACGAATTGGAACACAACAACGTAACACCATACAACTCCGAATACAGCAAAAAAAGTCAGGTTGAAGATATGTTTGACAATATTGCGCCAAAATATGATCTTCTGAACCACGTTTTATCTATGAAAATTGATGTGCTTTGGAGAAACAAATTGGTCAAAATGCTGGCTAAAGATCAGCCAAAACTGGTTTTGGATGTGGCCACAGGAACCGGAGATCTGGCAATTACGGTTCAAAAAGGAACTAATGCTGACGTGGTTGGGTTGGATCTTTCGCAGCAAATGCTGAACGTCGGAATTGAGAAAATCAGAAAGCAAAATCTGGACGGCAAGATCTCTATGCAGAAAGGCGATGCGGAACAACTTCCCTTTGAGGACAATAAATTCGATGGCGTTACCGTTGCATTTGGAGTAAGAAATTTTGAAAATCTGGAAAAAGGTTTATCAGAATTACGAAGAGTTGTGAAAGAGAACAAAAGTATTTATATCTTAGAATTCTCAAAAGTAGAAGGATTTCTTGGACCATTTTATATGTTTTATTTTAAAAATATATTGCCTGCGATCGGGCGTTTGGTTTCCAAGGACAACCGAGCTTACACGTATCTTCCGGATTCTGTGAATGCGTTTCCTTTTGGAGAAAAAATGAAAACAATTCTTCTGAACACAGGTTTCAAAAAAGTAGAATACACCAAATTGAGTTTAGGAATAGCCACCATTTATAAAGCTACGAAATAGAATGAAGCAGCGACTTATCAAGATTTTATCCTTTGCAGTACTTCTGAGCGGTAATTTACACGCCCAGACTTTTAACAATCTTTTCAGAACCAAAGACAGACAGGACAAAATGGAAGACTTTGATTTGAAAAAATTCAGTTTCGGATTTTATCTTGCTGCCAATAATTTTGATTACAAAATGAATTTGGATCCTAAGATTGGGATGGAAGGCAACAGAAGTCTTGTAGAATCGAAGTCAACATACAGTTTTGGAGCAGGACTGATTGGGAAAATGAGGCTGAATGAATTTTTAGATTTGAGAATTGAACCAGGCTTGCATTTTGTGCAAAGAGATTTGACTTTTAATACATTTGACCACGTCAATCAGTTATATCCAGGCGGTTTTCCACTTGCAGACGGAACTTCTGCAGAAGTCATTCTGGAACCTAGTGAAGAGCAAATTAAAAAAATAGTAAAATCTACCTATGTTGATATTCCGATTATGTTGGAAGTTCACGGTGACAGATGGTACAATTCGCGGCCTTACGCTGCTGCTGGTGTAAATTATCTGGTTAATTTACAATCGAATCAAACATCAACTGATGATAATCAGCAGAATATATTCCGAACCACGACTCATAACTTTGGATGGAGTGCAGAGATCGGGATACAGTTTTACTTCAGCCGATTCAAATTTACGCCGGCGATCCGCGGAACATTCTTTACGAATAATGAACTGGTAGCTGATAAGGAAACTACACCACCGTACTGGACGCCAGCGATTTCCACAATGCAGACCAGAGCTTTTATGCTTGTTTTGAAATTTGAATAAAATATAAATTGAGCTTTTTAAAGGCTCTTTTTTTTATGAATAATTTTAAGATAAGCTATTCGTAAATACTTTCATTCATAATAATTTTGATGATCGAATAGAAGTTAATTCATTATAAATCAAACAGAAGCAAGATCAATCTCACAAAAGAGAAATATCGTGTTAAATCATCATTAATTTTTCCTATTTTTGTAAAAGTTAGAATTTAATTCTGGTTATGCTAGGCGAATTAGAAAACAACTTTTCTGTTTTAGAAAAAAAGATTCTCAATCTTTATAAAAAGTTTAAGAATCTTTCGGAGAAACACGCAGAAACTTCTGAGGAGCTACAGAAATTGAGGGAAGATTACATGGAGGAGAAACGCAGAAACCAGATCTTAGCAGAAGAAAACAAAGAATTAAAACTTTATTCAGCAATATCCGGAAACGCAGAACACAACCGACTGATGAAAAATCACATCAACAGATTGGTAAAAGAAATAGATATGTGCGTTTCTGAATTACAAAACACCGGCTTATAACTATGGATTTCAGAAGAATAACTATAAATATTGCCGGACGAAACTATCCGCTGAATGTGCCAGCAGCCGAGGAAGAGACCCTTCGGAAAGTCGGTAAGCAGATAGAAACGATGATTAAGGACTTCGAAGCCAGTTTCGACGTGAGGGACAAGCAGGATGCACTTGCGATGTGTGTTTTGAAACTCGGAACCAACGCAGAAGTTTATTCTTTAAATAATGAGAAAAATATAAAAAATACAAACGAGCGCGTGAGTAAAATCAATGCACTCCTTGAGCAATTGGAAAAGTAAAATTTTTCAAATTACAAGCTGCCTACAATAGTTCTAACACAAAGAAGTAAACTCAACAATTAAAAATTACCGGACGAAAGTTCATTCGATGGCGTGCTGCCTTGCGCAGATTACAGAGAATGAAAATCAGTTCAAATCGTGTTTTTATGGAGTTTACTCTATATCTGAACTGTTGTAGGTTTTTTTATTTAAGATGGAGGATGGAAGAATGGAGGCAGGAAGTTTAGTTTAGACGGTAACATCCATCTTCCCACTTCAGACTTCCAACAATTAAGAGAGACAATTAAAACTCAATATATATATAAATTTATGGACACAATTACCATTATTATCGGTGTCGTTGCACTTATCGTAGGAGCGGTTGCAGGACTTTTCTTCGGAAAAAGTTCCCTTAACACAAAAGCGCAGTACGTAGTAGAAGATGCTAAAAAGACAGCCGAAAACATTATAGAAAAAGCCAATGTACAAGCAGAAGCTGTAAGAAAGGAGAAACACCTCCAGGCAAAAGAAAAATTCCTTGAACTGAAATCCCAACACGATGCAGACATCCAGTCAAGAGAAAGAAAAATGCAGGAAGCGGAAAAACGTACGAAAGACAAGGAAAACAAACTGAACGACGAGCTCAGCAAAGCCGGAAAACTGGAAAAAGATCTTGAAAGACAAGTTGGCGATTACAACAAAAAACTGGAAGTTGTTCAGAAAAAACAACAGGATCTGGAAGCTGCAACAGCTCAGAAAGTAGAAATGCTGGAGAAAATATCCAACTACTCTGCAGAAGAAGCTAAGTCCGAATTGGTAGAATCTTTGAAAGCCGAAGCTAAAACAAAGGCATCAGCACACGTTCAAAGCATTATGGAAGAAGCGCAGTTGAATGCGAAAAATGAAGCGAGAAAAATCATCATCCAAACCATTCAGAGAATTGGAACAGAACAAGCGGTAGAAAACTCAGTTTCTGTGTTTAATATCGAATCAGACGAAATCAAAGGTAGAATTATTGGGCGTGAAGGTAGAAATATCCGAGCGTTGGAAGCTGCAACAGGCGTTGAGATCATCGTTGATGATACGCCGGAGGCCATTCTTCTTTCTTGTTTCGACCCTGTGAGAAGAGAGATTGCGAGATTGTCACTTCACAGATTGGTTACGGATGGTAGAATCCACCCTGCAAGAATCGAGGAAGTGGTAGAAAAAACAAGAAAACAAATCGAGGAAGAAATCATCGAAGTTGGTAAGAGAACCATCATCGACCTTGGAATCCACGGTCTTCACCCGGAATTGGTAAAAGTTGTGGGTAGAATGAAATTCCGTTCTTCTTATGGTCAAAACCTTCTTCAGCACTCCAGAGAAGTTGCAAACATTGCAGCAACTATGGCCGCAGAATTAGGATTAAATGTAAAACTTGCTAAGAGAGCAGGATTACTACACGATATTGGGAAAGTTCCTGAGCAGGAATCAGAATTGCCACACGCACTTCTTGGAATGCAATGGGCTGAGAAATACGGCGAAAATGCTGAAGTAATCAACGCCATCGGAGCTCACCACGATGAGATCGAAATGACTTCTCTCCTATCGCCAATCATCCAGGTTGCCGATGCAATCTCCGGAGCAAGACCAGGCGCAAGAAGACAAGTCTTGGAATCTTATATCCAAAGGCTGAAAGATCTTGAAGCGGCTGCGTTAAGTTTCGACGGCGTTTCCAGTGCTTATGCTATCCAAGCTGGTAGAGAGCTTAGAGTAATGGTAGAAAGTGGAAAAGTGAATGACGAAAATGCTCATCAACTGTCTTATGACATCTCTGAAAAAATCCAGAATGAATTGACTTACCCAGGACAAGTAAGAGTAACTGTTATCAGAGAAACGAGATCTGTAAATATCGCTAGGTAATTTTCAGTTTGATATAATAAGAAAGGCTTCCAGATTTTGGAAGCCTTTTGTTTGTTTATAATTTTGGTGGTTTTGGAAGTTTCTCTTGTAGTAGATCTTTCGAAAATTCAATTGAATCTATCTCCTTAAATTTTTCATATTTCAATTTTTCCAGCATCTCAAAAATAAAACGTTGCTTCTCACTTAATGAAAAATAATAAAATCGATATTTATCTTTCTCATTACAGAAATTATATTCTATCTGATATGCTCCTTCATCAGCGATAGACTCAAAGGCTACCCTTTTATCCTTCGAAAAATTACTACTTATCAAAGCTTGATATTCCATAAAATCAATTTTTGAATCTGATTTGTAATATCTATACTTTCCTGTATGATAGTCATAATTATCTGAATTAATATTCATTACTTCTTGACACAAATAAAAATAATTATCAGACATAATTTTTATTCCAAATCGTGCCTTCTTTGGATCCATTTCCATTCCACTTGTAAGTTCTATATATCGAATTTCATCTTTAGAACAAGAAGAAAATAAAATTAAAAACAAAAAAATTGAGAATCTTGAAGTCATAGTTATGTCGATTAAGAAGACCTATTCCACTGCCACAGAATCATCGCCTCTCCCATCAGCAACAGCGTGAACGGTTTTGTTGTCATCTACAAGGATCATTTCCGTTCTTCCGATCTGCTTGATTTTTTCGAATTTGTAATTCTTTTGTTCCAAAGCTTTGATTGTAGTTTCAGGAAAATTAGTTTCAACTTTTACATTTTCTGGCAGCCACTGGTGGTGGAATTTTGGAGCATTAACAGAGAAATTGGCGTTTTGTTTAAAATCAATCACACCCACAATTGCCTGAAAAACTGAGGTCGGAATGGTTGTTCCGCCGGGTGTTCCCACCACAATTTTAATTTTATTGTCCTTCAAAACCAATGTCGGTGTCATCGAGGAAAGCATCCTTTTTCCGGGTTCAATTTTGTTGGCTTCTCCGCCCACTGCGCCGAACATATTCGGAACGCCTGGTTTGATGGAGAAATCGTCCATTTCGTTGTTTAGGAAAAATCCTGCGCCGGAGACTACAGTTTTGCTTCCGTAGAGTCCGTTCAGCGTCGTGGTTACGGAAACGGCGTTCCCAAATTTATCCAGGATGGAAACCTGAGTCGTTTCTGTACTTTCTTTTTGGTTTGGATTAATGATATTCCCAACATCTTTGCTTGGTGTTGCCTGTTTTGGATTGAAAGATTTCCAACGGTTTTTGAGATATTCATCGGAGATCAGCATTTCGGTTTTATCCTGGATAAAGTCCGGATCACCCATATATTCTGCCCTGTCGGCAAAGGCTCTTCTTTCGGCTTCTACCATTATCTGAACCGCTTCAGCTGAATTCTGCTGGTATTTGGACAGATCTTCGAACGCTGACATCTTTAACATCTGAGCCAGCAAAGTGCCGCCACTGGATGGCAATGGCATCGCAACTATCTGATGACCTTTGTAATCGAAGACCAAAGGTTTTCTTTCTTTTGTTTTATAATTTTTAAGATCTTGTGATTGGATGATTCCGTTTCCTAATTTCATTTCGGCGAGGATTAAATCGGCTGTTTTGCCTTGGTAAAATTCTTTCTCGCCACCTTTCTGAATTCGTTTTAAAGTCTCAGCCAATTCTTTTTGGATGAGCAAGTCTCCGATTTTCCAGTCTTGATCTCTTACGAAGACTGTTTTGTTTCTGTTATTTTTAAGAAATTCAGCTTTATGTGAATTTAATAGTCCTGCTTCCTGTTCGGTGATTGCAAAGCCTTTTTCTGCCAGGTCAATGGCTGGTTCAATTAATTTAGCAAATGGAAGTTTTGCATATTTCAAGGTTTCGAACATTCCTGAAATACTTCCGGGAACCCCCACTGCCAATCGGCCATATTGGGAAAGATCCGTGTTTGCATTGCCCTGCTTGTCCCAATACATATCGAAAGATGCTTTTGAAGGGGCAGTTTCACGATAATCCAAAGCGATTTTTTTCCCTTCCGCCGTTGTAGCAACTAGAAATCCACCACCACCGATATTTCCGGCCTGAGGATAAACGACCGCTAAAGCCAGCTGAGTTGCAATCACTGCATCGAAGGCATTTCCACCTTGTTTGAAGATTTTTGCTCCTGCTTCACTTGCTAATGGATGTGCAGAAACTACGACGCCTTTGTTTTTAACTTTGACTTCTTTGATGATGTTGATGTCTGTATATTGCGCAGAAACTGTTATAGATAGAAGTAAAGCTGCGTACAGTATTTTTTTCATATTGATATTTTATTATAATTAACCACCCCGAATTTCCAAATTATTTTGAAAATTTGCCCATCCATTGGAGTGAAATTTTGAGTTGGTGGAATTTTATTCTATGATGATATGTAAACTGTCTAATAATCCTGCGAGATTATCTTTTGCAAATTTGGTTTTTTTGAGTTGATTTTTACTTGGATCGATGGAAAAATTGATGGCATTTTTGAGATTGGCATTGTCTAAGATCGTTCTGTCAAAAACTGCATCAGTTAGATTTGAATGATCGAAAAATGAATTAGAAAGGTTGGTTTCTGTAAAATCCACTTCTTTTAAACTGGAATTTTTGAAAGTTGTTTTTCTTAGATCCAATTGATAAAATGACGAATGATCCAAAATACAATCTTCAAATTTGAAAGATATATTAAAAGAATGCGCATCCTCAAAATTAAGGCCGATCATCTTGCAGTTTTTGAAAACCACATCGCGAAAAGCAGTCTGATGAATCTTTGCATTGCTGAAATCACAATCTTTGAAGTCACAATCTGAGAATTTGTAATCTGATAAATCCTGATTCGCAAAATTGCATTCGGTAAAAATACAGTTTTCGTAATCCGCTTTTTCAAACTTTTCCGTGCTGATTTTCGTGAATTGTTGGTCGGAGAAATAGTTCATTGGTCTTGAAATAGAAATTAATGTTTTTCTTCATTTTTGGCTTTGAAACGAACTGTAAAAAGTCCTATTTTAGACCTTTCGAAAAAACAGATAAATTTACTGAATAGTTTGATGAAGCCGAAATTCTTACATGGAAAATTCTAAAAAAGTTTTAATTATCACCTATTATTGGCCGCCTGCTGGTGGACCCGGCGTCCAGCGTTGGCTGAAGTTTGCAAAATATCTTCCCGAATTTGGCTGGGAACCGATCATTTACACACCAGAAAATCCGAGTTATCCTTTGGTGGATGAGACTTTGACCAAAGAAGTTCCGCAAGATCTGAAAATCGTGAAAACAAATATTTGGGAGCCTTATCAGATCGCAGAAAAATTCAGTAAGAGCAATAAGAAATTCAAAGGTGGTCAGTTTGATGTTGGGAAGAATCAGTCTTTTGTTTCGAAGCTGTCGATTTTCATTCGAGGAAATTTTTTCATTCCAGATGCCAGGAAATTTTGGGTCAAGCCCTCTATTAAATTTTTGAAGGATTATTTGAAGGAAAATCATATAGATACGATTGTCACGACTGGTCCGCCACACAGTTTGCACTTGATCGGACTTGGACTGAAAAAGGAATTGCCAGATCTGAAATGGATCGCTGATTTCCGTGATCCGTGGACAGAGATCTCGTATTACAAACATTTGAAACTGACTTCCGGTTCGGACAGAAAACACAGGCAACTTGAAAAATCGGTTTTTGAAAATGCTGATCTAACACTCGCAACAAGCTACACAGACGCAGAGAATTTCAGGAAAAATGGAGCGAATGCTTTTTGTGTGACGAATGGGTTTGATGTAAAAAAGTTGGAGCGTGGGAGTGTTGGAGAGTTGGAGAGTTCACGTAGCGAGAGTATTGGAACTCTAAAACCCTTGAACTCTAAAACCCTCAAACCCAAATTCACTTTGAGTTATGTTGGCGTACTTGAACAATTGAGGAATCCGGAGAATCTTTGGAAAGCTTTGATTACGCTTTGTGAAAAACATCGGGATTTTGCTGAAGATTTTGAATTGAAATTTGTCGGACGAGTGGATGATAAAATTCTGAATGAAATTGAGAATTCTGTTTTGAAAAATAATATCCGGAATCTTGGCTATTTGGCGCACGACGAATCTGTGAAGGAGATGGAAAATTCTGATCTGCTTCTGATCACCAATTTTCCTAGTGAAAGTTCGAAAGGAATTATTCCAGGAAAGCTGTTTGAATATCTGGCGACCGGAAAGAAAATCATTTCGTTTGGACCGAAAGATGCAGATGTGGAAACAATTCTCACCAAAACGAACGCGGGAAAACATTTTGATTATTCTGAAAGTTTGGAAATCCAGAGTTTTATATTTTCACTGTATGAGGATTGGAAAAGTGGAAAATCGATTCAAAATTCTGCTGATATCAATGAGTTTAGCCGAAGGGAGCTGACAAAGAAACTGGCGGTGAAGCTGGAGGATTTGAGAGTTTGAGAATTGGAGAGCTGGAGAGTTTGAGAGTTTGAGAGTTTTCAGATTCGAAAGCTTTTTGGTTTAGGGAAACTTCAATCTGTTGCAAAACATTCAACTTTGCGCAGCGCGTGAGGGATGGTAGTGGTTATCCTTTTTATTTTTTTGTGCTGAAACAAAATCCGGAAAGGTAATCTTCTGAAAAAATAAAAAGATATGAGCGGACAGCCCGGCCCGAGCGGAGACCCATCGTGAATCTTCGGACGATACCTGCTGGCGAGGGACACGCCAAAATTATTTTAAAACTTAATTGTTGGCACAAAATTTTCTAGTACCTTGAGTAATTAATATTAACATAAAAAAAATTACAAAATGGGAAATAAAACAAATGGCCTTTTGGCATTGTTAGGCGTTGGAGCTTTGGCTTGGTGGAAATACAAAAAGTCTTCTCCGGAGGATCAGCAAAAGGTAAAAGACACCTTCAATAACGCTAAAGAGAATCTGACGAAATTTGGAAACGATTTGAAAGATAAAGCAACTCAAACAGCAGAACAATTGAAAGAAAGAGCTGGAGAAACAGCCGATCAGTTCAAAAATAAAGCTGAAGAAGTAAAGACAGACGTTCAGAATGCTGCACAATAAAACAAAAACCGTCTCAGTAAAATGAGACGGTTTTTTTGTGCAAATTTTTAATGGTAGGCTTTGGCTGGCTCTACTTCATTTTTGGACGGCAGATTCATCAAAACGATGGCGAATAAGATCAATGCGATCCCGAGCCACTGGACGAGAATCACTTTTTCGTTCAATAACATAAAAGCCATCGTGACGGAAACCGGAAGTTCCAAAGATGAGATGATGCTTCCCAATCCCAAACCTGCTTTCGGGAAACCAATGTTGAACAAAATCGGTGGAATGATGGTTCCAAACAATGCCAAAACAAATCCGTAAGTCCAGAAAATTGAATAATCAAAAGAACGGATATGTTGTGTATTATCCGTAAAATTGAGGTAGAAAGATCTCAGTCCTTCAAAATGCAAAGGTCCGATCTGAGCGAAGAATAAAAATAACATTACAACTGCCAAACCGCCTGTCAGCATCGTCATACTTTTCCTCAGAACTGGTAAATGCGTTGCGATTGTATTTGAGGTAAACATTGTCATTGTAAAAGATGCTGCTGCCAGAACACCCCAAAAGATGCCGTGCCAGTCGATTTCTACTTCCATATTGATCAGGTTGGTTGCTAGGACTGTACCTGTCAAAACGATGATTACCGCAACAATTTTTCTTGCATTCGGGAATTTTTTGGCGATGAAACTTTCCACCACAACGCTGAACCAAACAGATTGCATCAACAAAACGATGGCGATGGAAACATTGATATATTGAACCGCGATGTAATAAAACAAACTGGTGAAACCCATAGATGTTCCGGCGAGCATCAGCATTCTGATCTCTTTGGAATTTGGTTTTGATAAAGGTTTTTTGGAGGTTTTTGTCTGGATTAAATTTAAAATTAATAATCCTAAAAATCCTAAGACAAACTGCGCTGTTGTGACCTCCGAAGTGGTAAATCCATCTTTGTAAGACATCTTTACAAACGTCGCCAGCATTCCGTAAATACTTGCTCCGATCCCTACAAATAAGACGCCTTTTAATATATTTCTTTTCTCCATAACTATTTTTGAGCCGGCAAAAATACGATTAAAAAAATAGCTGAGGAATTTTGGAATCATTAAGATAGTTGAAAAACTTATCATTTAATCAAAAAAAAACCGCTTCGGAATTGCGAAACGGTTGTAATTTTTAGTCTTTTATCACTTTACTTTGATTTTTGCTTCCATCTTTATAATCGATGGTCAAAATATAAGTTCCTTTTTTGAGCTCCGATAATTTGAGTTCTCTCGAAACATCATAGATTGTTTTGATTTGTCTTCCAGAGAAATCTGAGACCGTAATCGATTTTACAGTCTCAGCATTATCTATATGGACAACCTCTTTGAAAGGATTTGGATAAAACTTAGTTTCCTTCTTAGCTAAATCTGACGTGCCTAAAGTTGCCTGCGACATCACAAACTCATCCAGAATCACATTGTAATCTCCTGACATCCACTGCCCGGAAACTCTGAATCTGAAATCTGATCCAGCCGGAACTGTACCTTGAGGAAGAGAAAACGCCACTGTCTGGCAAGAAACCACAGAAGTCAAATTGATGGTTTGAAGGGTTTGAAAGCTTGTACCGCCATCAATAGAATACTCCACTTTCAAAGTTCCGTTCACTGAACCACCGCTGTAGATATGTGTTTTGTATCGTAAAGAAATATCCAGTTTTCCACCTGTTGAAGCTGTTGAAGCGTAAGTTGTTGAACCAACCATTCCACCGCTCCAGAAATTTCTTGTCAATCCGTAAGATCCTACACAAGGCGAAATCACAGCGCTTCTGAAAAATGAAACATTGGTAAAACCAGGATAAGTTGTGTTTTCAAAGCCTTGATTCACATTGATCTGAGCTGACGAAAACAATGAGGTAATCAAACCTGCAAATAGTAATTTTTTTTTCATTTATTTAAATATGTTAAATTAAAAAGCCACCCGAAATAATTCGGGTGGCTAATTTATTAAAAAAATTAAGAATTAGGGAATATTAGTTTCCTTCTTCCATTTTTCTTTTCAATTCTGCCAATACATCGATATCACCAAGTGTTGATTTTTCTTCGTTGTTAGAAGAAGATGATGTGTTGCTGTTGTTGTTAGATCTGTTTGAGTTATCTCTTACATTCTTTTTCTCTTCGTCTCTGAAGATTCCTGTATGAGAAACTACTACTCTTTTGAATTCTTTATTGAATTCAATCACTTTGAATTGAGCTTCGTCACCTTTTTTGATTTTAGATCCGTCTTCCTTCTCTAATAATCTTGATGGGCAGAACGCTTCAACTTCTACATCTTCGAACTGGATAGATGCACCTTTGTCGTGTACTTCAGTCGCTTTTCCAGCATGTACAGTTCCTTCAGCGTATTTAGTTTCGAATTTATCCCAAGGGTTTTCAGTCAATTGTTTGTGACCTAGAGACAATCTTCTTGCTTGCGTATCAAGTTCTAATACGATAACGTCTAATTTATCTCCAACTGCACAGAACTCAGATGGGTGCTTGATCTTCTTAGTCCAAGAAAGGTCTGAGATATAGATCAATCCATCGATTCCTTCTTCTAATTCTACGAATACTCCGAAGTTTGTAAAGTTTCTTACAGTTCCAACGTGCTGAGAACCTACCGGATACTTAGCTTCGATATTTTCCCAAGGATCTTTGTTCAATTGCTTGATACCTAGAGAGATCTTTCTATCCTCTCTATCCAAAGTCAATACTTCTGCTTCTACCTCATCACCTACTTTCACGAAATCTCCTGCACTTCTCAAGTGAGTAGACCAAGACATTTCAGAAACGTGGATCAATCCTTCTACACCTGGAGCGATCTCTACGAATGCACCATAGTCAGCAAGAACTACTACTTTTCCTTTTACTTTGTCACCAACTTTAAGGTCAGCAGAAAGAGCATCCCAAGGATGAGCCTCTAATTGCTTCATACCCAATTGGATTCTGGTTTTCTCATCATCAAAATCAAGGATAACAACTTTTACAGTCTGTCCGTCTTCCAGGATTTCAGATGGGTGGTTCACTCTAGACCAAGAAAGGTCTGTAATGTGGATCAATCCGTCAACACCTCCAAGATCTACGAATACACCGTAAGAAGTAATATTTTTAACAGTTCCTTCAAGAACCTGTCCTTTTTCTAATTGACCGATGATCTCTCTCTTCTGTCCTTCAAGATCCGCTTCGATAAGCGCTTTGTGAGATACAACCACGTTTTTGAACTCAGGGTTGATTTTCACAACTTTGAACTCCATAGTTTTACCTACGAACTGATCGTAATCTTTGATCGGCTTCACGTCGATCTGAGAACCTGGCAAGAATGCCTCGATTCCGTGAACATCAACGATCATACCTCCTTTAGTTCTGGATTTTACAAAACCGTTTACGATCTCTCCAGTTTCGTGAAGCTCGTTTACTCTATCCCAAGCTTTAAGCGTTCTGGCTTTTCTGTGAGATAACTGTAACTGTCCAGTTTTGTCCTCTCTTCTGTCTACCATTACTTCAACTTCATCGCCTACTTTAAGACCTTGGTTGTAACGGAATTCGTTTAGAGAGATCACACCTTCAGATTTGAAGTTGATATCTACGATCGCCTCTTTATCAGTCAATCTTACCACTTTCCCGATGATCACATCGTTGTCTGCAAGATTGTTTAGAGAACCGTTATAGATTTCTTCCAATTCTTTCTTCTCGCTTCTGTCTTCTGCGTTAAGACCTGACTCGAAAGAATCCCAATCAAATTGTTCTGGTGCTACGTTTTGGTTCAATAGAACCTCTGCTGAATTTGTCTCTTTTGACATTTTCTAAAAAATTTGTATTCCTAATTTACTCAGACTTTGGCTTTGCTGTGACTCCTGAAAAATATGGAAGATGTTAATTGTTAATGTTTTACTTCGCCGAAAGTGCGTTCACAAAAGTGGTGCAAAATTAAGAAAAATATTTGAAACCAACAATATTTCACAAGAAGTTCAATAAACCCATAATCACCTGATAATCAATTCATAATTAAACAAATCATTAGAAGCTTAATCCCGCTATCCACTATTACTCCTCGCGCCAAAGCTTTTCCCATCGCCTGCTGTGGGGTAACCGTTACTATCGGGGCTATGGGTTTGGTATTTCTTATTAATAGACAACACAATTTAGAACTTTCAACCATCTTCCAAATCTCTTATCTTTGCAAAATGGAATTACAACCGATTTTTGAAAAACTGCAGATCCAGGATATGAATCAAATGCAGAAATCTACGTACACTGCTTCCGAAAACGAAACCGATATTGTTCTATTGTCGCCAACAGGTTCTGGGAAAACTTTGGCTTTCTTGTTTCCAGTTCTTAGAAATTTGAAATCTGATGTTAAAGGAATTCAGGCTTTGATATTGGTTCCCGCAAGAGAATTAGCTTTGCAAATTGAGCAGGTTTTCAAATCGATGGGAACGGATTTCAAAGTTTCCATCGCTTATGGTGGTCACGACAAAAAAATCGAGGTTAATAATCTGATAGAAGCTCCAGCAGTTCTGATTGGAACGCCCGGAAGAATTGCTTACCATTTGAAAAACGAAAACTTCGATCCTGAAACTATTAAAACTTTGGTTTTGGACGAGTTCGACAAAGCTTTAGAATTGGGCTTTCAGGAAGATATGGAATATATTATTGGCTCGCTAACAGGTCTTAATCAACGTATTTTGACTTCTGCAACTGTGATGGACAACATCCCGAGATTTGTAGAATTGGACAACGAAAAGAAAATCAATTTCCTCAAAGAAAACGAGTCAAAACCAAACATCCAACTTCGAAAAGTGATGACAACTTCCGAAGATAAACTGAACACTTTATTCCAATTGATCTGCAAAATCGGAAACAAAAGAACTTTGATCTTCTGCAATCACAGAGATGCTGTTGATAGAATCTCAGAATTATTACGAGAAAAAGGAATCCAGAGAGAAACCTTCCACGGCGGAATGGAACAGGACGAGCGTGAACGTGCTTTGCTGAAATTCAGAAATGACTCGGCGAGAATATTGATCACAACAGATCTGGCTTCCAGAGGTTTGGATGTTCCCGAAGTGGAATCCATCGTGCATTATCAATTGCCTCCGAAAGAAGACGCTTTCATCCACAGAAACGGACGTACGGCGAGGATGAATGCCAAAGGTTTTGCTTATTTAATTATGACCGAGGACGAAAATTTCCCTTTCATCAAAAGCAATACACCTGAAGAAAACGTTTCGGAAAGCAACCGAGTTCCAGAGAGAACTCCAAACCAAACGATCTACATAAGTGCAGGAAAAAAAGATAAGGTCAATAAAGTGGACATCGTAGGTTACCTCATCAAAAAAGGAGAACTTGAAAAAGACGACATCGGTCTGATCGAAGTCAAGGACACGACTTCTTACGTTGCGGTCAATCGAAAAAAAACCATCGAACTTATGAAGAAATTAGCGAACGAAAAGTTAAAAGGCAAGAAAGTAAAGATAGAGATCGCTTATTAATAAGCGATCTCTTTTATTGGATTCCAGTAACATTCATCGGCAGAACGTAAACAGAATTTGAAGCCGTTATAAACAAAGTTGAATGTTCTTTTCCACCAAAAGTCACATTAGAGGTCCACTCTTCATCAATCGGAATATTGGTTAATTTTTCTCCTTTATTATTGAAAATCGTGACACCTTTTCCTGTTAAGTAAAGATTTCCTTGACTATCGAGCATCATTCCGTCTGATCCCATTTCGCAGAATAATTTCTTTTCAGAAAGTTTGCCTTCGCCTAAAATATTATAAAAATAAGTTTTTCCTGCATTGATATCGGAAACGTAAAGTTTCTTGAGCTTCTGACTACCCACAATTCCGTTAGGCTGGACAAAGGTTTCCAATTTTGTGATCGTTCCATTTTCATTTCGATAATAAAGATTGTTATCTGGAATTTCTACTTTAAAATTTTTCCAATAATCCCTTTCATACAAAGGATCCGTGAAATAGATGCCGCCAAATTTGTCAATCCAAAGGTCATTGGGACCATTTAGTCTTTTGCCTTCAAAACCTTTGGATATAATTTCGATTTCTTTATTTTTATTGATCTTCCAGATCTCGCCGTTGTCATCGGAACAAGTAATCAGATTGTCATTTTTATCGAAATAAGTTCCATTGGCGCGTCCGGTTTTATCTAGAAATAATTCAATTTTGTTGGTTTTCCAGTTCCAGAAATAGATCTTGTCATTCGGCTGATCTGTGAAATAGACATTTCCTTCTTTATCGGAAGCTGGACCTTCTGTAAAAGTAAATTGACTCGAAACTAAAGTCGGGGGAATGTCAAATAATTTTTCGCCTGCGTTTTGAACTTTACAATTCATTAAAACCAGCAAAATTGACAAATAACCGAGCTTCCAAAAACTTTTCATAGCGTAAAATTCTAAAGTTGCAAGGTACAATTTGTGTAAAAGAATTAAAAATAATTATCTTTGAAAATTCGAATTAAAGATGAAACTCAACCTTCCTGACAAACTCTACTACTCCATTGGCGAAGTCGCAAAAGCCTTCGACGTCAACACTTCCCTCATTCGTTACTGGGAGCAGGAATTTCCCATCATCAAACCGAAGAAAAATAAGAAAGGAAATCGTTATTTTACGCCTTCCGACATTGAGAACTTGAAGATCATTTATCATCTCGTCAAAGAAAAAGGTTACACTTTGGACGGCGCAAGAGTGGCTCTGACTACAAACACAAAAATCTCGGAAACCATCACTATCATTGACAGATTGGAATTCATCAAAGCGGAACTTTTGAAGCTTAAAAATTCTTTGAACGACTAATAAAAAATAAATTTAATTAATAATTAAATTTTGATTCATTTTATTTAACTTTGGTTAAAACATAAATGATGAATTCAAAATTACCTTTCCAAATCCGGAAAAGGCAGCTTCTCAGCCTTGCTATATTCGGAATTCTCATTTTTATTTCTCAAGTTGCATTTTCTTATTACAAAAAGAATCAACATTACGAAAAGCCTGTTATTACTTTCATTTCGGGATCAGCGTCGACTGCAAAACCTGAAATTATTCTGTCGGAATTTGATCCAAATGAACTCGATGAAAATCAGTGGAAAAATCTTGGATTTTCGGATAAACAAATCAAAACTATTCTGAAATATAAAGAAGTTGTTGGCGGAAATTTCAGTTCCAAAGAGCAGTTCAAAAAGTGTTATGCCGTTTCTCCAGAAAAATATGAGGACTTAAAAAATTACATTCTTCTTCCTGAAACTAAAGCTGAAGCGAAAAATCAGAACTTCAATTACAAAACATTTGAAAAGAAAAAACTCAATATCAGAGGGAAATTCAATCCGGATTTATATTCAAAAAAGGATTGGAAAAATCTTGGTTTCTCTGAAAAACAAGCCGCTGCAATTTTGAAGTATAAAAATTATCTCGGCGGAAGTTTTATCAGTAAAGAAAAGCTAAAGGAATGCTTTATCATTAATGATGAACAGTTTTCCCAAATGTCGCCATACTTAATATTACAAACTAAAACACCGGAAACTTTAGCAAACAAATTTGAGAAAAAGAAAGAAAAAGAATCGGTGAAAATCAATCAATATTTTGACCCGAATACTTTAAATACTGAACAATGGCAAACTCTAGGTTTTTCTGAAAAGCAGGCGAATGTTATTGTCAATTATCGTGACAGAAATCTGCGAGGAAGTTTTAAATCTCTAGAAGACATTCAAAAATGTTTTGTTATTTCTGCTGAGAAATTTGAGGAAATGAAACCCTGGATTAGACTTTCTGTTCCGGAAAAGGCTAAACCAACTGAAGAGAAAACAATCGTCTCAGAAAAAACTGACTTCTCTAAAATTAATCTTAATCAAATCACTTTCAAACAATTACAGGAATTTGGATTTACAGAAAAAGATGCTGCCGGAATACTGGCTTTCCGAAAAAAACTAGGCGGTTTTATTACTAAAAATCAACTGTTAGAAACTTATGAAATCGAGAGAGCAATGGGCGAAAAACTGATTTATACAGCGAAACTTGACAATTCGAATGTTGCAAAATACACACTGGCAACTGCACCAGAAGACTGGCTGAAAAAACATCCTTACTTCCGATATTCCGCCGACAGAATCATTTATTACCGAATCACAAATCCGGACGACAAAAAAATCTGGAAATTCCTGAAATTAAAACCTGAATATGAGGAAAAAATGAGACTTTACATTATAAGTGATAAATAATAAATTATAATTGATAATTATAAAAATCTCGCAGATTTAACAAATTTAGCAGATTTTTCATTTTCAATATCAACCAAATTTTCTAAATCTGCTAAAGATAAATGGTTTTTAATTTGATAAAAATCACTCAAATGTCTTGCTGGAATCTTCCAATAGATTATTAAGTTCTTTCATTTCAGTGGCTGTAAGATCGCGCCATTTTCCGACTGGTAGATCCAGTTTGATGTTCATAATTCGTACCCTTTTCAGCTTCTTTACTTCATAATCCAGATGCTCGCACATTCTTCGGATTTGACGATTGAGACCTTGTGTGAGGACGATTCGGAAATTCATCGTATCGATTTTTTCGACCTCGCATTTTTTAGTCACCGTATCGAGGATTGGAACGCCGCTTCTCATTTTTTTCAGAAACTGCTCGGTAATCGGTTTGTTGACTCTCACGATATATTCTTTCTCGTGGTTGTTTCTTGCCCGTAAAATCTTATTAACAATGTCACCGTCTGATGTCAGAAGAATTAAACCTTCACTCGGTTTGTCCAGTCTTCCAATGGGAAAAATACGTTTTGGATGGTTGATATATTCGATGATGTTATCATTTTCCCGCTTTGTATCGGTTGTACAAACAATTCCGACAGGTTTGTTGAAGGCAATGTAAACAAATTCCTCCTCAGCTTTTTTGATGGTTTTTCCGTCTACCAAAATTTCGTCATCGTCCGAAACTTTCGTTCCCATTTCGGGAATGACACCGTTGATTGTGATTCTGCCTTCTTCCAAAAGCTTATCTGCTGCTCTTCTGGAACAGAAACCGACTTCTGATAAATATTTGTTGATTCTGATTTTTTCCATTTTTAATAATTAAGAATAAAATTAATCCTCTTCGTAAACAGTATATTCTTGTTACTGAAAATTATTGCACTTACAGAAAGTCCTATGAAGTAAGCATTGGAAACATTGGAATTGTAACGGTAAATAAATAATCCACCTTCCTGAATCAACCTTTTTGAGAAAGATTCCTGATAGCCTAATTTACCTCCAAAATAATGCGTGTTGCTGATATTAGAATTGTTAAACTGTCTTCCATACTCAAATTCCACAACTAACTTTCCTTCATCTTTTCCAATGATAAATTTTGGCTGAATCGTCCAATTCAGAAGATGCAGATTGTCGCTTACGTAATTATATTTCAGTCCCGTTCCAAGAGCGAAAAAAGGCAGAAGATGATAACCGCCAACAACCCCGATTCCATAAGTAAAATCGTTGGGGAGATAAGGCCCAACATTTTCCTGATAATAAGGTGAATCCCGATTCTGATTTTCCTTAATTGAATTTCCAAGATTATATCCAATCTGCACATTCGGGCTGATGTAAAATCCCATTGTTTTGCTTTTATTTCCTTCTGATTGTCCAAATACAGAAACTGAAAACATCAGGCTTAAAAGAAGTAGATTTTTTTTCATCAATGTACTATTCTGAAATTTTAAAATCATCGTTAATGAAATCTGAGCTTGCATTTTCCACAGAATAATCGCCGATTTTTGTCCTTCTAAGTTGCGTAAGATAAGCTCCTACTTTAAGTTCCTGACCAATGTCGTGCGCCAGACTTCTAATGTAAGTTCCTTTGCTGCAGCCAACTGTAAACGAGACGAATGGTAAATTAATCTCAATATTATTCAGATAATGAATCGTTGTTTTTCGGGATTTCATTTCTACTTCTGTTCCAGCTCTTGCAAGGTCATAAGCTCTTTTTCCATCGATTTTTAGCGCTGAAAAAACCGGTGGTTTCTGATCTATTTCACCTATGAATTTTGCTAAAGTTTCGTGAATCAATTCCTCTGTAATATGAGAATAATCGACGTGAAGGATTTCGGGTTTCTCGGTGTCGTAAGATTCTGTCTGAACTCCGATTTTTATCCCTGTCCAGTATTCTTTCGGAGCATCCTGAATTTCAGGAATTCTCTTGGTAAATTTTCCTGTGCAGACAATCAATAATCCTGTTGCCCGCGGATCCAAAGTTCCGGCGTGACCGATTTTGAATTTCTTTGGCAATTCCGGGAATTCTCTTTTGAGTTTGTACTTCAACTTATTGACAGCCTGAAACGAGGTCCAATCCAAAGGTTTGTCCAATAGAAATATGTGTCCGGATTGTAGTTCTTCTGATGTCATTTGGGTGCGAGAGTTTGAGCGTTGGAGAGTTTTAAAAAAATTTCTTTAACAGAGAAAAAAGCCTTGCTAAGGTTTGAAACCTTTGACAGGGTTGAAAATATCGTTCTTAGTTATTTAAAGAAATAAAAATAAATCAACAAGCCAATCCCAACGACAATTCGGTACCAGCCCCAAGGTTTGAAACCGTATTTATTTAAAAGACTGATGAACGATTTGATCGCAATCCAAGCAACTACAAAAGCGACGATGTTTCCAACTATGAAAATTAAAATGTGATCCTGAGACTCTAAAATCATCTCGTAACCTTTTTGAGGATGGAGGGTTTCCTTACCCCATGTTTTTACAAAAACTGAATAAAGCGTTACCGCCAACATTGTAGGAACAGCGAGGAAAAATGAAAATTCTGCAGCTGCTTTTCTGGATAAACCCTGAGCCATTCCGCCAATGATTGAAGCCGCACTCCTACTCGTTCCAGGCATCATCGCCAAACATTGCCAGAAACCAATCGTGACTGCTTTTTTGATAGTAATTTCTTTCTCATCGTGGATGACAGGATTCTTGAACCAACTGTCTGCAAACAGCAAAACTACGCCGCCCAAAACCAAAACCGTGGAAATCGCAATCTGGTTTCCTAATACGGACTCAATAGCATCATCCAAGAAAAAACCAATGATCAAAGCAGGCAGTACTGCAAAAGCCAATTTGTAATAAAACTGGAGATTACTGAAGTCAAAGAACTTTTTACCATAAGCCACAACCACGGAAAGTATCGCTCCAAACTGGATAGAAACCTGAAACATTTTGAGAAATTCTGTCTCCTCCAATCCCATCAAACTGGCTGCAAAACCCATATGAGCGGTGGAAGAAATTGGTAAATATTCTGTTAAGCCTTCGATGATCGCAATGATGATTGCTTTGATTAAATCCATTGTTTCGTTAGTTTTATTAAAAAAAACTTTGTCTCAGTTCCTAACCAAGACAAAGTTTGTAATTGTATTTGTAATTAAATTTTAATCTTTATTTCTTTTCAATATTGCCACGATCTGGATCACAAATCCTGCAATAACTAATAAAGGTGCCAGCCGGATTCTTCTGAAGGAAAAAATATCTTCGTTCCAATAATTGGGATCAAATTTTCCATCCGGTGTTGTATTCGCGTCTGCGCCCATCATCAGAATAAATCCTAAGACAATAAGTCCCAATCCGATCAACATTAATTTAAAATTTTTGTTTCCGAAATAGAAAGTCTTTTTTTCGACAGGTTCAGCGGCTTTACCGTACTGGTCTGCGGAATATTTATTTGTTTTTTTTGCCATCGTTTAAGAGTAATAAAGATCGTCCACGTTGCTTCGTAAAAATCTCCAGGTTGCAAAGATAGTACTTGCAACGGTAATGAAAACACCTACGAGCAAAATGATGATCACAAGAACAACATATTGGTTCGTATCCTGCACGAACGGTGTTCCAATCTGACTTGTGAAATAATACCAAAGTCCGCCAAGCGCTAAAATCCCAATGAAAGAACCTATCAGGCCAAGAACAAGCGCTTCTTTGATGAACGGCATCAAAATAAATCTTCTTTTTGCGCCTACAAGCTGCATTGTTTTGATAATGAATCGTTTGGAAAATATTTTTAATCGGATTGAATTATTAATCAAGACAATTGCCACAATTAAAAACAAGATTGAAAATGCTAAAATCCAAGTCAGAATTCGATTCAGATTATTGTAAACATCGATGGTCAACTGGTTGTCATTAGCCACATCTTTCACTCCGTTTATAGCTTTTAATTGTGTCACCACACCATCAATCTTCGCAGGATCTACAAATTCCGGTTTCAAAGTCACCTCAACTGACGCAGGGAAAATATCTTCTTCAAAAAGTGCGTCAGCATCAATTCCTAACTGCTTTTTTGCCAGTACAGTAGCCTGTTGTTTGGAAATATACCTTGCTTGTTTTACGTAATTCTGCTCCTTAATTTTAGCAAAAGTTTCCTCCTGGAATTTCAGTGTTTTTGCGGAATCACGCGGATCAAGATATTCGTCAAAATACGCTTCAACAACCAATTGCTCCTTAATGTAGTCCGAATATTTCTGAGCATTGATCAATATTAATCCAAATAATCCTACAAGGAATAAAACCAGCGAAATACTGATGACCACGGTAATATTACTGGATCTGAGTCTGCTTTTATTAAAATCGTCAACTGTCTTTGGCATCAATAAAATTTTTGCTAAAATAGAAATTTTCCTTTAGAAAGCGATTCTAAGCTCTGTTAATAAAATCATAAAACAACACATTAATGCCCTTTTCTGAATATCTTGATGATAATCGATTATGATCGGCATTTTAATTGTTTAGAGATATTCATCAAATCAAAATCATGAAATTAACACGACAGATTTCCGGAAAGAATTTTTCTTATTTTAATAACAAAGAAAAAGTAAAAGATAAGGATAAAATCAATTATATCAATTCATTAGTCATTCCTCCAGCGTGGACTGATGTTGAAATCACAACCAATAAAAGTGCAAAGATTCTCGCTGTAGGCAGAGACCAAAAAGGCAGAAAACAATACATCTACAACCCGAAATTTCGCGCGCAAAAAGACTCTGACAAGTTCGACAGAATCCTGCATTTTGCTGAAAATCTCGAACATATGCGACGCGTAACAGGACAGCATCTCAGAAAGAAAAAAATGACGCGCGAAAAAGTTCTGGCAGCAATGGTACGACTTCTGGATTCGTCTTATTTCAGGCCGGGAAGTCCAAAATATACGCAGCAAAATCAAAGTTACGGCTTGACGACAATTCGAAAAAAACATTTGAATATAGACGGCGATGAGATGATATTCTCTTACAAAGGAAAATCAGGGAAATTTCAGGAAAAACACATTATTGATTCGAAATTGACAAAAGTGATTTCCGAAATCGGAGAATTGCCGGGTTATCGACTTTTCAAATATTATGACAAAGACAATAACTTGATTACAGTTGAAAGTCAGGATCTTAACGATTACATCAGAGAAATTATGGGCGCAGAATTTTCTGCAAAAGATTTTAGAACCTGGGCGGGAACAATGATTGCAGCCGGAATACTTGACGAGTTGGGAATCTGTGAAGAAAAACAGCAGAAAGAACTCAAAAAAAGAATCCGAAATGCCATTGTCGGCGTATCAGAAAAATTAGGAAATACGCCTTCTGTCGCCAGAGATTCCTACATCGATCCAAGAATTTTTGAGCATTATAAAAATGGTCATACTGTTAACTATTTTCAAAAAGAAATTAAAAAACTTCTGAAGAAAAACGAAAATCTTTCTGAAACCGAAGTTGGCGTTCTTTATATGTTGAAATCCAAACTGAAGCCTACCAAAACATCATCATCGAAAGTCTCTGGAACTTCAAACAAACGAAAAACTAGAATTTCAGCTTGATAAATACTTGAAAACCTCTCCTATTTTGTTGATGAGATCAGTTGGCAGCATCGATTCTTTGGAGAAATCTTCAGCCGCAAAATCGCCTGCTTTTCCGTGAAGCCAAACACCGAAAATGCAGGCTTTTTCGATGTCATATTTTTGAGAAATTAATGATGTCAAAATACCTGTCAACACATCACCGCTTCCGCCTTTTGCCATTCCGGAATTGCCTGTGATGTTGTAGAGAACCTTTCCATCAGGCGTAATTACAGCGGTATGATGGTCTTTTAAAACAATAAAAATCTGCAATTCCTTAGCTTTCATTCTTGCTAATTCTAATCTTTCAAAAGAATTTTCAGTTTTGCCAAACATCCTTTCGAATTCCAAAGGATGTGGTGTAATGATAGAATGTTTTGGAATCAAATTTAGGTTGTCAGTTTCACTTAAAATATTCAGAGCATCTGCGTCCAGTACAATGGGATTTTTAATTTTTTTTAGGAAATCGAATATTGCTTTTTCCGTTTGCTTTTCTTTCCCCAAACCTGGTCCGATTCCGTAAACAGCTTTCTCAACGATCTCAATTTTCTCAATATATTTCTCGCCGGAATTCATGAACATTGCTTCAGGAACTTGGGATTGAAGAATGAGATTTCCGCATTCCGGCGCAATGGTGAAGGTTAATCCGCTTCCCGTTTTCAAAGCTGCTAAAGTTGACATCATAATTGCGCCGATCTTTCCATTGCTTCCGCCAACAAGGATACTTTTCCCGTAAGTACCTTTGTTGCTGAATTCTTTGCGAGGTTTGTAAATTCTATTGATTAATTTTTCGTCAATCACAAAATAATCGGTTTCAGCTTTTTCAATAAAATCTTCATTAAGATCAATATTTAAAACTTCAATTTTCCCGCAGAATTTTCCGGCTTCCGGATGCAGAAAACTTCTTTTGTAGAATTGAAAAGTCAAGGTAAAATTTGCTCTAAAAACCATTATGTTCTCATCAATAATCTTATCAGCAAACAATCCTGTCGGGATATCAATCGATATTTTTGGAACATCAAATTGATTCAATATTCCGATAACACTGTTAATTTCTTCAGATAATTCTCTGTTTAATCCATTACCAAAAATTGCGTCAATGATGATTGTTTTATCATTCTTAATCAATGAAAAATCAGAAAAATATTTGATATCGATTCCGCTGATCTGCTTAATTTTTTTGAGATTAATATTGGCGTCGCTGGAGAATTCTTTTTTGCTTTTATCTATAAAAACTTCGACATCGAAACCTTTCTCATAAAGCATCCTCGCAATCGCAAATCCGTCGCCGCCATTGTTTCCGTTGCCGCAAAAGATCAGAAATTTCTCAGCCGAATTAAAATTATTTTTAATCCAATCGATACAGTTTTTTGCAGCTTTTTCCATCAGATTGACAGAAGAAATTCCTTTTTCAATCGTTGCAGCATCGCAGGCTTTGATTTGATCAGCAGTAAGAATTTTCATAATGGATGAGACCTTTTATTAGACCGAATTCAAATTTAATCAATAATATTCTTTATGGATAGCAAAAAATAAATCGATTTAAATAAAAAAATTATATTTTTGTTATACAACAACTTTTAAAAAAAAATACAACTATGGGATTTGTGAAAGAATTTAAAGAATTTGCTTTTAAAGGCAATGTGGTAGATCTGGCAGTCGGTGTAATCATCGGCGGAGCATTTGGCGCCATCATAAAATCACTGGTAGACGATGTCATCACACCGCTTCTATTGACTCCGGCTTTGAAAGCTGCAGGTGCAGAAAACATTAAAGAACTGGCCTGGAACGGTGTAACTTATGGAAATTTCCTTTCCTCAGTGATCAGTTTCTTAGTGATTGCTTTTGTTCTATTTTGGCTGATCAAAATCGCTAACAGAGTTAATAAAAAAGAAGCTGCCGCTCCGGCCGGACCATCTTCTACAGATGTTTTACTGGCTGAAATCCGTGATGAATTGAAGAAAAAATCTTCTATCTAAATACAATGCAGAACGCCACTTTTCAGTGGCGTTTTTTTATTTCAACAAATCAAGTTCCAGAATATTATTATTCTTTTTGATTTGTTCTAGAGCTTGTCTTTCCTGAGATTTTATCATTTCTGACAGATTGATTTTATTTCCAGCCTCGTCTGCCATATAAACTTCACCTTCTTGGGCTTTTCTTCTGAAATTTGCGGTAGGATCTTTTCGGTAATTTTTATAGATCGTTTGATATTTTTTGTAATCGACAGGAATCGGTTTTTCCCACTCTGAGGCTTCAATGTTTCTCTCGAGAATATTTATTTTTAATTCCTTTCAGTTCAAATTTGTAGTAGCCTGACCTGTCTTCTAATTTAACAATAAGCCCCGGCAAACCGTGGAATTTATACGGTCCGTCCTGAACAGGAATATCTGCCGAAAAACCAAGCAATCCAATGTCTGCCTGCAAAATATGTTTCTGCTTTTTGGACACTCCAATCTCCAATTTTATCTTTTTCCGGTAGAATTTTCCAATTCATTTTTACCTGCTGACTGGCATTGTAAAGCGTCATATCCAAAGTAATAACATGATTAATTCTAAAGTCTGGATAGGATTTTAATATTTTATAAGTCACAACACCTTCTTTTCCAGACATCGGAAAAGGGTCGTCACTGTGAGTTGCAGTATTCTTGGCAAAATGAGCGTCCATCAGAGAGTCATTCTGAAAAACATACTCGCTGTAATACTTTGATCCTTTTTTATCAATGTCCAAAACCATCAGCTCGGATCTTTTAGTTTGAGAATCCGTAGAGTCTGTCTGAAATTGATAATCGTAGTAAAACCGCTGGTTTTGCGAAAGAAATAAAGTAAATGATAATAAGAAGAGAAATTGTAAAAGTGGTTTCATTTGTGTTTAAATCTATTTAAAGTTAGAAAAATAAATCCAGATTCACTTTACAATATCCAATTCAATTCTGTTATTATCTTTTTTGATTTGGGCTTTCAAACGTTCTTCCTGTTCCTTTGCAAATTTGGTGCTGTTTGCATCTTTTCCTGTCATAATGATTGTTGCGCCGCCCATTTGCATTTGTTTGATGCCTTTCGTAGGATCATTCTCATATTCTTTCATTACCTTTTGGAATTGTTTGGAATTGATGGCAATTTCTTTTGCTTCGAAAACATTGATATCAAGATTTCCCTTAATGTTTTTAATTCCTTTAAGTTCCATTTTGTGTGAACCGGTTTTGTCCTCAATTTTGACAATCAATCCGGGCAAACCTTGGAATTTATAAGGGCCATCCTGAATCGGAATTTCTGTGGAAAACCAAGCCGTCCAATGTCTGCCGGCGAAATCTGCTTCCGCTTTTTGGGCATTCCACTCGCCTATTTTTTCTTTTTCTGATGAGATTTTCCAGTTGATTTTCCGGTCTTCCGAAACACTGTATGCATCCATCGAAAGCCTTCTGTGGATATTGGTTTTATAATCCGGATAGGTTTTGGTAACGGAATATCGCACATCGCCTTTTCGCATATCAGATCTTACATTGATGGAACCTGTTGCTGCCAATTGCTTTTCCAAATCCACTTTCATTGCAGAATCTGAGTTGAAAACCGTGTAGCTGTAATACTTTGAACCATCTTTTGAAGTGTCCAGAAACATCATTTCTGTTTTGACATCGGCAACGTTTGTGGAATCGGGAATGAATTTGTATTCGTAGATGAATCTTTTGTTTTGAGCAATTGCCAAAGTTCCTAAAAGAACAAAAAGTAAAAATATTTTTCTCATATCTTAAGTAATAAAAAAGCCGGCGAACCGGCTAAAGTGTTATGAAATGTAGTGATTATTTTGTGATGACCTTGATAGAACTTACGTCGTTATTTCTGATAACATTCATTGAAGAAATATTAGTTGGATCAAGAGATTGAAGTTCAGATCTGTCAACTTTTTTCCCATTGATATAAACTGTTGTTTTATCAGAATTCGAAGCAATCATATCTTTATCAAGAATAATCAATTTTGGATTATTAGAAATTGTGTTAAAACTGATCTTCAAAGGTTTTCCCTGATGTAATTCCTGTTGTTTTTTCTGAAGTTCTTTTTGTTTTTCACGCAATTCTTTTTGTTTTTCTTCAAGCTCTTTTACCTTTTTTTTCCATTTTTTTAATTCTTTCGGAGACAAATTGGATTTAGCATCATCATTAAAACTAAAGTTGAAATTTTGCTGTAGATCATCAAACTTTGGGAAACTATCGCCGTCGATTCCAAAAGCTAACGTGCCGTCCGTAAAAGCATCTTTCCCAAAACTGTCTTTGATCATTTTCTGAAAATCTGCTTCACTGTAGATCATTCCAAAATTATCAGAAGTTTCTTTGGCTAATTTTTGAGCTAACTCCAATCTCTTTTTAAATTCCGGTGTATCTAGTTTTGCAACAGCTTCTGCGGCTTTTTTCTCGGCATCCGCAATTCTCTTTTTGAATTCGGGAGAATTGACCATTTTGTCAGCTTCCGCAGCTCTTTTTTCCGCGTCAGCAATTCTTTTTTTGAATGCCGGAGAGTTCACTAATTTATCAGCCGCCGCAGCACGTTTCTCAGCATCTGCAATTTTCTTTTTAAAGGCAGGAGAATTGACCATTTTTTCAGCCTCAGCAGCTTTCTTCTCTGCATCCGCAATTTTCTTTTTGAATTCCGGAGAATCGTAAAGTTTTGCAATAGCGTCTGAATTTTCTTCCAAACCTTTTAGATTTTTCTGATAATTCTCGGAACTCACAATTTTTTCCAGTTCGCTGGAAAGCTGATCCATATCATTTTCCAGCGCTTTGTATTCCGGCGTTTCGTCTTTTTTAGCTTTTTTCAGCGCAGATAATGCTTTGCTTTTATCAGCCATTTTTTTACTGATAACCGACATTTTCAAATGATCTTCCTGCAAAGCCTCAGAGTAAATTCTTGTCTGTCTTTGATGATTCGCAGCTAAACTTTCAAACTCAGAGTTTTTTGGTTTGATCGTATCCTGCTTCATTTCTTTTACCGCTATTTCTATAGCTTTGTTGGTTTCCGTTATCTCTTTATTTTTCGCATTTACCATATAGGCAAACACCATAAAGAATAAAATAGGTAGCGCAAAAAGTTTGCGTGCATAGCTGTACTTGGTTTGGTTTTTTGTAAGCATTTTAAGTCTTTTTTTGAGGTTAGATGATAAAAAAGGACTCGTAACAGGAATGACTGATCCAGAGAAATGACTTTCCAGAAGCATCTGTGCAAATGCTCTCGTATCAGATTTTTTCACTGCCTTGTTGTCCGCCAAGTATTCGTGAATAAGATTGATTTCTTTGTTGATAAAATAAAACACAGGATTGAACCAGAAAACAGATTTTACGGTCTGCATCAGAAGTTTGTCCCAGCTGTGTTTTTGCTGGATATGAACCATCTCGTGCTTCAAAATCTGTTGTCCGACAGGCGAATCCAATTGGATGGACTGTTTCCAAAACAAGTTTCTGAAGAATGAAAACGGTGCATTGTTTAAGTTAGTCTGATAAAATTTAATCCCTTCTATAGTCTCGTTCGGAAACTGATTTTTGATAGACTGGATTTTTGTAATTCCTAATATTAATCTTATTAAAAGAGCGACTGAAACCACTCCAATAATTGCATAAAAAACTGAATAAATAGTGAGATCATTGGTTGAGTTTTGTAATTGATTTTGATTGAGTTGACTTAGCAACAGATATAAGTTCTGATTGGTTTCTATCGTAAAATACGAAACCTTTATCAGCGGCAGAACCAGACTGATAATGACCGTCAACAAAAGATAAAAACGATTGTAATGATGAAATGTTTTATCCTTTAAGAATAGTAAATAGTAAGCAAACATCACTCCTGAACACAGGATCATTTTGCCCAAATAAAACATAAAAGCTTCCATTAGTCTTTATTTTTAAGTTCGTCCAACAAAAGTTCCAGATCTTTGACGCTGATCTCATTTTTTTCGACTAAAAACGAAACAGCATTTGTATAAGAACCTTCGAAATAATTTTTCACCAGACTTTTGATTGATTTTCCGCTGTAGTTTTCTTTACTGATTAAAGGAAAATATTCGTGCTGTCTGCCAAAGGTCTTATGACTTACAAAGCCTTTTTCCATCAGAATCTTAAGAATAGTAGAAATGGTATTGGTGTGCGGCTTCGGCTCAGGAAACAATTCTAAAACGTCTTTCAAAAATCCTTTCTCGATCTGCCAAAGATATTGCATTACCTGCTCTTCTGCTTTCGTTAACTTATTCATAATCTTTACTTTTAAAAACAATCAATCTTATATCACTAAAAACTTAGTAATACAAATGTAGGATTAAAATTCAATTCTACAACTATTTTTATAGTTAAAAGACGTTAAAAACAGTAAAAGCTTGATAATCAATAAATAAAAATTTATAATACTAAAACTTAATTTTTAGCTTGTCTAATATCAAAAAAGCTGTATCTTTGCACCGCGAGGTAGAGCAGTAGGTAGCTCGTCGGGCTCATAACCCGGAGGTCGCACGTTCGAGTCGTGTCCTCGCAACCAAAGTAAGAGAATCACAATGTGGTTCTCTTTTTTTATGTTATACTTTGATGACATATTTGTCTATTGTTTGACATTTTGATAGACGAAATTATTTTTCTGCAAAAGATTCGTCTCATCATTTTTCAATTTACTTTTTACAGAAAAAAATAAAATCACCAATTCGCTTGCCTCGTAACGAAAAAGCTGTATCTTTGCACCGCGAGGTAGAGCAGTAGGTAGCTCGTCGGGCTCATAACCCGGAGGTCGCACGTTCGAGTCGTGTCCTCGCAACCAATTTAAGAGAATCACAATGTGGTTCTCTTTTTATTTATGGAAGAATTTGTTGTTTATATTTTATATTCAGAAAAATTTAATAAACTTACACGGGTTTTACTTCAAATCTGTTGGATAGAATTAAATCTCATAATAATTAAGTAAATCTGGATATACAATAAAATTTAGACCTTGGAAAGTTATTCACGTAGAGTTTTTTACAAACAAAAAAGACGCAATGACAAGAGAGAAATTTTTAAAAAGCGGACAAGGTAGATTGTTCCTATTGTTACCTCGATAGTTGGATGGCTCTTATCCGCCAAAGGCGGACGCACGTTCGAGTCGTGTCCTCGCAACCAATTTAAGAGAATCAATTTTTTGATTCTCTTTTTTTTATTTAAAATTCGTAAATTTGATTATGGCAAAAATCCTAAAAATATATCCCGAAAATCCACAGGAAAACCTTATTAACGAAGCTGTTAAAGTTTTGGAAAATGGTGGTGTCATCATCTACCCTTCTGATACCATTTACACGATTGGCTGTGATATCTACAACCACAAAGCAATGGAAAGACTTGCGCAAATTAAAGGAATCAAACTGGATAAGCATAAATTTTCCATCATTTGTAACGACCTCAGTCATCTTTCTGAGTTTACAAAACCGATCGAAACGGCAACTTTTAGATTTTTGAAAGCACATTTGCCTGGCGCCTTTACCTTTATTCTGGAAGCCAACCGAAACTTGCCTACCTCTTACAAAGGTCACAAAACTGTCGGAATACGGGTTCCGGATCATGTTGTTCCGCAGCTGATTGTTGAAAAATTGGGTCATCCAATTGTTTCGACAACCATCCATTCTGATGATGAGATTCTGGAATATTCTACAGATCCTGAATTGATTGCCGAGAAATATGACAAATTGGTTGATCTAGTAATCGATTCCGGATATGGCGACAATACAGCTTCCACAATAGTTGATCTAACTTCGGGCGAACCGGAAATCCTGCGACAAGGAAAAGGAATTCTGTAAATTCCAAGTTCATCATTCAAAGTTTTGAGTTAAAACTTTGAACTTTAATCCATAAACTTCAATCCACTCAATGAAATTCATTACCTCTCCGGCAAAATTGATGAACATAGAAAATTCGACGGAATTTTTAAGATCCACAACTCCGAAATTCATCAAGGATTCTGAATTCATCCATTCTTATTTAAAAGAAAAATCGCCAAAATATCTTTCGGAATTAATGGAGATTTCTACAAAATTGGCTGACGAAAACTGGGAACGAAATCAGAAATGGAGCGCAAAACCAACCTCAAAAAATTCTGCTCCGGCCATGTTTGCTTTTACCGGTGAAGTTTACAGAGGTTTGGACGCACCAACGTTGGATCAAAAAGCGGTGGATTACCTTCAGAAAAATTACAGAATTCTCTCCGGACTTTATGGATTGCTGAAACCGTCTGACAAAGTGATGCTTTACCGTTTGGAAATGGGACGGCCTTTCAAGTTTGATTCGTACAAAAACATCTATGAATTCTGGACAGAAAAAGTGACAAAACAATTAAATTCTGAACTTAAAAAAGGAGAATTGCTCATCAATCTTGCGAGTACAGAATATTTTAAAGTGATTGACAAGAAAGCTTTGAAAGGAAAAGTCATCGATTTTGAATTCAGACAAATACAGCCGGATGGAAAGTTGAAAACAATTGTTGTTTATACGAAACACGCTCGTGGATTGGTTTTGCGTTTTTGTGCCGAAAAGCAAGCAAAAACTTTGGATGAAATTAAAGCTTTCAACTACGAAAATTATTTGTTTGATGAGAAACTTTCGACTGAAACTAATTTGGTTTTTACGAGATAAAATAGTTCATCGCAAAGGCACAAGATTAACAATCAATTATAATTTAAAAGTCGCAAAGTTATTTTGCGACTTTTTAGTTTTGTCAATTAGTTATTTTTTGCGACTTTGCGACAAATTCAATTATGACCTTTTCAAATATCAAATTTCAATTTCAAGAACAACTTTCAGATTTGTATTCTACTTCTGAAATAGAGGAATTGTTTTCAATTTTTGCTGGGCATTTTTTGAACCTGAATAAAATTGAATTACGAAATAGATTGGAAACTGAATTACTGGAAGACGATTCTAAAAAATTTGTGGAAGCGATTTCGGAATTGAAAACAGGAAAACCTTTTCAGCAAATTTTAGGAGAAACTGAGTTTTATGGTCTGAAATTCTTTGTGAATGAACACGTTTTGATCCCAAGACCTGAGACGGAGGAACTTTTGGAGTTAGCTATCAGAAAGATTCAGGATTCAGGTTTGGAGATTCAAGGATCGAAGGCCTTCAACTCCGCTCAGACAGACAATTCACAATTGGGAAGGCCTCGAGAGCCTTGGCCTGACAAAGTAGAATCAGAAAAAGTTCATAAAATTCAAAATGGTAATAATTACAAAAACCACAACTCCCAAACGCTCCAACACTCAAACGCTCAAATAAGAATCCTCGACGTCGGAACTGGGAGCGGAATTATTCCGATAATTTTGAAAAAGCATTTTCCGGAAGCGGAAGTTACGGCGATTGACATTAGTGAAAAAGCTTTGAAAGTGGCAAAAAGAAATGCGGAGTTTCATCGAGTTGAAATTAATTTCATCCATAAAGATTATCTGACTGAAGTCTTCGACTCCGCTCAGACTGACAAAGAGATTTATGATGTGATTATCAGCAATCCGCCATATATTGGGATTGAGGAAAATCCAGAAATTGAAGATTCAGTGAAAGGTTTTGAACCAGATCTGGCGCTCTTCTCTCCTACTTCGGACGCATTGATTTTCTACAAAAAAATCGCGGAAGATTGTAAAAAGCATTTATCTGAAAATGGGCTTTTGTTTCTTGAGATCAATCAGAAATTAGGAAAAGAAACTTTGGAATTGTATCAAGATGGTTTTTCGGAAGTTGAGCTTCTGAAAGATATTTCGGGGAATGACAGGATGATTTTTGGTAGGAAATAATGATGGAAACAAAAACTCATTTTGTGAAAAAAGAGAAAATACAGAGGAAATTGATAGACTGACTTATTTGCTGGTAAAACTACCCCGTCAAACCGCCTTCGGCGCATTGCCACCCCTTCAGAGAAGGGGAATTTTTTGTTTTAGATTTTACAAAAGACTTTTAAAAGAATAACAAAACCTGAACATAGCCCCGATGGGAACGGCATCCTTTTTTGTGATTGCGGTGTAGAAAAGTTGTTTTTTAGTAACTCAACTTGGGTCGCAATCACAAAAAAGATATAGTGGACAGCGGGTTGAAATCCTGGAACGAAAATGCAAACGTCTTGCTCCTAATTTTTATCCAATTCTTTTTCTGACGAAGATTTCGAATGCCAAATAAATCAATGGCACAGCCATAATTCCTATATAGAGCGCGTTCTGCATAGCCAATTCGGGATACGCAATCACGGCGTAAACCAATCCGAAAAATGCGCCACCGAGATGTGCGGCGTGGCCAATATTGTCATTCATTCTCGGATTCAGCATCATATAAACGGAATATCCAAAATATATGGCTCCGAAAAGAAATCCTGGAATGAACCAAATCTGAATCTGATTGGGTGCTAACGCAACAGCCGCAAACAAAATCCCGGAAACGCCTCCACTAGCGCCAATTGCAGAATAAAAAGGCACATTTCTGTAGTGATAAAAGCAAAATAAATTCCCTAAAATCATCGAGCCGAAATAGACAATTAAAAATCCGTAAACGTGAAATCCCATCAAAGCAATCGGTGCAAAGATGTAGAGCGTGTACATATTGAAAAATAAATGCATAAAATCGGCGTGCAGAAATCCGGCTGACAGCAGTCTCAGATATTCTTTGCGTCTCTGGATTGCGCCAACTTCGAATTTGTATTTCTGGAAAAACTCCGGCTGCTGAAGTCCGATGTAGCTGATGACGCAGGTAATTACGATGATGATAAGTAAAACGATGTTCATTTTTTATATATTTTTTGTCAGGCTGTTGTCTAAGCCTTTATTATTCCTCTGATTCTTCGTCGAAAAGACTGCCGATGGTTCCGCCTTCATCGTCCAGATCTTCATCGGGAACTTCTTCGAGTTCCGGTTCTTCTTCGATGATTTCCGGTGGTTCCGGGATTGTAATATTAATGTTTTTAACTTTATCCTTAGTCAATTGATTTCCAATAGCTTTTATTCCTTTGACCGTGATAAATTCGTCCAAATCTACCGTTTCCGGATCTTTTTGTCTGTCTTTGATTTTTGGATAAATCAATTCTGCAATTGCGCCAACTTCTGTCGTCACAAATTCTAAGAATGATTTCGGATTTTCGTTGCTGAAGAATGACTGAATATTAGTTGTGTTCTCCAAAAGGAAACGTTTGACGAAATATTTATCTTTCTCGCCATCAAAGTAGATGCAGGTGATTGGCTGTTCGGGTTTCCATTTTTCCAGGATCAGATATTCGTCATCAAAACGGTTCATAAGATCGAATGAAATCAATTTGGCCTCGCCATGAGAGTTGATGGTCAGAATTTTATCATCACCTTTGAAACTTCCCAGCAGACTTCCTCTTCCGTCGGCATTCAGACGTCTTACGGAATCATCGAACCAGATTTTTCTTGGTGCTAATGTGGAAACGCCTTCTTCTTTGAGATCGACTTTTTTAACCGCATATTTGGTTACCAGATTCCCTTTGGAATCACGGCCTTTGATGGCAATTTCTGAAAAATCGATGTCAATTTTGTTTTTTCTGACTCTGGCGTTGGGTTTTAATAAAACAGAAACGACTTCTGCTTCACCATTCGGATTGGCTGAGAAATAAAGCATTTCCGAACCTTTCTTGTCGGATGCCAATTTGTAATCGGTATTTCTTGTAACGCCGGTCACAGAAAAACGTTTCATATAATAAGGACCTTCACGACCTTCACGGTAAATTGAGTTATAAACCGTTCTCTTATCGTTCTTTTTCCAGATCGCAACATGGACAATATTTTTTCCGATGAAAGTTTTCCCTTCCACTTTTACGACTTTCATAGTTCCGTCTTTTTGGAACGTGATGATGTCGTCAATGTCTGAACAATCGAAAAGGAATTCGTCTTTTTTCAGCGAAGTTCCGATAAAACCTTCTTCGCGGTTGACATAGAATTTTTCATTAGCAACCGCCACTTTGGAAGCATCGATGGTATCGAAAATCCTTAGCTCTGTTCTACGCTCTTTTCCTTTACCGTATTTTTTCTGAATGTTGGTGTAATAATCAATCGCATAAGAAATTAAGTTTGCCAAATGATGTTTGACCTGCTCTATTTTTCCTTCTAATGCGAGAATGTTTTCTTTAAATTTATCAAGATCGAAACGTGAAATTCTTTTGATTCGGATTTCCGTCAATCTCAAAATATCTTCTTCCGTAACGGCTCTCAACAAATGTTTGGTGTGCGGTTTCAAACCTTCGTCAATGGTCGAAATCACATCTTCCCAAGACTTCACTTCCTCGATATCGTGGTAAATTCTGTTTTCGATAAAAATCCTTTCCAGTGAAGAAAAATGCCAGTTTTCCTGCAACTCGTGAAGTTCGATCTCCAATTCTTTTTTAAGAAGAGAAACCGTGTGATCTGTATTGTGTTTCAGAATATCGGAAACCGAGAGAAACATTGGTTTATCACCAACAATCACGCAGGCATTCGGAGAAATGGGAACTTCGCAATCTGTAAAAGCGTAAAGTGCATCGATCGTTTTGTCCGGCGAAACATCGGGATGAAGATGGATATTGATCTCCACAACATCTGATGTATTGTCTTCAATTTTTTTGATTTTAATTTTCCCTCTTTCATTAGCTTTGATGATACTATCGATCAAATCGCCTGTGTTTTTGGAAAAGGGTAATTCGGTGATGGAAAGTGTATGCTTGTCTTTTTGGATAATTCTGGCTCTGGCTCTGATTTTTCCGCCTCGTTTTCCGTCGTTATAATTGGTGACATCCAACATTCCTTCAGTCAGAAAATCCGGGAATAACTCAAATCTTTTTCCTTTAAGATAAAGGATTGAAGCCGTTATCAACTCATTGAAATTATGAGGCATAATTTTCGTTGAAAGTCCAACGCCAATTCCCTCTACTCCAGAAGCCAGCAACAACGGGAATTTCACCGGAAGATCTACAGGTTCATTGTTTCTGCCGTCATAAGATTTTGTCCAATGCGTAGTTTTCGGGTTGAAAACAACATCCAGAGCAAAAGGAGTCAATCTCGCTTCAATATATCTGGCTGCAGCTGCAGAGTCGCCAGTGTAGATATTTCCCCAGTTTCCCTGAGTATCAATCAATAATTCTTTCTGGCCAATCTGCACCATGGCATCGGTAATGGATGCGTCTCCGTGCGGGTGATACTTCATCGTGTTTCCTACAACATTCGCCACTTTATTGTAACGGCCGTCTTCCAACTCACGCATCGAGTGCATAATCCGGCGCTGAACCGGCTTGAACCCATCAAAAATAGAAGGAATCGCACGATCCAGAATGACGTAAGACGCATAATCCAGAAACCAGTCTTTATACAGTCCCGAAACTTTTTTCAGGCTTTCTTCGTGATGTGTACTTTCTTCCATTAATCTGTTGCTGTATTATCTTCGTGTCTGATTTCTTTGTTCGCTTTTATCACTTTATTAAGAGAAAATTTGAGATCTTTGATTTGCTTTCTGCTAAGAAAAGAAACGTCATATTTTAGAATTAGAACATGACTTTTTTTACTGGAAATATAAATATATAATTTTCTAAAAATCAAAGCATTGACAATATTAAATTTCAATAATTTGTATTTTGGGAATTCGTCTTTTGCATTTTTCTTTGATAATAAATAGAGAATATGGTTATTCCTGAAATTCAGAGCTTCACCATCACTGTCATATTCGAAAATGGGTCTGCCTAAAAAATAAAGCAAAAGAAAAATCAATGACGGCATTAATAGGAGAACCCAGGATTTGTCTCCAAAAATATCGAACTTATTGATTTCCAAAACATAGGCAATGACACCCGAAATGAAAACAATCCCACATAATGAATATATGAAATTATAAACCGGGACTTTATTCCTATTGCTTAATCTCATACTACACCGTTTCTAGATTTACTTTTTTATCAATATCGCCTTCTTCCACTACCAGATTATCCAAAATAAAAAGCTGTCTGTCCGGCGTATTTTTGCCCATATAAAATTCCAGAATCTGGGTAATAGTTTGATCTTTTCCCAAAACTACAGGTTCCAGCCGTATATCTTTCCCGATGAAATGTTTGAACTCGTCTGGCGAAATTTCCCCAAGTCCCTTGAATCGGGTAATTTCAGGATTTTTGCCTAATTCGTCCAATGCTTTCAATCGCTCTGCATCGGAATAGCAGTATCTGGTTTCTTTTTTATTTCTAACACGGAATAAGGGCGTCTGCAAAATATAAAGATGTCCGTTTTTTATCAGATCAGGGAAAAACTGAAGGAAGAATGTGATCATCAGCAGACGAATGTGCATTCCATCCACATCGGCATCTGTCGCGATGACAACGTGATTGTATCTTAAATCTTCCAGACTTTCCTCAATATTAAGCGCAGCCTGCAAAAGGTTGAATTCTTCATTTTCATAAACCACTTTTTTCGTCAATCCATAGCAATTCAAAGGCTTTCCTTTTAATGAAAAAACAGCCTGAGTTTCTACATCCCTGGATTTTGTGATTGATCCTGAAGCCGAATCTCCTTCCGTAATGAAAATCATCGTTTCAGATTTCCTTGTTGCTTTTTGATCGTTGTAATGATGGCGGCAGTCTCTGAGTTTTTTGTTGTGAAGGGAAACTTTTTTTGCGCGTTCTCTTGCTAATTTCTGAATTCCGGACAGTTCTTTTCTCTCACGTTCCGAAATCATAATTTTTCTCAGAATCGCTTCCGCTGTTTCGGGATTTCTGTGAAGGTAGTTGTCCAGTTTATTTTTTAGTGAATCGATGATGAACGTCCGCACCGTCATTCCGCCCGGTTCAATCTCGTTTGAGCCTAATTTTGTTTTGGTCTGAGACTCAAAAACAGGTTCAATTACTTTGATGGAAACCGCCGCAATAATCGATTTGCGAATATCCGCCGCTTCAAAATTCTTATTATAAAATTCTCTGATTGTCTTAACGAAAGCTTCACGAAATGCGTTCAAATGTGTTCCGCCTTGCGTTGTATTTTGTCCGTTAACAAATGAAAAATAAGTCTCCGTCTGGGATTTGTCCGAATGTGTAATGGCAACTTCAATATCTTCCTCCTTCAAATGAATGATTGGATAAAGAATGTCACTCTCCAACTCCTCTTCCAGAAGATCTTTCAATCCATTTTCGGAATAGAATTTTTCCCCGTTGAAGAGAATCGTCAAGCCAGGATTCAGATAAGCATAATTACGAAGCATTCGCTCCACATATTCTTTTCTGAATTTGAAATTGATGAAAATCTCTTCGTCCGGGATAAAGCTTATTTCGGTTCCGTTTCTGTCGGAAGAATCAGCTTCAGGATAATCGATCTTGATAATTCCTTTGGAAAATTCCGCCATTTTCACGCGATTTTCCCGTACAGATTTCACTCTAAAGAAACCAGACAAGGCATTTACCGCTTTTGTGCCGACGCCATTAAGGCCAACTGATTTTTTGAAAGCTTTGCTGTCGTATTTCCCACCGGTATTCATCTTGGAAACAGCGTCAACCACTTTCCCAAGCGGAATTCCACGCCCGTAATCACGGATTGTTACTTTGCCATCATCAACTTTTATTTCGATGCGTTTTCCGGCTTTCATAACGAACTCATCAATGGAATTATCAATAATTTCTTTGAGAAGAATATAAATCCCATCGTCCGCTGAAGATCCGTCGCCCAATTTTCCAATGTACATTCCGGGACGAAGCCTGATATGCTCCTGCCAATCGAGGGTTCGGATATTATCTTCGGAATAGTTTACAGGATTGATTTCGCTCATATTGTTTATTTGTGAAAAACGTTGGAAACCGTAAAAGAATCGGTAACTCACAAATTTAACGAAATGAAATTTAATCTGAAAGTTTTGAGAATTAATTTTAGCCGATGTTGATAAATTTATAAATAAAAAAGCCGGATGCTGTTCCGGCTATGATTTAGTTTGATAATATATTGATTTTAATTATAGTTTCAAACGACAGTTGAGCTGGTAATATTGATCTTCCATTTTCCATTTATAAATTCTACACAATAATCTGTTGTAGAACTACTTCCCCATTTCAAAATATAGAATTTATTTGGATTTTTTTTATCCTTTTTCATTTTGGAAATTCCACCACGTGTAACATCTGTCACTCGCAAATAATATGATCGTTTGCTAGGTTCTTCGGGTATAATTATGGTTCTTAGTTCCGGAGTGACATGTTGAAAATATTCGCAATCGTTATCATAAACTACAAAAAAATAATTCATTTTTTTGAAATTCTGTCCTACCGAAGTGGCATACCGGGGCAATAATTGTTCAAATAAACTGGTGAATTTATTTTTTTCTGACTTGAAAAGTGGATTTAGATCATGGAAATCATCTACTCCGTCAGAATCAGAATCTTTACTATCTGGGTTTAAGCCAAAAGATTCTTCGAAAATATCATTGTAACCATCATTATCAGAATCTTTTTCCAGATCTGAAAGTTTAATACTAAAAAGTTTTCCATCATCTATTGCAGAATAATCGTCGTAGCCAGGCAATCCCGGAACTTTTATGATCTTTACAAGACTTCCCTGTAATTGTAATTTTCCATTTTTCACAATCGGATCTTCCTGAACTTCATTAATATGATAGTGACTAAAGCTTAATCCCAGAAAATAAGCGTAGGGTTTATCATTTTCAATTTTTACCAGCCAAAATCCGAGTTCATTTTTTGCTAAAGCATATTCTTTCCCATCCAAAAATTGTTTCGAGGAAAAAGCAAACTGTCCATTGAAAAGCGAGTCAAACTTCGCATAATATTTCTTATGATCCTCATACTTTCTCAGCTCTTCTTTCTCATTATTAATATCATAAAAATTAGACGAAATACTATCTTCCTTGAAACTTCTGTATTTCTTGAGTTTAGAAATCGTGAGATAATCCGGCTTATGACTTAAAATTTCTTGTACTGTAAACGGAACCTCTTCTTTATACACCTCAGCTTCATCTGCAGTATCCTGAAAGCAGTTGTCTTCGATTGATTTTCCACAAGAAATAAAAACTAAAAATATTAATAGAAAGATATTTTTCATAATATGATAAGAGAGTTAAAAGTAATAAAAAACGCTCCAAAATTTGAAGCGTTTAAAATTTATTTTTTAATCAATTTTCTGGAGATGACTTCGTTTCCAGTGTAAACATTTATTATATACTGTCCGGAAGGAAGATCTTTCACCACTATTTCAGAAGTTTTTGCTTCCATTGCAACCTTACCTGTCATATCAAAAATCTTCACATTATCTACAGTTTTAATTCCTGAAATTTTAATAAAATCGGCTGCAGGATTTGGAGAAATTTTCATCGCTAAAGCCTCAGATTCAGTAACTACCAATCCTGTATTGTCTTTAATTTCGATATCATCTATTCCCATATAGAAAATATCAGTACAGTCGTAATGTCTGAAAATCAATTTAACATCTTGTCCTTTAAAAGCTGAAATATCGATATTAATAACTTTTGCAACATCCAGATATCCTGCATCAAAAGTTTCTTCAAAAACCGGTGTTTCTGTACCTGCAAATGTTGAAGCAGCCGGAATCACATAAACTGCATAATGCTCCTGAAAAAGATCTTCGTCTCCTGCTGCAGCTTTGAAAGACAAGTCAATTGAGTTGGAATTTGGCAATGTGATTGCTCTGCTTTCCAGAACATTATCTGGTGTGAAAACATCCAAATACCAGGAAAATGAAACGGCAAGATTACCCGTGAAGTTAGGAAGTTCATTAAGTTCCGCATTCAGGATTTCCCAATTTTCGCCATCACCGTCTCTGTCATACAGTTTCCATTGGCCTACAGATGCTTCGTCTTCAAAATCTTCTTTGAAAACCGTTGTCTGCGCCTGACTGTATAAAACTGAAGTAAAAACGGATACTAATAGTAATTTTCTAATCATAATTTTTATTTTAAATTTTGCCAAAGTTACAAGCAAAAACGCTTCCAATATTGAAAGCGTTTTATATTAATATAAAATAAAATACTACTGACTCATTATTTTTCCTTTCCAGGATTTGCCCTGGCTTTCAATCGTGTAAAAAAGGATTTTGTTTTCACCTTTACTTTTCAAGGAAAAACTTTGTTTCCCTTTGGTACTAATTTCTTGCAGCAATCTGCCTGTTGATTCATAAAAACTGACCTTGTAATCTTGAGATGGATTTCCTAAGATTTTGAAATCCTGATTTTCTTTGGAATAATATAAAGTTAAGTTTTTTTCAGGTGCATTTTCCGAAGTTCCTAAAACAAGTTGGCTGTTGCAAGATTTTCCCAAAATATCTTCAAAACAATCTAACCAGTATGCTCCTATTTCGAAAGGCTGACTACCAGGTCTGGTAAACAAGCCGGATTGCGAACCAATTCCTTCATAAATAAAACCCGAGTCTGTTTGAAACGTTTTAATATTATTTTTTCCAAACACGGAACCATACAAAATATTGTCGACGTTAACTGGCCAATTATTCGGACCCCATTTCCATTCGCTATTAATAGTAGCTCCTATTTGTGCTGAGAAATCATATAGTAATTTCTCTGTATTTGTGCTGCTATCCAAGACATAAACTTTCTTTGTATTAATATCTTCGCGCATTAGACATTCAAAGACGTCCGGGTTATTGGTATTTGGAACCCCACTTCCAAACGGACTGTAGGGAGTAACGTGATAAAGATTTGAATAAATTCTCTTGTAAGTAAAACCATTTGTAGTTGTTTCTCCGTTAATAAAAACGTAATATGCTTTATATTGCGCATTACAGATATCGCACCATCCTTCACGATAGTAAACCCACCATTTATTTCCCTCTTTTAGAAGAGGCATATAAGCTTGTGAAAAACCGTTAACGAATGCGAATAATAATAAAATAAATAGATTTTTTTTCATTGTTAATGTTTTAAAGTTATTTTTTATATAAATATAGCATTTTTTTCATCTAACTAATTATGAAATTTATGTAAATAATTTTCTTCTTAATCATAAAAAAAACGCTTCCATTTCTGAAAGCGTTTGTATAATATTTATAATGTTACTTTTTAAACATTAAATCTAAAGTGCATAATATCACCGTCCTGAACAACATATTCCTTTCCTTCAACAGACAATTTCCCGGCTTCTTTTACTTTCGCTTCAGAACCGTAATTCATATAATCGTTATATTTAATTACTTCTGCACGGATAAATCCTTTTTCGAAATCTGTGTGGATCACACCTGCAGCTTGAGGTGCAGTCCAGCCTTGCCCAATGGTCCAGGCTCTAACTTCTTTGACACCAGCTGTGAAATAAGTTTGTAATTTCAAAAGATCGTAAGCTTTTCTGATCAGTCTGTTAACACCTGGCTCTTCCAAACCAAGTTCTTCCAAGAACATTTGTCTCTCTTCAAAAGTCTCCAATTCATTGATATCAGCTTCGATTTGAGCAGCCAAAACAACAACTTCCGAGTTTTCGGACGCAGCCATTGCTTCGATCTTCGCAATCCATTCGTTTCCATTTTTGATGGAATTTTCGTCCACGTTGCAAACATACAAGACAGGTTTTTTGGTCAGCAACTGTACATCTTCGATGACTGTTTTTGTGAAATCATCGAAAGGAAATTCTCTTGCGTTTTTCCCATCTTCCACAAATTTCTGAAGATTAAGCAAAGTCTCATACGTCAGGACATCTTCCTTTTTTCCTGATTTGATAAACTTTTTAGCTTTGTCCACAGCTTTTCCAAGTGTTTCCAAATCTTTCAGCTGAAGTTCAATATCAATAATCTCTTTATCTCTTATCGGATCTACAGAACCTTCCACGTGGATGATGTTTCCGTTGTCGAAGCATCTCAAAACGTGAATAATTGCTTCACACTCGCGGATGTTTGCTAAAAATTGATTTCCCAATCCTTCACCTTTACTGGCTCCCTTTACCAATCCGGCAATGTCCACAATCTCTACAACTGCAGGCAAAACGCGCTCTGGATTTACGATCTTTTCTAATTCAAAAAGTCTGGTATCCGGAACAGAAACAGTTCCAAGATTTGGTTCTATGGTACAAAACGGATAGTTTGCAGATTGTGCTTTGGCGTTGCTAAGACAATTAAAAAGGGTTGATTTTCCTACATTCGGAAGACCTACGATTCCACATTTCATAACGAAATTTTTATTTATTTGTTTGAGTTATGCAACCTTTCGGTTTCATAATTTTCTGTTCAATGTTGATGGTTTAATGTTCCGAGTTTAAACTTTGAATTGTAAACTTTGAACATCAAATTTTAAGTGTGCAAATATACTGATTTTTGCGTTTGAATTTTCTACTTTTACAATCTTAATTAAGATCAGGAAACGAATTCAAAATGGCCAGAAAAAAACGCGAATATCAATCTTCAGAACTTGTGAATTCCTTTGCGAGAATCTATGGTTTCGAGGATAAATTGAAAGCTTTTGAGATCAAGGATTTTCTTGAGGATTATCTTTCCAATGATCTTTTTGGCGAAATCGTGAGTGTCAATCTGAAAGAGCAGGTTTTGATCATCAGAATAAAATCGCCGCTTTTGAAGAATGATTTCCGGTTGAGAAAAACATTTTTCCTAAAGAAATTCCGTGAAGTTTTGAAGGATGAATCTTTAATTAATGATCTGTTGATCCTGTAGTTATTTCGTCTATCATTCGCTTGCTTCTCTCGTCCAGCCTTGATTTTAACGGAAAGAAAAAGCGGAACGGGTTTCTTACAAAGTATCGGAAAATCTCCCGGAAGATTTCGCTTGCCTCATTCATTTCAACCTTTCTGGAACGGAACGCCAACAACATTGACAGTCCAAAACTGACTGCAAAATTGAAAAATCCAATCACAAAAACCGTAATAAACGAAATCCAAAATGCGTAAGGTGTGATCACAAAATCTTTACCATAAAGTCCCAGCGCAAAGTTACCAGCCGCAAATGTAATGTGGCGAATATCCAGATCCAAACCTAAGAAAAGCCCGATTGGCGCAGTGGCTCCCAGGAAAACACCAAACCAAAAATTGGAGATAATTCCCGCCCAATTTTTAGAATAATATACAGAAAGCTGTTTTGCAATCCGCTGTCCAAAGAAATAATTGATGAACGGATTTTTGGCAATTCTTTTAGGAATCTGATAAAAAACCGAATTATTACTGATGTTGCCGGAAATTACGCCGGAAATGAATAGAAAAACACCCGCAATACAAGCGTGCAAAATGGCTTTGGACTGAAACGGATCCAAATCGTACAGCAACTTATTAGATTTATCAAAAGCAAAATTCTGTTTAAAGAGAATTTCCAATCCGTAAATGATAATTAATGAAACCGGAAATGATAACAAAACATTACCAACAAATGCTATAAACTGTGATCTGAACAACTGAGAAACCACGTGCGCAAATTCTATATATGTATTTCTGCTATTGCCTTCTGACAGTACTTTTGCCATTGTTGCCGCCGTCATCGCCGGCTGCTTGGTCGCCAGTGTAAAGTTCATTAAATAAATCATCACAAATCCCATCGCATAATTCATAGAATACAAAAAGGCGTGGGCAAAATCACTGGCAGGAATGTAGCTGTAAAGCATTTTCAAGACGCAAAGCGCCCCAACGATGACGCCGCCTCCGGACGCCTTCCAAAACATTTTCATATATGCTTTGAGTGTCGAAGTGATATAGTGCGTTCCTGTTTCTGCGGTATGATTTGTTATCAGATGCGACATCAGCCTTGTGCTGTCTGAGACCAAATCGCGGAGATTATTCTTGTGAGATTTGTATTTTAAAATATTAAAAAATAACTGTTTTGAGTTAATTAGATAATCTCGATCATCGTCAATCACAAATAGTTTAATAATATCAGACATTCTGTTCAGCTGCTGTCTAATCTTCAGCAAAGACTGATTGGTTTTGCTGGAAATCCCGTATTTCGATGAATTTTTAAAGGCTAAGTTGACAAACTCCAGACATTGCTCCATATAGATTTTTGTCTGTTTGTAAATCTCATCATTCGAGGAAAATTTGAAATCCGGATTTTGGTTGAAGTCAGCATTAATGATATCTAACTCATTTTGCAACGCCAGAAAAGGATTGTCAAAATTCCGATATTCCGGTGCCATTTTCACCACATCAACATCCAGCGCATTTCCGATCACGCGCCAAGCCAGAATATTAAGCGAAAACAAAAGTTCTTTTTTGACGTGAGGATTGCTGATAAACCTATCAATTTTGAGCAACTGAAAAAGTTCATTCATTTTATCTTCCGGCGAATTCTGGAAAAACTGAAGATCTTTTTTCGGCGTAACCAAAACATTGTCAACCAAATACCAAATTGTATTTTCGTTTTCTATGGGCGGTAAAACTTTGTTTAGGATTCTCTTTTTGAATTCCGGATAGAAAGCATTTTCCGAAAGAATATCTGCTTCCGTCAAAGAAAGATTGAATGGTTTGCCTCTGAAAATATTATGAATATAAAATATCAGATTTTCTTTAATAAGCTCATTATCTTTAAGATAAGCCGTAAAAACACCTAAATCTTCACGCTTCAGGCTTGTGATAATTTCGGACAAAGGCTGCAAAGACAAAGTCTCATTTCTCTCACTGAAATAATTCTTTAAAATAACACTGAAACTGTCTTTTCTAATTAATCTGATTGGCATCTTAGCACAAAAGTAATCATTTCAGAACAATATTGTTCATCTGTCTCATGATCCAGTTGTGTTTTTTATTGAGGTAAGCACTCGGATTTTTCGGGTCGTATTTTTTAGGATTTGGCAAAACCGCTGCAATCCAGGCAGCTTCACTTTTCGTAAGATCTTTTGCCGGTTTGTTGTAATAATACTGAGCGGCAGCCTCGATTCCGAAAACACCTTGGCCCATTTCTATCACATTGAGATATCTTTCCAGAATAATATCTTTCCCCCAGATTTTTTCGATGATAAATGTATAAATAGCTTCCAGTCCTTTTCTCAGCCAGCTTCTGCCCTGCCAGAGAAAAACATTTTTTGCAGTTTGCTGGGAAATTGTACTTCCGCCTCTTACAACTTTTCCTTTTTTATCATTCTTCTTCATTGCTTTTTCGATTGCTTTATAATCGAAACCATTATGATTAAAGAAGGCTTGATCTTCGGAAGCTAAAACAGCTTTCTTGATATTGTTCCCCATATCATCGTAGGAAATATAATCGCGGTTCATCTTTCCGTATTTGAAAACACTTCCCAATTGCGTCCAAGTAATTGGCGGGTTGAAAAACAAACCAAAAATCACGAAAAGTATATTAGCTATAATGAGTATAAAAATCAGTCTCTTGATAAACTTCCACATATTGCAACAAAATTTTCAGCGAAAATAAAACAAAAAAATATTTTATAAGGTCAAACTATGATGAAGAAATTTATAATAATTGAATTTTTGAGGATTTAATAAAATGAAAAATTACACTACTTATATTTTTTAAATGCCCTCGACAGGATTCAGACCCGTAACCTTCAAAAACAAAAAACCTCACAATAAAAATTGTGAGGTTCTTGTGAGCGCGTCAGGATTCGAACCTGAGACCGTCCCGACTAAAATCGGGATGCTTTATCCAGCTGAGCTTTGCATTAATCTATAATCTTGATTTTGCTTTTCCAAGATTTGATTCCGAGTTCTATTTGAGGCAGAACTTCTTTCTGTAATTTTCTCGCAATAATAATTTGCCAATATTTTG